>Ga0070707_100003597_pt1 | contig 14619 bp, 10 predicted proteins | sample KBSK5502metaG_FD_65468 | JGI IMG/M metagenome (GOLD analysis project Ga0070707, IMG submission 65468) | Corn, switchgrass and miscanthus rhizosphere microbial communities from Kellogg Biological Station, Michigan, USA - KBS K5-50-2 metaG | ecosystem: Host-associated > Plants > Roots >... | reverse complement strand
GCGCAGGGGCGGGAGTCGGGGGGAGCGACGCCTTGTTCGGCGCGGGTGCGCTCGTCGGTGGCGAGGCCATCGAGGAGGACGAGGGCGCGTGGATCGACGCCTTCGGCGACCAGCTCCATGCCGGGGACGTCGGCGATGTAGACGTCGGCGCCGTCGACGTAGCGCTTGAGCACCGGGTTCAGTCCCAGGATCGCCTTCTGTCCGGTGGCGAGGAGAGCTTCCTTCGACGGCGCCCAGGGTGGCATTCCGAGCTCGAGGTCGAGCTCGCGCGAGCGAAGGAAGGCCTGGGTCGCACCCCGCATGTCGCCCTGCTCGTCGCGGATGAGGCCGAGGTAGTAGTGGGCCTCGGCGTGACGTGGATCCTTGGCGGCGGCCTCCTCGATGAGAGACGAGGCGCGGTCGGTCTGGCCCACCTCGTAGAAGGCGCGGCCGACGAGGAAGGTGTGGTTCGGGTTGTCGTACGGGCCTTCCGGGATCTTCGCGATCACGCGGCCGGCCTCGTCCGGGTCGCCCTTGCCGAGCAGAGCGTCGAACTTGAGGAGCAGGGCGTCGATGATCTCCTCGTCGACCTCGGCCAGGTCGAGCGCCTGGTCGCACATCTCGATCGCCTGGTCGTACTCGCCGAGCGGGTGGATGTAGACCTCGGCGGCGTTGAGCATCGCCTCGAGGTAAGTCTCGTCGAGCGCGATCGCCTGCCGGTAGGCCTCGATCGCCTCTTCGCCTTCGCCTTCGAGCGCCGCCACGAACCCGAGGAGGTTGTGGGCTTCGGGCGAGTTCGGGTCGAGCTCGAGCGCCCGTCGCGCCGAGGCCTCGGCGCCGCGCGTGTCGCCACGCTGAACGAGGTCCCACCCTCGGTCGAGGTGCGCCGAAAACTGATCCATGGCGGCTACAGGAGTGTTCGAAGCGCCGCCCCGAGTCAAGGGCCGTCGGTCGGACGAGCTATTCGTGGATCACGACGAGGGTGCCGCGGTTCTGCTCCGATGCCCAGACGGCATGCCAGCCGCGCGGCAGTCTCGGCTCGCTCCAGAAAAAGAGCTTCTTCGCGTCGAGCGGGGAGAGGTTCACGCAGCCATGGCTCATGTCGTGGCCGAAGTTGTTGTGCCAGAAGGCGCCGTGGAGCGCGTAGGAGCGCTCGAAATACTCGACGTAGGGCACGTCCTCGATGCTGTACGGCAGATCGCCGGCGACGGCGCCGTCGCCGTCCATCGTGACCGCCAGGTGCTTCTCCCGGATCCGGAAGGTGCCCTGCACCGTCGAATGATCCTTCTCCTTCTTCTTGGACTTCTTGCCGGGCGATACGACGGCCGCGTAGTAGAGCTTGTCTCCCTCGAAGGCGACGAGCGTCTTCCGCGTGAGGTTGACGTCGATCCACTTCTCGCCCGGCGCGAGATCGGGCGGAGGGGGCCCGGGCTCGGTGAACGTCCCGTCGATCCCCTTCATCCACCAGCCCTCGGTGGTCTGACGATAGATGACCGTGCTCACGCTGGCGGTCGCGCCGGTGAGGCCGAACGCGGACAGGCGCGCGATCGAGCCGACCGGCGTCACCGTCTTCTTCTCGGCGTTGTACTCGTACTTGACCGCCTTCGCCGCCGTGATGAAGCCGACCTGCTTCACGCCCGCGGGCACCTCGATCCCCTGCGAGTCGGGCGGCTTGGCGATGTACATCCGGTCGCTCGGCGCCACGAGCCCGCTCGTCGTTTTGTACCAGAGCCGGTTGTTCCACCCGAAGGACTTGTCGACCGCGATGAAGAAGCCCTTCACCATCCGCTTGGCGACGGTCCCGTCCGCGTCTTGCTCGAGGTCCGAGAGCTTGACGTCGAGCGACTTCCCCGGCTCGGTCTGCTGCTGCCACCACGCCTTCGGAGGCGGGGGCGGCTCCTCCGGCGCGCCGCCGTCGAGGATCCCTATCGCCGCCGCCGCCGCGACGGCGCCCGCGTGATCGGCCTCGCGCGCGGCCGCGTCGTCGGGACTGGACGGGACTGCGCCGCCCGGCCGCTTCTCCGACTCGCCGCTGTCACCGCCGCCGCTGCCGTCGTCGGACTTCTTCTTGTGCTTTGCCGTGAGGTACGGCTCGTACTTCAGCATCTCCTCCTTGGAGGGGACCGACTTGTAGAGCGGCGTTCCGTGGGCCGTGTTGTATGCGTACTTGTACGGCAGGATGTCGTCGAGGTTCGGGGGGGTGATCCCGAGGCGGACCTGCGGGCTCTGGATGTCCAGCGTGGCGTACTTGCCGCAAACGAACCCGCCGTCGAGCAGGCGATACCATCCCTTGGGGCAGGCCGAGTTCTTGATCGGTGTGGGATCGACTGGGACCTTGCCCCCGAGTCGGATGTACCCGATCTCGCTCTTCGAGAAGTCGGTCGTCGGGAAGACCGGCGTCTGCTGCGCGAGCGCCCCGAGCAGCGGCCCGTTGTACGGCTTGTCGGAGGCCGGCTCCTGCGGGGTGCGCGCCTCGGGCTGAGGAACGGAGGAAGGCGAGGGGACGCCCCGCGCCTCGGCGGTGGTGGTCGGCGGCGGAGCGGGCAGCTGGCTCACGCGCGGCGGCCCGTCGGTGGAGGCGCCGGGCGGCGGCTCACCGTGGCAGCCGCTCGACCAGGCGATGGCCCCCGCGATGCTCCCCGCAGCCGCGAACCCGATGGCGCTCGCCGCCCAGCTCGAGCCCGCGCTCCCAGCCGAGCGTGCCGCGCGCTTGGGGGCCCGAGCGTTGCCCCGGCTACGCGTCTTGCCCGTCCCTGTACGAGGCTGGGAGCTCATCCGCATCCGTCGCTCTGGGTCTCCGCAGTCGGGGCCCGTTTGCAGACCGAGGGTCTTAGTACCGGGTGGTAGCCCTGTCGATCCACTTCTCGGCGCCTCCCACGCGTTCCCCACGTGTTCAGAGCGAAACTCGTGCCATCGCCAACACCCACGAGATCCGGCGACTTCGGCTGGACAGATGTGGCCGCCGCGGACGTGCTGCCGTGCTCGACGCCTGCATCGGAGCCAGGCTCTCGTCCGTCGTACCTTGTATGGAGGTCGGCGCTCGAGAGCGGGGCGCCGGCGGGCTGGTGCTACGGTTAGTTCCGGAAAATGCAGCTGGACGGGCGGAGCTAGAGGACCAGGCGTGGCCACGATGACGCGCTCGCGCGGACCCAGCGACACGCCTGTATTCCATGCTCGAGGCGTGCGCACCGGTACGCAGCGGGCCTTCGCGATCGCATTGTGGATCGCGGCGCTGGTCCACTTGCCGCTCCTGCCATCGCGGATGTTCGACTGGATGCGGGTCATGCTCGGCGCACGCGACGCTCAGCTCGCCGAGATGGACGGCGAGGCGATCATCCCGATCGACTTCGATCTCGAGCCCTCGGCGCCGCCGGCCCCGCCGGCGCCGCCCGCCGACGCCGTGACCGATCCGGCCAGCGTGCCGACGGCCGCGCCGACGACGGCGCCCTCGGCCAAGCCGTCGACGAAACCCGAGATCGCCGATGCCGGCGTGGACGCCGAGTCCGACGGTGGCGAGCCCGAGGACGCCGGCCCTTCCGACGCGGGCGTTCCGTCGGTCCGCGTGGGTCCGGACGCCGGCGAGGACGCCGGCCTGGTGGCGAGCGCGGCGGACGCCGGCACCGACGGGGGCGCGCCGGCGCTCCGCGACCCGCTCTCCGTCGCGGGCGGCGCCTCGAAGGTCGCGTCCAAGGATCCCAACGTACAGGTGCTCATCTCGAGCGATCGAATCCGGAAGCACGAGCTCGGAGCGGCGTTCGGCCGCCTGTTGACCACGATCCCCGAGTGGAAGGGTTTCTTCGAGGGCACCGGCATCGATCCGATCCGCGATCTCGATCACGTGCTGATCACCGGGCCGCAGCTGCGCGACTCGCGCAAGGTCGTCGCCGTCATGGACTACAACCTCACCGAAGCGAAGGTCCGGGGCGCAATCGACGTCGTGCTCGATCGCAGCAAGCCGAAGGGCAGCTGGCTCGAGGACTCGCCGGTGCCGGCGGCGCGCGCCACCGCCGACAAGGGCGAGCGCATCTTCGCCCTCGTGCCGGACAAGCGCCTGCTCGCCGTGCTCCCGGCGGACGCGAGCGATCAGCTCAAGACGCTGAAGGACCATCGGGGCTTCGCGAAGTCGTCGGCGGTGGGGATCTTGATCTCGATGGTCACCCCGGCGCGGGCCTTCAAGAACCTGCCGATCAAGGTACCGCCGGAGCTGACGCGGTTGCGCCTCGCGGTCACGCCGACCGCCGACGGCGGCGCCGACGTCGCTCTGGAGCTGACCGATGGCTCGGCCGACCTGGCCACGACCCACGCCGCCGAGATCGACGAAGCGATCGAGCGCATCCGCAAGCCCGACCTCGGTGTGCTCGGGAGCTTCGGCTCGATCGAGCTCTTCACCCGGGTCACCTTCGAGAGCTCGGGGCCGATCATCCGCGGACGGACCCACGTGACCGAGCACCAGCTCCGGCGGATCATGGTCTATGCCGAGGGCGAGCTCACCAAGAAGAAGGCCGCGCCGGCGAAGGCGGAGCCGCCCTGAGCTCGCCCGCGATGGAACACTAGCCAAGGCGCCGGCGTTCAGTTAAGTCGAGCGCCGAGGGTTCGTCGGGGGTCGTGGCGCGCTGGCCTCGCCCTTCGGGACTCCGAGACGCCGTTCCGATGCTCGCCGATCCGTCGAAGAAACCGTCCTCGCCGCCGACCGCCGGGGACCCCGGTCTGCGAGCCGAGTCCCCGACCGAGACACGCCCCGGTCTGGGGGGGCCCACGCCGGCGGCCGGCTCGACTGCGGAGGACGTCCTGCGCGAGCTTTCGGGAAACCCGCGCGGAGACGACCTTGCCCGGCTCGTCCACACGGTCGTGATGGCGGCAGCGGACGAGCGGCGCGTCCGCATCGAAGACGGAGTGACCGAGATCGCCGATCGCGCGCAGCTGCGCTTCGAGGAGGCGGAGACCCGGTTCGGCAACGTCCTCGCCGCCCTGCAGCGCGGCGGCTACGGGCCGGGGGAGGGTCTCGCGACGCGGACGCTCCTCGGGACCCTGCTCGCGCGAGGCGTAGCGCTCTCGCCGCCCCAGGGACCCGAAGCCGAGGGGGCGATCGTGGAAGCCCTCGTGTGGCTGGCAGCGAACACGCCGGTGGACGCACTGGTTTCGCTCGACGCCGCCCTGCTCGGTCGCGCGGACGGCTTGTGGGCTGCGGTCGCGCGGCTCATCCGGCGCGCCGACGCCGGACGCGCCCCCCAGATCGGGCGCGCCGGGGCGATGGTCGCAGCGGCGGCGCTCCGGGACAGCACATCCGAAACGGCGCGCACCGAGGCGAACGCGCTCGCGGTCGAGGTGCGGGATCCGATCGTCCGCGCACTGCTGCGCAGGGGCTCCCCCGCCGCCGACGCCGCCCCCGCGACGGCTGCCGGGGAGCTCGTCCCCGCGCCGCGCGGCCCTCTCGCCTTGGCGGTGCTGGCGATCCCGCTCGCGGTCATCCACGTCGCGCGCCTGCTCGCCCGGCTGGTGCTGCGCTACCGCTCGCCCGCGGAGCTCCGGATCTCGGCCCGGGGCGTGACCATCGTCTCGCGCACGGAGATGCTCGGCAGGATGCTCGGGCAGCGCGAGACCCACATCCCCGTCGAAGCGTTGCTCCGTGCGACCCGCGAGGTCCGCTTCCCGCGACTCGCCATCTACGCGGGCCTCTTCATGCTTGCGGTCGGCAGCTACATCGGCGTCTCGCTCTTCGTCGACGGCGCTCGCGCGGGCTCTCCGGAGCTGCTCGGAATGGGCGCGCTCGTGGCTGCCCTCGGGATCGCCCTCGACTACGTCCTCGAGAACGTCCTCTCCGGCGCCCGCGGGCGCTGCCGCGTCGTCATCGTGCCCCGCAAGGGCCGTGCAGTCGCAGTCGGCGGCCTGGACCCCGCCCTCGCCGACGCCGCCCTCCGCCGCCTCGCCCCGTAGCCGGCTCCTGGGTTGCCCCTTTGTTGGCCCAAGCCTCGAACCTCGGATACGCGCGTCGGAGTGCGCCGGCTGTGCGCCGCGCCAGGAGCGGGAGATCCCATGCGAACCAAGGCCGAGATTCTCGACGAGCTCAGGGTGATGTTGCACGACGTGTTCGTGGCCCGAACGAGCGGTGCGAGCTACCCGCGGATGGCGCGGGCGCATGGGTATGTCGACGGCTACATGCGGGCCCTCCTGGAGAGCGGGCAGGCGTCGAAGGAGGAGCTTCTCGAGCTCGTCGCCGCCGAGCGCGCGAGCGTGAGCGGCCCGGCGACCCGCGACCTTCGTCAGGCCGACGAGGAGATCGCGGCGGCCTAGGACGGGCTCCGTCGACACGAGGCTGACAGCGCCCGGCCGAAGCACGTACCATCGGCCCATGGATCCGAGACACGCCTTTCTTGTCTGCCTCGCGATGTGCTGGAGCGCGGTTGGCTTCGGATGCGCTTCGTCCGACGAGACGACCGTATGCGACCAAGCGGTCGAGAAGTACAAGTCGTGCAACTTCCCGGTGACGGTCGAGGGCGGCGACAAGCTCAACTGCAGCGGCGCACTCGAGTGCGAGTCGAAGTGCGCCGTGGCCGCCACATGCGAGGAGATGAACAAGCAGCAGGACCCGTTCCAGAGCTGCAAGAACGCTTGCGCTCCGAAATAGGTGCGCTCGGTCGGCACAGCGCCAAGAACCGCCCAGAGCGCCAAGAGAATAGAATTGATTCTTGTTTGGCGCCCTTGGCGCTACGCCGGGTCAGGGGGCGATTAGGGCGACGTCACCGGCGACGCGCTCGCCGCCGATCCGCCACCAGTTCATGAGCTGGAGCTTCCCGCCGACGTCGACCTGTCCCGAGAACGCGCCGGCGAAGCCGTCCTGATCGTAGGCGCGGACGTCCCAGTTGTGGGTGTCGGAGCCCGGCGTGCCGACGGCGTAGCGCAGCTTGCCCGCGGTCGAGTCCTGATACGTCACGTGGACCTCGCCGCTGCCGGTTACCGTCACCTTCGAGTCGTCGCCGACCAGGTGCTGGCCGTCGTCGAACGGCTGGCCTCCGAGCTGGAGGCCGTCGTCGAGGGTCTCGATCGGGCCCGGGGTGGTGCCGCCGCCGACCCTCACGTAACGCAGCGACTCGGAGTAGCCGTCGACGTAGGTGATGTGCCAGTCGCCGAGGTCGTCGATCGCCAGCGAGGCACCCATCCCTACGTCGCTGGTGTCGGTCCCGTCCGGCGCCTGGCCGTCGACGACGAGCGTCGACCACGCTCCGGCGTTCCGGCTCGCGATGGCGAGGTTGCCGTGGATGCGGTCGTAGTAAGCGATGCCGAGGTTGCCGCTCGGGTCGACCGCCATCGAGATATAGTCGCCGACCGCATCGGGGTAGGCGTCGAGCTTGGCGTCGTCGAAGACGGCCGTGCAAGCCGGCCCGGTGCCCGGATCGATGCAGGCTTCGCCCCCCGAGCACGCGGGATTGCACTTGTCCTTGGCGAGCGCCGGCATGCACATGGCCGTGTCGGCGACGCACTCGGTCCCCGACCCGCAGAACGGCTTGCGACACGGCGTGGCCGGCTCGACCACCGCGTCCTCGAAGCTCCACTGTCCCTCGCCCGGCGAGCCGCTGGCGCCGGTGGCGACGCGGATCTTCGACGTCGTCGCGCCGCCCTCTCCGGGCTCGATCACGAGGTACGCGATCACCGGCACGTCGTTGACGTAAAGGAGCTTGGCGTAGCGGCCGATGTCCGACGACGCCTTCGTCTCGACGGTGGACACCGACCAGGTCTTTCCATCGCTGCTGGCGAACTTCAGCGCCTTGTTGGTGCGGTCGTAATACGCGACTTTGGGGCCGTCCGACCCCATCGCGATCGAGGTCCAGAGGCCGACGTCGGCGCCGGCCTCGCTCTGCCCGCCGCGGAAGCCGTTGTTGTCGAACTGCTTCGTGTCCGGCGGCGGGTCGTCGGGAACGCCGTCGATGACCTTCCAATCGACGTGGTCACCGGACCACTTGCCGACGACGAGGTCGCCGTAGGCGTTGTCGTGGTCCCAGTCGCCCTCGAGGTATCCGGCGATCCAGATGTCGTTGCCGGAGACGGCGGCCGAGCTGTAGGCCCCGATCAGGCCAGGCTCGAGGGCGCGACAGGCTGGCGCCTCGCATTTGTACGTCGCGCCGCCGGCGGCGTGCGTGTCGTCGTCACCGCACGAGCAGCCGGCCCACGATCCGCAGACGGCCACCAGCGCGGCACCGGAGAGGCAGCGGCGAAGCGCCGGGCGCAGCGGGGCCCACGGGGCGCGCCTGCGGGCGAGCCTCCCGAAGATCCCGGCGAGCGCCGCCGCCAGGAGCCAGGAGACGCCAGCCGCGCCTCGCGGCTGGCCGGGGAGGCTGCAGTTGCATGCCGCCGCGGCGTCCTTCGAGGGCCGCCCACGGATGAGCGCCTGCTCCGCCGTGCCGATGTTGCCCTCCTCGTCCTTGGCCTCGACGGTGATGTCGTTGGCGTCGCCCACGTCGATGTTCGCGAGACCAGGCATCCAGTCCGACCAGCGGCCTCCATCGAGCTTGAACCGGAACGAGGCCTGCTCCGGCTTCGAGACGAGGTCCCGGACGGAGATGCTGGCCTTGCCATCGACCACCTCGCCGACCGCGACCGACGGCGGCTCGGCGTCGATCACGAAGTCGACCTTGGCCGGCGTCGGGTCGAGGCTCATCGGCTGCCCGACGACCCGCGAGCGGACCGAGATCACGTGGTGGCCCTGGAGCCGGAGCCAGCCGTCCTTCACGTCGATCTGGCGCTCCCGGCTGAACGGGTGCCAGGCGCCCTCGTCGAGCCGGTAGGCGTACTCGACCGCGTGCGCCCCGTCGTCGAGGGTCGACGTCATGTGCAGCGTCACGACGGGCGCGTTGTCCTTGGTGATTGCTCCAGCGCGGAGGCCGTTCGGGTCGACGCGCTTGCCCCCGATCTGGGCGCTCGTGTGCGACATCATCGGTGCCGGATCGGCGAGCCCGAGAGACGCAAAGATTCCGAGGTAGTTGTCGGTGCCCTTCGTGAGCTTCACGAGGCCGGGCGAGCCTTTGCCCTCGACCGTCTCCGGGATGGTGAGGGTGAGCCCGAGCGACGCGAGCGACGCGTTGATGTCGATCGCGGGGAAGCCGTTGCCGAGCTGGGCTCCGACCTGCTGCTCGATGATCCCCTGCAAGGCCTTGATCAGGTCGTCCTCGCTCTCGCTCAGGAGCGCGGAGTTCGTGATCTTGCCGTTGGAGACGCCGATGTCCTTGAGCACCGGTTTGAGTCCGTCGGGGGTGACCGTCAGGTTCAGCGGGACGTCGAGGTCGAAGGTCGCGGTCATGAAGCGGATGAAGCGATCGAGCGACCAGACGTAGAAGTCGAAGGACGCGTTCGGCAAGGTGATGCGGAGGCTCGGGTCGGTCTCGAGGCTCGTTCCGTTTCCGAAGGCGACCTTCGGTGGCGTCGCGGGCCGGACGACCAGCGCCAGCTGCTGGGGCTCTTTTTGGAGCGCGAGCGTCGTCAGCGAGGGGATCAGGAGCTTCAGGGTGCCCGAATTCAGGAGCGGGATCGCCTCGGTCGAGATCCCGATGCAGAGCAGGCCGCTGTTGTAGACGCCGTTCAAGGCGTAGTTCGTGAACCGCTCGGACAGGGCGAGCCCGACGTGCGGTCCCGGCAGGGTCGCCGGCCAGTTCGGCACCTCGTTGGCCAACAGCTCGTCCGGGATCGGGATCGCCGTCGGCAGCTCCATCTCGGAGGTCTTCACGCATTGCGAGAGCGGCTGAGGCACCGCTCCGCCGTACATCCCAAGCGTCGCGCCGCCGCCGATCGGGTTCAGGTCGCCCCAGGCGAAGCCCGACCCGTCGTCGCGCTTGTCCTGGCCGCCGGCGGCGAACAGGATGTCGAGCCCGCCCTTCGTGCCGGGCGAGAGGGTCGCGAGGAGGCGGCTGAGATCGATGTGGCCGTCGATCCCGAGGATCGACGACGCGCACTCCGACGCGTCGTCGGTGCCGTAGCGGCAGACGCCGTTGACGTCGTTGGTCCCGGTCGGGCACGTCGGGCTCAGCATCGGGTTCGCCTTCTGGCAGAGCTGACCCTCGACCTGGCCTTTGAGCGTCCCGATGAGCTGGTCGTAGAGCATCCCGATCAAGAGCGGCTTCAAGGTGTTGAGGAGCCAGGTCGTGACGCCGCCGTTGCAGAAGGTCAGCGACTGCTCGATCGCGTTCTGATCGCTGTCGAGCTTGTTGAACTTGAGGCGGGTGTATCCGACGCGCGAGTGCGTCGCGTCCTGGTCGGTCTCCACCGAGATGTCCACGTCCAGCGGGATCTGGGCGAAGCTCTGGGTGGCGCCGCAGTCGCCGCCGAGGTCGAGCACGCCGGTCGTCGAGTCGGTCACGAAGCCGTAGTCGATGTCGATCGGAAGGTCCTGCAGCCGCACCGGGAGCGTTCCGGTGACGGTCACGTTGTGTGGGCCCACCGTCTTGATCGTGAGGTCCGCGTTCGCGACGTCGACCTCCGCGGTGCACTTCGGCGGGGTGGCGTTCGGATCCGCTCCGCCGGGGCAGATCGTGTAATCGACCAGCACCGCCGTGCCGGTCGATTCCGGAACCGGGAAGGTGAGGAACCCGCCGCTGGTACCGCTGCCGAGCAGGGCCTTGGCGAGCCCGCCCAGGTTCTGCTGCAGGAACTCGAGCCCCGAGCTCGTCAAGCGCACCGAGCCGGCGTTCTCGATCCGGGACGCGGGGTCGAACCCCTCGGCGAGGGGGGTCAGGCCGCAGCTGGCGCAGCCGTTACCGCAGCCTCCTCCCGAACAGCCAATGACCAGGATGACGGCAAGAATGCCGACCATGTGCTTCATCAGGCGGGGCATACAAGGAACCTCCGAAAGCTCAGCGGAACGCGGGCCCGGCGGCGGCCGGCCCCGCGAGGGAGCGGCATGGACAAAGGCCGCACCAGGCAGCGATCGTACGCGGTATCGGCCCAGATCGCTACGGACAGTCGCCCGTGACCTTCATCCCGCTGGCCGCGAATTCGGCGGAGAGCTCGAACGAGTCCTTGCAGCCGCCGGCGGTGTTGGTCGTCGAGCACCAGTCGCCTTCGAGCAGGATCTTCATCGTCCCAGGGTCGCGCTTGCAGCGCTCGATCGGCATTCCGCCGTCGCCGTACATCGCCGCCTTGCCCGCCGAGAGGAGCACGCAGAGCGACTGCTTGAGGATCGCGACGTCCACGCCGTCGGCTTCCTCGAGCGTGATGTGGCCGGCGAGCTTGCCGCCGTTGATGAACGTCGGGATATCGGTGGTGCCTTCGCAGTTGTCCACCGGCTTGAGCCCCTTGGCGTTGTAGCTCCCGACGCAGTTGAAGTCGCTCGAGAGCGTCCCCTCGACGGTCGGTTTGCGGAGCGGCAGGAGGACGTAGGTCTTTCCGGTATCGTCGAGGTAGATCGGGATGTAGACGACATCGGTCCCCATCGCCGCGCTGAACTTGCCATCCTTGAGCGCGCCCTTTGCGACGAGCGGGGAGACCATCGTCGTGCCGAGCATCTCGTTCACGAAGCAGTAGCCGGTCTCGGGCTTCGAGGGGCGGGCGCCGCCGGTGCGCAAGTCGCCCGTGGCCTTGTCGAACTCCATCAGCCAGCTGAACGTCCCCGCGCCGGTCAGATTGCAGTCCGGCTGGTGGAGGAGGACGTCGTCGGCGATGGTCGTCGCGATCAGCCCTGTCGCGAGGGCAGGCGGTCCGGTGACGGTCAACTGACTGAAGCGGAGCGTCGCCTTCTCGACCGACGCCGGGGAGTTGTCAGCCAGGGCCTCGCAGTCCGACTTCACGGTCGTGCACGCGGCGACCGGCGCGCAGTCGGCCGCCGCCGGAGGCGTCGTCGTCGTGTCGTCCCCGCCGCACCCGATCCCCGCCCATGCGATCCCGAGACCCGCCAAGCCAAGCGCGACGAACGCAACTGTGAAGCGCATCGATTTGCCTCCCGAAAGACCCTACGAACGTCCCACGCTAGCCCAGCTGTGGGACCGATTTCAACCACAAAGAACCACATTCAACCACCCGCTACATGCTGCTCGCCCCGTAGTCGTAGAGCGCTCGGATCGAGGCGACACGCTCGAGGATGTCGGCGCGGGAGAGCCGGGCGACGCGGGCCGCGCCGACGGCCTCGACGCAGTACGAAGCGGTGGCCGTCGCGTGGACCATCGCCCGGCGCATCGCGAGCGGCGAGAGCTGCCCCTGTCCGGCGAGGTAGCCGACGAAGCCTCCGGCGAAGGAGTCGCCGGCGCCGGTCGGATCGACCACGTTCTCGAGTGGAAAGCCAGGGGCGGCGAAGATCCCGTGGTCGTCGAAGAGGAGCGCGCCGTGCTCGCCCCGCTTGATGATCAGCCGGCGCGGGCCGCGCCGCAGGACCTCGCGGGCGGCGCGGCTGATGTTGTGGGTGCCGGAGAGCTCGCGCGCCTCCTCGTCGTTGATCACGAGGGTGTCGATCCGCTTGAGGAGTGCCGCCAGGCTCTTGGGCTCGCCCTGGATCCAGAAGTTCATCGTGTCGGCGACCACGAGCTTCGGAGCTCGCACCTGCTCGAGGACGTCGAGCTGCAGGGCGGGATGGATGTTCCCGAGCAGGACGATCGGCGTCTCCCGGTAGGCCGGCGGGAGCTTCGGCGTGAACGTCGCGAAGACGTTCAGCTGCGTGTCGAGCGTGGTCCGGCCGGCCAGATCGGCGTCGTATCGACCGGCCCAGCGGAACGTCCGGCCGGGCGCCCGCTCCACGCCCTCGGTGTCGATCGAGCGCGCGCGCATCGACTCGAGGGTCGCCTCGGGGAAGTCGTCGCCGACCACGGCGACCACCCGGACCGGCGCGAACGTCGAGGCGGCGAAGGACGAGTACGTGGCGGAGCCGCCGACGACGTCGTTCGTCGTGCCCGACGGCAGCTCGAGGTCGTCGAAGGCCATCGAGCCGACGACCAGGATGGGATTCGCTTTCTGCGCAGTCACGCCCAGGCTCTTAGCACCCAGGGGCGCGGGAAAGAAGCGCCCTCCTACCCGAGGTACGGCTCGATGAGCCACCCGAGGCGCTGTCGGGCTGTTGCGGGGATCCGGTCCGGAGCGGTCATGATCGCGCCCTTGAGGGCGCCCCGCGCGGGGCTCCGAGCGACGTCGGGGAGCCGATCGGCCAGGTTTCGGGCGGTCGCGCGGGCGTTGCCGACATTGCGGTGCAGTACGGCGAGCACGGCTTCGACGTTGACCGCCTCCTCACTGGCGTGCCAGCAGTCGTAGTCGGTGGAGAGGGCGAGCGTCGCGTAGGGCAGCTCGGCCTCGCGGGCCAGCTTCGCCTCCGGCATGTTCGTCATCCCGATGACCGACACGCCCCAGCTCCGATAGACGAGGCTCTCGGCGCGGCTCGAGAAGTGGGGGCCCTCGATGCAGACGTAGGTGCCGCCGCGGTGGACCTTCGCCGGCGTCCGGGAGGCGGCATCGTGGACGGCGGCGGCGAGGATCGGGCAGACGGGCTCGGCGAACGCGACGTGCGCGACGACGTCCTCGTCGAAGAACGTCGAGACGCGCCGCTTGGTCAGATCGATGAACTGATCGACGACGACCAGGTCTCCCGGCGCGATCTCTTCGCGCATCGAGCCGACGGCGCTGATCGCCATTACGTGGGTCGCGCCGAGCATCTTGAGGGCGCAGATGTTGGCGCGGTAGTTGATGCTCGAAGGGCTGAGCCGGTGGCCGCGCCCGTGACGCGGGAGGAACAGCATCGTCGTGCTCGTTCCCTTGAGCCGGCCGCGCACGATCACGTCGCTCGGAGCACCGAAGGGCGTCGTGACCGGGACCTCCTCGACCGCTTCCAGGTCATGGGTGTCGTAGAGGCCGCTGCCGCCGATGACCGCCAGCACGCCGCCTTCGCTGCGCTCGGAGCTCACTCGAGATGGATGGGGCTCCGCCCCCCCATACCCCCCCGGGACTCCAGCCGCTTCGCTGCGCTCCGCGGCTGTCGGACCTCTCTCGCTTCGCTCGGAGGTCACTTTGCCGTCCTCCCCTCGACGAGCAGCTGCTCGCATCGGAGCGCGTGCCGCTCGCGACGGCACCGCTCGGCGATGTAGATCGCTCGCAGCTCCTCGGAGGCCCTTTCGACGTCGTTGTTCACGACGATGAAGTCGAAGAGGCCGTAGTGCTCGATCTCGCCCTTGGCGTTGGCGAGCCGGCGCAGCTTCGTCGCCTCGTCTTCGGTTCCCCGAGCGCGCAGGCGGCGCTCGAGCTCGGCGAGCGAAGGCGGCAGGATGAAGACCAGCGTCGCCTCCGGCACGATCGCCTTGATCTGGCGCGCCCCCTGGTAATCGATGTCGAAGAGGATCCCCTTCGCCGTCGTGCGCGCGATCTCGATCTCGTTCAGGCTCGTCCCGTAGAGGTGATCGTGGACCCGCGCCCACTCGGCGAACGCGCCGGCACGGATCATCTGCTCGAACCTGGGGGGGTCGACGAAGTGGTACTCGCGGCCGTCGACCTCGTTCCGCCTGGGCTGACGCGTCGTGTGCGAGACCGAGAAATGCAGATCGGGGAACCCGTCTCGCAAGCGGCTGCACAGCGTCGTCTTCCCGGCCCCGGACGGGCTCGAGACGATGAGCAGAACGAAGTCCGTGGGGTCTGTCATGTTCTCACTCGACGTTCTGGACCTGCTCGCGCATCCGCTCGAGCTCC
>Ga0070707_100003595_pt1 | contig 14627 bp, 8 predicted proteins | sample KBSK5502metaG_FD_65468 | JGI IMG/M metagenome (GOLD analysis project Ga0070707, IMG submission 65468) | Corn, switchgrass and miscanthus rhizosphere microbial communities from Kellogg Biological Station, Michigan, USA - KBS K5-50-2 metaG | ecosystem: Host-associated > Plants > Roots >... | reverse complement strand
CTCGACCCGACTTCTACGCCGCAACAACGAATCGAACCGCACGGTTATTTCCGGGCCGGCGCTCTGATGGGGCAGCATCGCGCGCCGGAGGTCGCCGGGCGATGAAAACCGCTTGCTCCGGCGCGGCGCAAAGGGGACTCTCGCCTCGCCGAGGCAAGCGGGACAATTCGGGCCAAAGCCGTGCCGAACGCGATCGAGCTGGAGAAGGCTGAGCGGGTCCGCGATGCCGAGGTCCTGGCGGATGCCCGATCGAACGGCACCGAGCAGGTCTCCCTGCGCCGCTTTGTCGCGGTCCTCTACGAGCATGTGCCGCCGGCCGATGTCGCGGCGCGCAGCCCCGACGATTTATGCGGCGCGGCGCTCGCGCTATGGCAGTTCGCGGCCCACCGTGAACCCGGCCATGCCAAGGTCCGGGTGTACAATCCCAAGCCTGACACCGATCACTGGTCGTCGCTCCATTCGATCGTCGAGATCGTCAATGACGACATGCCGTTTCTCGTCGATTCGGTGACGGCGGCGGTCAATGACAGCGGCCGCGAGGTGCGGCTTGTGATCCACCCGGTCGTCACCGTGGCGCGCAACGAGAGGGACGATCTGCTCGGCCTTGATCCGCCGGGCGCCGGCCTTCGCGAATCCTGGATGCAGATCGAGATCACCCGCGAGCCGGATGTCACCGCGCTTGCCGCGATTGCTGCGAAGATCGAGGCGGTGCTCGTCGATGTCCGTAACGCGGTGTCGGATTGGCAGCCGATGCGCCGCGCCTTGCAGGCGATCGTCGCCGAGCTGAGCCCGGCGCCGCCGGCGCTGCCGCCGAGCGAGATTGCCGAGGGCTTGGAGTTCCTGCGCTGGCTCGACGACGACAACTACACCTATCTCGGATTTCGCGATTACCGCTTCGACGGCACGGTCGAAACCGTCCCCCCGCTCGGAATCCTGCGTGATCCGAAATACCCAGTATTCGAGGGCATGCGGGACTTCGCCGCCCTACCGCTGGATGTCAGGGAGTTTCTGCGCCGCCGCGAGCTCCTGGTCATCGCCAAGACCAATCGCCGCGCCACGGTTCACCGCAACGTGCTGATGGATGCGATCGGCATCCGCCGCTTTGGTCCCAATGGCGAGGTCGTCGGCATCCGGCTGTTCGCCGGCCTATTCACTTCGCTCGCCTATAGCCGCAGCCCGCGCTCGATCCCGCTGCTGCGTCTCAAGGTGCAGCGCACGGTCGCGCGCTCCGGCCTGTCGCCCGACAGCCATGACGGCAAGGCGCTGTTGCACATCCTCGACACCTATCCGCGCGACGAGCTGTTCCAGATCCGCGAGGACGAACTGTACGAAACCGCGATCGGCATCCTGAATCTGCAGGAACGCCAGCGGATCGCGCTGTTCGTCCGGCGCGACCCGCTCGAACGCTTCGTGACCTGTCTCGTTTATGTGCCGCGCGACCGCTACGACACCCAGCTGCGGCTGCGCTTCGCCGCGATCCTGGCGGAGACGCTCGCCGGCTCTGTGATCGATTTCTACGTGCATCTCGACGAGTCGGTGCTGGCGCGGGTCGAATTCCTGATCGGGACCACCCGTGGCGCGGTGCCCGCGGTCGATGTCGCGGCCCTCGAGCAGCAACTCGCCGAGGCCGGACGCAGCTGGACCGACCATGTCGAGGACGCGGCGGCCGACGTCTTCGGCGAAGTCGAGGGTCGCGCCCGGCTGCGCCGGCTGAAACCCTTTCCGGTCGCATATCAGCTACGCACCACCCCGACGCAGGCGATTGCGGATCTCGAGCGGATCGAGGCGGTGCTCGCCGGCTCGCCGCTCGAAGCCTCGCTGCATCCGCGCGAGGGAGAAGACACGCCGGGGCTGCGGCTCTATCGCCCGGGCGATCCGATCGTCCTTTCCGAGGTTTTGCCGATCCTCGAAAATCTCGGGTTGCGGATCGTCGCCGAAGAGCCGTTTTGCATCGAGAGCGCCGACGGTCCGCCCGTGTGGATTCACGAATTCACGCTGGCTCAGGGCAGCGTGCCGAGAAATCTACCAGGCGATGTGCGGCGCCGTTTCGAGGAGGCTTTGCTCGCGATCTGGACCGGCGTTATCGAGAATGACGGGCTCAACCGCCTGGTCCTCGCCGCCGGGCTGACCGCTCGCCAGACGATCGTGCCGCGCCTCTACAGCAAGGTGTTGCGACAGGCCGGCAGCACCTTCAGCCAAGCCTATATGGAGGAGGTGCTGGCGCGGCATGCGCCGATTGCGCGCCGCCTCGTCGAGCTGTTCGAGCACCGTTTCGATCCGGCCCGCGCCGACGCCTCCTCGCTTGCGGCAATAGGCGAGGTGCAGGCCATCGATCACGCGCTCGACGCGGTCGAGAGCCTCGACGAAGACCGCATCCTGCGCAGTTTCCTGACGCTCGTCTTGAAGAGCGTTCGCACCAGCTACTACCAGATGCTGCCCGGCGGTGCGCCAAAGCCGGCGCTTGCGGTGAAGCTGGCTTCCAGCGCGATTGATCTGCTGCCGCTGCCGCGCCCGCTGTTCGAAATCTACGTCTACAGCCCGCGGATGGAAGGGGTTCATATGCGCGCCGGCAAAGTGGCGCGCGGGGGCATTCGCTGGTCCGACCGCAAGGAGGATTTCCGCACCGAGATCCTCAGCCTGATGAAGGCGCAGACAGTCAAGAACGCGGTCATCGTGCCGGTCGGCTCGAAGGGCGGTTTCATCGTCAAGCGGCCACCGGCGGAACGCGACCAGCTAATGGCCGAGGGCATCGAGTGCTACAAGATTCTTATCCGCGGCCTTCTCGATCTGACCGACAACATTGTTGCCGAGGGCGGCGGCGACGGCGGCCAGCACGCGATCGTGCCGCCGCAACAGATCGTGCGCCACGACCCCGATGACCCGTATCTCGTCGTTGCCGCCGACAAAGGCACCGCGACTTTCTCTGATATCGCGAACGAGATTTCCGAGGAATACGGTTTCTGGCTCGGCGACGCCTTCGCCTCGGGCGGCTCGGCCGGCTACGACCACAAGGCGATGGGGATTACCTCGCGCGGCGCCTGGGAGCTGATCAAACGGCATTTCCGCGAGCTTGGGCGTGACATCCAGAGCAGCGATTTCACGGCGGTCGGGGTCGGCGACATGTCGGGCGACGTGTTCGGCAACGGCATGCTGCAATCGCGTTATACCCGCCTGCTTGCCGCCTTCAATCACCAGCACATCTTTGTCGACCCCGATCCGGATGCCGCGCCGAGCTTTGCGGAGCGGAAGAGGCTGTTCGATCTGCCGCGCTCGAACTGGACCGATTACGATCGCAAGCTGATCTCGCCGGGCGGCGGCGTGTTCGAGCGCAGCGCCAAATCGGTGCCGATCAGCCCCGAGATGAAACGCGTGTTCGGCATCAGCGAGGATCACCTGACCCCGGCCGAGCTGATCCGCAAACTGCTGACTGCCGATGTCGATCTGCTGTTCTTCGGCGGCATCGGCAGCTTCGTCAAAGCCCATCATGAAACCCATGCCGAGGTCGGTGACCGCGCCAATGATTCGGTGCGCGTCGATGGCGAGGCCTTGCGCGCGAAGGTAGTAGGCGAAGGAGCCAATCTTGGCGTCACCCAGCGCGGCCGCGTTGCTTACGCGCTGAAGGGCGGGCGCATCGACACCGATGCGATCGACAATTCCGCCGGCGTCGACATGTCGGACCACGAGGTCAACATCAAGATCCTGCTCAATGGCGCGATCGCGACCGGCGCGCTCGGCCGGCAGGAACGCGACCCGCTGCTGGCCCAAATGGCCGAAGACGTCGCCGCGCTGGTGCTGCGCGACAATTATCTGCAGGGAGAGGCGTTATCGGTCGCCGAAGCGCGAGGACCGGCGGCGCTCGACCGGCAGATCCGCCTGATCCGCGATCTGGAACGCATCGGCCGGCTCGATCGGACTCTTGAATTCCTGCCGGATGACGAGGCGCTCGCGAGCCGGGCGGCGGCGCGCCGCGGCCTGACCCGTCCCGAACTGGCCGTGCTGCTTGCCTACGCCAAGATGTCGCTCGACGAGGACCTGCTGGCCTCCGATCTTCCCGATGCGGCCGAGCTCGCCGGCGATTTGCAGAATTATTTCCCGCCGGCGTTGCGCGAGCGCTTCGCCAAGCAGATCGCGGCCCACCCGCTGCACCGCGAGATCACCGCGACGGTGGTCACCAACGACCTGATCAACCGCGCCGGCATCACCTTCATCCACGATATGCGGGGGCGCACCGGCAGGGCCCCGCCCGACGTCGCCCGGGCTTACCGGATCGTCCGCGAGGTGTTCGAGCTACCGTCGGCCTGGACCAACATCGAGGCGCTCGACAATCGCGCGCCGACCGCGGTGCAGTCCGAGATGCTGCTCGACATTGCGGGGCTTGTCGAACACGCGACGGCGTGGCTGCTGCGTAACGGACGGCTCGACTTCGGCCACGATACGGAGCAACTAAAACCGAGCATCCGTCAGCTCGCCGGGCTGCTGCCGACGCTGCTGCCGGCGAGCGATCGTGCCGTTGCCGAGGAACGCGCGCGCCGCCTCGTGGCCGCGGGGGTACCGCAGCGGCTGGCCGCCGCGATCGGCGGGACCCCGTTCCTTGCCGCGGCATTGGAAATCGCGGATCTGGCGGAACGCGTGTCGCAGCCGTTGGAGCGTGCCGCGCGCACTTATTATGAAACTGGCGCCCATTTCGCGCTCGGCGAGATGCGCGCCGCCGCGCGCCGGCTACCCGCCGAGACCGCCTGGCAGAGACAGGCGGTCGACACCGTGATCGACGATCTGTTTACCCTGCAGGCGGAGATCGCCTCGCATGCATTGCAGGTCGCGGTCGAGGCGCCCGACCCGCTCGCCGCGTGGGCCAAGGAGCGGGCTGCGGCGCTTGCTCCGGCGGAGACCATCGCCGCCGAATTGCGCGCCGGCGCCGCGCCCGATCTGGCGATGCTGGTCGTTGCCGGCCGGCAATTGCATCAGGCGCTAGGCTAAGTTCACTTTACGTCACGAGCTGTTCCAGCGTCGCGAGCGTGTCGGCTTCGCGGTACGGTTTGTCCCAGCGGATGCGGTGCACTCGCGGGAAGCGCATCGCGACCCCGGATTTGTGGCGGTTCGAGCGGTGCACGCTGTCGAACGCGATTTCGAGGACGAGGCCCGGCATCACCTCGCGCACCGGCCCGAAGCGGTTGGTTGTGTTGTCGCGCACCCATTTGTCGAGGCGGCGCAATTCCTCATCGGTGAAGCCGGAATAGGCCTTGCCGACCGGGACCAGGCTGTCGCCGGCCCAGGCGCCGAAAGTGTAGTCGGAATAGAAGGATGAGCGCCTGCCATTGCCGCGCTGGGCATACATCAGCACCGCGTCGATCGTCAGCGCGCCGCGCTTCCATTTGAACCACGGTCCCTTCGGCCGTCCGGCGAGGTAAGGCGAATCGGCGCGCTTCAGCATGATGCCCTCGATGCCGCGCTCGCGGGCGCCGTCGCGCAATGTCTTCAACGCGTCCCAATCGGCGAACGGGATCATCGGCGACAGATCGAGGGCCGGACGCGGCGCGCCGTACCAGGCTTCAAGACGACGGCGCCGCTCGGCGAAGGGCAGGGGTCGCAGATCGTCGCTCCCTTCGCGCAGCATGTCGTAAAGCCGCACCGTCGCCGGGTAGTCGCGCAGCATCTTCGCATCGGGCGATTTGCGATTGAGGCGCTGCTGCAGATCGTTGAACGGCGCGACCTCGCCCGCGCGCAAGACCAACAGCTCGCCGTCGAGGGTCACGCCGTCAGGGATTGCCGCGACTATATCGGGAAAGGCGCCGCCGATATCGTCGCCCGAGCGCGAGTAGAGCCGCCGCTGGCCGCCGCGCTCGACCAGCTGGACCCGGATCCCGTCCCATTTCCATTCCGCGAGGTAATCGTTCGGTTCGAGCCCTTCGAGATCGCCCGCTTCGAGCGGCTGCGCCAGCATCAGGGGGCAGAAGGTCGGCAATTCGGCGATGTCGGGCGGCGCAGCGCGCCCTTCCAGCCACTCGAACAATGCCTGGTAGGGTGGCGTGAGCCCGTGCCAGACTTCCTCGATCCGGTCGAGCTCGACACCGCTCCATTCGGCAAGCGCGGTCTTGGCGAGTCGCGCCGAGACGCCGATGCGCAGCGCGCCGGTGACCAGCTTCAGCAACGCCCAGCGGCCGGTCGCGTCGAGCGCGTCGAGCCACGGCGCGAGGTGAGCGCCGACCTCGGCCCGGCTCGCGCCCTGCAACGTCGCGACAATCTCGCTCAACGTCGGCACATCTCTTGCTGTACCTCCCTCCCCCGCAAGCGGGGGAGGGTCGGGGTGGGGGCTAGGCTCGGGCCAGATCAGCGCCACCGTTTCGGCGAGGTCGCCGACAAAATCCCATGACCAGCCGAACAGTTCCGGATCGACCCGCGCCATCGCCAGATCGCGGACCTGGCTGGGCTTCGCCTCGGCGAAGGACAATTCGCCGGTCAGCGCCGCCAGGGCCCAGCCGCGCTCCGGGTCCGGCGTCGCCGCAAAATATTCCTGCATCAGCCGCAATTTGCCGTTGCGCGACGGGGTGAACAGCAGGGCGTCGAGCAGTTCGGCGAAGCGGTTCACGCCGGCCCTCCGGCTCGGCACCCCAATCCGAAGAAGCGGTTCATCGGCTGCCTATCGCGCCGGCCGCGGCGGCGTGGTATCCCTCGGTCAGAACTTCGCGAGGGATGTCATGATCCATCATCTTTCGATCGCCGCGCGCGACCCCAAGCAGGCGGCTGGCGTCTTGGCTGAATTGATGGGCGGCAAAGCGGTGCCGTTTCCGCCCAATCCGGGAAGCTTCTTTGCGCTGCAGCTCGACGATCACGGGTCGGGGGTCGAGGTCTACCCCGCCGGCACCGAACTCGAGCCGAATGGCGATGTCGGCGGCACTTTCGTCAAGCACGAGCGCGGGCGTGGCTACGGCGCGACCCATTTCGCGCTCAGCGTGGCGACCGATCGGCGCAAGGTCGAAGAGATCGCGAAGCGGGCGGGCTGGCAATGCTTCGTCTGCAACCGCGGACCTTTCCACGTCATCGAGGTCTGGGTCGAGAACGAGACGATGGTCGAGATCCTGCCGCCCGATTACGCGGCCGAATATCTCGCCTTCACCCGCCCGGACAAGGTCCTGACGGCAATGGCGGGGGCCGCGGCGCAGGGCGGCCGGCACGCTCGGTAGCGCGCTCACTCTTCCTCCTCGTCGAAACCGGTCAGCGCCAGCGCGCGGGCCTGCCGCCCCTGCTGCGTCGCGTAATGGACGAGCGCCTCCTCGCGCCCGTGAGTGACCCAGACTTCCGGGGCGCCCACCTCGTCGAGCGTCGTCGTCAGCTCGTCCCAATCGGCGTGGTCCGAGATGACCAGCGGCAGCTCGACGCCGCGCGCCTTGGCCCGCTGCTTGACCCGCATCCAGCCCGAGGCCAGCGCGATGACCGGATCGGGTAGCCGCCGCGTCCAGCGGTCGGCGAGCGCCCCGGGCGGCGCCAGCACGATCTTGCCCTTGAGGTCGTCCCGCGCGACCCCGGTGCCGGGCAATGCCGGTCCGAGATCGACTCCGAGCCGCTGATACAACTCGGTCAGCCCGAGCAAAGCGCCGTGCAGATAGACCGGCTCGTCGTAGCCCGCGCCGCGCAATAGGGCCAACACCCGTTGGCATTTGCCGAGCGCGTACACCCCGACCAGCTGACAGCGCTCCGGGTAAAGGCGCAGCGAGTGCAACAGCTTGCCGATCTCGTGCCGGTCCGGCGGATGGCGAAACACCGGCAATCCAAAGGTCGCCTCGGTGATGAACAGATCGCAGCGCTGCGGCTCGAAAGGCGGGCAGGTCGGGTCGAGTCGTCGCTTGTAATCGCCGGAAACGACGACCCGACTGCCCTTGTACTCAATGACGAGCTGCGCGCTGCCCAGCACATGTCCGGCCGGCACCAGACGGAGCGATACGCCATCGAGCGCCACCCGCTCACAGTAGCTCGCCGGCTGCATGTTGCCGCCGGCCAATTCGCCGTAGCGCTGGCGCATGATCGCGATCGTCTCTCGGGTCGCGAGGACATGCTCGTTGCCGGGGCGGGCATGGTCGCCATGGCCGTGGGTGATCACCGCCCGCGGCACCGGCAGCGTCGGATCGATATGGAAGTCGCCGGGCTCGCAATAGAGGCCGGCCGGGGTCACCCGCAGCCAGCTTTCCGGCCGCGGCATAGAAATCGTCATCTGGTCTATATGGTTATCGGCAAACCCGTACCGAGGTCATTCCGGGGCGGCGCGAAGCGCGCCGAGCCCGGAATCCAAGAACATGGAAGCTGACTGTCGAGCTCAACCGCCGGCGTGTACCCGAAGCCGTCTGTGCTCATGGATTCCGGGCTCCGGCTTCGCCGGCCCCGGAATGACGATTCTTATCTTATTCGAGCGCGGAGATCGGCCGCGCCACGCTTTCGAGCGGCTGACGCTCGGCCTTGACGCCGATCGCCAGTTCGACGATTGCGGCGCCGATCATCAGCGCGGCGCCGAACAGATAGCCGAGGAACACCTCGCCGCGCTCGCCGGTGCCGACCAGCATGCCGAACAGCCAGGGCGAGGCGACGCCGCCGATCGCGGTGCCGATCGCGTAGAAGAACGCGATCGCCAGGGCGCGCGCCTCCAGCGGAAAGCTCTCGCTGACCGTCAGATAGGCGGCGCTCGCGGCCGCTGAGGCAAAGAAGAAGATGCCGCTCCAGCAAATGGTCAGCATCGTGGCGTCAACCATTTCCTCACGGAACAGCCACCCGACCAGCGCCAGCAGCACGCCCGAAATCCCGTAGGTGAAGGCGATCATCGGCTTGCGGCCGAGCGTGTCGAACAGCGGCCCGAGCAGCAGCGGTCCCATGAAATTGCCGAGCGCGAAGGGCAGCATGTACCAGCCGATCGCGTCGGACGGCACACCGTAAAAACGCTTCAGCACCAGCGCATAGGAGAAGAAGATGGCGTTGTAGAAGAACGCCTGCGACGCCATCAGCACGAGTCCCAGCACCGCCCGCGTGGGGTAATCGCGCAGGATCGCGCGGATCATGCGCAAAATCGGCGTGTGCGAGGCAGCCATCAGCCGCATCCGCGCGCACTCGCCGGCGAGCGGCTGTGCCCCCGGGCTCGCCAGAACGCGCCGCTCGATGCTGCTGATTACCGCCTCGCACTCGTCGGTGCGGGCGTGCAGCATCAGCCAGCGCGGGCTCTCCGGGATCCATTGCCGCAGGAACAGAATGCCGAGCCCGAGCACCGCGCCGATGCCGAAAGCCGCGCGCCATCCCCAATCCGGCGGCAGTAGCCCGGGGCGCAGCAGCACGACCGCGCCGAGCGCGCCCAGCGCAGCGCCGACCCAGAAGCTGCCGTTGACCGCGAGGTCGGTACGGCCTCGGAACCGCGCCGGGATCAGTTCCTGGATCGCCGAATTGATCGCCGCGTATTCGCCGCCGATCCCAGCGCCGGTCAGCATGCGAAAAACGGCAAAGCTCCAGAAATCCCACGACAGCGCGGTCGCGGCGGTGGCCGTCAGATACAGAGCGAGCGTGATGAAGAACAATTTGCGGCGGCCGAGCCGATCGGTCAGATAGCCGAACAACAAGGCGCCCACGACGGCGCCCGCCAGATAGGCTGTGGCGACAAGCCCGATCTGCTCCGCCGTGAAATGCAGTACCGGGCTTTCCTGCAGCGCGCCGACGATCGAGCCGGCAATTGTCACTTCCAGCCCGTCGAGCACCCAGGTTATGCCGAGCGCGACGATGACCAGGGTGTGGAACCGCGTCCAGGGCAGCCGGTCGAGCCGCGCCGGGACGTCCGTCTCGATGACGACGCTTGCATCGTGCATAAGGGTTGAACACTCACGGTGGCAGGCCGTCGCGCCAGGAGGATTGATCTCGATAATGATGAGGGCAATCGCGATCCTTCTATATCTCGCTTTGCTGCTCGGCACGAATGCGGCATCCGCACAGACGGTTCCGCCCGGTGGCCCGACCCAGGCGGAGGCGCAGCGCGCCCTGGAGATGATCGAGGATCCGCAAAAGCGGGCGCAGCTCGTCGACACGTTGCGGGCGATTGCCAAAGCGGCGCCGTCCGCGACGCAAACCGCCGCCCCGCCGGCTCTGGCATTGCAGCCGAACAGCCTCGGCGCTCAATTGGTGGCGCAATTGTCAGGCTGGGGCGACCGGCTGGCAGCGGAGACGGCCGCGGCGGCGGATGCGCTTTCCGATCTGCCATTGGTGTGGCGCAGGATCGAGCGGGGTGTCGCAAACCCGGCGCTTCAGAAAGCAGTGCTGACCGCCATCTGGCAACTGGCGCTGGTGATCGGATGCGCGCTGCTGGCGGAATGGCTCGCCAGATGGGCGTTGCGCCGCCCCCTCGCCGGACTGACGGCCTACGCCCCCGAAAACGGCGCTGGCCATGAGGGTGGCGGCATTGCCGCGACCGCCGCCCTATCTGCCGCGCGCGCCTGGCGCCTGTTGCGCCGACTGCCCTTCGCGCTGGCGCGGCTGCTGCTCGATTTGATCCCGGTCGCGGTATTCGCCGGGATCGGCAATCTCCTCGCCGCAGTCGTGGCCGACGGGACAATCCGTCTCGTCATCCTTGTGCTGGTCAACGCTTATGTCGCTTATCGCGTGGTGCTGGCGCTCGGCGATATGCTGATCTCGCCGCGGCTCGGGCGCTTGCGGCTGATTTACATCGATGACAGCCACGCCGATTACGCAATCGGCTGGCTTCGCCGCATTGCCGGGTTTGCGGTGTTTGGCGGCGCGACCGCCGAGATCGGCCTGCTGCTGGGCCTCGATCCGGGAACCTACCGTTCCTTGGTCCGGCTCGTCGGGCTTGTCGTCGCCGGGTTGCTGGCGGCTCTCGTACTGCGCAGCCGGCGTGGCGTCGCGGCCTATATTCGCGGCACGCCGCAAACCGACGCCGCGCGAGACGGTGCTCACCGCTGGCGCGGTTGGTTCGCCGGGGGATGGCATTATCTCGCCCTCGTGATCATCGCCGCGGGCTGGATCGTATGGGCCGCCGGTGCGCGCAACGGCATTGGCGGGTTGCGGCTGCTGATCGGGACCGTCGCCGTGCTGGTCGCGGCGCGGCTGATTGCGATCCTGCTGCTTGGCGTGCTCGACCGGATGGTGCAATTCGGTCACGGGCAGGCCTCCCGCCATCCGGGCCTGCAAGCGCGGGCGCTGCGTTATCAGGCCCCGACGCGGCTCATCCTGCTCGTGCTGGTAGATCTTGCAGCGTTGATCGTTCTGCTGGAGATCTGGGGCATCAACGCCTTTTTCTGGTTCGCTCCGGGCCGGGTCGGCGGCCAGTTGGTATCGGCTTTCGTCACGATCGCGATCGCCGTTGTGGCGGCGATCATCGTCTGGGAGGGCGCTAATGCCGCGCTCGAACGCCGCCTCGCCCGGCTGGGCGAGGCCGGCCCGGCGGCGCATGCGGCGCGGCTGCGCACCCTGCTGCCGATGCTGCGCGCCGCGTTATTCGCGACGATCCTCGCGGTTGTTGGCCTCACCGCGCTAAGCCAGATTGGCGTCAACATCGCGCCATTGCTCGCCGGTGCTGGTGTCGTCGGCGTCGCCGTCGGTTTCGGCGCGCAGAGGCTGGTGCAGGACGTCATCACCGGCATGTTCGTGCTGTTCGAGAATGCGATCCAGGTCGGCGACGTGGTGACCGTCGCGGCGCTGACGGGCACGGTCGAACAGCTGTCGGTGCGCACGATCTGGCTGCGCAGCAATGACGGCAGCGTCCATGTCGTTCCATTCAGCGCCGTCACCACGATCAGCAATGCCAGCCGCGGCCTCGGTACTGCCTCGATTTCGGTGACGGTCCCGTTTTACGAGGACAGCGACCGCGTCGCGGCGGTATTGAGCGAAATCGCTGCCGAGCTGCGCCAGGACCCCGATTTCGCACCATCGATGCTGGGCGAGCTGAAGCTGCTCGGGGTGGATTCGGTCAAGGCGACCGGGGTCACAATCGCCGCCGAGATCCCCTGCACCTCCGCTGGGCGCTGGAAGGTCCAGCGCGAGTTCAACCGCCGGCTGCAGAAACGCTTTCAGGAGCTTGGCATCGCGCTCAGCAGCGCGTAGGCGTAAAGGCCCAAGGGGAGATCATGCATGTCACAGTCCTCACCCGCAAATGGACAGGCCATCGCCACCTATATCGCCGGTGCGCCGCAGCGCGTCCTTCCCTCCGAGGTCGCCGACATGGCGCGCCTCTGCCTTGCCGATTGGCTCGGCGTCGCGATCGGTGCCGGCGAGGAACCCGCCGGACGCATCGTTCGCGAGGTCGCGGCCGCGTGGCGCAGCGAGGGCAGGGCGACCGTGCTCTTCGGCGGCACGGCCGCGGCGCCATTCGCCGCGCTTGCCAACGGTACGTTGGCGCACTGTCTCGATTTCGATGACACCTACGTCAAGGCGATCACCCATACCAGCGCGCCGGTATGGGCCGCGACCCTCGCGCTCGGCGAGCAGGTCGGAACGGACGAGGCCGCGATGCTGTCCGCTTTTGTGACCGGCTTCGAAACCGCCGCGCGCATCGGCAGCGGCCTCGGCGAGGCGGTGACCGCGCGTGGCTGGCACGGCACCGGCGTGTTCGGCCGGCTCGGCGCCGCCGCCGCAGCAGCGGTGCTGCTGCGGTTGGACGCGAAGCAGGCGTTGCACGCCCTCGGCGCGGCGGCGACACAGACGAGCGGCCTGGTCGCCTCGTTCGGCACGATGGCCAAGCCCTTCCATGCTGGCCGCGCGGCGATGGACGGCATCGTCGCGGCGCAGCTTGCCGAGGGTGGTTTTTCCGCCGCGACCGGGCTGTTCGAGCCCAGCGACGGCCTCGACACGGCGCTGGTGCAGGATCGGACCGTTACCATTGCACCAATCGATGTCAGCGGCTGGCGGATTCTGGAGAACAGCTTCAAGCCCTACGCCGCCTGCCACCTGACGCATCCCGCGGTCGACGCGGCCCGCGCGCTCGCCCTGTCCGCCAATGAGCGCGGCGCGATCTCCTCGGTGCGGGCCGAGATCGGCGCTCTCGCCCAGCAGATCACCGGCGGCAAGAGCGGCGCGCCGGCAACTCCCCTCGAAGGCAAGTTCGACCTCAAATATTGCGTCGCGCTTGGCCTGCACGGTCACGCCGTCTCGGCCGCCGATTTCCGCGAGCCCTGGCATCCCGACCCCGCGATTTGTGCGACCGCCGGCAAGATCGAAAGCGTCGTCAGCCCCGAGATGGGGTTCGCCTCGGCGCGACTTGCCGTCGACTTCGCCGACAGTCGGCGCGAGATGGCGCATGTGCCGGTCGCCAAGGGCCATCCCGGCAATCCGATGAATTGGGACGACATGCACGGCAAGGTCGACGCGCTGGCCGCGCCTCGTCTTGGCGTGCGCAGCGAGGCGTTGTTCGATCTGGTGCGCCAGTTCGGCCGCGGCGATGTCCTTGTCGAGATCCGCGCTATGCTGAGGCATCTTTAAAGGGAAACCGACATGGCAGAGCGTCCCGATATCCGCCTGACCCCTGATGAGCGCGCGGCGTATCTCCGCGCGAACCGCAAATGCGCGCTGGCCACCCTCGACAAGGACGGGTTCCCGCATGTCACGGCGATGAACTTCGTCATGCGGGACGGCGCCTTTTACATGACCTCCTACGGCAAGGCGCAGAAGGTCGTGAACATCCGCCGCAACCCGAAGACCGCGATCATGGTCGAGACCGGCTCGGCCTATGCCGAGCTGAAAGGCGTCATGGTACGCGGCGAGTGCCAGATCATCGAGGGCGAGGACACAGTGCACCAGGTGTGGGCCTGGTCCGCCGAAGAGCGCGGCGAGACCTACAAGCGGCCGTCGGGGGCGTCGAGCAGCGCGCCGAAGCGGGTCGTCCTCAAAATCGTCCCGCACAAAATCGTCAGCTGGGACCACAGCAAGCTCGGCGGCCGGTACTGAACGCCGTTATTCCACCACAGGCAGGCTCAGCGGCGTGATCTCGGCGGCGCTGCGGCGGCGGTAGTCGCGGCTCGGCGCCAGCGCCTCCATGCGTTCCTGCGCGGCGCGCAGCCGCCCGCCTGCCGCTCGCTGGTCCAGGGTCAGCACCCGGCGATCGGCGACGACCTGCCGGCCATCGACAAAGACATCGCGCACCCCCCGGTCGGCGGCGTGGTAGATCAGCGCTTTGAGCGGGTCGCGATCAGGCTGCATCTGCGGGCAGGCGAGATCGACGAGCACGATATCGGCCTTCTTGCCCGGCGCGAGCCGCCCGAGATCGTCGCGCATCAGTGCATTGGCGCCGCCGACCGTCGCGGCATGAAACAGGTCGGCCGCCGTTACGCTGTTAATGTCGCGGGCGGCGATGTGGGCCAGCACTGTCGCCTTGCGCATCTCCTCGATCAGATTGTGCGGGCTGCAATCGGTGCCGACCCCCATCGTCACACCGGCCCGCAGATAGTCGCCGAAATTCTCCATGATGTGGCCATAGCGCGCAAACGGCGTCGGGCAATGCGCCACCGCCGTACCGCTGTCGCCGAGCAGCTTGAGGTCGGATCTCGTGTGCCACCGCACCCAGGAATGCGTGTCGAGGAACAGCGCGTGGCCGAGGATCGTGCCGGGCCCGAGCAGACCGAGATCGTCGGCCCATTGCACCGGTGTCTTGCCAT
>Ga0070707_100003594_pt1 | contig 14628 bp, 21 predicted proteins | sample KBSK5502metaG_FD_65468 | JGI IMG/M metagenome (GOLD analysis project Ga0070707, IMG submission 65468) | Corn, switchgrass and miscanthus rhizosphere microbial communities from Kellogg Biological Station, Michigan, USA - KBS K5-50-2 metaG | ecosystem: Host-associated > Plants > Roots >... | reverse complement strand
TCACCGGCGGGACGGACCTGATCAAGGCGCGGTTTTTATTTGAAGAATACTTTAGTTATAAGCCGCAATTTAAGATTTTTCTGGGCACCAATCACAAACCGCTCATCAAAGATACCGACAGTGCCATCTGGGAGCGCATTCGGCTGGTGCCGTTTACCGAGCAAATTCCCGTCGAGGAACGCGACAAAAGCCTCGAAGAGCGCTTACTCCAGGAACTGACGGGCATTCTCACGTGGGCCGTGGAGGGCTGCCTGGCGTGGCAGCAAGGCACCTCGTTGCGCGAGCCCCCGGCCGTGGTCGAAGCGACGGCGCAGTATCGCAGTGAGATGGATACCATGAGTCGCTTTATCGACGAGTGCTGTCAGGTGGGCGCACCCACCCTCGTGAAATGTCGGGCGACGGCGCTGACGGCCGCGTATCAACAGTGGTGCCGCAAAACCGGCGAGTGGCAGTTATCGAATAGTGCGTTTATCGCAGATATGGAACGCCGCCAATACACCCGGGAGCGTGGCGCCGGGAATCAGTTTTTCTGGTATGGCATTGGGTTACTCGATACGAGTGACGCGCGCCTGCCCGACTCGTAATGTTGTCTCTTTTTTTGATGGCAAAATGCTATACGTTTGGTATAGTGAAGTACCGCCACGTTTCCGGGCGGCTCTCCGCGGAAACATCCAGCGTATCTAATGTCCAATGCCCAGCGCATCAGCGCCCAAGGAGACAGCGTTATGGCGTATGTACCCACGTCTGATGATCCCTTTAGTGGTGGCACCAAAACCCCCGCGTTGTCGTGGAAAGGCCTCCCCGTGGGAAGCTATTTCACGCTCAAAGTGCTCGAACCTGCCAAGTTGTTGCAATCGCGCGATTTTGAAACGAACGAACGGGCGTACTGGGATAAAGCCCAGACCGAACCCATTATGAGCGCCGTCGTGAACGTGACGGTGATGGTAGGGCCCCATAGTGTCGGCGAAGACCGCTCCGTGTGGGCGCAAAAGCCCAGCAACCTCTTTGCGGCGATTGCCGAGGCGCAGAAACAGGCCGGGGCCCGGATTGACACCGGCGGCCTGTTGCATATTCAGTTTACCGGCGAGGTGCCGCACAAAAATCCTAAGATGAGTGCGACGAAACAATATCTGGCGAAGTACGACCCGCCGGTGCAACAACCGCAGGCGCCCGACCCGTTTAGTGGCCAGCCTGGCGTGCCCCCGGCCGATCTGACCCCGCTCACGCCGGAGCAGCAGTGCCAGTATCCGGCCTTACCGCAGGGCCCCCGTCCCGCCCAACCGAACGGGCTGTGCGGCAATGGGGCCGTGGCGGCCATCGGCGGCTACCGCGTCTGTATCATTCATAAAGCGCAACTCGAAACACAGCCGGCGGCCGTACCACAGACAGCGCCCGTGCAACAGAGCTTTGCGCCGCCCGCCGCGCAGCCGGAGCGGCCGCCCAGTTGGGGACCCGCCCCGGCCACACCGGCCAGCGGCAGTGGCTGGAAACGCTAGTTTTTCCTCGAACGTCGCGTGACGCACAGCCCCTCGCCTCCGAAGGGGCTGTGGTGTTGGAGGAGTGGTATGGACAGCGAGTATTACTTGCAATTCCTCGAAGAAATCGATGCCGGCAATCATACGCTGACGAACTGGGAAATCGATTTTACGGAAGACATGCTGAAGAACCGCCCGTATAGCCTGACGGACAACCGCAAAGAAGTGATTCGGAGGATGACACGGAAATATCTCCAGGTGGAAGTCGAGTAGAGGAGGCGCGATGGACCTGGTCACGTTAACGCCGCATCAACGGGAGGCGGTGGAGTGGACGCTGCACCGCATTGAAGAGCATGAGCCCATCCTGTCGATTCTTGGGCATGCCGGGAGCGGCAAAACAACCCTCGTGTTGCCGCTCGCGACGGAATTGCGTCGACGCGGGATCCTGGTCGCTGTCGGCACGCCCACCCACCGGGCCGCCCATATTCTGCGCAGTAAGGGGGTCGACAAAGTCGAGACGGTCTATGCCCATGCCACGATTCCGTACTTTAAGGCGGATTATGCATTGGCGATCGCGTGGTTGGGCGGCCAGGTGTGCTGTCACTGGAAGCCGGAGGATCTGCCGCATCCCAATGTCACGAATTTGTCGGGGCCGGATCTGCCGTGGCTGGTGTGGACAAACGTCGAGCCCAACCTGGAAGAAGCGTATGATTTGCTGCGGCTCAACACGTCGCGCTCGCCGAAGCGTCGGCTCAGTAGCATTGGCGTGAACGGCAACGATCATTTTGATTGTTTTGAGCCGCGCCCGTGTTCAGGCGTGCTCATTGTCGATGAGGCCTCGATGATTGGGACGGACCTGCTGAAGAAATGTACCACCGCCTTTGCGCAAGTCATTCTCGTGGGCGATCCGGGCCAGCTTCCGCCGATTAACGATACGTCCGTCTTAGAAACGGTGCCGGGGTTTCGCCTGACGGAAATCCACCGGCAAGCGGCCGACTCGCCGATTCTGCAACTGGCCGAACGGGCACGCAACGGCGAACGCTTCTGGGAACAGGGGTCGTTGCAGGTCCTGAGTGAGGACCTGAGCCGTGGGGAAATCCATGATGTGATGGGGATTCCGGCGGAGGTGCTCCGTGCATCACCGCTCATTGTGTTCAACAATCGCAAACGTGAAAAATACACCCATCAGATTCGCAAAGCGCTCGGCTACGAGAAGCGCCGCCTCTATGTCGGGGAACCGTTGGTGTGTCGCTCGACCCATGACGAAGATCGCGCCATTGGCTTTTATAACAACGGCCTGTTTTGGATTGTGGACGTGGATGCGCACGATCCCCGGCGCGTGACGGTGCGTGGTGAGGACAACGAGGAAACGATCATCGATATCCATCTCGAAGAGCTCGAAGGCGTTAAAGTGTCGTCGCGGCGGATTCCCTTTCGCTTTGGGTATGTGATTACCGGGCATACCGCGCAAGGCTCGGAATGGCCCACCGTGTATATCATGACCGACGCTATCCGCGACAACGAGGACAGTTGCCGCGTCCATAAAAAGCCCCAGGAAGCGCCCAAGTGGCGCTATACCGTGATTACGCGTGCCAAGCAGGTCTGCTGCTTCGTGCGTCAACCGACCTTTTATACTGCGCAGGAGATACAGGCGATGGAGTCCAAACCCTTTAGTCCTCCCACCGCGCCATTTGTCGGCATGCCCTCGACGGAGCAGACAGCGGTCACGCCGTCCCAGGATCCGTTTAGCAACACAGCGCTGCCGCTCGAGACCCCAGACAGTTCGCTGTTGCAACCGTCGGTGCTGCCACCGGACGATATTCCGGAGCCGCAGGTCCCCGCCGAAGCGTTGCAACCGGCACAGGTTGTGCACGCGCAACCGGCCATGCCTCTCCCTGGCACGACACCCTCCACGCTGCCGCCCGGCTTTAACGAGCACGAAGCCCTCCTAAATGGCTTTTGTCAGCACTTACAGGCGCGCATGCAAAACGCGATTACCGAGCAGTACAAAGAGATGAACCGGGCCTTTGATGACAGTGTGGCGGTGCTGCGTCAGTGGGTTGACAAAATTGTGCACACGAACGAACATGCCAATTACCAGATGAGTGATGCGCTCCTGAAACTGCAGCAGGGCGGCCTGCAGGTGGCGACGCAGAGTGAGCCGTACGTGGCAGAGGTGAAAGCCTTGTCGAAAGACGGGTATATGGTCACGTTTCGCTGTGCGAAGCTCGAAGCCAATAGCTTGCTCGATGAACTCGAGGCGATTCTCGGCTACTTAAAATCGCACGGCTATCAGGCGATTCCAGAGGTGTCGTATTCATGAGGCGCGGCCTGTCCGATGCAGGATTTCTCCTTGCGGCGGAACTGCTCGCCAATGACAGCATCGACGTGGATGCGATTCTCGCGTACGTGCGGTCCGGCGAACAGTTAGAGTTGTGGGTCGAGGTGTCGCCACCAGAGGAGGAGCAATCATGACACGCGTAGAAGGGGTGCTGCTCGTGTGCCTGCTTGTGGCGTCGGTACACGCTGCTGACGATAGCTCGCTGTTTTCTCGCGACGAGTCCACGTTCACGAACATGACGTCTCCCCACGCCGATGCCTATCGTCGGGGCGTCTGTGACGCGATGGAGGCGGCACAGACGGCGAGTCGACGCAACTGGGAGCACTGGCGCGCGCTGTTAGGCATCCCGACGCGTACGCTACAGGACGTGCTTGACGGGCTGTATGCGACGCCGCGGCGCTGGAGTTATGATGCAACGGATTCGCTGGCACGACAATCGGCCATTATTGCGGCAGATAGTGCGGCGCTCTATGTGGTGTTGCCGCAGCAGCGTGCGAAGGCGGTGTATCGGGTGGACGGGAGAGAGATTGTCTGTGAGGAATCCCCCAAAAAACCCTAACCACGAGGAGGAAATGTGTATACCCAACTCGCCTTACCCTTCTCAAAGCGTCGCCGTGATCCGGTGGCTAACGTCGAGGCGGCGCTGGCCGCCCAGGGTTGGACGCGCGATCCGGCCCTCGCGCGGCGCTGGCTGCTGCCGGGGACCGTCTGGCGGTGCAGTGTGCGGTTTCATCTGACCAGCCTGTATCAAGTGATCGACCGCAGCGATTGGGGTCGCCGCGCGTGGTCCACGGCGAACCTGCCGGCGATAAGCCTCGAACTGGAACGCATTGCGCTGCAAGTGCGTCGGAGCCAACGAGGAGGGGTGTATGCCAAGGACGAGTCCGGTCGCGTGGGCTGAGAATCGGTGGGACCCGCTGGAGTGGGAGCCTGCAGGGCTCCGGCTGGCGCCTGCACGCTTTGCCGCGCCGCTCACCTGGAAAAAGTCGAAGCGGATTGTGGTCCAGCCGTTGCATGATGTCCTCGACGAACATCTCCCGTTCACGGTGATGGATCGGATTGTCGGCATGGTGTGGGCGGCACAGTGGCATACCTTTCTCGTGACCACGCGTGACGCCGCACGGCTTGCGCAGTACATGCAGTGTCGCACGCCTGGCGCGATCGTCAATGAATTCTATCCGTTTTTTGCGGCACGCGAGCCAGCAAAAGCGGCCTTCGTCTCGCGTGAGGACATCGCCAACGATCTTGCGGCACACTGGCCACTCAGCAACCTGTGGTGTGGCGTGGCCGTGGAGTCGCAGGTGAGCGCGGAGGCGCGTATTTCCTGGCTGCTCGAGACGCCGGCCGCGCTGCGGTTTGTGCGGTATACGGCGTCACAAACCGCCCTGGATCTACGTACGATCACCCTGCGTGACGGGGACGTATTGGGACCTTCACTGTACTCGTTGGGCCTGGGTCGTGGGCTTGATTGGGTCATCTGTGGCGGTGGAACCGAGCCTACCGATCTCTCCTGGCTGCAATGCGTGGTCGAGCAGTGCCAGTCCGCGCATGTGCCCTGTTTTGTGGAGAGTTTAGGCCGCGCACCCTATCAGGCGGCCGATGCAACACGGCTGCGCACCTACTATCCGCTACATGGCGATAAACAGGGACGCTCCTTGGACGATTTTCCGCCAGACTTACAGGTGCAACAGTTGCCGATGGGGCATGTGCACTGAATGTTTCGAGGAGGTATGTGTGGAAATTACATTTAGCAAGACAGAACTGCAAGCCGTGATGGCAGACGTTATTCGTGAGCAGTTTCTCAGTGTGGCGATGCGCGGACCCGTCGTGGTCCAGGATATCGAGTTCAACGACGACGACGCGTGTTGTCTCACGGTGTGCTTTACGCGGGAAACAGGATGTCCGCAGAGCAACACGACAGTGCGTCGCGATGGCACCGTTTTTCACGAGGACAAAACGTTATGACGTGGGGTGAATTCAAACAAGCCTTGCTCGATGCCGGCATTCTCGATACCGATCGCATTGACTTTATCGATGTGAACGGTCTGCACGAGGAAGAGTTAGAGATTGACCGCGAGCCGGGCGGCACCTTTTCCGTGATCAATTAACGTGTGTACGACAGAAAGGGCTCTCCATGACCAAAGATGAATTGGCGCATTCCCTGCATGGCATGCGCTATGGTGACGAGATTGCCGGACCTCTCCAGCGTGCCGCCGCAGACGCGGGTCTTGTGATTCTGTATGGCGCCAGTGACGACCTGGTCGAGTTGCGCGGCGCCATCGAGGATGAACTGAGTGCCGGGAATCACACGCAGTTACTGTTTACGCGTGAAGGGCTGTTTAACGACCTGGCATGTGCGTGTGAGTGTCACTATTTTAAGATGGCCAAAAATAAGGCGTTAATGCAGGGGCAACGCGTCACGGCCCGATGGTGTGCCGGGCCGATTTGTTGGACGTATGAGACGACGATCCCGCATGTCACGTTTGATATTGTTGAAGATGATGAGCCGTGGTGTCGCGGCATCATTTTTGCGCTGGCGGACGTCGAGCGTGCAGCCTCCTAGCCGCTGCAAGGAGTGTCTATGTTTACACCGCGCCGGGTCACGTTCATGGTTGATGCACGTTCGGAAGAGGCGCTCGAGAAATTGATCGCGCAGGGCCGCGCCGGTATGCCGTGTATCGCGCCAGGCCGGCGGTGTGATTGTTGTGGGGCGGAGGAATCGGTAGGCGGCTGTGTACGCGGCGTCTTCCCCTGTGACTGTGACGCGGAGAAACGGCCGCCCAGTGCACGATTCAGGGCGTCCCTGGTCTCCTGGTGGGGCGTGCGCTGCCGCGTGTGTCATCACTGCCCTGCGCATTGTCACTGTAAGGAGGATGTACCGCATGCTTCTTGAACTGATTGCCACCTGTGTCCTTGGCGCCGGTGTCGTGTATACACCGCCTGCAGGGTGGACGCTCACCCAGGTGAAATTTAGCGGGGTGCAGCAAATCTGCAACCATAACGGTTTTGGGGGGACGTGTCTGGCGATCATGCCAACGGTTATCAACGAGAATAGCGTGACGCTGCGTCGCGCCATTGCCGTAGGCGAAACGGTCGAGGCGCCGCCCGGCTGTACGCTGAGCAGTGCACGGAAAGAGTGAGGAGGTGTGCGATGGCTGGACGGCATGATCATGACGAGATTGCCCAGCGTATTGCTGAGGCACTGGCGTGTGTCAATGACTTGATCGAAGGCGGGATCGATCCCTTCGTCTCTACGAAAGCGAAACTGACCATGGCCTCGTTGATCCTTGCGCAAGAACATCTCGAAAATGCGTTCAGTCTCTGGACGAATCCACCGCGGACGCGCAAGAAAGGCGTGCGATGAGCGACGACCTGATTACCGCTGAATGGCTTGCGTCTGTGGGCTTCAAATGGCACCAGCTCGAGCGTCAGCCTGAGAAACACTGGCTCCTCTGGCTGGCCAGTGCGTACGACCGCCATGGGCCAGAACTATGCGGCGTGGAGCTGGCCCCCTGGACAGAACGCGGGGTCATTCTTGACTGGCATTGCTGGTTTCGGAGTGACCTCGCCGGCCGCTATTCGCGCTTTCTCTTCATTCGTTCTTTACGGACGCAACAGGAACTGATTCGGCTCATCGAAGGTGTGACAGATCTGGCGTGGCATCCGGACGATAATCTGTACGGCAGCATGCATACCCCGGCGCAGGCCGCGATGCTGCGACGCGAGGCTGAGCGGCTGGATCGCAAGTGGCTCCAACAGAATCCGCCGTGGCGAAACTGCGAAACAGACCCGACGCAAGGCGGGGCCCTGCCGGAACATCTCGAACACGTCATGAGATGCAAGGCCGACGAGACGCCACCTAACTGAAGGCATCACTGCTGGCGTTGCACTAGGGGCCGTCTCTGGGGGCCGCAGGATGGCGCAAGACTAGCCCCACGATAATGCCGCCGATCCCCACCACACCGCCGAGGATCACCCAGACCAGCCAGGCGCCCGAGGCTTGGCCTTCAAACCGATCGATGCGCTCTTTCAGCGTGAGAATTTTATCATTCATGGTTTTGTCGGACTGTTGCAGCAGCGTTATAATCTGGTCAATTTGTTTGGTCGTCGCTTTTTCACTTTTGTCAATGGCCAGCGCATTGAGTCGTTCGCGTTCCAACCCTGAACGCTCTGTCGCCTGGAGGGCCGCATCGAGTGCGACCTTGTTGGCAATAAACTGGGCCTCGATGCTCCGAAATTTTTCGCCGTGCAATGCTTGCAACTGATTCACCTTGATGTCGACCTCAGAAGGCACCTTGTCGGCGAGGCGTTGTAGCAGCGTCAGCGCTTTATCCATGCCATCGAGGCGCGTCTCGAGAATCGCCCGGAGCGCCGCGATTTCCCGAAACAATTGCGCACTGGTCAGGGTCGTAGGATCTGGGACAGGCCTAACTTCTACTAAACCTTTTTGTGATTGGTCTGAGACCTGAGCGCGGGTAGGCTGTGCAGCGAGCAAGCCAGACAAGAGCGCAAGGATTGTTGCACGGCCAAAGCAAGACAGGGGAGACATACTGTTTACCTGCTGCGTTTCCTCGCTGAAGAGTCTATACTCGCCCATAGCGGCAACATGCGGCATCATGACCCGCGTGGCCCAGGTCCTACAGCCTGGGCGCCGTACCTTCCTCTGTAGGCACCAACCGTGTAGGAGGTTCTACTATGGATGCTCGTCGCACCATTGCCCGTCTTTGTCAACAATGCGGTGCAGACTTCCTCGCCAGGCCCGGGCGTGGACGCTATTGCTCTCGCTCCTGTGTACATCAAGCCACCCGCAAGGCTATGCCTCGTGTTACGTGTCCTTGTGTGATCTGTGGCACTATCCGCCTCGTCAAACCGAGCGTCGTTGCCGATGGCAAAGGCACGTATTGTTCTAAAGCATGCCGCGCCACGGGCATCGCAACACACGGCGAGACACGCCGGCGAAACCGTTCCCCAGAATACATAGCCTGGACAAGCATCAAAACGCGTTGCCTGAATCCCAACGATGCCCACTATCCCAATTACGGCGGGCGTGGAATCACCATCTGCGATGCCTGGCGTCACAGTTTTGCGATGTTTCTTGCCGACGTGGGCCGGCGTCCATCGGCGCAACACAGTATTGACAGAATAGATAATGCGCATGGGCATTATGAACCTGGGAACGTCCGTTGGACAACAAGTCAGGAGCAAGCGCACAATCGTCGTACCAATCGGCTTATCACGTTTCAAGACGTGACGCAGTGTCTCAGTGTCTGGGCGAACGAGGTTGGCATCGGGGAAACGACCCTGCAGTGGCGTCTGCAGAAAGGCTGGAGTATTGCGCGTGCGCTGACGACGCTGCCTCGTCACATGCACAACCGGGTCAGGCACCGGACGCATATCGCCCCCAGGCTGCCTCTGCCTACTTGAAACCACTGACGGTGAGTGTTCCTGTTAAGGTGAGGTTGCTGCCAGTGGGATTGTAGATGAGGACGTTCACATTGCCGGTCGTCGGAAAGGCACAGGAAAAGAGGAGGCCTTTGGCGCCGACGTCGTCATGGCTGGCGAGGCAGCGATCGCCCGGTACGGCGCCCGGCCAGGTATGGCTAATCGTCGTAAGCGCGCCGGCATTGGTCGTGCCGGTATAGGCGTAGCTCTGAAACACCTGCTCTTCGGTGTCAAAGTGATGCGTGCAGCGGCCATCAAAGAGCGCGGTGCCGCCGCTAAAGCGACTATTGACACTGACGCAGGCGGCAATGTTGGCAGCGCCAAGTATCTTGTAGGTCGAGCCTGACGACATAAAGTCGCCAATGAAGCTGACGCTACCCATCGTATCCTGGACGGACCAGGCATGCAGCCCCGGCATCGAGTACACGTTGCCCATCGAGACGACCGAGCCACTCACACCGGTCGCATCGCTGCCGTGAAACGTGGTCGTATAGACGAGGACCGGCGGTCCCACGGCCCCTTCAAACTCGTTATTTTTGATGATCAGGCCATTGACGCCCGCAATCCGAATCGCCTGCGTCCAGCCGTTAAAATTGTTGTTGCTGATTTCATGCGTCACGCCGCCATCTTCGATAATGGCAATGTTGGACGTATCGCCAGGCGCGGCGGCGGGCCCTGCATGCCCCACCGCGTTAAACTGGCTTCGCGTAATCGTGATGCGATTGGTAAACTGACTCAGCGCACTGGCCGTGTGATCGTCGCCGTTGACGAGCCACACACCGGCTTTCCACTGCGTTTCAATGTCGCACAGGTCGATTTCCGCGAGTTCGCTCTGATCAAAAATGACGCCGTACTTAAACCCGGTGATCGCCACATTTTTCAAGTACAGAAATGACCCGCCGACATCGACAAAGCCGCCTTTCGTGTTGGCCGTCCCCGCGGTATTCACAATCGACAAATCTTCGAGGCGCAGATTGACGGCGGTGGAACTGTTCAGCGGCCAGGTCGAATTAATGCCGTCACAGGTGGTACACGACGAGGTAATGACGGTGGCATTTTTGCCGGCGCCACGAATGTTGTAGCCTTTTTTAATCGTGAGCGTACTGGCGCGGAAATAGACGCCCTTGGGGAGGTAGATATGCGCGTTCTCCGGAAACCCGTTAAAGGCGGCCTCCCAGCCGGTCCAGGGGGTGGCGCTACTGCCATCGCCGCCCGTGGCATACTGGTTGAGCAGATAGATGCCGGTCGTGCTCGACCACGGATTCACAAAACGGCGATCGGTGACGCTGGTAATCGCACAACTGCTGCAACCAGTAATGCTTACATAGAACAAAAAGGCGCTGTGCGCCGGCAGCGTGGGCTGGAGCGGCGTCGTATTCCCTTGACAGAAGTAATAGTAAGCCGTGGAGCCGACGCGTGTCCACGAGGCAATCGTGGTATTTTGGCTGCTGACAATCACCCAGCACGTATCGTTCACAGTCGTGCTAAACGTGATGGCGGCGGGGACTTGATTAACGCGTTCCGGCGTGTAGGCTTCCGTGGCGAAGGCAGCCGTGGTGAGCGAGGCGGAGGTCCCAACGGTGCCGGTGCCGCCCACGACAAACGGGCCAAACAGTTTGGCACGCGTTGCGGCGTCTTCGTAGAGTTGCCAGGTGCGCACCTGGCCTGGCGCATTGGTGCCCCAGGGTGTCGTGGGAATCGGATTGAAGGGATCACTGCGGAGTTGGGCGTGTGCCAGGCTACTGATGAGCAGGATACAGAGCCCCCAGACAAGCACGAGGCAAGACCGTGGTGTCATGCAGGTGTTCCTTCTGTTCAGTTACGACTGCACGATAATATGCGCATCAGGCTGCTTCGGCGGCGCGGGCGTCTCCGGCGGTGTCAGCCGACTTTTAATGTCATTCAGCATGAGCACGATGCCGCCAATAACTGCGCTGTAAATCTGCCAGCGGGTAATCTCGGTCGTGCCAGACATGGCCGCTTGGAGCGTATTCCCGATGGAAATAGCCCCCACTACAAGCGCCGAAATGATCACGCGAAAACTCATCAGAACCTTCCGCTGGCAATAAGGACCAGCACCACAATCAGCAGGAAAAAGCCTAGCCCTGACGGCGCGTAGCCGTAGGAATGATAGCCCCAGTAGGGCAGGCCGCCAAACACCAGCAGGAGCACAATGAGTAAGATGACGATGTTCATTTGTCCTCCTCCACCTTGACAGGCTCTTTCGCGACAGGCGGGGACGCCTGTTTTCCCTTCGCCACCTCGTCTTGCGCTTGCTTGCGCGTGCGTTCCTCACGCTTCAACTGTTCCCAGACGTTGGCTTGCTCTTGCAGGGCTTTGCCATGGGCAAAACGTTCCTGCATGAGCGCCAGCTCGACCTGTTCGAGACGTTGCTCACAGGTCGACGCGGCTGGCTGTTGTGCCGCGGCACGCAGAGGCAAGAAAAGCACGGCAAGTCCTAGCAGTCCTCCTGCGATATGCGCGTATGACAGGCTAACCATGACTGCCTCCCTGCCAACACTGAGGAATAGATCGTGGCGGAATTTCGACCTGCCAGAACAGCCACTCTCCGGTGGCAACTTCGGCATAGGGCGTTGGTCCGGCTTTGTCCGCGTAGAGCATGAGAACGCCACGCTCATCGACCTGCGCCTTGTCGGCTTCGGGGAAGTACCGGAGCCCTTCTCGCGCCATTTGGACCTGCACCATAGTCGGCTCCTTCCCATCCAAGGACTGTCGCTACCTCTCGTGCTCCCATCACCTTGCGCCTCACGGCTGCGTCACAGTGAGCGGCGCGGGTTGCGTGGTCAGGACCGTCGTCGCATTTTGCACGACGAAGCCATAGGTACTGCCATTCTCGGCCGGGGTGAGACACCCTGTTTCGATACTGGCTTTGAGGCCTCCGGGATCGACAATGACGCCCGGGATATTGACGCCATTGCGCTGGGCCTGGTAGGCAATGGTCCCTGGCCCCTGCACTTCGACCGTGAAGCGCGCCTTCTTGCAGTCCAGTGTGACCAGTTGCGCCTGGGGTTGGGTCACAATCACCAGGGAGGCCGCAGGCGGGGCGGCACAGGTGACCGGGGCCTGCAATTGCTTGAGATTCCCGGCCTTGTCTTTGATCCGCGCCGTCAGGATCCCGCTGTCTGGCTGAGGACACTGGGGCGTGAGCTGCCAGCGGCTGTCGGGGAGCGGGACAAGCAAGGGCGCCAGGGGGCTCCCAACTGCTTCGCCCGTCAGGCTAATCGTCGCACTGACGCTCCAGCTCGCCATATCCAGCCCGCTTTCATGATCTGCGGCCCCCAGGATCAGACTCGACCCATCGGGAGCCGCAAAGAGACTGAGACTCGGGCGGTTCTCATCGAGAAACCAGCCCTTGGGACCGGCGTTGACTGGCATCCCCAGGTCAATCCAGGTGCTCACCGTGCGCTGCTCAACTTCCGTCAAAGACGCCACAACCGCTGCATGGTCCTGCTGCATCTGGGGGGTATAGTCAAGGTCAGCATCGTTCGCGTTGGCACCGGTTGGCAGCGTCGCGGGATCGCCTGGTGTGCTCTCCGTGGGGTGATCAGCATTGGTCCACCCATCCAGACGCTGCCCCCAGATGATCCACGCCAGCAGACTGCGCCGCGCCTGATAGGGACGCACGTAGCGACTAGGCTGATAGCGCCAGATCTTTGCAGGGATGATCGGTTTGATCCCGAACTGCGCCGTGGGATCATAGGCCAGACGTACATAGGAGCGCTCCGCTTTCGGTTCATAGCCAGGAATGATTTGCACGGGCGTCGTGTCATCCAGCACGAGCTGCCCCTGCGGATTTGCTTGGCTGTGGCACGACACACATGCGCGAGCGAAAAGAGGCTTAACGTCTCGATAATATTCTACGGTGGTGCCCTTGCTCTGGCTCAAATCTGTGACAGGAAAGCCTGGTTGCCCCGCCGCCGTCCGCGCAAAGTCTGTGCCGACCTGCGCATGCGCGTGGCACCCGCCGCAATCGTTGCGCATCTCACCCGGCCGGACCATATGCCAGGTCTCCGCCATGCTGAGGACCATGCCACGCTTGTCCAGCATCTGGAACGTAAAGGCGGTATCTGCAGGAATCCTCGCTAGAAAGCTGGTATCAGGATTTCCGTCCACATCGAGGACTGGCGTTCCGTCACTCTTGAACTTTCGTACAGGGATGTCCCCCAAGATACGGTAGCGCTCGCGGCCGATGTTGAAGAACTGCACGCCCTGATTGGGTCCCCAGGCGCGATTCGCTAGCGGCTCCTGCACCAGAAAGCGGATGCTGTAGATATCGGCGTTCGTAAAAATGCCAGCCTCAGCCCCCTGGTTTGTCCAATTTGTTGCTACATCGTTTTGAGCGCTATTGAAGGGTTCCAATCCCTTCCACTGGGACAACCCCACACCCGGCGTGGTGTTGCGCTTGTAGAGACTGGACGTGCCGACCAATCCGTAGGGCGTGCCGGGAGGCAACAGAGGATGGGTGCTTCCGTCATTAGGGAGCCACGGGAGTGTAGCGGGCTCCGGAATGCCGTAGATCGCTTGATACGTGAGGACGGCGCGTGGCTGATGCTCGTTGTAAGCGGGGTCATTCTTAATTAAGACGAGCTGGCTCAGATTGGTAATGGGTTGCGCTTGTGGGATGAGATAGATCCCACTATCCACGACTGGGGTTGCTCCGCCATGAACTGGTCCGTGGCTATAAGTTACCAGTAAGCTGTTCCCGAGGGTTGGCGCAGGGTCACGAAACTTCCCGGCGTTGTTTGGCGCAGAACGATCACTCAGGTTGGTGAGTGGGGTCAGTGTATGTAGTCCCACCGGACTAAATGGCGTGCGACCGATATTTGGGAGATCTGGATTTGAGGGGTCCGTAGGAACGGGTGAGCCGAACCGCGCCATACCGATGAGGGGCAGATTCGGTGGATAGTTGGTGAACGCTACCAGTGGGCCAAACCCGTTATTGTTTTGGTTGTAGTAGAGTGTCGTGACGATGTCCCCATTGCTTGACTGCGCAGCAAGATGCGCTGCGGCCTCTTGCCCAAGCCTGGAGACAAAGGCGCTCAGCAGCGGCCCCCAGCCGCGTCCATCGGGGTTGCTGACCCACAGCCCCCACAAGCGCTGATCGTGACGCCCCTGTGACTCAGCGCTGCTCCAGCCGATGCGCCCATCAGTAAGAACAAATGGGTGCAACGCGTTTCCCAGGTTCAAGTACCCCACCTGCTCAACCGTTTTATGGACCTCGTCCATCACAAAGAGCTGGTAGTTTGCTACTCCGAGATAGTCCGTGTTGGGCTTGTTGCCGTTCCGAGTTGAAACGAATGCCAGCTTGCCCCCTGGGAGCGGACACGGCCCCGCGTTGAAGATACCGAA
>Ga0070707_100003592_pt1 | contig 14629 bp, 14 predicted proteins | sample KBSK5502metaG_FD_65468 | JGI IMG/M metagenome (GOLD analysis project Ga0070707, IMG submission 65468) | Corn, switchgrass and miscanthus rhizosphere microbial communities from Kellogg Biological Station, Michigan, USA - KBS K5-50-2 metaG | ecosystem: Host-associated > Plants > Roots >... | reverse complement strand
AGCGGTTCGACCGGCTGCACGGTCTCCGCGCCCGCCACCGCGATCGGTGGCTCGTGGTCGGGCACCGCCAGCGCGCGCCGCATGGCCCAGAACGTCACCCCGGCGCCGACGGCCGCACCCGCGAGCAGGCCCAGGACGACGAAAGCGATTTCGGTCAATCAGCCGCCGGCGACTGGACCGGTGAACCAGGGCAGCGTGACGCCGGACAGGGCCCACAGGGTGAGGAAGAGCAGGATCCCCAAGAACACGATCCAACCCGTGCCCGTGAACTTGTTGCGGCCGGGGACCGGCCAGGAGGCCCAGCCCAACCGCTTGGCCGCCGCGCGGCCGCCGATGGCGTCGATGAACGGCCAGACCAGCAGCGCCGTGACCACGGCGCCGGGGATGATGATCGAGAAGACGAACTCGTTCCCCAGCTTCAGGAACTGGAACAAGAACAGGAAGTACCAGTCCGGCCTGGGCAGCACCACGGCCCTGGGGTCGGCCGACTGCTCGAGCTGCATGTTCACCTGCACGAAGGCGGACAGGAAGCCGACCGTCAGCATCATCAGGACCGCGATGATCGGGTAGGGCCAGAAATGGTCCGGGAAGAAGGGGTGCGTGTCCTCTTCGGGCATGTCGTCGGCCAGGTGGTGGCCGGCGCTGCCCATCAGGATGGGGAAGAGGGCGAGGCTGACCATCACCGGGTAGAGGATGTGATCGGGCCCGATCGGCATCCGCTTGTAGCCTGGCTCCAGGGTGTGGCCGCCGTGGCTGTCGACCTCGATGATCGGGATCGCCGCGCTGGCCGCCCCGGGCCCCTCGCGCAGCTCACCGTCCCAACGCGTGACAGGAACGTCGGGCGTGGGGTCTTTCATCTTCAGTTTCATCTCACAAGGGCTCAGAAATACCGTGCTGGCGGATCAGCCGGAAGTGGACGTACATGAGCAGGACGATCACCGCGGGCAGGAGGAAGACGTGGAGGGTGAAGAACCTCTGCAGCGTGTTGGGGCCCAGCGTGGGTCCGCCCTGCGCCAGCTCCTTGATCGGCCCGCCCAGCCAAGGGATTCCGGCCCCCACCTTGATGGTGACCGAGGTCGCCCAGTAGGCCTTGGTGTCCCAGGGCAGCAGGTAGCCGGTCAGCGAAAGGCCCAGGATGCAGAGCAGCATCGTCACGCCGACCATCCAGTTGAGCTCGCGCGGGGCCCGGTAGGACCCAGTCCAGAAGACCCGGGCCATGTGGAGGGCGACCATGATGATCAGCAGGTTGGCCGACCAGAAGTGCACCCCCCGGATCAGCCAGCCCAGGTAGACCTTGTTCATGATGTCCTGCACCGAGGTGTAGGCCGGCGCCGGGTTCCCGGCCGCGTCGGGCACGTAGTAGAAGCTCAGGAAGATGCCCGTCACGAGCTGGAACACGATAAGGATGAAGACCATCCCGCCGAAGCAGTAGTAGAAGGCGTTGGCGTAGTTGGGGACCCGCTGGTAGAGCGCCTCGTCGACGGTCTTGGTGAAGGGGAAGCGGTCGTCCAGCCAGTCGACGACGGCGGTCTGGACGTCTCTAGGGTGCGGGATGCTCGCCATGGAAATCCCTCTCCTAAAGACTACCCATAGCCCGGAAGCGACACGCCCTTCACCGTGATGGCGTCGGCGGCGTCGCCTGGCTTCCAGTCCAGGTGCGAGAGCGGGGCGATGGCGGGCCCGTGGATGACGTTGCCGCTCAAGGCGAACATCGACCCGTGGCAGGGGCACTCGAAGCGCTTGGCGTCCTTGTTCAGCGCGATCGAGCAGCCGAGGTGTGAGCAGTTGACCGCGAAGACGTTGGTCTTGCCGGCGTCCTTGACCAGGAAGCCGCCGAAGGCGTAGTCGCCCGGCGAGTTGTCGCCGCCGCCGTCGATCATCGTGAAGGCGGACGACTTGGGCGCGTCGAACTTGACCCCGTCCCCGTCGGCGATCTGGTCGAGCGGGGTGGGCAGGTTGACCTTCAGGTCCTGCGGCTTGGCCTCGCCCTGGGGCGGCCAGATGAAGACCAGGATGGGCGCGACGGCGGCCACCAGGGTCGCGGTGAGCAGCCCCGCCAGGTACCAGACGATGAAATTGCGCCGGGTGAGGGAACGGCCCGGTGTCGGGCGCGCTTCGGGTTCGTCGGCGTGGCTGGCGATGGCCGAAATCTAGCACGGGCTAGGATCTCAGCACTTGCCAGAGGCCTCCTCCATCGAGGCGCCGCCCGGCCCGCCCGCCAGCGGGGTGGGATCGCGCGCCGTCCGCAACACGGCCCTCGTCCTCGCCGCCCGGATCCTCTCCCGCGGCATCGCCCTGGTCACCGTGCTGGCCACCCTCAACCACCTCGGGCCGGGCGCCTTCGGCCGCTTCCAGACCCTGGTCACCTACACCTCGGTGATCACGGTCCTGGTGGACCTTGGCTTCAATACGCTCTACGTGCGGGAGGCCGCCCGCCACCCGGGCGAGATCCCCCGCTACCTGAGCAACCTGGTCACGACCAGGCTCCTGATGTCGGTCCCGGGGCTGGCGGTGCTGGCGCTGGCCCTGCGCATCCCGGGCCTGGAGAGCCTGCTCCTGCCCGGCTTCCTGCTCATGATCCTGGCCTCGCTTTCCCAGCTCCTGCGCCAGACCTTCTACGCCCTGCAGCGGGTCGGCTACGACGCCGTGGAGACGGTGCTCGAGGCCTGCGTGCTCCTGGGCTTGACCGCGGTCGGCATCTTCAGCCACCAGGGGGTGGCCTACTTCGTCTGGGCCTACGCCCTCAGCTACGCCTTCGCCTGCGCCTTCATCCTGACCGTCCTGGTGGCCCGCCGGATCGCGGTTCTGCGCCCCCGCTTCGAGCTCGTCCTGGTTTCGAGCTGGCTGGTGGCCGGCCTGCCCCTGGCGCTCACCTTCGTGGTGACCACCCTCTACTTCAAGATCGACGTACCGATCCTGCAGCTGTTCCGTTCATTCGAGGAGGTGGGGTGGTATGCCTCCGCCTACAAGCCCTTTGAGGCCCTCCTCTTCGTCCCCATGTCGATGCTGAACGTGATCTTTCCGCTGCTCGCGGTCTATCACCGGGAAGCCCCCGACCGGCTGGCATCGGCCACCGACCGCTTCTACAAGCTGCTCCTGCTCATCGGCTGGCCCTTGACCGTGGGCGTGGTCACGCTGGCCCCGGGCCTCACTCGCCTGCTCCGCCTCTACCCGCAGGCCGAGCCGGCGCTGGCGATCCTGGGGCTGGGCATCGTCTTCATGTTCGTCAACAACACCTGGATCGGCACCCTCAACGCCATCGATCGCCAGGCCGCCTTCACCTGGGCGGCGCTGGCCAGCCTGGTCGTCAACGTCGCCCTCAACCTGGTCCTGATCCCTACCCATGGCTACCTGGGCGCGGCCTGGGCCACCGTGCTCACCGAGGCGGTGCTGTTCGCGGCCGGGCTGCTGCTCACGCGGCACTACCTGCGCCTGGTGCCCGTGGCGCGGCTGTCCTGGCGGGTGCTGCTGGCGGGGCTGCTGATGGGGGCCGTGCTCCTGCCCCTGCGCGGCTTCATTGGCGGCTGGGCGACGCTGGGCCTGGTGGCCCTGGGCGGGCTGATCTACGCGGGCGCCGCGCTCCTCCTGCGAGCGCTGGACTCGGGTGAGATGGAGATGCTGCGCAGGGCCGTGCGGGCATGACGCCTCGCAACTCGCTGGTCTGGGTCCGCCTGCTCACCGACGCCGCGGCGGCGGCCGCCGCCGTGGGCCTGGCCTACTGGCTGCGCTACCGGGTCAACCCCGGCCACCTCCCCATCACCGGCGGCGAGGCGCCGGAGGCCACCCGCTATCTTCAGGCCACCCCGCTGGTGGCGCTGGTGGTGGTCGGCATCTTCTGGGCCATGGGCGCCTACCGGCACCGGCGCGGGGTCCAGTTCGTGGACGAGTTCCTGGCCAACCTGCGGGCCCTGGCTGTGGCGGCGGTCGTGATCCTGGCCAGCATCGGCGTCTACCGGCCGGGGCAGTTCGAGTACTCGCGGCTGGTCTTCGTCTACTGGGTGGTGCTGTCCGTCCTGCTACTCACCGCCACCCGCTACCTGCTCCGGCGGCTGCAGGCGGCGCGCCGGGCGCGCGGGATCGGCGCCGACCGCGCCCTGGTCGTGGGCTGGGGCGCGGCCGCTGACCTGCTCGTGCAGCGGATGCGCATGTTCCCCGACTACGGCTATCGCCCGGTGGGGATCCTGGCCGACGGCGTCCAGGAGGGCACGGAGCTGGCCGGCATCAAGGTGCTGGGCGCCTCCAGCGACCTTCCGCGGGTGGTCCGCAACCGGCGCGTGGACACCGTCTTCATGGCGCTCACGGACGTCAGCCAGGAACGGCTGCTGCACCTGATGGAGGCCTGCGACGGGGTGTCCGTCGAGTTCCGGATCGTGCCCTCGATGCTCGAGATCATGACCACCGGGGTGACCGCCGACCAGCTGGACGGCATCCCGCTCCTGCAGTTCCGGCGCGGCCTCGACATCGACGGCTGGAAGCGGATCCTCAAGCGCGGCTCGGACGTGGTCGTCGCCGGCACCTGCGTGCTGGCGCTCTCTCCCCTCCTGGCGGTGATCGCGCTCCTGGTCAAGCTGAGCTCACCCGGGGCCGTCATCTACGGACAGGAGCGGGTCGGGCTGGACGGCAAGCTTTTCCGGATGCACAAGTTCCGCAGCATGCGCAGCGGGGCCGAGGTCCAGACCGGGCCGGTCTGGGCCAGCCGCGCCGACCCCCGGCGCACGGGGGTGGGCCGCCTCCTGCGCCGCCTCTCTTGGGACGAGCTGCCCCAGCTCTGGGACGTGCTCAAAGGCGACATGTCGATGGTTGGGCCGCGCGCGGAACGGCCAAAATTCGTGCGCGAGTTCTCGAGCCACCTGCCCCGCTACCAGGACCGGCACCGCGTGCGGCCGGGCATGACCGGCTGGGCCCAGGCGAACGACCTCCGGGGCCAGACCCCCGTGGAGGAAAGGCTGATCTACGACCTCTATTACATTGAGAACTGGAGCCTGGCATTCGACCTCAAGATCCTCCTGATCACGTTTTTCCGCGTCTGGAGCCACAAGAACGCGTACTGAAGGTGCGGCTCAAGCCGCGGTTCGGCGAGAGCACCCTGTATGCCGAGCTCCTGTCCGAAAGCTCTTCGGTCACCCCCGAGACCCCGCTCCAGGAAGCCGAGTACGTCGCGCTCGACGTGGAGACCACCGGCAACCGGCCCTTCCTGGTCATCGAGATCGGCGCCGAGCGCTTCCGGCTCACGGGCCCGCTGTCCTTCTTCGACACGCTGGTGGAGGCCCGCGCCCCGATCAACCGCTACGCGCAGGAGCGCCACCAGATCGACCGCGCCATGCTGGCGGGCGCGCCCGGCTTCAGCGAAGCCCGCTCGGCCTTCCTCCGCTTCGCGCGCGGGTCGGTGCTGGTCGAGCACAGCCACGACGCCTTCGACACCTACCTCGTCGGGCGCGGCCTCAAGGAGCCGCTGGAGCACCCCATCATCGACACCTCGGCGCTGGCCAAGCTGGTGCTCGACCTGCCCGGCGGGCAGACGCCCGGGCTGGCCAGGGTGGTGGAGCTGCTGGAGCTGCAGGTGAGCCCGGCGCACGCGGCCCTGGGCGACGCCCAGGCCACGGCCGCGGTCTTCCGGGAGCTGGTGGGGCGAGGCCGCGTGCGCTTCGGCTGGCGGCACCTGGGCGACCTCCTGGACCTGCTGCCCCGGCCCGAGATCGACCGCTCCCGGATCGCGCCGGGCGCCAGGCCCGGACCGAGAGCTAGTCGAACAGGCTCATCTGGAGGTCGGGCTGGGGATGCACCAGGCCCGACAGACCGACCCCGAGCAGACGCACCGGGCGCGACTCCAGGTGCGACTTCTCGAGCGCGGAGCGAGCGGCGCGGAAGATCGTCTCGACGTCGTCGGTCGGGCTCGTCCGGCTCACCTGGCGGCTCACAAGGCGAAAGTCGGGGAGCTTGAGCTTCACGTAGACCGTCCGGGCCCGCACCCCCTCCGCGCGCAGCCGCTCGGTGACCCGATCGGTGAGGTCGCGCAGCGCGGTCTCCAGGGTCTCGCGGTCGGAGACGTCCCGCTCGAAGGTGGTCTCGGCGCTGATGGTCTTGGCCGGCCGGGTGCCGTCGACCGGCTCCCGATCCCGGCCCTGGGCCAGGCGCTGGAGGACGGCGCCGTTGGTGCCGAAGACCTGGACCAGGCGCTGGGTGTCGTAGGCGGCGAGGTCGCCGACTGTGCGCACGCCCATCAGGCGCAGCCGCTCCTCGGTCTTGGGCCCCAGCCCGGGCACCACGCCGATCGAGAGCGGAGCCAGGAAGTCGGCCTCGGTGTCGGGCGGCACGATCACCAGCCCGTCCGGCTTGCGGCTGCCGCTGGCGATCTTCGCCACCAGCTTGCTGGGAGCCGCGCCCACGCTGCAGGTCAGGCCGACCTCGGTGTGGACGGTGAACTTGATCCGGCGCGCCACGTCTTCGGCCGTCGAGGTGCCGTGCCGGGTACGGGCGGTGACGTCCAGGTAGGCCTCGTCGAGCGCCACCGCCTCGATCTTCTCGGGCGCCGCCCAGCGCCGGAAGACGGCATGGACCTGGCGGCTGGCCTCGCGGTAGCGCGCGTGGTCGGGCGGCACCACGGTCAGCTGCGGGCAGACCTCCAGCGCCTCGTGCAGTGGCATCGCCGAGCGCACGCCGAAGGTGCGGGCCTCGTAGGAGGCGCCCATCACCACCGCCCGCCGGGAGCTGCCCGCGACCGCTACCGGGAGGCCGCGGAGGCGCTCGTCGTCACGCTGGTGGACCGACGTGTAGAAGGCGTCGAGGTCGATATGCAGGATGGTCCTGGCCCAGGGCTCCGCGCGCGGCATCGGCCGCAGTTTGCCACATGATCTTGGAGTTGAGGCTCAGCGCCGCCGCAACTTGCGGTAGGCGCGAGCCAAACCCGGGCCGATCGGTGTCCTCTTCAGGCGGTGCTTTGCCCAGGGCAGCGACCGGATGCGCAAGCGCTGGACGAGGGAGGCGTCCTTGGCGGCCAGCAGCACCAGCTCGTTCAGCCCCATGGGCACGGTGTCGATCGCATCCAGCACGGTGAAGCGGAGGCCGGCCTCCCGGGCTGCGGCGATGAAGAAGCCCAGGAAGGTGTCGGCGTGCCAGCAGTGGAAATGGATGCTGTAGTCCATGTCGATCAGATGCCGCACGTGCATCTCGGGGTCCCCCTCCAGCGGCCGGCCGTCGTCGGTCTCGGCTTTGGCCAGCACGTTGGCGACCCAGTCCTCGTAGTGCAGGCGGTGGTTGGCCGCCACCAGCGCCGGATCGCGGTGCTCGGCCAGCAGGTGCTCGACGGTGGTCAGCCGGCGGTGGCGGTCGAAGGTGGCGCGCGCGTCCGGCACGCACAGGAACAGGAGACCCTGCGGCTTGAGCACGCGGTGGAACTCCTGCAGGCCGCGGATGGGGTCTTCAAGGTGCTCGATCAGGTGGTTGGCGATCACGAAATCCTGGCTCTCGCCGGCGAAGGCCGACAGGTCCTCGGCGCTGCCGATCACGTCGACTCGCGTCAGCTCCTCGCCCTCCAGCTCCACGTACTGGCGCCTCAGGTCCCCGACCGACATCCGGTCGACGTAGGTGACCTCGGCTCCGGGGGGCACCTCCAGGGGGAGGTGCAGGGCGCCGATCTCGATCCCGCGGCCGCGCAGATGGGAGGCCAGCCGGCGGCGGTACTCGTTCACACGTCCCACCAGACATAGACGTCGCCGTGCTGCTCCGGGGGCCGGCCCAGGTAGTCCGTGAACAGCCGCACCTCCTCGGCCTGGTTCTGCATGGGCCCGACGATGACCGCCCTGACCCGCCAGTGCTGGAAGTCCCCGGCCATGGCGGTGCGCAGCGCGTCCGTCATCGGGGGCGCCGGCTCGCCTTCCTGGATCCGGATGATCAGGTCCGACGTCGTGGTGGGCGGGGGCCCGTTCAGGGTGGCGCCGTCGGGCCCGGGCACGCGCATGTAGCCCGACGGCATCCGGAAGGACATGCCCGCCGCGGCCTGCCAGTACATGGGATGGGTCGCGGTCTCCTGCGCGCTTCTGGCCTGGATCCCGGGGTCGGTTGAGAAAGGCGCCACCAGCACCACGGAACCCGACGGTACCTGGCCGAAGGCGCCCGCCTTCTGGAAGAAGCCGGGCAGGGGCCGCTCAGTGGCGGGCCAGGGGAGCGCCGGCAGCAGCGGCAGGGCCGCCAGGGCCAGGGCGCTGGCGCCCAGAAGGCGGCGGCCGGCGGCGGGCGCGCGCCGCACCTCGGCAGCGAAGACGCCGACCGCCACGGCCGCGACCAGGAAGAAGTAGAGCATCAGGCGTCCGGGCAGGATGTCCCGGAAAAGCGGCAGCGCCTGGACCGCGGCCCAGGGCAGGGGCGCCCGCCGGTAGACGTGGCCGTTCAGGTGCAGATGGGGGCCCAGCGAGCAGATCGCGATCACCACCCCCAGCAGCGCCGCCCAGCGCACCACCGGGTCCCGCCGTCGGAACAGCGCCAGCCCGGCGAGCAGCACCGCCAGTGGGAGGCCCAGGTAGCCGTTCCACTCCGCGGCGTTGCCGCTCCAGCCGGCCGTCAGCTTTACCGCCGCCGCGGGCGCCAGCCAGAAGATCGGGCCGGGGACGATGAAGGTGAGCAGGTCGTCGACGTAGAAGTCGGGAGCCCGTACCTCGCCCAAGACCCGCTGCGGCCCCAGGAACTGGGTGGCCAAGGGCACTGCCGCCAGCGCCAGGCAGACCAGCAGGGCGGTCGCCAGGCCACGCAGCGCGTGGCCGAGGCGCGCCCGCACCGCCGCCGGCGCCAGCGCCGCCAGCAGCGCCACCCCGAGGGCGTCGAAGAGGGCGGTCGTGAAGAGGATCTCCTCGTTGGTCACCAGCTGGGCGGCGGCCAGCACTCCGAGCAAGGCCCCGGGCAGCCACGGCGCGCGCCGCTGGCGGACCAGCAGCTCGTACAGGAGGAGCAGGTTCAGCGGTGGGAACAGGCAGATCACGAAGTTGGGATGGCCCAGCGCGTGGCCGAGCATGTAGGGAGAGAAGCCGTACAGGAGGCCACCGGCAAAGGCCCCGACGCTGTCGCCCACGATCGCCCGGACCGCCAGGAAGGCGCACCAGGCGGAGAGCGCCAGGGCCAGCGTCATCAGCGCGTTGAAGGTGAGCACAGGCCCGAAGGCCGCCAGCAGGGGCCAGAGCAGGAGACCCGGTGCCAGCTGGACGGTGTTCCACATCAGGTTGGCGCCGGACGGGTAGTTCAGATAGTCCGTGAGCAGCGGGTTGAGCCCGTGGCTGATCGAGAAGGGCGTCCAGCTCAGCAGCCACATGAAGAGCTCGGGGTCGCCGCCGATGCCGACCGTGATCCGGAAGGGATCGCGCCAGGCCGAGCCGAAGAGCAAGACCGCCAGGGCGACGTAAGCGGCCAGGGCCATCGCCGCGCCGAGGCGGCCGGGTCGGGTCAAGACGGTACCTATGATTGCTGGCCGTTGACCCGCCGCATCGACCTGGCCGCGGGCGGAGCCCTGGCCTGCCTGTACCTGGCCTTCATGAGCGGCCACCTGTTCAGCGTCGACGGCCTTGAGATGTACCGCCAGGGACTGGCGCTCGCGCATGGCTCCGTCCACTTCCTGGAACCGCTGCGCTGGGGCCCCCTGGTGACACCGAACAGCAAGTTCGGCGTCGGCCTCTCGCTGGCCTACGTGCCCACGCTGCTCCTGCTCAACGGCGGGCTGGCGGTGCAGCCGTCGCCGGGACAGGGCTTCGACCTCATGTACAGGGACGCCCTCTACGCGGCGGCGGGCGCCCCGCTGCACGCGCTGATCACCGCGGCCGCCGCCGTCTTCACGGCCCGGATCGCGCGCCGTCTAGGGGGCGGCGACGCGGGCGCGATCTGGGCGCTGGTCTTCTTCGGCCTGGGCTCGCCGGCCCTGATCTACGCCCGCGGGGACTGGTCGCAGCCCCTTACGGCCCTGGGCTGGGCGGTCGCCCTGGACGCCGCGCTGGCGACCGGCGCGCGCTCGCTGATCGTCCTCGCCCTGGCCATCTTCGCGACCTGCCTGACCCGGGTCGTCGACGGCGCGCTCCTGGCGCCCTTCGCCTTTGGGCTCGCGCTCTGGACCCGGCGCCGGCCCCTTGGCCCCGTCGCGGCGGCTGCCGCGGGCCTAGGACTGGGTGTCGGCGCCACCCTCCTGGTGGCCTGGCTGCGCTACGGGTCGCCCTTGGTCACCGGCTACGAGGGTGAGGGCTGGACCACGCCGCCCTGGATCGGGGTGCCGGGAGCGCTCTTCAGCCCGGGCCGCGGCATCCTCCTCGAGTTTCCGGCCGCGCTGCTGGCGGTCGTCGGGTGCGTGGTCCTGGCCCGCGGCGGCCGGGCCGTGCCCACCCTCCTGCTGGGCGGCCTGGCGCTGGCCGAGCTCCTGAACACCGCGCTCTGGAGCACCTGGTGGGGAGGGGCCAACTGGGGGCTGCGCCTCTTCGTGCCGGCGCTGGTGCCCCTGGCCGCCCTGGCCGGCGTGGCGGCGGCCCGGCTGCGCGGGCGGCTGGCGCTGCTCAGCTGGGCCGCGCTTGCGGGCGGGCTGCTCTTCGCGGTGCCTTGCGTGCTGATCGACCTCTTCAGCGGCCTGCCCGCGGAGACCAACCAGTCTCTGGCCAACTTCCACCTGCACGCATATCCGCCGCTGGGTGCCTGGCCGGGGCTGCACCACGTGCTCGGCGAGGCCCTCGACGACCATTCCTCGGTGGACGTCTTCTGGCTCCGGCTGGCCGGCGCCCGCGGCAGCTGGCTGCCGCTGCTGCCGATGGCGGCGCTGCTCGCCGGGGCCGCCGCGCTGGCCGGCGCCGCCTGGCGCTGGAGCACGGCGGGTGCTCGGTACAATCCAGCCGGTTGAAGGGCGTAGTCCTGGCCGGCGGAACGGGCAGCCGCCTGCACCCGCTGACGCGGATCACCAACAAGCACCTGCTGCCTATCTACGACCGGCCGATGATCAGCTACGCCGTCGAGGCGCTGGTGCGCGCCGGCGTCGGCGAGCTGATGCTGGTGACGGGCGGCATTCACGCCGGCGAGTTCTTCCGGCTGCTCGGCAACGGCCACGAGTACGGCCTCGACCGGCTGCTCTACGCGTACCAGGAGAACCCCGGCGGGATCGCTGAAGCGCTGGGCCTGGCGCAGCGCTTCGCGGGCGCCGACAAGGTGGTCGTGATGCTGGCGGACAACGTCTTCGAGCGCAGCCTGCGGCCGGCCGTCGCGGCTTTCCAGGCGCAGCCGAAGGGCGCGCGCATCCTGCTCTCGCGCGTCGAAGACGCCGCGCACCTGCGCCATCTCGGCGTCGCGCAGCTGGACGGCGGCCAGCGCCTGCAGCGCATCATCGAGAAGCCCGAGGACCCGCCCAGCAGCCTGGCCGTGACCGGCGTGTACTTCTACGACGCGACGGTCTGGGAGGTGCTGCCCGAGCTCAAGCCGTCTGGTCGCGGCGAGCTCGAGATCACCGACGTCAACAACCACTACGTTCGCGCCGCGACCATGGAGTACGACGTGATCGAGGGCTTTTGGGGGGACGCCGGCGAATCGATCGACGCCTACTACGCGGTCAACGATTTCGTGCGCGCGCACGGCGCCAACAAGGACTGAGCGCCATGCTCCCGGGCGTCGAGATCAAGCAGCTCATCACCTACCCGGATGAACGCGGGTTCTTCCGGGAGATCATCCGCGAGAGCGACGGCTTCTTCGAGCACTTCGGCCAGCTCAGCCACTCGCTGATGTACCCGGGCACCGCCAAGGCCTGGCACATCCACAAGGCGCAGACCGACTGGTGGTACTGCATCGGCGCGCTCAAGGTCGCGCTCCACGACCTGCGCGAGGGCTTGGAGACGAAGGGCCAGACGGTCACCTTCTTCATGGGCGACCGGTTCGGGGCCACCTGCGTCAAGATCCCGCCGGGCGTCGCCCACGGCTGCCGGGCCCTGGAGCTGACGCACCTGCTCTACATCACATCGAGCGTCTACAACCCGGACGACGAGGGGCGCCTCCCGCACGACGACCCCGCCATCGGCTACGACTGGACGGCCTTCCCGGAGATCAAGTGACGCGAAGCTACCGCCGCCTGCTGGTGGCCGGCGGGGCCGGGTTCATCGGCTCCAACTTCGTGCGCCTGCTGCGCCGCGAACGCCCGCAGACCGAGGTCTGGGTGCTCGACAAGCTGACCTACGCGGGCAACCCCGCCAACCTGGCGGAGTTCGAAGGCGGTTCTGGATATCGCTTCGTCCGCGGCGACATCTGCGACCGCGCGCTGGTCGACGAGCTGGCGGCGCAGGTCGACGCGATCATCAACTTCGCGGCCGAGACCCACGTCGACCGCTCGATCGTGGACCCCTTCGCCTTCGTCGAGGCCGACGTGCACGGGGTTGCCGTGCTCTGCGACGCGGCGCTGCGGCACGGTCACCAGGTCTTCCACCTGGTCAGCACCGACGAGGTCTACGGCGAGGTGCCCGAGGGCCGCTCGCGGGAAGACGACGCCTTCCGCCCGCGCTCGCCGTACGCGGCCAGCAAGGCCGGTGGCGAGCACCTGGCGCGCGCTTACGCGATCACGCACGGCCTGCCGCTGCTGGTGACGCGCGGCTCCAACAACTACGGCCCCTACTGCTATCCCGAGAAGCTGATCTCGGTGCTGATCACCAATGCGCGCGACGACCTGCCGCTGCCGCTCTACAACGACGGCAGCGCGGTGCGCGACCACATGTACGTCGAGGACCACTGCCGGGCGCTCGACCTGGTCCTGCACGAGGGCGCCCCCGGCGAGGCCTACAACGTGGGCACCGGCGTGGAGACCAGCGGGCTGCAGGTCGCGGAGGCCGTGCTCGACCTGATGGGCAAGCCGCGCTCGCTCATCCAGTTCGTGGCCGACCGCAAGGGCCACGACTACCGCTACGCGCTGGACGTGGCGAAGATCCGCGACCGGCTGGGCTGGGAGCCGCGCGTCAACCTGGCCGAGGGCCTCGAGCGCACCGTGCTCTGGTACCGCGACCACGAGGATTGGTGGCGCCCGCTCAAGTCAGGCGAGTACTGGGAGTACTACCGGCGCAATTACCAGCCCCTGGAGGCGACGTAGGGGAGTACGGGGGCCGTCCACCTCCCCTTTGGGGAGGTCGCGCCCGCAGGGCGCGGGTGGGGTCCGCCCAGTGACCCCCGCCCCTACCCCTCCCCGGTGGGGAGGGGGACTACTACCGCCCCTACGACCTCCGCCGGAAGCGGCCGGTGATCCCGCGGCGGTACCAACGCAGGTAGTGCGGCAGCCAGTCCCACAGCCGAAAGCGGCTCTCGCCTGCCGTGCGGTCGCGCCAGGTGGTCGGCACCTCCGCCACCCGGCGGCCGGCCAGGTGCGCCTTCACGGTCAGCTCGATCGCCAGTTCGAAGCCCGCCACGGATTCGACCTGCACCGACTCCAGCAGCCGGCGGCTGTAGAGCCGGAAGTTGTTGGTGGGGTCGTGGGTCGGCACCCCGCCCAGCCAGTGCAGGCTGAGGCCCGCGGTCCGCGACATCATGCGTTTGAGCAGCGGCCCGCCCAACTGGCGGCCGCCGCGCATGTAGCGCGACCCTGAGACCACGTCCGCGCCGCCCCGCGCCAACTCGACCATGCGGTCGACGTCGGCGGGGTCGTCGGAGAGGTCGGCCATCATGACCACGACGTAGCGCCCGCGCGCGGCGGCGAAGCCCGCGCGGATCGCCTTCAGCACGCCCCGGCCGAGGTCGTTGAGCTGGAGCCGCACGTTGGGCAGCTCGCCCTGCACCGCCCGCACCGCTGGGACGGTCGTGTCCTCGGGGAAGTCGTGCACGACCAGGACCTCGAGCGGCTGCGTGTGTACCGCGGCGGCGATCCCGCGCAGCGTGGGCACGATGTTCTCGCCCTCGTTGTAGACCGGGATCACGATCGAGAGCTCAGGCTCGGAGCCGGGCTCCCGCTTCAGATGCGCGCGGCGGCGATCTCGTCTCTGATCCAAGGGATCACCTCGTCCAGCATCTGGTCCAGGGTGGTGGTGGCCTCGAAACCCAGCACCTCGCGCGCCTTGCGCACCTCCGGCACCCGCATCTGGACGTCGTACTCGAAGGGCTGGTCGTGGACCAGCCGCAGGGGCCGCTGGGGCCCGTGCACCTGGCGCCAGATCAGCTCCGCCAGCTCCCTGACCGTCGTCGAGGTCGCGGTCGAGAGGTTGAAGTCCTGGTTGCGCGCGGCCTCCGATTCCATGCAGGCCCGGATGCCGCGCGCCAGGTCGCCGCCGTAGGTGTAGTGGCGCACCTGGCTGCCGTCGCCCAGGATGTGCAGCGGGTCCTGGCCCTTGAGCACCTTCTGCACCAGGTCGGGCACCACGTGGCTCATGGCCAGCTTCACGTTGCCGCTCATGATGTCGTGGTCGCGCACGGCCCGCCGCTCGCCGATGCCCACGCAGTTGAACGGCCGCATGATCGTGAACGGGAGCTGGTACTGCTCCCAGGCGCCGCGCGCGAAGTACTCGGAGGCCAGCTTCTGGAACCCGTAGGTCGACCTCGGCGGCGGGTTCCTGAGCTCGGCGCCCTCGGGCGTCGGGAACTCCTCGACCGATTCGAAGACCATGCTGCTCGAGAGCACGTCGATCTTCTGCAGGCGGCCCCTGCGGTGGGCGCTGAG
>Ga0070707_100003591_pt1 | contig 14631 bp, 14 predicted proteins | sample KBSK5502metaG_FD_65468 | JGI IMG/M metagenome (GOLD analysis project Ga0070707, IMG submission 65468) | Corn, switchgrass and miscanthus rhizosphere microbial communities from Kellogg Biological Station, Michigan, USA - KBS K5-50-2 metaG | ecosystem: Host-associated > Plants > Roots >... | reverse complement strand
CGGTGCAGGGGCACATCGAGTGGGTCGTGCTCGACATGATGCGCCACAACGTCGAGAGCATCGCCGGTCTCGCCTGGGATCCGAAAGATCCGGCGCGCGCGTTCCTGCCCTACGAGGGGCCGGGCGCCGATCCCGCGCTCGCCGCCCGCTATGAAGGGCTGGGCGCCCTCGCCGAGACGACCTTCGGCCGCGCGTTCTGGGCCCACTACAGGAAGAACGGCTACCCGTTCCCCGGCGTGCCGGGAGCGCTCGCGTCGGCGTTCGCCACTCCGCACGACTCCACGCACGTGCTGAGCGGTTACAGCACCTCGTACCAGGGCGAGCTCCTCGTCTCGACGTTCACGGCGGCCATGCACGAGACCAACGCGATGTCGGGCCACATCCTGCCCGTGATCTACTCCTGGCACCTCGGCATCGAGCTCAACCCCGTGGCCGGCAGCCACCAGGGCGCGTTCGATCCCGAGAAGTTCTGGGTGGCCTGGGAGCGCGGCGGGGCGACGACGACGGACGTGTTCGGCGCGGGCTGGGACTTCTGGGCGGTCGTGGGCGAGGATCTCGAGACGCTCCGGCGGCGCTATACGATCCCGCCGCTGCCGCCGCGCTACGCCGCGCTCGGCGACGTCATGCCGCCGAGCGCCAACGTCACCTGACCGACAGCGCCCGCGCGGCGGCCGCGGTCCGCGTCTCCACGCTCAGCCGCTGTGCATGGATCGCGAGCCATGGGATTGCCGATGGCGGCGCTGGACGATTACGGCCAAGGCGCTGGCGCCCGGCCATGAAGGGCGCCCTGGCCGCTCGCGACCGCCTCCAGGCACGACCCCGCGGCGAGGGCGAATGAGCGACGGTCGCTCATCGACATCGTGAAGACCAATTGCGGAGGAGTCGAGGCCTGCGACAGCGCAGCGCGTCAAGATCTCCGCGTCAAAATCTCCGTCCCCCCTACGTGGAAATGCGTATTGCCGTCCGAGCCCGGGACGAGTGTAGTCGAGCCTTGCGGCACGACATGCGCACACTCGACTCCGGATCACCTGAGGGGGCGGGCCCGTCCGGCTGGGAATCAACGGTCGACGAGCGGCTGCGGCGGCTCGGCGTCTCGTTCCAGCCGGCGATGCGCGACCTCGACGCCGCCCTGGCGCAGGGATTCGCGGCGGCCGGCGTGGTTCTCGGCCATCGAGACGTGAACCGCGGGCCGCTCCTAGGCGCCGCCCACTACCTACGTGGGGTCGCCTGCGAGGCAAACGGATTCGCGGCTCAGGCCGTGGACGATTGCGCGATGACCCTGCTTCTAGTCCCCGGCCACCACGGCGCACTTGCGGCTCGTAACCGACTATCCTCGCAGCGGCGCGAGGCCTGGGGGGGCCACTAATGATCACATGCCATGGCGTACGCGGCACTATCGCTCTCGTCGTCATCGCTTGCTTTCTCTTCGTCGGCTGCGCCGGGACGATGCAGTCGCCCGGCCAAGCGGCGTTGCTCTGTGGCGCCAGCGGTGCGGCCGCGGGGGCGGCCATCGGCGGGGCCGTCAGCCGCAACTGGCAGGGGGCGCTGATCGGGGCGGCGGTCGGGGCACTCGCGGCCGGGCTGAGCTGCTTCGCCTTCGCGGAATATCAGAGCCGGCAAGTTCGCGACTATCGCCAGACACAGCAAGTGACCGGCTATCAGGCGACGGAAGGTGACCGCATCGAGATCACTCAGTATGAAATCGCACCCGCCGCCGTGATCCCGGGATCCTCGGTGGCGTTCAACGCGACGTACACGGTCATGACGCCGAACGCCGACGCCGATGTTGCCGTCACCGAGGTGCGCAGCCTCTACGTGTTCGACCCGCAGGCCAACAACTGGCGTGAGCTCGGCCGCGTCCCCAATCAGGTGACCGTGAAGCCGGGAACGCGGCAAGCCGACGGCAAGTTCGACGTGCGGTCCGGTGTCGCCGAGGGAAGGTACCTGATCAGGTTCCAGGTGGTGAAGGACAATGCCAACGACCGCAAGAGCTTGCCGCTCATCGTCACCAAGAACGAGGCAACCCTCAATGCACCCGATGCGCGATTTGCCCGGATGAGTGCACCGGGAGCCAAGCCCCTGGAGACGGCCGGTCGTCCGGCTGCCGCAGGTGTCGCGCCGGCCGTCGTTCGCCAGTCCGCTCCCACGCCGGCTCCCGGCGTTGTCGCGGCAGCGGCCGCCACGAGCGCACCGCTGTCCTCGCTTGGCGAACAGCAGCCGAAGGCGCCGACCCAAGTGGCGACCGCGCCGTCCCCGACTGCGAAACGGATCGTATACTTCGTAGCCTCGAAGGTAAGCGGCCGCGGGACGCTCCGTGCGGGTCCGGGGTCGAGCTACGCCGTAGTGGGATCGATCGGCAAAGACGAGCGGTATCCGGTCGTGAACGCCGTCCGTCAGGCGGACACGTGGTTCAAGATTCGGATGGACTCCGGTGTCGAGGCCTGGGTCGCGGGAACGCTCGGACACGAAGTCGAGGAATAACTGCGCGTGCGACTCGCGACTCTCACGCTGACCGTTTTCCTCGCCCTCCTCGTGGCCGAAACCAAGGCCCAGCCCGCGCTGACGCGTTCACCCGTTGCGCCGGTACATCTTGCGCAGATCAACCAGCTATTCCAGACGAACGGCATTCGAGCCGGACGGGCAGGCATCGATCGACAGGGACGGGTCGAACTGCAAGGGCAGTTCGAGAACGACCGCGAGGTCGATCTCGCCTTCTCCCTCGCCCAGACCGTCGTCGGCGTGCGATGGGTGTCGCCGGTGACGCCAGAGAACATCAGGGTGAAGGCGTGGGAGGATTGTTTGGGGCGTCTCATGGCCGGCGAGCCGTGCGGCGGCGCCCCGTCCGCCGCGCCGCCGAGCCGCGGGCCAGCCGCCGGCGAAGTCCCGCCGGGCCCGGTTGCCAACAAGTACGGGCTCGTCGTCGGCGTCGGGCGCTTCCGAGGACCGATCACGCCACTGCAATACGCCAACAAGGACGCCTACGACGTTTACTCATATCTCATCGATCCGGCCGGCGGAAACTTCAAGCGCGAGAACGTCGTTCTCCTTCGCGACGAGAACGCGACGCGCGACAATGTCGTGCGGGCGCTCGGCGAGATCCAGCGGCTCGCGCGGGAAGACGACCTCGTCTTCGTCTACTTCAGTAGCCACGGCACGCCGCCCGACAAGTTCGGCGGCGTGCACGTGGTCACCCACGACTCCCAGGTGAATCCGCGCGAGCGGATCTGGGAGACCTCCGTCAACGAGGCGATCCTGCGTGACTTCGTGCAGAACATCCGGACCAAGCGCCTCGTCGTCCTGATGGACGCCTGCTACAGCAACGGCGCCTATCAGCACGTCGTCGGGTTCCTGCCGCCCGGCGGCAAGTCGCTGGAGATGGCTGGCGACGAGGGGTTCGGCCGGTCACGCCGCTACATGGCCCAGCGCCTGCTCGGCGCCAAAGACCTCGTGGTCGACGAAGGCTCTCCCCGCGGCGCTGGGGCGCCGACGGGATGGGGGAAGGTGCTGATCAGCGCCAGCGATGCCGGCGAGCGGTCGTGGGAATCGGATCAGCTGCGTAACAGCGTCTTCACGCGCTATCTCGTCGACGGTCTCCGCAACAACCGTGGCAACGTGAAGGAGGCGTTCGACTACGCCAAGCCGCTGGTGCGCGAGCAGGTCAAGCGCGAGAAGGGCGCGGATCTCGAACAGAACCCGCAGCTCACACCGAATCGGAGAGATTGGAACATGTCGATTGCGATCGCTAGCCGATAGCCGAGGCTGAATTGCCGGGTGCGCGAAAGTGATCCGGAATCATGTCTCACGAACCGGGAGGAGTGACCTTAATGGACGCGATGAGGACTAACAGACTCGGGTGGTCGGTTGGTTGGCCCCTTATCGGCTGCGTGCTGGCGCTGTTCGCCGCCATGGTGTGGCCGCATCTGTCATGGGCGGCCGAGCCCCGGAAGGATCCCTGTGAAGACGTCCTCGCGAAACCCGGCACTGGTGGCGGCGTCTCCGGTCGTCTCGAGCAGGCGACCGGGGCCGAACAGTTGGCCGATCACATGAGGGGGGCAAACCCATTGGGAAACACCACGGGAGTCGCCGGTGACTACTACTTGGATCCGGCGGCGGTCGAAATGCTCCCGCCCGGCGGCCGAAGAGTCATCTGCTGGATGGCCAGATATGAACGGACGCTGCGGGACCTGTCGGCGAAGCTTGGCGGATATCAGGCCGACTATACCTACCGATGTGTTCCGCCCAAGGTCGGTCGCGCCCAAGATGTCGAGAAGGACAAGACGGAGATTCTCGGGTACATCAGGCGGATGCCGAACATGGCGCGGAGTTGCCCGGGACAGGCAACGTACACGGGTACGCTCGGCGAAAGGGCGGGTCCCTGCCCTCCGGGCGGCGAGACAAACCCGCGCGGAGCCGGGGGCTGGATCTGGGCCTACATGTGGGAGATCCGGGACTACACGAACTCCGCCGAGTTCAAACGCGTGCAGGACAGCCTCAAAAAAATCCGAACGAACGTCGACGAATACCGAAAGGAACTCAAGCCTTGCGATGAGGTCGCAGGCCAGGGACAAACGACCAGTATGCGGGAGCACAGCGTCTGGATCGCAGGGAATGATGTCCTGGTTGGTCAGTCGGACGTGCTCCGAGCGACCAAGGCCTGCCGGCTCAAGGGGTGGGGCGACGACTGCAACGTGACGGTCGAGGAGGCGCTCAAGAAACACGGTAAGGACCTTCAGCGCGTCGCCGGACTCTACAACACATTTGAAGAGGCGCGCGCCTTCTATTGCAGCGCTCTCGCGCAAGCCATAGATGGAGGAGACGAAACGAAACCTCGTGTCGTTCCAGCGACGGGCGGTCGAGATTGGACCGCGAAGCTCTCGTTCAGTAGCGGGCGCGTGGGTATCAGCAATGCCCCGGGCTGCAACATTCCTCGATGATTCCCGGGGCGAGACGGTTCATCTGGATCGCGGTCTTCGGCCTCGCGCTCTCGGGGCCAATCTCCGTGTTAGCCGCATCCGAACCGTACGGAGTATTCCTCGCGGGTAGGGATGTCCTCGTTGGCCAGAAGTCAGTGCTCGAGAAGATTCCCGCCTGCGACACGAAGCGCGGTGAGTGGGGCAAGGACCGGATGCGGGGTTGGGGCGTGGATTGCTCGAAGACCGTCGGTCAGGTGACGCCGATGTCGGGCTTCAAGTCCTGGCCGACAGAGCAGGAAGCACGCAGTGCATATTGCAAGGCGATCGCGGATCGCCGCCCCGTCCTCCTGACGGCCAACCGTGATTGGGAGGCACGGTTCGGGTCGGACCAACGGTACTATCTCATTCGCAACGCCCCCGACTGCGCGACCCGCCAGGAGGCGACCGCAAAGGAGACCCCGCAGCGCGACCCCGCGGAGGTCGACGCCGTGCTCGACAGCCTGGGGATGATGCTGGCGGTGGCGGCGGCGGCGCCACCGCCGTCCTGGGGCGTCGGTCGCGGTGCCGTGGGGCGCGCGCCGTTTACCTGGCACGAGGCTGCGCATCTGGCCCACGTTGCCCACGCCACGCTGACCCAGCTCCAGCATGAAGGCGCCCATCGGCGCTTCAACCTCACGCTCACGCCAGCGCAGATCAATCGAATCAGAGCGCTTGGCCACTGGGTCAAATGGATCTACGACCGTCATGCGGCATGGGCGGCGCGTGGCGCGTGGGAGATGGAAGGCACGCTCTTGCGCTCACCGACGTGGTCCCTAGGCCCTGACCGCAGTGTGCCGCCGCCACCACCCTTCCCGCTCGACGGTCGGGTTCCGGCCGACGTTAACTGGGCGTTCGGACCCCCACCACCGATTCCAGAGACCGTTCAGTGGTTTGACACGATCGCGTATGGAGCGCTCGGTACCGCGATCGACGTGGGAGTCGTGGCCGCACAAGTCGCCGACTACTACTTGACGGGCGGCATGGTCTTTCTGGTCCTGACCGGAGGATATGCGGCGTCGACGGGCTCGCTGACGCCGCTGGCCTGGCAACTCGTTGCGATGTCGCCGATCAAGTATCACGGCGTCCCCGCCGGGACCGCATTTCTCGCGTCGATCTCGGCGTTCGAGACGGTCACCGGCTACGAGCTGGAGTTCAAGGTGCCGCACGTCCGCCTTCCGGGGCAGCCCCAGCCTCTCGGTCCACAAGGGGTCTTCTTCGACGTGAGACCACTCGGATTCTGGGACCGTGTGGGAAAGGGTTCCATGAGCGCGCTTCTCACCCTGCAAGCCTCCGCCGACGCGAGGGAGGCCACTCGCACGGCGGCTCTCGCCAGACCGCTCGAGGCGAATCCGGCGAAGCCCCTGGACGAAGGCCCGAAGGTCTCGATCAGAGAGCTGAGCACGGGCCAGCGTGATGCCACGGGCCGCGTCCTGGCGACGGTCGAGGTCCTCCAGCCGACTATCCAGGGGCATTGGCTCCTCGTGAAGATGGAAGTGCTGAAGTCGACGGTCGTCGGCAGGACTGGCTGGTGGAGTGACGGCTACCTCCATCCGGACACCATGAAACCACTCTTCATCATTGGTCGCGACGGCTACCACGCGACCAAGCACTTCTTCGAGAAGTATCCGTTCGGCAGGGTCCTCGAGGTGACAAGGGTCACTGTGAAGCAGGGTCAGGCACCGCCCGTAGTCGACCAGCGCGTTGAAACCGTGCCGCTCGACAACAACCCCTACTTCACCCGGGACTTGCGGGTGCTCGACACGGTGGATGGCCGCGCGGTGGAAGTTCCGGGCCTCAAGGAACTGTTCGGCGATCATCCCGAGCTCGTGGCGCCGATCCGCGCGTTCGAGGCGGCGTCGACGGACCCGAACTATGACCCGCAGGTCATGCGGACGACGTACGTCGAGCTGATCAACGCCGTGCGCCGCGTGTTCAAGGAAGACATGAAGGTGTTTACCGGCAAGAACCTCAGATACGGCGACCGGCTGACCGGCTTTCTGATCCAGCGCGGGGGCCACGACTACTACATCATCCTGAATCCCGAAGGCGGCATCATCAATTCGATGACCCTCTCGAAGAATTTCAACCCGAAAGACATCGCCGTCGGCTATCGGCTTCAGCGGGGGGAGGCCTGGGACACTGGAGTGACGGGCCGCATGAACGATCTGATCGAGACGCTGTTCTTCGACAAATTGGCTTCCATGCAGCTGAAACTCAAAGGCGCGAAAGTAAATAGCATGCGCTTTGACGAACGGCTGAAGGCGTTCGAGCCGTTGCGGAATGATCCCTTCCTCCGCCAAGCGCTGATCGAGGACGCCGCCTTCAAGTGGGCCATTCGGGAGGAGGCCCTACGGATCTATTCGCTCGGGGGCGCCGCATTTCGGGATCGGGACCGCCAATGAATACGATCCGGTTTCAGGCGGCCGTGCTCGGTTTGTTGGTGGCAAGTATCTTGAGCGGATGGCCGGTCGTCGCTGGCGCTGAGCCGAAGCGCGAGGCGACCGTTGAGTTACGCCACGGGCAGATTGGCGTCTATGGGGTGGTGAGCTTCGACCTGGCGGGTGGGCCCGTCAACGGCGCCGTCCGGCTCATGAACGTGCCGTATGCGGGCACCTCGCTGCTCAAGCTTTCTGGCGGACAGATGGTCGCCGCCACGATCAGCGGGAACATGACGCTGTCGGGTCAGCATGGCGGCGGTCCTCTGTCGAGCATGGAAGGCCCGATCGTGCTCAAGGGGACCGTCAACCGCGCCGACACCGGCTGCTCCGCAGCCGTGAGCGGTCAGGGAACCTGGCTGGGCAGAGTGGATGGTCTCCTCGGCATGCTTCTGATCGACGCGTATTGGCCGGCCTTGGCCTATCGGGGCTGCAGTGCGGCGTCGGCTGACGAGTTTCGGATCTGGCTTCCACGGCTCCGGTTCGCGCCCCTCCTCGCTCCCCCTCGGAGCCCGGCCTGAATTGGCGACGAAGGCATTCGACGACCGACGTCCTTGGGCTGCCGGCAGGTGAAGCGTGAGACTCGTGCCGACGTGAAGGAGAACCCGCAGCTCACCCCGAACCGAAGAGATGGCAACACTCGATGGCCATTCCGGGCCGCCAACGCTCGCGAGATCTCTTGAACGACTCGACGGGAGGAACGATATGAGAGAAGGACAGCGCTTCCGAAACCGCAACGTAGCGTTGCTGGCCGTGCTCGCCATGCTCGTGGGCTGCGACTATTTCAAACCACAGCCGAAGAGCGGCGGCGCCGCGCCGGCCGCCTCACCCGCGACGGCTGCGACTTCGTCACCCGTGACCAAGCTCGCGGCCCCGTCCGAGGCGGTGACGCCGGCGCGAGCTGGAGATCCGAGCGAAAAGGCCGCGGCAGTAGACTCGGCAACGCAGAAGGCGAGCGCGCCTCAGGTCGAGGTGGCCCAGGCCCAGCGTCCCGCCGCGCCGCGAAGCGGCGGCAGCGGGACCGGAAATACTCGTCTCGCCGCCGATCTGCACCTCAACCAAGGCATGACGTACGCGGCGATGAAGGACTGGGACAACGCTATCTCGGAGTTTTCCAAGGCCGTGGACGTCGACAGCCGCTACGCGGCCGCGTACGCCAACCGCGCGGTGGCCTACATGCAGCAGCGCAAGTACAACAAGGCTCTCGATGACCTCAAGCAGGCCGAATCGATCAACCCGAGCGACAAATTGATTCACTACAACTACGTCGCCCTCTACTCGCTCCAGAACCAGCTCGACCGCGCGCTCGACTCGCTCGATCGGGCACTCGAGCGCGGGTTCAACAACTACGACGCGCTCCGGAACGATCCGGATCTCAACAACGTCCGTGCCCATCCCGAGTTCAGGAACGTCCTGGAGAAGTACAAGGTATTCATCCGATGAACGGGTATCCGACACGGGCCGCCCATTCGCAGAATCCGTCTTTGGCAAGGAGGCTGACCATGATAACCAAGATGCTCGCGCCCACGGCCGCTGTGCTCACCCTGTTGGTCCTGGCCGCGCCGTGGGCGCTGGCGCAGTCGGGCGCGAAGGCGCTCTTCTACGGATCGTCGGGGGCGATGATCCAGTCGAACGCACCGGTTTCGGGGCCGACCATGTCGCGTACGCCGGATGCTCCGGGCTCGAATCTCGCGACGGGCTTTCCATCGGGACCGCCCGCGATGCCCGGCATGCCGCCCCCGCCACCGACCATGCCGGTGATGACGCCACCGCCCCCTCCACCGACGATGCCCGCCATGACACCGCCCCCGCCGCCCGACTCAGGGGCTCAGGCCGGAACAAACCCCGCCGATGACGCGACGAAGATCATGGACGAGCTCAGAGCCGCCGCCGCCAGTCTTCCCCCCTCTCCGGGCGGGCCGGCGTCACCAACGGGGCCCGTCGCCGGTGTTCCGGCTGCCGAGGGTACCAAGGACCTCGCGGTGGTCGGCCCAGCTATGGGAGTCAGGTATTGGGTCGAGTTGGTCGATGCTCGCGGCAACCGGCGTCAAGTGACGACCGAGCAGGTCTTCCGTGCCGGCGATCGCATCAAGCTCCACCTCATGAGCAACCGCGATGGCTATCTCACGCTCGTCAATATCGGGAGCTCGGGCCGCGCGACGGTGCTCTTTCCGAGCACTGCGGCGGGCGGCAATAACTTCGTGAGAGCCGGAACGGATTACGAAGTGCCGCCCGGCGGTTACCTCCGGTTCGACGCCACGCCGGGGCAAGAGACGCTCGTGCTGACTTTCTCACCGACTCCTACGCCGGCCCCAACCGCGTCGGGTGCGCTGGCGATGGCTCGTGGCGGCAAGGATCTCCTGACCGAGGTCGACGCCTCCAGCCCACAACCGGCGACGTATGCTGTCGCGCCGGGACGTGCGGGGAATACCACCGGGACTGTTGCGGTGCAGATCAAGTTGAATCATCAATAAGCAGTTGGAAGGACGCGACGTTGCCGCGCCCATCATGGGCGCGGCAACGTGAACTACGGAACTGAAGTCTCGGACGCCATCAGCTCCAGCCGACCGGCGCAGACTGTCACCCGCCAAGACCACTGCCGGTGGTGATGATGAAAGGCACCGCAGACATCGTCGTGCCCTATGACGGAGGTCTGGTCAATTCGCCGGACGGCAAGGTCGTGCTCAGAATCTGGCCCGCGGAGCGTGTGGTCGACTTCTTCCGTCAATACACGGTTGCACCGAGGCCGTCGAGAGATCCGTCTTGGCCGGGCAAAGCCCGCACAGTGTCGAGATCGAGCGGTCGACGAAGTGTTCTGGCGGACTGGTCCATTACTATCGCATTGTCGGAGGCGACCACGATCCCAGGTCTCGAGCTCCGAATGCCAGCCAACTGTTGTTCGATTCTTTCCGCGACGAGGTCCGTCACACGAGCCCTGCGGACGTCGAGGGAACCAATACGCGTCGCACGTACAAATATCGACTGGTGGCGGCGAGCGTCGCGGAGATTCTGCTGTATGACCGCAGCCGCGACATCTCGGCAGGATCGACCTGCTCGCCCGAAGAGGAGTTCGCCCGACGGGGCCACGCGGGCGACTGGGTGTCGCTCATGAACATCATCAAGGCCGACTGCCAATAATCCACTAAGAGGGCCAAGACCTCGCCGGTTCAATCCCGCGGACGGAGGACTCGAGCATGGACGGATGGATCATCGGCGGCGGGATCGCCGCCATCGCGCTGTATGTCATTGTCGTCTACAACCGGCTGGTGGCGAGGCGGAACCGCGTGCGCAACGGCTGGTCGCAGATCGACGTCCAGCTCAAGCGCCGCCACGACCTGATCCCAAATCTGGTCGCTGCGGTCCAGGGCTACCTCCAGCACGAGCGCGCGATTCTCGACGGCGTTTCCCGCGCGCGGCTGGAGGCGATCGCGGCCGGCAGCGTCACCGAGCGGGCGAAGGCCGAGACCACGGTGACCCAGGCGTTGCGCTCCTTGTTCGCCGTGGCCGAGGCATATCCGGCGCTCCGCGCCAGCGAGAATATGCAGGCGCTCCAGGAGGAGTTGAGCTCGACCGAGAACCGAGTGGGCTTCGCGCGCCAGTTCTATAACGACGCCGTGCTCGAGTACAACACCGCCCGCGAGAGCTTCCCCGCCAATCTCGTCGCCCGTCCTCTCGGCTTCGTCCCGGCTGAGTTGTTCGAGCTTCAGGACCAGACGGCGCGCGCCGCGCCCCAGGTGCGATTCTAAGGAGAGGCCCTGCCTTTGGGTCCGGCCGGTCGCGAGCCGTGGGGCGGCGTACCCGGCCCGGCCGACCGCGAGACCTTCTTCGCGGCGCAGCGCCGGCACCGTCGCGCGACCTGGCGGTACTCCGCCACGTGCGCGGTGGCCGCGTTCGTGCTGGCCATGGCGGCCAGCATCGTCCTGAGCCCCCTCGTGATCCTGTCGAGCGCGCTCGTCATCCGGGTGCTCAGCCTGTTCCTCCCGATTCCCGAGATCGTCTGGGATGTCTTTCGTTGGCTGCTGGCGCACTACGGACAGCTGAAGTCGGCACTCCAGGATCTGCGGCTGTCGCCGGAAGAGGTGATCCCGAGCCTCCAGGGTCTGGGAGTCCTCTCGATCCCAGGCATCGTGATCGTTCTGCTGTTGTGGCTCGCGGTGCGGGCGCTGCTCTTTCACGCCGGCGTCGGCGGTTTGCTACTGACCATGGGGGCGCGCCTACCGCGGGCGAATGATCGCGAGGAGCACCAGCTCGTCAACGTTGTCCAGGAGATGGCGATCGCCGTGGGGCTGCCGTCGCCGACGGTCATGCTGGTCGACGCGGACGTGGCCAACGCCGCGGCAATCGGCTCGTCACCGCGCGACGCCACGGTGGTCGTCTCGCGCCGGCTGCTCGACGAGCTGGATCGCGACGAGACGCAGGGGATCCTCGGGCACCTGATCGCCTCGATCGGCAACGGCGATCTACGGATCCTGATGACCTTCCTCTCGGTGGCCCAGACATTCGGTCTGTTGATGGCGTTGCTCGACGCGCCGATGAGCGCGCGTGCGCGCGCGACGATCTGGCGACTGCTCACGCTGGCCCTGTTTGGGTGGCGACGGCGCACCGCCGCCGGTCCACTGGCCGACATCGTCGGGACGATGCTGGTCGGTCGTCTGGATCCCGATGCGATCGACGATACACTGGAGCCGCTGGACGCGACCGACCGTCCATCGACCGGCCGGCTGCATCGCATGCTGCGGTATCTGCAGTTCGTGCTCCTGCTGCCCGTCATCCTGCTCAGCCTCGAGGGCAAGCTGTTGCTGTTTCTGTTCACGCTGCTGGTGATCGGTCCACTCACGTGGTCGACGTTGCGCAGGCGTCGTTATCTGGCCGACGCCACGGCCGTGCAGCTCACGCGTAACCCCGACGGGCTCGCCGACGGATTGATCGCGCTGGCGGAGAGCGGCGGCGATGCACCGGGCGGCCGGTGGGCAGGGCCGCTGTTCGTGGTCGGGGGAGCGCGTAGCCGCGCCACGGGACTGGGCTTCGTTTCGGGGCGTCCGCGACGTCGCCTGCCTTCGCCGAGCACGCCGCCAGCGCATCACGACGATGTGCCGATCTTCCTTCTCGGCGCCCAGCCGCCGCTCCGGGGCCGGCTCGCGCGTCTCAGGGTGCTCGGCGCCAGCATTCAGCCGCCAACAACCGGCCGCACAGACGCTGGCCCTGCCATTCCGACCGAGGCGAGCGCGACCGGCTCGTCGTCGAGCGTGCTCGGCTGGTTCCTGGCCGTGCCGGTGATCGGCGTTCTGGTTCTGATCGTCGGAGCGCTGATCTTCTATGGGGCGAGCTTCATCCTGTATCTCTTTGCCGTGGGCTTCCTCGGCGCCCTCTTCGTGATCGCCGGGTTATACATCGTGGCGATGGAGCTCGTCCTGAGGCTTCTTTCGTTCGCCGGGTGACTACGCCCCGAACTCCTCGACGGCGGCATCGAGAGCGGCCACGAGGTCGCGCCCGCGGTGAAACCCCCGGCTCGTGATGCACTCGAGCGATTCCCGCGCCTCTCCGAGGGCCACGGCGTCGGCGCGAGTCAGCAGCGCAGCGAGATCGACGCGGTCCTGGGGGCGCGCGCGGTCGTCGCGCGCGAGCACCTTCAACGCGATCAGATGACCGAGCCGGGCGACGGGCACCTCAAACCCCGGAACGACGTCGATCGGATCGGCGGCGTCCACGATCTCGGGCTCGATACCCGATGATGCGAACAGCAGATCGATGACGGCGCCGCTCAGATCAGCGCCGGCGAGCGCGAGCCGGACGGTCGCCAACCTCCTGGCCGCTTGCTGCTCGATCGCGGTGACGACGCGCCACCCACGCGCTTGGAGCGCGCGAACGAGTGCCTCAGCGTCAACATCATCCGCGACGGCGACGACGAGGTCGGCGTCACGAGTGAGGCGCGGCTCGGTACGGACCGATACCGCCAGCCCGCCGATGAGCGCGAACCGGCGGCTGAGCGCTTGAAGATCCGCGACGATCCGGCGGAGGGCGGCTTCGGCGCTGCTCAGTGGCGTGCCGACGGCGGCCAGGAGATGGGACGGCCCCAGGCATCACCGTGCTCGGCTCCCGGGCGCGTGTGCAGCCAGGCGACGAGCAGCGCGTCGATCTCCTCCTGGGTGGCGCTGGGGTGCTCGCGGCGGAGCTGCGCGCGGCGGATCGATTCGCCCAGGGCGCAGAGATCGAAGGTCGCGCGCAATCGCGCCGCGAGGATTTCCGGAGAGTCGTCGGCCACGTCATCGATTGTAGCCCGGCGACTCGAGTGGCCTACCAGCTCCAGTAGCCCGGCACCCACACCCACTGCCAGCCGTTCCACGACCAGGTCGGCTGGATCCAGACCGGCTGGGCGACCACCATCGGCGCCCCCACGAACCGGGGGCCGACGAAATGCGGGTACCGGTACGCTGGACGGTAGCCGGGGGCGAACCGGGGATTCCACTGCCGGGAATCGATGTTGTTCGGGATGGGGACGTGCGGTGCGGGCCGGTCCTCCCACGCGAGGGCGGCGACGGGACCGGCGAGGAGTCCCGCGACCAGCAGTGCCGTAGCGAATATCCGTTTCATGGCCGATCCTCCTGGGAGCCTTCCTGTCTGCTGAGACTTCGACGACGAGCGCACCGCTTACATTCGTCCGCGCCCCTGGCATAGAATGACTGACGCATCGCGCAATCCGACAGGAGGCCGTCGATCCTCGAGCTCCGGAGCATCGCGAAACAGTGGGCCATCGCGCGGACGGGCGAGCGCGTCACCGCGCTCGAGTCGATCACGCTGGACGTGGCGGCGGGCGAGTTCCTCATCTTTCTCGGCCCTTCCGGGTGCGGCAAGTCGACGCTGCTGCAGATCATCGCCGGGCTCGAGCGTCCTTCGGGGGGAGACGTGCGGGCCGCGACACGAGCCGCCGACGGTGCCAGACGCAAGCTGACCAGCATGGTCTTCCAGGAGTACGCGCTGTTTCCCTGGCGCACGGTGCTCGAGAACGTCGTCTTCGGTCCCGAGGTTCGGAAAGTACCGCGGGCCGCGCGCGATGCCGCGGCGCGACGCCTCATCGAGATGGTTCACCTCGGCGGATTCGAGCATCGGTATCCGCACGAGCTGTCGGGCGGCATGCGCCAGCGCGTCGCCCTCGCCCGCGCGCTCGCCAACGACCCCGAGATCCTGCTCTTCGACGAGCCGCTGGCCGCGCTCGACGCCCAGACCCGGCGGGTGCTCCAGGACGA
>Ga0070707_100003590_pt1 | contig 14633 bp, 16 predicted proteins | sample KBSK5502metaG_FD_65468 | JGI IMG/M metagenome (GOLD analysis project Ga0070707, IMG submission 65468) | Corn, switchgrass and miscanthus rhizosphere microbial communities from Kellogg Biological Station, Michigan, USA - KBS K5-50-2 metaG | ecosystem: Host-associated > Plants > Roots >... | reverse complement strand
GCTCCGGGCGAGCGGTTTTGGCCCTCGATGACTTGCAGTGGCTCGACGAAGCGTCAGCGGCTCTGCTGCACTATGCCAGTCGCGCAATTCGCGGCACGCGGATTTTTCTCGCAGCCCGAATCGGCGAGCTGGACGCGAACGACGCGGCCTGCCGCGTCATCCGTGAGCTGAGCCGTGAAAAACGTCTGCTTCAACTCCAGCTCCAGCCGTTGACCTCCGAAGAAACACGCGAGTTGATGCTGCGCATCGGGCCGGAAACAGACGTCGAGCGGGCGGTCGCGGAGAGCGCAGGCAATCCCCTCTTCGCAATCGAGCTGGCACGAGCGACAGGAGCATCAGAGTCGACCACACTCGATCAACTTCTTGCCGACAGGCTCTCCGATCTCGATCCGCGCGCGCGCGAGCTCGTGCCGTGGGCCGCCGCCCTCGGACGTCACTTCGACGTCGAGATCCTCGGCCGCGCGACCGGAATGCCGTCCGGCGAGATGATGACGGCGCTGGAGACTCTGGAGCGCTGCGCCATCCTTCGCGCCGCGCCCAATGCGAACCGTTACGACTTCACGCACGATCTCATCCGCGGCGCGGCCTATCACAAGCTTTCCGGTCCCAGAAAGTTTCTCGTCCACCGGCAGATCGCTCAGGCACTGCACGCCACGCATGATCCCGATTCCGCGCTGGCCGGCGACATCGTCCATCACGCCTCGCTCGGCGGCGATCTGCATCTGGCAGCCCATTCGGCCGCTGACGCCGGCCACCGATGCCTTCGCCTTTTTGCGTACGGGGAAGCGATGGCTGTCGCGCGGCAGGGACTGCAAATTGCCGACTCGCTTCCGGACGAGGTCCGCATTAGCCATCAACTGCAGTTGTTACACGTGATCGCACTCACGCGAATCTCGATCAAGGAGCGCATCGGCTGGCAGCCGCGAGTCGAGACGCTCCTGGTCCAAGCCCGCGGTCGAAAGATGATGCGCGAGGCTGCGCTCGGAGCGCACATCCTCGCGCTGTTCAACGCCGACCGCGAAGACTTCGCCGGCGCCGCCGATCGGACCATTGAGTCTTCGGAGTTGATCCGCGACGCCGATCCCTCCACCGCCGCCGGCGTGATCGCCAACACCGGGCGCTGTCTGCTCTTCCTTCAGCGCGACGTGCCCCGCGCGCGCCTGCTCCTTGAAGAAGCGGAAAAACTGGCGGCAAACTCCAGCACCGAGTACGTCGAGATCCCGCTCGGTCTCGGCTTCTACTACGCGCACGTGGGCGACGACGTTCGTGCGATCGCGCAGCTCGAACGGGCGCAAGCGCTTGCGACTCGAGATCAAGACCACTGGCGCGAATGGATCGCGATCTATCGCCGGGTGATGATCGCACTCGAAGGCGGGGACGCCGCCAGTGCCCTGCGATTGTGCGAGCGCCTCGGTCCAATCGCCGCGAAAATGGGTGGCGGAAGCGAAGGGCCGGTCACTGAAATGCTGACGGCGCTAGCCAATCTGATCGCTGGAGATGGCTCCGACGTCGAGCGCTGCCTGCAGTCACTTCGACAAATCGACAGCAAAGGCGAGCTGGCCTACGCCCTCGTTTTTCTTGCGGAGCACGATCTGCAACGCGGCGACGTCGCCGCCGCCCGCGCGCGGGCCGAGGAGGCGCTGAGGGCGGCGGAGGTGGTGGATCGGCGCAGCGAAGCGGCCATCGCGCGGAGCCTGCTCGCTGAAATCACCGGCGACCGCTCGTTCCTGGACGCCGTGTCCGCGATGCGGCAATGGGACGACCTGACCAAACGGGCTCAAGACAGATTGACGGAGGCAAAACATGGCACACATCGTCCTCGAACAAACGTTCGAAAACCCGATCACATCCGAACAGCTCAATGATTTCGCCAAGCGCGTCGACAAGTGCCTGGAGGCCTATGGGGCCACCTGGGTGCGCAGCTACATCGCCTCGGATCGCAAACGGGCCATCTGCGAGTTCGAGGCAGCAGACGCCGAAAAAGTCCGCGCCTCATACCGCTCGGCGGGAGTGAATTTCGAGCGCGTGTGGACCGCCGAAGTCTTCTCGAAAGACGAGCCGACAACCAGTTACTAGTGGAGGACAGCGGCCCTCCGCTGTCCAGACAGCCGAGGGCGGCTGTCGTCCACGATCAGTGCGCCGACTGTCCGACCTGCAGCTTGTTGAAGTAGTCCTCCATGTTGCGCATCTGCTCGTGCATCGCCTGCATGGCCTGTTGGTTCTGAATGATCTGTTTCTCGACTTTCAGGCGATCGTCTTCCAACGACTTGATGCGCGATTTCAGATCATCTACTTCGGCCCTCATCTCGCTGATTTGGCTTGCGGAGCTCTTGCAGCCAAGGACGAGGAGAGCGCAGAGCGCCAGCCGCATTGCAGTTTTCATGGAATGACCTCCTTATGGAGATGGTAACGTGATCAGGAAGATCGCGGTAATGCTCGGCTGCAATCGCAGGCCTTCCACGGTGGTGGGAACGAACTGGAAATCGGCCGCAGAGAGCTTGCTGGGCTGATGTAGAGACAAGTCGACTTTGACTCCTTCGCGCACCCGGTGAAAGAACGCTGAGGCGTCAAATCCGCTTTTCCGGATGAGGTCCGCCCACTCGCCGACCGACAAGTTGCTGCGGTGGTAGCGGATGCCCGCGTGCACGGCTGCGTCCGCGGGCGTGTAAATCGGCGGCACGGCAATGATCGCTTTTCCTCCGATTCGCAGCAGATCGCGGACGCGCGCGAGAAAAGCTTCCGGATGATGCAGATGCTCAACGGAATTCGACGCCACGATCACATCGAACGATCCGCCCGGAAAATCGAGCTTTTCGATGTCGGCGACAGTGAAGGACAGACTCGGTGTGCTGTAGTGTTTGCGCGCGAAGGCCACGTTCTTGGCGTCGAGATCGACGCCCTGTACCGATTTCGCGCCGAGACGCGCAAGAATCGATGCGCCGTAGCCGGTGCCGCAGCCGGCGTCGAGAACATCGCAATCCGCCACATAGCGCGCGCAGAAGCGATAGATCGACTCGTGTGCCACGAAAAGGTCGTTGTGAACGCCGGGCCAGACCGCCTCGCTGAATGGTCGCAGACCGGCCATGACTTTGCGAACACCGTTGATTGCGCGATAGACCGTCTGCCGTGCGGTTGTCAGTGCGCGCCAACCGGAGCGTCGAGCCGTCGATACCGCCGAGTCTCGGGGAGACAGCTCTTGTGCTCGACGTGATGCATGTATTCGCTTCGGAATTTCTTGACCGAGGAGATGACGGGGCCGATGGCGGCATCGCCAAGAGCACAGAGCGACTTGCCGCCGATGTTGTCGGCCATGTCGAGGAGCAGATCGGCATCCTGCTTGCGGCCTTCGCCGCGCTCAATGCGGTCGAGGATCGACTCCATCCAATTGCATCCCTCACGGCACGGGGTGCATTGGCCGCACGACTCGTGGGCGAAAAATTTCGCGAGCCTCCAGACGGCGTCCACGATGCAGACCGAGTCATCCAGCACGATGATGCCCGCCGATCCGAGCATCGATCCCGCTTTCATCAGCGCGTCGAAGTTGAGGGGGATGTCGATCTCGTCAGCGGTCAGCATCGGCGCCGATGCGCCACCAGGTATGACCGCCTTCAGCTTGCGCCCGTCCGGGACGCCGCCACAATGCTCGTAAACCAGCTCTTTTAGACTGATGCCCATCGGGAATTCGTACACGCCCGGCTTTTTGACCGTTCCTGAGACGCAATACAGCTTCGGCCCGGTGTTCTTCGGGCTGCCGAAGGATTTGAACCACTCCGCGCCGTTCTTGACGATCAGCGGCACGCACGCGAGCGTTTCGACGTTCTGCACGACCGTCGGCCCACCGAACGCCCCGATCACCGCCGGGAATGGCGGTTTCACGCGCGGCTGTCCTCGGTGGCCCTCGATCGATTCGATGAGTCCTGTCTCTTCCCCGCAGATGTACGCGCCGGCGCCGCGAGCGACGGTGATGTCGAAGTCGAATCCACTTCCGAAGATGTTCTTGCCGAGGTAGCCGCGCTGGCGCGCTTCGCCGAGGGCTTTCTCGAGCACCGTCGCGCCGTAATAGAACTCGCCGCGAATGTAGATGTACGACATCGGGTTCGATCCGATGGCGTAGCCGGTGATGATCATCCCCTCAATCATCAGATGCGGATCTTTCTCGATGATCACTCTGTCCTTGAAGGTGCCGGGCTCGGACTCATCCGCGTTGCACAAGAGATATGTCGGCTTGGGCGCGTTCTTCGGCACGAAGCCCCACTTGCCGCCCGTTGGAAAGCCCGCCCCTCCCCGCCCGCGCAGCTCCGAATCCTTCACGAGCTGCGTGACCGCATCGGGCTGCATCTTCAATGCTGTTTGCGCGGCCTGATAACCACCGGCATCGAGGTAGACGTCGATCGACGCCGAGTTCGGCTTGTCCATGTTCGCGGTGAGGACCTTGATGGGTTGCATGTGAACGAGGTTTCGTAGTCTCGGGGTTGCGAGGTTGCGCGGTGACAGCACCACGAGACCGCGCAACCTCGAGACCGCGCTACTTCAATTGCCCAAGCAGTCGATCCATTTTCTGAACATCCATGTTTTCGTGGTAGTCGTTATTGACCTGCACCACCGGCGCGGTGTCGCACGAGCCGAGGCACTCCACTTCGGTCACCGTGTACATGCCGTCCGGCGAGGTTTGGCCGGGATTGACGCGCAGCTTCTCGCAGAGGTGATCGTAGATGTCGTACGCGCGATTCACCATGCAGCTCAGGTTCGTACACACCTGCAGATGAAACTTCCCGACCGGCTTCTGGTTGTACATGTTGTAGAACGAGACCACGCCGAAAACAGTCGCCGGCGACAGATCGAGCAGCGATCCGACGTAACGCACCACCTCCGGCGAAATCCAGCCCCACACTTCCTGCGCCAGATGCAGCGTTGGGAGAAGCGCAGCTTCCTTGGTCGGATAGCGCGTCAGAATCCAGTCGAATTTCTCTTTGGCCTGGGGTGGAAATGCGACGCGTTTGCTGGGATCCGGAAATCGATCGGGAGCGTAAGGATTATCGGGATGCAGATCAGCCATGCGGGACGTTCCAGTCGAATGCTTTTTTCTTCCAAACGTAGATGTATCCGACCGCGAGAAGCGCGATGAAGACCAGCATCTCGCCGAACAGGAACATGCCCCACGGGCCCCCGCTGATCTCGCGGTAGATCACCGCCCAGGGATAGAGAAAGGCTGCTTCGATGTCGAACAGGATGAACAGCATCGCGATCTGATAGAACCGGACGTTGACGCGCTTGCGATTCACGTCCAGCATCGGCACACCGCTCTCGTAGGGTGAGAGTTTGGATGGATTCCGCTGATGCCGGCCCAGGATCCAGCTCAGTCCCAGGATGGTGGCGCCGATGGCGACGGCGATGAACAGCATGATGAGCACCGGAAGGAAGGTGTGCGTCATGCCGCGGTGTCGTTCAGATAGGCCATCGCGCTGTCGCGCGAATCGAAAATCTTGAAGACGGTGTCGAGCTTCGTGATCTTCAGCAGCGCCAGGATGCGGTGAGACGGCTTGACCAGGGCCATCTTGCGCTGACGGTCTTCGAATTTCTGGAGATAGCCGATCAGCTCGCCCAGCCCGGTGGAGTCCATGTAGTTGATGGATTCGAAGTTGATCATCACCGGCCCGGTTTCTTCGTTGAGCACTTTCTCGAGGTAGCTCGAGAATTCGCGCGCGCTCTCTCCGAGCTTGATGACCCCCTGGATGTCGAGGACGGTGACTCCGTCGACACGATTCTTGATGATGTTCACGCGGCCGGTAGTCTATTCAAATTGCGGCGCGGCCGTCTAGGAGCGCTCCTCTTCGCGCCTCCCGATGTGGTTGGTGACGAGCGAAATCAGCGCCAGCACCAGCGCGCCTACACAGGCCCACACGAAGTCATCGATCCGGAAAGCGGGGACCAGCCACGCCGTCAGCTCCAGCATGATTCCATTCAGGACGATGAGGAAGAGCCCGAGAGTCACGATCGTCAGCGGAAGCGTGAGAACAAAGAGAATCGGCCGCACAATGGCGTTTAAAAGGCCCAGGATCAGGGCGGCGATCGCCAAAGTGGTCCACGAACTGGCGTGAAACCCTGGAACGATCTGCACCACGACGAATAAGGCCAGGGTGTTCAGAAGCCAGCGAAGAAGTAGGTAACCCATCAGATCCACCTCTCCACAACGTTGATTTTGCGCGCGGCAAGTTCCTTGATGAACAAATCTGCGGGGATGCACCGCTCCTGCGGCAGGGCACCCTTGGCGGTCGTCTGTCCGCGCGCCATCATCAGCGCCACGATCGAAGCCGGAAACGCAGTCGTGCGCATCATCGCGCTGAGTCCGGTCTTCTCGTCATAGCGATCGATGATGTCGTAGCGCAGCGTGCGCCCACCGCCCGAAACCTCCACGCGGACCAGCACCACATCCGGCTCATCGGCGGGCAGATTCCGTACCAGGAGCTCGCTGAACATCTTTCTGGCATCGCCGGAGCAGAGTCCCAGGTCGATCATGGTCTTGAATTTTTCGCAGTGGCCCGGGTACCGGATGGTTTTGTAATCGAGCTCTCGAACGCGGCCGAGAAACGTATCGGGCAAGGTCGATGTGCCGCCGGAGGTTTGAAATGCCTCCAGGCGCCCGTAAGGCGGCGGAAACTCGATCTCTTCGATTTCGGTCATCGACTCGACAGTCATGATGCGGCCGTCGCGAACGATGCGCGCCGGCTCGACATATTCGTTGATCAAGCCTTCGACAGAGAAGACGAGCTGGTAGTCCAGCGGAGGCTTCGGATTCTGGGGCAGGCCTCCGACACGGATGTGAATGCCGTCGAGCTTATCGAATCGCGCCGCCGCGTGGGCTACCAACATCGCCACCATCCCCGGCGCGAGCCCGCAGTCCGGGATGATATTGATGCCCGCGCGCTGTGCTTGCGCGTTCAATGCAAGCTCCGCCGCCACAACGTCGTTGTTACCGCCGAGGTCGCAGAAGCTCGTGCCGGCGGCCAGGGCCGCGCGGGCCAGACCAACGTTGAGCTTGTAGACCACGCAACTGAGCACGGCATCGTGTCCGCGCATGACGTCGATCGCAGCGCGCTCATTCGTGACGTCCACCTGCAGCGGGACGGCTTTCCCGCTGCCGGCGGACGAGGCCACTTTGTGCGCGCGCTCCGCGATTGCGTCCGCGACAGTGACGCTCTCGACATCCGGCTGGCGGGCGAGATCGTAGACGGCGCCGAAACCCATGCGGCCGGCGCCGAGGACGAGGATTTTCACGAGGATGTCATCCCGAGCGTAGCGAGGGATCGGTGTGGGAGGGCGGCGCGACAAACGACCATTGATGTGCCTCCCGGCCACACCGATTCCTCGCTACGCTCGGAATGACAACATCCCCTCACGACGGCTTTTTCTTCTGCGTGAAGAATTTCGGATCGAAATCCACTTTCGCGCTCTTGCGAAGAGTCTCCACTCGATCGACGAGATATTGCTGCCGCATGCGCTGCGTGATCCCGGCCCGCATATCCTCCAGAGGCTGCGTTGAGCGCGAGTTCACCCGAAAAATGTGGATCCCGAAGGGCGAGACCAGCGGTGCCGTTATGTGGCTTGGTTGCGTGCTGAAGACTGTGGAATCCAGCTCGCCCGGAAGCATGCCGTGAGAGACCTGGCCGATTTCGCCGCCGGCCTGCGCGCTGGTGGAGTCATCTGAGTACTTGCGCGCCATGGCAGCGAAGTCAGCGCCGGCCTTCAGTTGATCGTAGACCATCGCAGCCCGCTTTTTGGCGCTGTCCAGTGTCGGCGAAGAAGAACCGCCTCGCGCGGGCAGCGATCCTCCGGAATAAGCGATCAAAATGTGGCTGACATCGACGGTCTCGAAACGACTCCTGTTCTTCGCGTAGAACTCGCGAATCGCCTTTTCATTCGGCTGCCCGATCAGCTTCTCGGCGGCCGCGCCGGCGAGAACGTTAGCGGCGTCCGACTTGAGCCGGGCGACGACCTTCGGATCGCGGTCGACACCCAGGCGGTGCGCCTCCTGCTCGAGGAGCTTCATGCGGATCAGTTGCTCGCCCACCGTCTCCTTCCCGATCTCGCTCGCGTATTGCTGCTGCACTTCGGGCGGAAGCTGTCGGTAGAAGGCCAGGAACTCCGATTCGGTGACCGGCTCTCCATTGACATGCATGATCACGCGGTCATTCGCAGCGACCTTTTCGGTAGCGGTGAATGGCTGCGAGGGTGTCGGCGGACGGATAGGGCGGGTCACCGCCAGCGCGTAGCAGACCGCGCCGGCGACGACGGCCGAGGTTACGGCGATGGCAGCGTCTCGTTTGGTCACTTGCAATTCCGTTGACGCGCAGAGCGCGTGTGAGTATTCTCGCGCCTTGTGAAAATTTTCACGGGCACGGCCGTGAGATTTTCATCCCACCCATGGCCAAAGTTACCATTGACGGCACCGAAGTCGAAGTCCAGGACGGCATCAACATCATTGAAGCCGCCAAAACGGCCGATGTCCACGTCCCCCATTTCTGCTATCACCCGTCGCTGAGCGTTGTCGGCCAATGCCGCATGTGTCTCGTCGAAGTCGAAGGCATGCCGAAGCTGCAGGCCGGCTGTTCGACCAATGTCAGGGACGGGATGAAGATCTGGGTGTGGAACGAGAAGGTCGACAAAGCGCGCCGCGGTCAGATGGAGTTTCTGCTGATCAATCATCCGCTCGACTGCCCCATTTGCGACAAGGCGGGCGAGTGTCCGCTGCAGGATTACTCCTTCAATTACGGCTCGGTGGAATCGCGTTACGGCGAATTCAAGCGCACTTATCCCGGAATGGACCGCACGGCCATCGGCCCGCACGTCGTGCAGAACATGAATCGCTGCATCCACTGCACGCGCTGCATCCGCTTCTGCCAGGAGATCACCGGCACGAGCGAGCTGGCGTTCTTCAAGCGCGGCGCGGCCACAGAGGTGGCGGTTTTCCCGGGGACGCCGCTCGACAACTGGATGTCCGCGTGTGTGACCGATGTCTGCCCGACCGGCGCGCTCACTACGAGAGAATTCCGATTCGAATCGCGCGTCTGGAACCTCGATTCGACCGACTCGGTGTGCAACGGATGCGACGTCGGATGCAACATCTTCATCGGGCATCGCAACGGCCAGATCTTCCGCTACCGTCCCCGCGAAAATCCGGATGTCAACGATCAGTGGCTGTGCGACTACGGCCGCTTCTCGCACGAGCGTTATGACGCCGACCGCGTCGTCGTGCCCAAGGTTCGCAACGAAGACGACTACCTCGGCATCTCCACCTGGAACGAAGCGCTCGACGCGATCGAGAACGCGTTCAAGCGGGGCAGCAAGTTCGGCGCGATCGCGTCCGCGAACATGACGAACGAAGAAGCGAGCGCCGCAAAATCGCTCTTCGACGGGTTGGGAATCAAAGCCGGCTTGACCGTCGATCCGATCGGTCCGATCCGGATGAAGTCGAAGAGAGAATGGCTGGAGGGCAAGCAGGCGGCGCCGAACTATCGCGGCGTCGCGTCGATTCTCGGTGAAAATCCGCTGCCCGATGGCGATGGACTCGACGTGCTGTACATCTGCGACGCCGGCTTCAGTCAGCGCGCGAAAGATCCGGCCTTCATCGCGAATCTTCGCAAGGCGAAATTCCTGATCGTGCACGCATGGGATGCCACCCATCCGCTCAATGACTTTGCGGACGTTCTCCTTCCCGCCACCATGCACGCCGAGAAGGAAGGGACCTACACCAACCTGCAGGGCCGTGTCCAGGAAATCCACGCCGCGTATCCGCCGAAGGGGCAGGCGGTCTCCGACCTCGAGGTTTTCCATCGCGTCGCGGCCCGTCTGCTGGCCGAAGAGGCGGTAGCCGCGCAAGCGTGATCATGGCCGGAATCGACACGGTCGACGTCGCGCTCTCGCTTCTGAAAATTGCCATCGTGGTCGGCGCGCTCCTCAATGTCACGCCGATCATGGTGTGGGTCGAGCGCCGAGGAAGCGCGCTGATTCAGGACCGGGTGGGGCCGAATCGCGTGGGTCCCTTCGGCCTCTTTCAATCGCTCGCCGATGCCGCGAAGTTCTTCCTCAAGGAAGACATCATTCCGCTGGACGCGAACAAGTGGCTCTATACCCTCGCGCCGATGTTCGGACTCATTCCCGCGCTCACCACCATCGCGGTCGTGCCGTGGGGTCGTCCGTTTGTGCTGCCCAGCGGGAGGATTTTCGAGCCCATCGTCGCCGATGTGAACGTCGGCATCCTGCTGATCTTCGCGCTGGCCTCGATGAGCGTATACGGCATCGTGACGGCCGGCTGGGCGTCGAACAACAAATACTCACTTTTTGGCGGTATTCGCTCTTCGGCGCAGATGATCTCCTACGAGCTCGCGATGGCGCTGGCGGCGATCAGCGCATTGATGGTCGCTGGATCGCTGCGCCTGACCGACGTGGTCTGGAAGCAGACCGGCTATTTCGTCCTGTTCGATACGATCAAGCTTCCGGCGTGGAACATCCTCTCGCCCGCGATGTGGCTTTCATTCATCGTGTTTACAGTGGCCTCCTTCGCGGAAACGAACCGCCTGCCATTCGATTTCGCTGAGGCCGAGGCCGAGCTCGTTGCTGGATATCATACAGAATATTCATCAATGAAGTTCGCACTCTTTTTCATGTCGGAATACATCGCGATGGCCACCGTCTCGGCCGTCGTGGTCACGCTCTTCTTCGGCGGATGGGACATCCCCTGGTACAACGAGCCGCCCACCTTCCTCGGCTTCCTGCTGTCGGCGATCGCATTCGTGATCAAAGTCAGCATTCTGATGTTCATCTTCGTCTGGGTGCGCTGGACGATCCCACGGCTCAAATACGACATCCTCATGCGCGTGGGCTGGAAAGTGTTCCTGCCAATGGCGGTCGTGAATATCGTGTTGGTGGCGTGGTTCATTGCTGAGCGGTGGATATGAGCAGGGTTGCGAAGTTTCGAGGTTGCGAGGTTGCGCGGTGCTCCGCTCCGCCACTCGTACCCTCGCAACCGCGTAACCCCGAGACCTCGCAACTAGGTTTGAGAACGGTTGCGAAGTTTCGAGGTTGCGAGGTTGCGCGGTGCTCCGCTCCGCCACTCGTAACCTCGCAACCGCGTAACCCCGAGACCTCGCAACTAGGTTTGAGAACGGTTGCGAAGTTTCGAGGTTGCGAGGTTGCGCGGTACTCCGCTCCGCCACTCGTAACCTCGCAACCGCGTAACCCCGAGACCTCGCAACCATGATTGAGTACGCCGTCTTCTTTTTCTTCGCCGCGATCGCCGTGATCTTCGCGTTCGTCGTGATTCTCCATCGCAATCCGGTGGTCTCGGCGCTGTCGCTGGTCGCCTCTCTGTTCGCGCTCGCGGTGATGTACGTTCTGCTCGAAGCGCCCTTTGTGGCGGCGCTGCAGGTCATCATCTACGCCGGCGCGATCATGGTGCTCTTCCTGTTCGTGATCATGCTCCTGAATCTGCAGAAAAGGCCTGAGGAGCCCACCCGCCCCGTGCAGCAGTTCGTCGGGTACCTCGGAAGCGCGGCCTTCGGCATCGGCCTGATCTACTACCTCTCGAAATATGCCGTCATGGAACTGCCGACCGAGCCGTTCGTCGCGGACGCCCGCACGGTCGGCATTCGACTCTTCGATGCCTACCTCTTCCCGTTCGAGATGGTTTCGATCCTTCTGCTCGCCGCCATCGTCGGGGCGTTGATTCTCAGCGGACGGGCCGTCGGAGAGCGCGCCGAGATCGGCGCTGAGGTCACCAAATGATTCCGACGCAGTGGTTCCTGATCCTCAGCGCGATCTTGTTCACGCTCGGCGTCTGCGGCGTGCTGACGCGAAAGAATGGCATCACCATTTTCATGTCGATCGAGTTGATGGTGAATGCCGTCAACCTGACATTCCTCGCCTACGCGCGGCAATTCCATCAGCTTCACGGCCTGATCTTCGTCTTTTTCGTGATGGCCATCGCAGCGGCTGAGGCTGCTGTGGGGCTGGCGATTTTCATCTCGCTTTTCCACCACCGGGAAACCATCGATGTCGACGAGGCGAACCTGATGCGCTGGTGATTGGCGTAAACATCGCATTTTTCGGCTCATAAGTGAGGAGCTGAAAAATGGATAAGACCGAGAAGCTCATTGACTGGAAAGAAGATGAACGGAAGGATCGGAACCGCGACGGAATCGACGATGACCTCGAGCCGCCCGTGCCGGACGTGTCTGCCGGCTCGCGCAAGCTCGCGGAACGCCTCCGCGAACACACCGATACCGATCCAACTCTTTCCGGGGGCGACATCGACGCCCGGTGGGAGGATGCGGACTCGAGCGGCGAGGAAGCAGTGGCAGGAAGTGCGGCCACGCCCGGACAGGATGTGGTGGATGAAATCGGTCAGGCCGTCGGCGTCACCTATCAGGATGAAGAAGAGCTCAAGTTAGGAGAGAAAGAACGCAGTCGCGATAAGAAACGTTGGGAGCTCGACCCGGCATCGTCGGACGATTACCAGGATCGAACTCGCGACAACAACAGTTAGGCGGCACGCGACGTCTTCTCGCGGGCCGCGAGGAGACGCATGCTGAGCCACCTCTGGATCATCCCGGCGCTGCCGCTGCTCGGCTTTCTGCTGAACGGCCTGTTCGGGCGGCGCGCCGGGCATGCATTCGTCTCGGTGGTCGGGCCTTTTTCGTCCCTCCTCTCCGCCATCGCCGGAACGATCGCCGTTTTTCAGTATCACGCCGCCTATCCCGAGGGGAAGCGGTATGTCGACGTTGTCTACAACTGGATCAGCAGCGGCGGCATCGGGGCCGATCTCGCGTTTCAGCTCGACCCGCTCTCGATCGTGATGCTGATGGTCGTGACGTGGGTCGGCACGCTGATCCACTTCTACTCCGTCGGCTACATGGGCCACGAGCCGGGCTACGCCCGCTACTTCTCGTATCTGAATCTTTTTCTCGCCGAGATGCTGGTGCTGGTCCTCGGGAGCAGCTATCTCGTGATGTTCGTCGGGTGGGAGGGCGTGGGCCTCTGCTCGTACCTGCTGATCGGCTTCTACTACGACAAGGAATTCGCAGCGGCGGCCGGTAAGAAAGCGTTCATCGTGAACCGCGTCGGCGACTTCGGTTTCCTGGTGGCGATGTTCCTGATGTTCGCCTTCTTCGGCACAGTAGACTTCGAGAAAGTCTCGACCATCGCGTTGCGAGGCGTCGAGCCGTGGTTGATCACCGCGATATGCCTCCTCCTCTTTCTAGGCGCGACCGGCAAGTCGGCACAGATTCCACTCTACATATGGTTGCCCGACGCCATGGCCGGCCCGACGCCGGTCTCGGCGCTGATCCACGCCGCCACGATGGTCACGGCGGGCGTCTACATGATCGCGCGTTCGAACGTGCTGTATCGCCTGTCGCCGACCGCCATGCTGGTGGTCGCGTTCATCGGTGCGCTGACTGCACTTTTCGCGGCCACAATCGCGGTCCGGCAAAACGACATCAAGAAGGTCCTCGCCTACTCCACCGTCTCACAGCTCGGCTTCATGTTCATCGGCGTGGGCGTCGCGGCCTACACCGCTGGAATCTTTCACCTGGTCACGCACGCCTTCTTCAAGGCCTGTTTGTTCCTCGGATCGGGATCGGTGATTCACGCCATGAGCGGAGAGCAGGACATCCGCAACATGGGCGGCTTGTGGAAGAAGATTCCGATCACGGCCTGGACTTTTCTGATCGCCACCATCACGATCGCCGGCTTCCCGCCGTTCGCCGGATTCTTTTCGAAGGACGAGATTCTCGTCTCCGCTTTGACCACTCCCTATCTGCCGCTGGCCTTCAACCGCCTCATCTGGGCGATGGGAACCGTGGCGGCGCTGTTCACGGCGTACTACATGTTCCGGCTTTTCTTCCTCACTTTCATGGGAGATTTTCGAGGGACGCACGAGCAGGAACATCACATTCACGAGTCGCCGCTGACGATGACCGTTCCGCTGATCGTCCTGGCTGCGCTCTCGATCCTGGGCGGCCTGCTCGGAATTCCCGGAGCGATCGGCGAACACTTGCACATCCGGCACTTCCTCGGCGAATGGCTCGCGCCGATCTATCCGATGAGAACAACGTTCGAGGCGCCGGAGCGGGTGGAGTGGTTTCTGATGCTCACCTCGACCGCGGTCGCCGTCTTCGGAGCGTGGCTGGCGTACAACCGGTTCTACAAGCGAGGGGTGGCCGGCGACATCGCGCTGGAGAAAGATCTGCCCGGCCTCACGCGCACTCTCGAGAACAAGTATTACGTCGATGAGTTTTACGGCGACGTGGTTGTCACGCCGCTCGAACGCGCATCGCAGTTCCTGTGGCGCGGCGTCGACGCCCTGATCGACGGACTTCTCGCGCTCCTCGGATACACCGTCGCGCTCTTCGGCGATCTGATGCGCTTTTTCCAGACCGGCAACGTCCGCAATTATGCGCTGATGTTCTTCGTCGGCGTCATCGTCTTCATCTGGGTGATGGCATGACGAATGTGTTGAGCTGGACCATCTGGGTGCCGATCGCGGTTGCCACTCTGCTGGCCTTCTTTCCGCGCAACGCCGTCGGTGCGATCAAGGGCACCGGATTGCTGGCCTCGATCGCGACCTTTGCGATCTC
>Ga0070707_100003587_pt1 | contig 14635 bp, 10 predicted proteins | sample KBSK5502metaG_FD_65468 | JGI IMG/M metagenome (GOLD analysis project Ga0070707, IMG submission 65468) | Corn, switchgrass and miscanthus rhizosphere microbial communities from Kellogg Biological Station, Michigan, USA - KBS K5-50-2 metaG | ecosystem: Host-associated > Plants > Roots >... | reverse complement strand
GCTCTAGCAATTGGTGGGCGACGGGAATCAACAAGCCCGTGAGGTCGTCCGTGGCCCAGATCTGCGACTGCCAGCCGCGGTCCCCCGGTGACGCCTTCATGTGGCCCACAACTCCCGAGGCCGCCAACGAATTGATGGCGGGCACGATGGCGCGATAGCTGTAGGTTTGTGGCCGATAGCGTGTCACTTGATTGGTGTAGTGCTGTATCCGACGGGAATACGAGATCCGCGAGTCGGGGTCGGCGCGGCGTCTCACAATCGCCTCCGTCAAGATCCGCGTCCTGGCCAACGTCGCGACCTTGGAGCGCAACGGCGGGAGTCCAAGAGGCGAGAAGACATCGGGGTCGGTGGTCCAGCGCAGGGTGAGAGGATGGTCCCGGTCTCGGTCGAAGGTGCTCATGGGTGCGCCCCGTTGTTCGGGGCGGTCAAGGCGTCGGCGAGCACGCGCTCGTCGGTGCTATCGATATCGGCGAGGGTGAGCTTGTTGCGCAGTCCGCAAGCGAAGCCGAAGGCCTCGGCGTCGGTGAACTTGCGCGCGAGCTTCGCGCTGCCGCTAAGGCCGGTGCTGAGATATCCCGTGGTCGCTGGCTTCTTCTCGGCGGTCACCGGGAAAGTCGGAATGCCGTGGGCGGCGTCGCGAGGCTGCCAGGTCGGGAAGACGCCCTTGGTCATGACGCAAAACGCTGTTCCCGGGTCGGTCTCCGCGATTGCGCGGAGCCCTGCCCCCGCGCACACGCGGCGCGGAGGGTTGAGTCAGTTGGCCTTTGTTGGCGGCTTCGGCCGTTCGTCCGAACCGAACGGCGCGATCCCCAATTAGGCACGCACCCGATGCGGCACAAGGGGCTAAGTTATTGATAAGTAGACCAAATTTTGGTCCGAGAGTGCCTTTTTCCTCAGGTTTTATGGGGTTTTTGACGCAAGGGGGAAATATTTTTCCTTTTTATGGGAGACTCAACAGATACATACTATAATATTGCCAGATTGTGAGAAATATATTTCACCCTTGATCAGCCTCGGACCAGAATTCGGGCCGGTGGACCGGCATGAACAAACGCTGCGACGCCGCTGGCCTACGTCTACGACGGCCAAGTCTGCACAGGTCACTTGCTTCATCGAGGTCGGCTCGGTTGGGAACTCGACCGCAACGAGAAATCGCTCGAATTGCCGAACGTGGACTCCAGGACTTCACGCAAGCAGATTCCCTGACTGCCCGTCGCTACGGCGGTACCGGGCTCGGCCTTGCCCTCTCGCGCAAGCTCGCGCGCATGATGGGCGGCGACGTGATCGTGACGAGCGAACCGGGCAAGGGCTCGGTGTTTACGCTGCGGCTGCCCGGGAGCGCTGGGGTTAAACAGCCTTCGAAATGCTACTGAGACCGGTGCTAATTTACTGCACTGCGTTAAGACGCGATTGGCACAAAGCAGACGTAGCGAGTCGTCTGCCTACTTGTCCGCTTTCGGCGTGAAGCGGACAATGCATCGGCCTTGGCTTTACTGGCTTCCGTCGCTTTTGACCCACAAGAGACATTCGCATCGTCGTCGTACCGCGCGGCCGGTCACTCATTGTCTGGCGAAATCCATCGCTGATCATTCCTTGCAGCGATCATCGTGCTCGATGCCATAACGCGCTCGCAGCGCCGCCGCCATCGTCATCGTGGGCGGGGCCATCTCCGCGCAGATTCATCTATGTGAGCTTCGACGGGCTGGCGATTGCACCCGACGGATTGAGCGTCTTGCGCCACCGGCGTGCGCGGTGCTCTGCGATCAGGATGTATACGGCATCGAAATAAATTAGGCAGTTCCTTCCTATTAACATTGCGGATGGTACAAGGATTCTGTGTGGCTCTGTTGTGAGTCGTGCGGAGCAGTCGATGAAATCCCCTTACCTTGCGAATCTCAATCCAGAACAACGGTGCGCAGCCGAATACGGCGGGCCAAATTACGCCGATGCTGGACCGCTTCTGATTATTGCTGGTGCGGGGACTGGCAAGACGAACACGTTGGCCCACCGGGTGGCGAATCTCATTGTCAACGGAATTGATCCACGACGCATCCTACTGCTGACGTTCTCCCGCCGCGCTGCGACTGAAATGATCCGCCGCGTCGAGCGCATTACGGCCTCTGCCCTGGGACAAAATGCAGGCGTGATGACCGGTGCGCTAACCTGGTCGGGCACCTTTCATGCCGTCGGCGCCCGCCTCCTGCGAGAACACGCGCACCGGATCGGACTGTCACCCTCGTTCACAATTCATGATCGCGAAGATTCTGCGGATCTTCTGAATCTTGTCCGGCACGATCTTGGCTTCTCAAACACGAAAAAACGTTTCCCGATGAAAGGTACCTGCTTGTCAATCTATTCGCGTGTCGTGAATGCCGAGAGCCCGCTGGAGGATGTGCTGGGCTCGTCCTTTCCATGGTGTGTGACCTGGGAAACTGAGCTCCGCCAGCTCTTTGCAGCGTACGTGGAGGCAAAGCAGCGCCAGAACGTGCTCGACTATGACGATCTTTTGCTTTGTTGGGCGCAGATGATGACGGAGCCAGCCATTGGCGCCGATGTTGCTGAGCGGTTCGATCATGTCCTGGTGGATGAATATCAAGACACCAATCGGCTTCAAGCGTCCATCCTTTTGGCTCTCAAGCCAAACGGAAAGGGGCTTACGGTGGTCGGCGACGACGCGCAATCCATCTATTCGTTTCGCGCGGCGACCGTGCGCAACATTCTCGATTTCCCCGGTCATTTCAGTCCGCGCGCCGAAATAGCCACGCTCGAGCGCAACTACCGGTCAACGAAGCCCATCCTCGCCGCCGCGAATGCAGTCATGGATCTGGCCGAGGAGCGCTTCACCAAGAACCTCTGGTCGGAGCGCGCGTCGGCCGAGCGGCCTCGATTGGTCAGTGTCCGCGATGAAGCCGATCAGGCACGCTATGTAGCAGAGAAGATTCTGGAGAACCGCGAGCGGGGCATTTTGCTCAAAACACAGGCAGTGCTGTTCAGGGCCTCCCATCACAGCGCTCCACTCGAAATCGAGCTAACCCGCCGTAACATCCCCTTCGTGAAATTCGGCGGACTAAAGTTCTTGGAAGCTGCGCATATCAAGGATGTCTTGGCGTTTCTGCGTTGGGCGGAGAACGCGCGAGATCGCGTTGCTGGATTTCGAGTTATCCAGCTCTTGCCGGGTGTGGGTCCGGCGACGGCCGCGCGTCTTCTTGACCGCATTGCCAAAGCCCCCGATGCGCTGCAAGCCATCCAAGCCTTCCCTCCACCCGCCGCGGCTGCTGAATCATGGTCATCCTTCGTCGAAACGATCCGCGTTGTGGGTGGCAAATCGGCCGGATGGCCTGCGGAACTGGACCTCGTTTGCCGCTGGTACATGCCGCATCTGGAGCGCATGTACGAAGATGCTGTGATGCGCCAGGCCGATCTGGCACAGCTCGTGCAGATTGCTTCGACTTACCCGACGCGGGAGCGCTTTCTCACCGAGCTAACGCTCGATCCGCCCGATGCGACAAGCGACCAGGCTGGAGTACCGCTATTAGATGAGGATTATCTCATTCTCTCCACCATTCATTCTGCCAAAGGGCAGGAATGGAGGTCGGTCTTTTTTCTGAACGCGATCGACGGCTGCATCCCATCTGATCTCAGTACAGGCAACACCGCGGAGATTGAGGAAGAGCGTCGTCTTCTCTATGTCGCGATGACACGGGCCAAGGATCATTTGCATCTGATCCTGCCGCAACGCTTCTTTGCTCATCAGCAGAAGAGCAATGGCGACCGGCACATGTATGCCTCACGTACTCGGTTCATACCAGCTGCGATTCTGGACCGTTTCGAAAGCTGTGCCTGGCCAGAAACTCCCGCAACGACGTTAGCTGCCAAGAAGGCGACCGACCCCGTCGACATCACAGCACGTTTACGGCGCATGTGGCGCTAAGGCACCATCCGCGACTGGACATCACACGCAACCTGCGCAGCGCTCGATCTAAGCATGTCCAATGTAGTCCATCCGCCCACCGTCCACCGTCAGCACCTGTGCCGTAATCCAACCTGACTCCGGCGAAGCCAGGAACACCACCGCGTTGGCGATGTCCTCAGGTTCACCGATGCGGCCCATCATCGCTCGTGCGGCGAAGCGTTCCTCCGTCCCCGGCCAGTCCGCGGCGCCGCGGCCGCGCTGCGTCAGGTCGGTGCGGACGAAGCCTGGCGCCACGGCGTTCACGGTGATGCCGTGCTGGCCCAGCTCCAGGGCAAAGCGCCGCGTGAGTGTCACCACCTCGGCCTTCGTTGCCGCGTAGAATGCATTGCCGGACAGCGCGGTGCCGATCGCCGCGATCGAGGCCAGATTGACGATCCGCCCGTAGTGCCGCGCCCGCATGGTCCCAATCACTGCGCGTGTGGCATTGATCACGCCGTCCACATTTACTTGGCGCATGCGCGCGACCTGCTCCCGGTCGTAGGTGTCCAGCGTGCCCTGCCAAGCCACGCCGGCGTTGTTCACCAGGATGGTCACCGGACCTAGTTCCGCTTCGGTGCGGGCCACCATCGCCTCCACCGCGGCTGAGTCGGCGACGTCTGCCGCCACCGCGATAGCCCGTTCGCCCGCGGTCGCAATCTCGGCGACCAGCGCCTCGGCCGCATCGGCATGCACAGCATAGTTCACGCACACCGCGGCGCCACGTTGCGCCAGGAGCCGCGCCGTTGCTCGGCCGAGGCCGCGGGCGCCGCCCGTCACCACCGCCACTTGATTGCGCCATTCCATCATGTTGCCTTTTCATAGGCCGGATCAGCATGCCGGCCAGTTATTCTATCGCGATACGGCTCACACAGGCGGAGAACGGCTATGGAAATGCGGGTATTCGGGCGAACCGGAATGCAGCTCTCGGTGCTGGGCTTCGGCTGCGGCGCGGTCGGCGGATTGATGGTGCGCGGCGATCCGCTCGACCAGGAGCGCACCATCGCGCGAGCGATCGCCACCGGCGTGAACTACTTCGATACAGCGGTGCAGTACGGCAACGGCGAATCGGAAAAGAATCTCGGCCGCGTGCTGCAAAGGCTCAAATCGGCCAACGTGGCCGTCGGCACCAAGGTCCGGCTGTCAAGCGGCGACTTCGGAGGTATTGCCGACGCCGTGGCGAAGTCGCTCGAAGGCAGTCTCGCGCGACTACGGCTCGATCGGATCGACATCTTCCACCTGCACAACGCGATCACCGAGACCGGCGGCGGGGAAGCGCTGAGCGTCCGCCAGGTGCTCGGTGACGTGGTGCCGGCGTTCGAGCGGCTGCGCCAGCAGGGCAAGACGCGTTTCCTCGGGCTCACCGCAATCGGCGACACGGCGGCACTGCATCAGGTGATCGACGCGCGCGTCTTCGACAGCGCTCAGGTGGTCTACAATATGCTCAACCCGTCCGCGGCCGCCGCGCTGCCGGCAAACTATCCGGCACAAGATTATGGACGGCTGTTCGATCATACCAGGGCGGCCGGCGTCGGCGTCGTCGGCATCCGCGTGCTCGCCGGCGGCGCGCTGTCCGGATCGGCCGTGCGTCACGCAATTGCGGGTCCGCCGCCCGAGCCGATCGGCTCAGCTTTGAGCTACGACGCCGATGTCGTGCGCGCCCGCCGTCTGATGCCGCTGGTAAAGGAGGGGTTTGCCGCGAGCCTGACCGAAGCCGCCACGCGGTTTGCGGTCTCGCATCCGGCGATGGGTACCATCCTGGTCGGCATGGCAACGCCACAACAGTTCGAGGATGCGCTCGCCGCGGTCCAAAAAGGCCCGTTGCCGCCCGCCGCGCTCGGTCGGCTGACAGCGCTGCAGCAGGCATTCGCCGGCGAACCACGGTGATCGCCGAGATTGCCGACCGCGGAACGATGTTGACTTTGCGATTTGCGGTCATGGCGCCGATCAGACCCACGAATCGCGACGGCCTCGTAGGCCACTTCCGTTCAGGTCGAGTAGTTGGTGAAGGCCGCTGTGGTCGCGCGCGCGTTGTGGTCGGTGACGACGCAAACTAGGGCCGCTTTTCCCTCGGCCACTGCTTTCTTAGCCCGCTCGAGCGCCGGGCGGATGTCGTCGGGCTTGGTCACGTACTCGCCGTGCCCGCCGAACGCCTCGCCGAACTTGTCGAGGCGCGGGTAGCCAAGATCGCGGCCCGGCTTCTCCTTGTTCGGGTCGCCCGTCCACCCGCCGTTCTGGCTGATGACCGTCAAGACTGGCAGGTGGTGACGCATGGCGGTGTCGAACTCCATGGCGTTCATGCCGAAGGAGCCGTCGCCGTGCAGCACGATCACCTGCTTGTCGGGCTTGGCGACCTTTGCGCCGACGCCGAAAGGCATGCCGACGCCCATGGTTCCGAATGCGCCCGAATTGATGCGGTGCCGCGCCGTGAACTGCGGGATCGCCTGGCGGCCGTAGTTGAGGATCTCCTGGCCGTCGACGCACAGGATGCAATCGCGGTCCATGAAGTCACGGATCTCCTTGCACAGCCTCAGCGGGTGAATCGGCGACTGGGACGTGGAGAGCTGCTGCTCGGCCTCCGCCATCTTCTGCACGTTGCGGATGCGCAGGCGCTCGCGCCAGGTCTCGTAGTGGGCCGGCGTCACCTTGCCCTTGATGGCATTCGTCAGATGCTGGAAGGCTCCCTTCGCGTCGGCGACCACGCCGATGTCGAGGCGGCGCGGCGAGTTCGCGATCTCGGATGGGTCGACGTCGATGCGCACGATCTTTGCTGCGGCATTCCACCGCGGCGGGGCCGCATGCCCGATCACGTAGTTCATGCGCGTGCCGACCACGACGATCAGATCTGCGTCCCGGAACGCCGCCGCCCGCGCGGTGAGATAGGAATGCGCGTGGTCCTCGGGGATGGCACCGCGGCCTTGCGGCGTCGTGTAGAATGGAATCCCCGCCGCCTCTACGAATGCCTGCATGTCGGCATCGGCCTCGGACCAGAGCACGCCCGTTCCGGTGATCAGCACGGGTTGCTCGGCCTTGACCATGAGATCGACGATCCCCCGCACCTCGCCGGCGCTCGGCGCCGGCCGAGGCCGCTTCGCGTGATCATAAGGCGCCGGGTACTCGATCTTCGACTCGTCGACCTCCTGGTAGAGGATGTCCCCCGGCATATCGAGGTACACCGGGCCCGGCTTGCCGGTCATCGCCTGCGTAACCGCAAGGTGGATGAGCTCGGGGATGCGCCTCACGTGGTGCACGCGGTCCGACCACTTGGTGCACGGCTTGAAGATTGCGAGCTGGTCGATGTCCTGGAATGCGCCGCGATGCCAGGTAGCGACCGGCGCCGCGCCGCCGAGTGCAATGACGGGCGTGCAATCGGCCCACGCGTGCGCAATGCCGGTGAGGAGGTTGGTTACGCCCGGTCCGGAGGCCGCCATGCAAAATGACGGCCGGTTGAGGAGGCGCGAGTAGGCGAAGCCTGCCATGGCCGCCGCCTGCTCATGGCGCACATCGATGCCGCGAAGCCCAAGCGTCATGCACGCCTTCTCCACCCCCAGCATGGGTGCCCCCATGATGTAGAAGAAGTCGGTCACGCCCTCGTGCTTCATTGCTTTTGCGACGATGTCTGAGCCGATTGCCATTGGGGGCTCCTCTGTCGTTGCTGATGGCTTCTCCAAGTTCGAAGAGACGGCGGGGCGAGAAGCTTCTCAACAGCTATCTGGAATTGGGGCGACTTTCAGTAGCACGATCGTCGGCACCGGCGAGCGGCGGATCGCCGAGGAGCCCCTGCCGCAAGCGCCCGTCAAACCACGCCGTCCTCCTTCAGCGTGTCGAGATCGCGGGTCGACAGGCCAAGCCACTGGGCATAAACCTCGGCGTTGTGTGCGCCGAGCATCGGCGACGCCGTGACCGGCACGTAGCTTTGCGACATCTTCACGGGCCAACCCGGGATCGTGACCTTGCCCCGCACCGGGTGGTCGACTTCGACAAAGATCTCTCGCGCTCGCATGCTCGGATCGCTCATGAGCTCGCCAGTGTCGAGGACCGCGCCGCACGGCACGCCCGCCTCACCGAGGATCAGCATTGCCTCGTGCTTGGTGCGGTGGACTGTCCAGGCCTCGATGGCCGCGTTGATCTCGTCGAGCATCTGAACACGAAGCTGCGGCGTCGCATAGAGCGGGTCGTCCTTGAGCTCCTCGTGTCCGATGATCTTGAGCAGGCGCTCCCACTGCTGGTTGTTGGCGCGGCTCGTATAGATGTAGACGTAGTCGTTATGTCCGCCCGGCTTGCATTTGAAGGTGTCGGAGGGCGCATTGGTGCCGAGCACCACTTGGTTGCCCATTCTCGGGCAGGCCCTGCCGTGGAGGAGCTGCGACGCGTACGCGATGCGACAATAGTTGACCATGGCGTCCTGCATGGCAACTTGGACTTTCTGACCGCGGCCAGTCACCGTGCGCTGGTAAAGCGCCGCGAGGACGCCGATGCAGGCGTGAAGCCCGGTGCCGGTGTCGCCGAGCGTCACGCCCGGCTTGATCGGCCGGCCGGCGGTCTCGCCCGTGATGCTCATGACGCCACCGCATGCCTGGGCGATCATGTCGAAGGCGAGGTGCTTCTCGTAACGGCTCCCGTTGCCGAATCCCTTCACGGTTGCGTAGATGATGCTCGGGTTCAGCGCCGCGACCTCGTCGTAGGAGAAGCCGAGCCTTTCAATTACGCCAGGCGCGAAATTCTCGGCAAAGATGTCAGCCTTTCGGATGAGATCGCGCAGCAACTCCTTGCCGCGCTCGCTCTTAAGATTCAACGTAATCGATTTCTTGTTCGCATTCAGCACCATGAAGTAGTAGCTGTCCGCATCCTTGCGATCCGACGACGCGCTGCGTCCCTGCTCTCCGCCGGCCGGGTTCTCGACCTTGATGACCTCGGCGCCGAGCCAGGCGAGCGTCTCGGTGATGGAGGTACCCGCCTCGAATTGCGTGAGATCGATCACCTTGATGCCGGCGAGCGCCGGTTGCACCATGGTTTGCGTTTGTGGCACGGCGTCCATGTCCCATACCTCGAGCACGTTTTCCGCGAGCGAATTGGGCGGAACCCCCGGATTGACGGTGAGGATTTCCGGCCTCTGCGCCACGATAGCGACCGGTGCGCGGATCGTAATTGAGCTTGTAGAGCGCTGGCGCGATCGTCAATGACCCGGCTGTCGAGATAACCCATCGCCGAACGCCACGTTCAGTTCGGGCGGTAGGACTGGCGGTAGGACTGGCGGTAGGACTCGTGGGTTGCAGCACGCGCCGCGTGGTCTCGGTGTCCGACTTGGCGACGTGAAGCGGACTCGAGTTGGCAGCTACGTTTCTCGTCGCGACCGAAACGCGGGAGCGCCGCAATGCAAATCTTCATCACCGGCGCGAATGGCTTTATTGGCGGTGCGGTTGCATCAGCCCTTATCGCAGACGGCCATACGGTTCGCGGCCTCGTTCGAAGCAAGGCGAAGGCCGACGCGGTTAGAGCGTACGGCGTCGAAGCAGTCGTTGGATCGCTTGATGACGCGGCGCTGTTGCAGGCCGAAGCCCGGGCTGCCGATGCTGTCGTCAATGCGGCCAGCAGCGATCATCGCGGTGCAGTCGAGGCGTTGATTGCCGCTCTGTCCGGTTCCGGCAAACCCTTGATCCATAGCAGCGGCAGCAGCATCGTGGCCGATCTCGCCATGGGGGAGCCGTCCGATCGAATCTTTCACGAGGCGGCGCCCATCGAGCCGCACGCCGATAAGGCCGCTCGTGTCGCGATCGACCGGCTGGTGCTCGCTGCTTCCGGCATCCGCTCGGTGGTGCTCTGCAACACGATGATCTACGGCAATGCTCTGGGGGCCCCGGCGCAGAGCGTCCAGATCCCCGCGCTCGTGCGCCAAGCCAGGGCATCCGGGGTCGCGCGGTACATCGGACGCGGACTGAACCGTTGGTCGAATGTACATATCGCCGATGTCGCGGCGCTTTATGCGTTAGCCATCGCGAAAGCGCCCGCCGGCACATTCATGTACGTCGAGAGCGGCGAGGAGGCGTTGGGCGAAATCTCCAAGGCCATCGCGGCCAGACTTGGTCTCGGCGCTCCACAATCCTGGTCGGCCGAACAGGCGATCGCCGCCTGGGGTTGGAACATGGCGGTGTTCTCGCTCGGCTCAAACAGCCGTGTGCGCGGCAAAGCCGCGGCCGATCTCGGCTGGTCACCGACCCAGCGGTCGGTCACGAGGTGGATCGCCGACGAACTCACTTAGGACTGGGATCGCGCCGCATCGCGTCGCGAGAACGAGGTAGCATGGCCAACTTCGGCCCTGGCACTTCGCGACGCACAGCAGTGCCTCGAGTTCAAGTCCGCTTTGGAGACCACCGAAGATGAGCGGACGTGCGGCCTCGGCTGACCCCGACGCTTTTGACCATCGGTTGGCCCGCACGGTCATCACGTCGAGATGAATTCGCTTGCCATACCAACGGCGCATGGCCATATTGCGCCAGCGGTATGGGCGACACCTCGCATTGCGGCCCTCCCAGAGGGAGCCGCAAGCGCGCGGGAAAGCGCGAGAGGCGGAGGGCCGGGCGTTGGCCCGCTCCGGCGGGTGCGTCGTACTGAACCCGGCATTCATGCTGCGTTGCACATTTGCGCCTAAGCGCGCTCGGGCCAGTCGACCGGGACGGGACGATGACCGCATGAACTGTCACGTCCATCAGGCCGGTAGCGCGCCGCCGCACCGGTTGTCGAGCGCAGTCATGGAGTGAGCACCAGCAACATCATCGTCAACATAGCAAACAGGAGTTGTGCGATGGGATACGGAGGAAACAACCAAGGTTCCGTCACGCGACGGCACTTCCTGAAGACGACGAGCGCCATTGCAGGGGCGGCCGGCTTGGCGCCGGCGCTCTCGGCGCCGTTCGTCTCGACCGCACTCGCTCAAACCAAAACGTTGAAGATAATCCAGTGGAGTCACTTCGTTCCCCAGTTCGATACCTGGTTCGATGGCTTCGCGAAGGACTGGGGAAAAAAGAACGGCATCACCGTCACCATCGATCACATTCCGCACCTCGAGGAACCGGCACGCGCCGCGGCGGAGGTTGCGGCAGGGGCCGGACATGACCTGATCATGTTCAACGGCTTTGGTGGGCCGCATCTCTTCGCGAAACATTTGGCCGATCTCAGCGGCCTCATCGACGAGCTCGAGAAGAAGTACGGCAAGGTCCAACCGATCGGCCGTCAGATCGCCTACAACGAGGGCACCAAGACCTGGAGCGCGTTTCCCGACTACTACATCAGCTTCCCCGGCCTCTACCGCAAAGACTTGTGGGACGAGATCGGGATGAAACCGGACACCTGGGAGGACCTCCGCGTCGGCGGAGCCAAGCTCAAGGCCAAGGGCAATCCGGTTGGCATCGGGCTCGGGCACTCCGTCGACCCGAACGTCTCGTACCGCAGCATCTTGTGGAGCTACGGCGGCTCTGAATGCGACGAGACCGGCAAGCACGTCACGCTCAATTCCAAGCAGACGCTCGAGGCCGTGAAGTTCGTGCGCGCCCTCTATAAGGAGGCCATGGAGCCGGAAGTCCTGTCCTGGGACGATGCCAGCAACAACCGTTACCTGGCGTCGGGCCGGGCATCATGGATTCACAATCCGATATCGGCGTACCGGTCGATCCAGAAGGCCACCCCCGAATTGGCCGACAAGATCTACGTCTGGAAAAGCCCGGCTGGACCGGCGCGCCGGCTGGCCGGCAGCTCGCCCAATTCCTACGGGATCTGGCGTTTCGCGCGCAACAAGGACACGGCGATCGAGTTCCTGCGCCACTACGCCGGCCATGGAGTCGAGGCTTTCCAGGCGAGCACCGGCTACAACCACCCGCTGTTCGCCAACCTCGTGCCTCAGCCCATGCCGATCCTGTCGAATGATCCGAGCTCGCACCCGCCCGAGAAGCTGCAAGTGCTGCAGAGCGCCGCCGAGTGGCATGCGACGTTCGGCTATCCGGGGCCGTCCGGACCGGCATCCGACGAGGTGGTCAACAACTTCATCATCGTCGACATGATGGCCAAGGCGGCCACCGACCAGGCGACGCCGGAGGAGGCAGTCGCATGGGCTCAGAAGGAGATCGAGCCGATCTACAGGAAGTGGGCGGAGCGAGTTTGAGCTTCGCGCCGGGGCGGGTGCATCAAGTCACCCGCCCGCCGCCTCGGTGAACGTGGCACTGCCACGCCCTGGACGTCGAGCAAATCTACATGGCCGCGGTTGCTGTCAACGAGATCAGGAAAAAGTTCGGCGACGTGGTGGCCATCAACGGCATCAGCCTGGAGGCGCGCGATGGCGAGTTCATGGTGCTGCTCGGGCCGTCGGGATGCGGCAAGACCACGTTGCTGCGAATCATCGCAGGCTTGGAAAAGCCCACGTCCGGGCAAATCCTGATCGATGGACAGGTCGTCAACGACATGCCGCCGCGCGGGCGCGGCATCGCCATGGTGTTTCAAAGCTACGGGCTCTATCCGCACCTGACGGTTTGGAACAACATCGCCTTCCCGCTGCGGACCCAAGGCACGGCGCGCGCCGAGATCAAACGCAAGGTCGAGTGGGCAGCCGGTCTGCTCGGGATCGACCACCTTGCGCAACGGCGCCCGCGCGAGCTTTCCGGCGGCGAGCGCCAGCGTGTCGCGCTCGCGCGGGCGCTGGTCCGTGACCCAACGGTATTCCTGCTGGATGAGCCGCTGTCAAACCTCGACGCGAAGCTGCGCGCGAGCGCCCGAAGCGAGCTCAAGCAGTTCCAGCGGACCGTGCGCACCGCCACCATCTATGTGACGCACGATCAGGTCGAGGCCATGGGGATGGGGGATCGCATCGCGGTGCTGGACCACGGCACACTGCGGCAAGTCGGGAGCCCGACCGAAATCTATGAGCATCCGGCGGACGAATTCGTCGCGAGCTTTCTCGGCACGCCTCCCATGAACTTGATCGAGCGCGAGGGCGGATCGATGGGCTTTCGCCCCGAGAATTTCCTACCCAAGGAGCTGCTCAACGGTACTGCGGTCGTCGAGTTCCCGTTCCGCGTCGACCGCGTGGAGTACCTCGGCTCGGAGCATATCTTGTATGGCGCGCTCGACGGCAGAGCCGCGAAACGCGAGGTGACGGCCAAGTTGCCAGCGCACGCGACGCTCAACGGCATTTCGCCCGGCGCTTGGCACGCGTTCGCGGTGCGCGAGACGGAGCTGCGCTACTTCGATCGGGATGGGCGCAACACCCAACGCCCTGTAACGCGGAGATATCCGCCATGACGGCGATCGCAGTTATCGCCCCCCGGCCGAAATCCCGGTTCTTGCTCGACCGTCCGGAGCTGGTCGGCCCGCTCTTCATTGCTCCAGCGATCCTCTATGTCTTTGTTCTGGTCGCGCTGCCGTTCTTCCTCGCCATCTATTACAGCATCAGCGCCTTCACCATCTTCGACCCGAGCTATCGGTTCGTCGGGCTGAAGAACTTCATCGACGTCATCGACAGCGACATCTTTCGACGCACGTTGATCAATACCTTCGTGTTCACCATCGGCGCCCAGATCATCGGCCTGCTGCTCGGCAAGTTCGCCGCCATGCTGTTGATGCAGGAGTTCCCCGGCCGCGGCCTCGCCCGCGCGCTCGTGGTGCTGCCGTGGGCGGTGCCGGTGTCGCTCGCCACGCTCGCCTGGCTGTGGATGTTCGATTCTCTCTACAGCGTGATTAACTGGACGCTGGTCGCCATAGGCCTGATGGATCCCGCGCATCGCTGGCAGTGGCTGGGCCAGCAGGATCTGGCGATGATCGCCGTCACCGTCGTCCATGCTTGGCGGCTGTTCCCGTTCGGGGTGGTGATCTTCATAGCCGGATTCACTTCGGTGCCGAAGGACGTGCTCGACGCGGCAACCGTCGACGGCGCGGGCTTCTGGCGGCGCAATTACCAGATCATCCTGCCCATCATCGCGCCGATCATCATGATCGCGGTGATCTTCGGCACCGTGTTCACCTTCACTGATCTCAGCGTCGTCTATCTGCTCACCAAGGGCGGTCCCATCAACGGCACGCACGTATTGGGATCGCTGGCCTTCCAAGTCGGCATCCTGTCGGGCGACGTTGCTCACGGCGCTGCGATCTGCTTGTTTCTGTTTCCCTTCCTGCTGGTCGCGGTCATCTTCCTGTTACGCGCGCTCCGGCGCCGGGAGATTTGAGATGACGCGGCTGGCCCGAAAAATCGCAGGGGAAAGCTCGTTCTACGCGGCCGTGATCACGCTCGTGACGTTTGCCGCCTTCCCGTTTTATTGGATGCTGATCACGACGTTCAAGACCGACGGCGACCTCTACAACCTCCGATCCAACCCCTACTGGTTCAACGCTGCGCCGACCCTCGAGCACCTGCGATATCTGTTCGAGGACACGCTGTTCGTGCAGTGGCTGTGGAACACGGCCCTGATCGGAGTGTGCGTGGTTGCGATCACGCTCGCAGTGGCGGTGCCCGCCGGCTACAGCCTCGCGCGCATGCCGGGCCGCAGCGGCGAGAATCTCGGCATCGGGATCTTTCTAACTTATCTGGTGCCGCCGACGCTGCTGTTTCTGCCACTGTCGCGCCTCGTCTCGGACTTCGGACTGCAGGACTCGCTGTGGTCGCTGGTCGTGGTGTATCCGACCTTCACCATTCCGTTCTGCACC
>Ga0070707_100003585_pt1 | contig 14640 bp, 15 predicted proteins | sample KBSK5502metaG_FD_65468 | JGI IMG/M metagenome (GOLD analysis project Ga0070707, IMG submission 65468) | Corn, switchgrass and miscanthus rhizosphere microbial communities from Kellogg Biological Station, Michigan, USA - KBS K5-50-2 metaG | ecosystem: Host-associated > Plants > Roots >... | reverse complement strand
GCTCAAATGAGAACAAAGCTCCTCCCAGACTGCCATCACCAAGGGTCTTTCGCCCACAATAATTCTTGAGTTTATCTCACTCTAGATGCGTTGCCCGCAAAAAGGCTCACTCCCTGGCTCGCTCGTAAAGGAAACATGGCTATCTCATTCTAGATCTGTACTAGCGCTTTTGGCCTGACACCCTGATTATATGCATATATTGTAAATTCGGGTGGTCATTGCCACGGGTATCTCGCATAAAACCGTTACCAGCCCATATAGAAAGAGGTCTGAAGGTTCGACATCTGGCACGCGCGTTCAATCCTTCGGGAAGATTTGGCGGACACATTTCCCAACCATAAGGTCCGTGAACTTACACGTGACGAGTGCTCTGTGCCACTTCTGGAGTCATGTGTGGAGGCGAGCGAATACTCGATTCCTCACATTCACACTGATTTTCTCACGCTCACCTCAAAACTCGTGCGGATTTCACCTTATTTACTAGTGTAACAGTGAACCGGTGTTGTCAACTTGCTTCCAGATTTCTCCCTTGAATCAGCTCGCTGCACAGCCCATGGGCATAGCAGAATAAAGACTACCGGAGGGTGTCACATTCGCCTGTGCTTTCTCGTCTTATGTACGAGCCTCTGAAAGAGAGGCGTACCCGGGCAAAAGAAAGAGGAAACTATGACAGTCGAAGAAAACAAGCAAAACGATGAAGCCGAAATCAAAAGGGTAATAGAGGGTGGGGTCGAGGCGATTCGCGCGAAGGACCTCGATGGGATTGTGTCCATGTACGCGCCCGAACTCGTGTCGTTCGACATCGTGCCCCCGCTGCAATACGTGGGAGCAGATGCATACAGGAAACATTGGGAAGAGGCGTTCTCGTCGTTCCCGGGTCCGATCGACTATGAAATTGCTGACCTGTCCATCACGGTGGGCGATGACGTGGCCTTCACCCACAGCTTCAACCGGCTGAGCGGAACCATGAACAATGGGCAGAAGATCGGTAACTGGCTGCGTTGGACCGCTTGCTTCCGCAAGATCAACGGCAAGTGGCTGATCGTGCACATGCAGGCTTCGGTGCCTGTCGATTTGGAGACTGGCAAAGCGGTGCTCGACCTCAAGCCATAGCCATTTCCTGGGATGTTTCGGCAACAGCCTGCTACGAGAGGAGAACATGATGTTCCGGGCAGAGATGTGACGCCACATCTCTTGACTCATCTGGATACGCCAGATGCGCAGTTAATCCACCTGCACTCTCTGATCTGAGGTACCTCTAAGATCCTTACAAAAAGAGGCCATAGAGTTGTAGAGCCGCACCTGCCGCCAGCTCAAAGAGGAGAGAAAATGAGAGAGGTTGAGCAATGAAATGCATGAAAAATCTGTTCAGGCCTCTCTTGTTAGACGCATGAAAATGGTTTGAAGACGAAACCTTAGAACATGTGTGGGTTATTGCCTTTTTTCGTAAGGATCTTAGAGGTACCTCGGTCACGGATGGAGAGAAGCACTCAGTGAAAGGAACAAATACAGTGACAACGACGCTAGAACGACTGCTCCCGGAGTACGATCAGCACGAAGTACACAGCCGATGGATCGACGCTGATCCCATGGTGGTCTGGGTGGCTCTGCACGAGGTTACCGCCATCAACCTCCCGCTCGCCCGCGTCCTGATGTGGATGCGCAGTGGTGGACGTTCTCGTCTCAATGGTCCACTGCTGGATATGCGCCCCGCGCTCCAACTGTTTGGCAAGACCGAGGGTCACGAGATCGTCAGCGGCCTCATCACTCAGGCCTGGCAGCTGACGCCCAGAACTAAGAAGGTTCTTGGGGGGCAAGAGGCATTCACTGCTTTCGACGAGCCCGGCTGGGTGAAGGTTGGGATTGACTTCCGGCTCACTCCCGAACGGGGTGGCACCCGACTCCGCACCGAAACCCGCTGCAAGGCCACCGATGACCGAGTCCGCGCCATGTTCGGGGTGTATTGGGGGCTCATCCGAGCCGGAAGTGGCATCATCCGCCGTGAGACCCTTGTTGCGGTCGGGCGTCGTGCCGAACAAGCATCCCGAATGCTGAGTCAGAATCGTGACAAGCCTGATTGAGGAGACGATTAGGTTCAACCAGGTGATCTGTTCGCCCTCGTTACCTCAGATAATTGTACAGAAATTGCCTCACTGAATTTTGTGATTTACAGAAAACAAATGAACATCATTTGTCTGGCTCTGTTCACTCTACTTCTTTTTAGAAGCTACACAGGCTTGAATGGCTTTCACTGCTTGCCCGACGCCATTTTCTTTCCTGAGTGCTGCGCCCACTTCTTGAGCTCTGCGCTGCATGTCCTGGTTCCTGCCTACGGCATTGAGCAGCTCGGCTAACTTGTGTGCAGACAAATGACGTCGGGCCACCGGCTTGGGTCCCACTCCGAGCTTGGCAACACGTTCACCCCAGAACTGTTGATCATCCACATGAGGAACGATGATCGTCGGTACCCCGGCTCTCAAGCTGGCTGCGGTTGTTCCTGCTCCCCCATGATGAACAACCGCTTGCATGTATGGAAAAAGCCATTCGTGAGGTAAGCCATTGGTGACAGGGAAGGATCTGGTTGCCATCCCTTGGGAGGACCAAGCGACCAAAAACCTGTGACCTGTATCATCTCACCCCAGTCTGGCGGCTTTGGAACCAGGAGGGGACTATACGCATAGAGAATCAGATCCACATAGTCAGGTAAGGAAGCATAGAGGGACTTCTTCGGCAAGGGCGGGAGGTGATAGACGTTTTGTCGCGCCACATTCACTGTTGGGGTAAACAGCCGCCAGAGAACCGCTCCAGCAAACAGATGGGATTGATAATTGAACATCTTCCCCAGCAATGGAGGCCATTGGGGAAGGTGGGGCGCTCCTGGTTCGGGCAGAAATTTCGTTGGAAGTAATAAGGGTTGGAGAAAGGTGGCAACCAGGGCTTTGCTCAGTTTCTCGGCGGTTGAGTATCCGATCAGGAAACTCAGAAACGTGACGATGATGAGATCTGCATCCTGGCACGCTTCCCAGCACCGTTGCATGTATTGATTGACGAGAGGGTCAGTGAAGCGAGCCAGGCGGTAGGCGAAGAGAAGGCCATTTTGCCCTGCATCAAGCACCTTTCTGGCTCTCTCCGGCTGTAAGAATTCCTGCATATCATCATCGAGCGGAAAAAATGGGATCGCATAATCTCGCGCCAGTGTTTCAAAGGCGGCATGAGTTACTAAGCGTACAGCATACCCAGCCTCAATCAGTCCTTGACTTAATGCAAGATACGGCTGTACATCGCCGCGTGAACCAATGGCAATAACTGTGACAAGCATAGAGATCACCTCACAACGCAAAATTTTTGTTGTCTTTATTAGGCCTGATCCATACATCGGTGATACCAGGGGCAGAAGCATTTCTCCATCTATCATCGCAAGCCATTGTGTTGAGAAAATGGGCGAGCAGTGTCGTTTCCTTGCATCGGCCATGTGTCACCTGGAGTGTTCTGGAACACCATGAAACGCTTCTGCCCCTGGTATCACCGATGTATGGATCAGGCCTAACTGAGCGCCGCAATACCTCGCAATTTGTCCGGATTAACGATTGTGTCAAGCTCCCGAATATGCCCATCGAGAATATCCAAGGTCATAATCGCAAAGGGCGCGCCATTGACATAGTTAATAATTCCAGGCTGACCATTAATACGAGCTACGCGGAAATGGTAATCCGCTGGAACCTTCCGCACAAAGCCAAGGATATACCGCGCTACCCTGTCCGCGCCATAGATAGGATTGCGCGCAGCAGAAACCTTGCCACCACTATCAGCATAGCTTACGATATCGTTGGTGAGCAGAGCCAGGAGGCCGTCCATATCACCATTTGTACAGGCGTGGATAAATTGGTGCAAGATAGTGTCCTGCTGTTCTTTGGAGGCATTATAGACCGGGCGATGCGCTCCCAGGTGCTGGCGCGCCCGGCGCACAATCTGGCGACAGTTGTCCTCACTTTTCTGCACGATGGCAGCAATTTCCGCGTATTCATAGTCGAAGACCTGGCGCAACAGGAAAACGGCGCGCTCTACAGGCGACAGTTGCTCTAACAAACGCAAAAAAGCCAGGGATAGCGTCTCCGAAAGCTCCGCGATGCCAGTCACGCTGCTTTCATCGACGACCACTAGAGGCTCGGGGAGCCAGATTCCGACATAACATTCGCGCTGCACGCGCGCGGAGCGCAACTGGTCGATACAAAGATGCGTTATAATCGTGCTAAGGTAGGATTTGGGAGAGCGTACAGCTTCCATCTCGCCGTTAGCGCTGGCTTGATACCAGCGCAACAACGCTTCCTGTACACAATCCTCGGCATCCATGACGCTCCCCAGCATATTATAAGCAATCGAGAAGAGTAACGGTTTATACGCCTGAAAAAGATCTTCCTGCTGCATATTTTTGTCCCTTTAAGACTTTCCCTGGCTTACCATCGTATAATCACTACGTCTGGTCGTTAAAACAGTCATACTCATGCCAGCGGCACTCCTGGCACCAACAAAGGCAACATCAGGACATCTCCTTCAACCACATGTCCGCGTTTGCACCTGCTCTCTGGAGAGCAAGGCCCACATACCTACCAGTGTGCCAGCGGTTTGCAAGGGCAATTGTAGATAGCTAGTGATGATAAAGAGAAGATGCCAGGGCGCTGATCCAGAGTTGGCCACATTATCCATGCCTGGTAGCAAAAAGTGGTATAGTAGGCCATATATGAGCGAACCAAGCATCGAGAGCAAGAGCAGCAGCGCTCCCCAGCGAGAGAGACGCATATTGTACATCATGAACAGGGCGACAAGCGGCAAGATCCAGATGACAATGACGATGAACAGGTAATCAAAGATGGTCATAGGGAGTCTATGCAGGTTGAAGTGCGCTGCACCGTGTGCTAGCAAAATGACGGCGTTGACTACAACTAACCAAGTTGCGGTAGTAAGCATGGTACGTTTCATTAATTTCACCTTTTTATTTTACCGCTTCACGTATTTTTTTTGCACCCATTCGCTCCAGGTGATAGTGCCTCTTTGCGCTTCTGAAGAGAAGCAGGTATTGAAGCCATGACGAAAGCCGTAGGCTGCTTTGCCTGGGAGCCAGAGTGGGATGACGAGACGGTGTAAGCCGCGCTGCTTGAGCCAGATATGCATCAATTGCCTGCTGGTTAGCACTTCTGGTCCGCCAAGGTCTGGGACAGAACCACTCGGACCTGCGGCAATGATCTCGCAGAGGCGGTCTGCGGTTTCGCCCGGAGCCAGGGCTTGAAATTGCAAGTCAGTAGGGAGCAGGACCAGGGGTAGCTTTGTGGTCGCACGTAGCATGATATCAAGTAAGGTGTGAAACTGAGTGGCTCTGAGGATGGACCAGGGAATACCGCTCTGCTTGATAAGCTCTTCGGCCTCCAGTTTGGATTTGTAGTAACCGTATTCAATACGGTCGATGCCAACGATAGAGATGTAAACCACGTGGGATACGACGCCTGTTTCACGTGCTTTGGCGAGCAAGAGTCGAGTACCATTGACATCGATCTGACGAGAGTGCAGGGGATCGGTGGCTGCATGGACAATTATATCCACATCTGCGACAGCCTCAGCAAGCCCTTGGCCGCTTGCGAGGTTGCCCTGCACCCATTCTATAGTGGTAGTTGTCTGCTCGGCGTGTCGTTCGGGATTACGGCTCATTATCCGCACGCTGTAACCAGTATTTGCCAAACATTTCACTATTTCACGCCCCAGTGCTCCCGATCCGCCAGTAACAAGTATTTTTGTCATAGAAGCCGCCTCCACTATGATCGATTGCAAGATTCGTACACGAGACGGTTGACTGCTTCTATTTGTGACAACCCTTTCCCCTACACTACTCTGTGTAAATCTTGACATTAAGCTGTTGAATTTTTGGTAATTACTCTGCTGATGGGAGGATCTTTTTCTCGGCCAGTTTCTGAGAAATTGCCTTGAGAGGCCAAAGGAGGAGAAATGCCATTGCTAGGATAATTACCCGAAAATCGACAGCTTCATGTCAAAGTTTACACCCCCTAGTGATTTTTCAGCCTCAACTGCGTATAATCAGGGTGTTGAGTCTCATAAAGTCGTACCTATCTGTTTTCGGCAAAGTCTCATAAAGTCGTACCCGGCGTAGCCTTCACTCATGCGCTATGATCTTCTTCAGCAGAACGACTTGAAAGCCGGGAAGGAGACCATATGCGCGTGCTCTGACAAACGACCACGTTTCAGACACGCCTGGAGATCGGCGAGCATGCCGCTGCCGGTTTGAATGACCCCCAAATCGCGTCAGTAGTAGGCTGCTCAGTTTGGACCGTACGCAAGTGGCGACGACGATCTCTGCACCAAGGACGCGTCGGTTTAACTTCCCAGATGGGCCGTCCAGCCGCTGGTCCGGTCAGTACCTTTCCCAACGCATTAAAAGAAGCCATCCTGCACCTGCGCAAGCTCCACCCGGGCTGGGGGCCGGACACCCTTTTAACGGCACGGAAGCACGGATACCTCCTGGGCAGAGCAGCCGCTTCCAAGTCGAGCAGAAATAGCCAGACTGCTCAAACGTGCCGGCCTAACGCGCCGCTATCAACCCCACCATGACCTCATCCAACCGCCTCGGGCCTTACTCACCAACCCTCACCAGGAATGGCAGATGGACGCGCAGGGCATCATGCGGGTGGAAGGGGTGGGCAAGGTAAGCTTGATCAGCATTGTTGACGTCACGAGTCGCCTCAAAGCCGAAAGTTACCCCAGCCTCGAAACGACCAATCCGGCTTTGCCAGACTACCAATTGACCTTACGCCGGGCGTTCCTAACGTATGGTCTGCCGGAAATGCTGACGTTGGATCATGGCACCGTCTTCTACGATAACACTACTCCTTCGCCTTTTCCCACGCGGTTGCACTTATTGTTGCTCGCGCTTGGCGTCCAAGTGCGCTTTACGCGGCATCCGCTGTCCCACCGATCACGCCATCATCGAGCGCACCCATCAGACGATGACGGCTCAGGCATTGTTGGGACAAGCATATCCTTCTCACTCAGCCTTATGGGCTGGTCTGGATGAACGTCGCAACGTGCTCAATCGTCACTTGCCCAGTCGGGTCCTCTCCCACAAATCCCCTCTGGAGGCTTATCCGCAAGCCATTCATTCGGGACGATCCTATCGGCCTGAGTGGGAAGAAGAGTTCCTGTCTCTAGAGAAGGTGTGCACCTACCTCGCGCAGGGCAGGTGGTTCCGCGGCATTCGCTCCAATGGGTGCTTTGACGCGAGGCAGGCTATCGCTACTATCTTGGCAACCACTTTGCTCGGCGTAGCGTCGCCATTGGCTTTGATCCTGACACTACGGCCTTGATCTGTCAACCTGAAGGAAGCGAAGAGACCATTCGACTGCCTGCCCAAGGCGGAACTTCGGCAGAGTTAATGGGTGAGCTTGCGACCCTACAAGCGCTGCCGATCTATCAATTAGCCCTCCCTTTTTCGCTGGAGGCTTGGCGACAACTGGAATACGCTCACAACTTGATCGGCACGACTTTGTGAGACTTCCAGCTACATTGAGGGGTACGACTTTATGAGACTCAACACAGGGATTCTACGTACCTCCCTCTTAACCATCCCGCTAATCTCATCAGAGAGTTGGTTCAATATAACACAGTTTAGACCTCGTTATATGAACCAATTTTTCAAAAATTCAGCCATTGCGTCACCAGGAGAAATCTGGCATAATAGAAGATTGCCCGTTCCAACTCACAAAAAGTGAGCCTGCTTGCTTACCGATAAAGGGAGATATGGCCGCTTTCGCGGGTGGACAACCTGCTTCTCCCCGCTCTATACTGTTGGGAGATGCAGTCAGGATCTTTGGCTATGGTAACTGGGGATAGAAGCCGTTGTCGAACGAGCAAGTGGTAATCTAGGATCCACCGACGAGTGAAGCCGTTGTGGTTCAGTATGAGGCGGTAGTGGAGCTGGTCGTTGCTATTGGCAGTCAGCCGGTCGCTGTGTGGAACGTCGAAGATCATGTGATGGCCCAGCGTATCGATAGCGCAGAACATAAGCACACTGAAATCGATATGGACTCGCCTCCCACATGGGCAGAAAAGAAAGCAGCCAGGACCGCTATGATGGACGCGCACGAAAATGCACGTAAAGGTGCTGTTACTGATGTGCTGACAAGCTGCTGCATGAACTCGTGTAAGCCTGCAATGCTGCGCCCAAGAAATCAGCAGAGGCGCTCGGCTCGCGCCTGGGTAGGTCCTGGACGCGCATCGCCACGATTGGAGGAACACACATGCCGCGCAGCAGACAACCAAGACATCTGTATGGCGTGTTTGTGTTTGCGCATACAAGCGCAGCTAAGGAAGATTTCACCGTGCGGATGCTCTACCTGGACACGGGAGAACGGCAAGCACTGCTGACTTTTGCGCGTGCGACGATTGAAGCAGCAAAGGACCCGCTGGTGTACGCAGTGGCCTTAGAAAAGGACTTACAGACGGTGGTACGAGTGAAAGTCGAACATCCTAACTTGCCTTGACCTGGGCTGCCTCTCGTTGCGCGAGTACGTATTCACTGATAGCACGCGTGGCAGCACGCTCAGCATCGGCGAGATCGATCTTGCCCGGTGCCGTTTCAACGGTGACGCCAATTTCAGAGATAGTGACCTGCAGGTGATCTCCGACCCGTTGCATATGAATGGTGTATTTCTCAGTTTCATTACTCATGTCACAAGTATACCACAGAAAGCGAGGCTGCAATGCTTGAAGCGCTCTGCAATCTGCAGCGATTTACGCTGCTATTTCCTGCCTACGCAAAAGCGTAACTTTCAGTCCTCTCATGCCGGGCCGTCACTTTGCAACAACCAGGAGATTCAGGATATTTCCTGCAGCATAACTTCTTTCAGTCCCCTCGCGTCGGTGGTACATGACCTGAAGAGTCATGTAAATTTGAGCTGAAGGGTTTAGGCACGGTAGGAACAGGAAATCGGAAAAGGACAATAGCCAAAAAAGGCCAGAAAGGGGAGGTGAGAGAGGGTTTTGGCATGTGTCCACGAGGAACAGTAGAGCTTCCACTCCTGTTCTTCATCTCGCTTTGCAGACGTGACGATGAGATCAGCTAGCACAAACAGAAGCACTGCTGTCTGCTCCTCTGTTTGAGGTCTTCTCTGGCCTGTTTGTTCTCTCGCACTGCCCATTTCCTGCGCCTCGCAGTCGCACACCCCAGATTCTCTCACTCCCTGCAACAAAGTGTGCAATTTTTGCATCTTGGGATATAGAAGTGCTGAAAGAAGCTGTGGAAAGAAATGTATGACGCCTGACGACACGGGTGTGCCAGATCTGCTGGCCACAGATCTGGATCACTATTTCGGGCGACTGGTCCTGACCTACGAGGCGCGGCTGTGTGCCTTTATGGCTCGCCAGACGGGCAGTACGCAGGAAGCCGAAGATATTGTGCAGGAAGCCTTTTTGCAGGCGTATTTCGCCCTGGGCAGATATTCGCAACAGCAGAGGGCCGCTATCGCTTTGCGCCCATGGTTGTATAAGATTGCCTTAAACATCTTTTATGGCCGATTGCGCAAACCCGGGCTGCCTGTTGTCGCGCTTGATTTTTCCGAAGAGGGGCCACACCTGGCAGTAGAAGAAGATCAGGGACAGCAACCGGAGGCCATCTTTGAGAAAGAGGAAGAGCTACGCGAACTGGGAGCGCTGCTTAGCCAACTCCCGGAGCATTATCGCACGGTGATCAATCTTTTTTACTTCGCGGACCTGGGGTATCAGGAGATTGCGGATCTGCTCAATCTTCCGCCGGGCACAGTCAAGTCGCAAATGCACCGCGGCATCCAGCGCTTGCGCAGGGTTCTAGCGCTATCGCCAGCAAAAGGGAGGGGAACTCATGTCACCTGAAAACGATGAACTCCCTATCACTCTGCCCGAGGACAGGAATGAGACGCCTTCTCTCCTTCCGGAGCTGCTGCGGCGTCTGGGCCTGGAGAAGGGCCAGCAAGGTATCCCCTCGCAGGCCGATCTGCTGGCGGACCTCAAGCATCCCGCCTGGTATGTGCGGGCTGCAGCGGTGGGCGCTCTGGGCCGATTGGGGGCGCTAGCGCCGCTGGCGGATCTGCTGCTGGCTCTGGATGATCCGCATCTCTCGGTGCGCGCGAATGCGGTCCTGGCGCTCAGTACACTGGGCGAACGTACTCCGGTGGAACGGCTGATCCAGGTGCTGCAAAGCGATCCCGAGTGGCAGGTGCGGGAAAGCGCGGTCCTCGCGCTGGCAAGCCTGGGGCAACTGGCGCGAGAGGAATCACGGTTGGCCGCGTTACACGACCCCGACGGGAATGTGCGCGAGGCAGCGAGAGGGGCACTTGCGCAGTCCCGCCCGGCGTGGTGGGCAGGTCGTTCAGCCCAACCTGAAGCGGCAGCAAAAACCCATCATAGCAACTCTTTCCTGCGCACCTTGCCAGGAATGTCACGACAGAACAAGACATCACATGCGCATAGCTATCAGGAGGTTACCATGTCTGAAAAGGATTTTTCACCAGGAACAACGACGTCTACCGGCGCAAGAGGCCTGCTGGTAGAGCCGCAGCGGCGGGCTAAACACCCGGTACGGCGCGTGGTGGGCCTGAGTCTCACTGCTGCCGTGCTCATGCTCATGCTGTTGTCCTGGGCTTTGCTGGCGCACACGCTGCGGGTGGGCGTGCATGGCAGTTCGGTGGGGGCTCCCGGCGGTTCACCAATTGCTGGGCAGAGCGCGAGCCAACGTTTCTCCGGGAAAACACTCTTCACGTACACACCCGGCACTGGCACCCCAGATTTTGGGAACCTGATGACTGTAGGCTGGTCGTCAGAGGGCAACTACATCTCGGTGAGCGGATTGGATGTCACCTTGCTGAATGCAGCGAACGGGAAGGTGGTCAAGAACCTGAACCCTTCATCTGCGAGCGTGTGGGCAAGCTGGTCGTCTGACGGAACACGCCTGGTCAGTTCGAGCACGGTGGCCCAGGTCTGGGATGTCAAGACCGGCCAGGTACTCACTACGTTTACTCCCCGGTCACTTCTGGCCTCCACTGCGCACGGAGGTGGCCCACTGGCGCGCCTGAGCGGCGGAAATATGATTTACGCTTCGGCCTTCTCCCCCGATGGGAAGTACGTTGCCTCTGCGATCGATGGCAACGGGATTGGCTACGATGTGCAGGTCTGGAACGCTGCGACCGGCGCGTCTATCCGTACACTGCAAGTGAAGGCCAACGCGAACTATACCGACTATATTACCCAGGTTGGTTGGTCACACGACGGCAGGTATATCGCTGCTGCCAGCCCGAACAATGGTGTCATCATCTGGGATGCCAGTACTGGCCAGCACGTCTACACAAAGCAGGGAGCTGATCTGATGGCCTGGGCACCCCAGGCAGACCTGCTGGCTACCACTGCCAACGCGACCGGCCTGGTTCAGGTATGGCAGGCCACGACAGGCACGGTGCAGTCCTCTTTCCAGGGCCAAACCGGGGGGAACACCGTCTACGCCCTGTCCTGGTCCCCCAATGGCACATATATCGCGGCGAGCGGCCACACTGTGCGCGTCTGGGATGTGACCACTAACAAACTGTTCGGCACCTATACCGGCCACGGCAACGATCCTGGCCTCTCCATTAGTGGGTTGGCCTGGTCACCCGATAGCACAAAGATTGCCTCCCTGGGTACTGGTATGCATGAGACCGCGCCCCACACCGGGTACCCGCTGGATGCAGTCAAGGTGTGGGAAGTGATAGGATAGCATCCCCTCCCATACTTGATCACTGTCATTACTGGCAGAACCTCACGCTTAACCAAAACGAGATTTGTCCTGAGAAGCGTTCGAAGGACTGTCTCTTCCTTGTAAATTTGGGAATTCTGAGGCTCATCTAGCCCCAAAAGTGGCCATGAGCCTCAAAATTCCCAAATTTACACTTCCTGCCAGTAATGACAGCCAATACATGTAGCAGATGTCGTGAGTCAGTATATCCCCCACTCCTGCCCCGAGGAAACATGCCAAAACCCTCTCTAGCACATGCAGTGAGGGGAGAAATCCTCTCACATCCCCTTTCTGGCCCTTTTTGGCTATTGTCCTTTTCCGATTTCCTGTTCCTACCGTGCCTAAACTCCGGGTACACCGACGAGGCCCTTGGCGTGTTGACTGGCAGGCGCAAAGCCTACGGCTATTGGCACACGGAGCGATTTCTCACCCGGCTCGCCCATACTGGAGGAGCTGATGAACTGACCAACGCTCTAGGGAAGTGGACCACCACATTGTGGCAGTCGATGCAAGAGGCAGAGCGGCTACGTGATACCACAGCGCCTCCAGGTGCGTCTTTAAGCGCGACTTTTCACTTGCTCTGGCTCGCCTCTCGACTAAATTGCTGGATGAAAAGATTGCCTATCCGAAAGCCGACATTGCACCAGCGCCGCTGCATGCGATTCGTCAGATGTAAGCGCGAAGCCGCTGCGCGGGAAGCCAACACCGCCTTGCGGCCACGCGTGATGATCTCCGCTTCCAGGGCCTGGGCTTGCTCTTCGGCCTGGTTGGGGTTGGAGACGAGCCCGGCAAAATACTGCGCCATCTGGAGACCGTCCACCATGCCCAGGTTGGCCCCCAGTCCCTGGGAGGGTGCCATGGGATGAGCAGCGTCACCAATCAACCAGAGTCTGCCCTCGCGGACCCGCGTGAGCGGTTCTCTATCGTAGTAGCCACGCACGACGACGGAGGCCTCATCAATGGTTGTGACCAGATGTGGAATCGGCGGGTGCCAGGTGCTGGTGGCCTGCTGGATCCGGCGTACCAACTCGGCTGGGGTTTGCGCGTTCAGGTCATCTTCCGACGGGGCATGGACCGTATACGAGAGAGCAACGCTGTCCGACTGCCGATAGCAGAAAGCGGAGGAGCCATCATCGCCCAGCGTCATAAAGTAGCCGCCCTGCACCAGCGGATGCTGGATCAGCAGCGGTGCTACGCAGACGATGGAGGTCAAGCCCAGGTAGCGCTTCTCATCCCCGCTCAGAGGCTTCCGCAGGGCCGACGACACCCCATCGCAGGCAATCAGATACGCTGCCTGGGCGCTCGTCCCATCTGCAAAGTGGGCCTCAATGTCCTCATCCCCCTGGCGATAGCCTGTACAGTGTCGGCCAAAATGAAGGGGGGCCGGGCCAACGGCCTGCAGCAAAGCCGCCTTCAGGGCAACGCGTGCCACGCGTTGCGTCAGGCGCTTCTCATCCCCGTCGCGGGCAACTCGAGCAAATGCTGGCCGCGTTGATTACAAAAGACAAAGTTCGGGATCGTGACCAGCTCTTCTTGGGCGAGCTGCTCATAGAGCCCAAGGGTTTTGAGGACCGCCAGCCCCAGATCGCCTTTGAGGCCGAGGCTATAGCCCTGGGGGCGACTCGTTAAACTCTGATCCCGCTCGTACACGTCCACCTGCGTTTCGGGGGAGAGGAGTTGCATCGCTGCGGCGAAGGTAAGTCCGCTGATACCAGCTCCAATGACTGCGAGCTTCATCGGTGTGTTGCCTCCTTTTCTTGAACTGAGGCTACTATACCATGCCGCGAAGGAGGCAACAAGCGGAAAAACCGCCCTGACGAATCCATGCGCGGCTAGAGGGAATACCATTCATACCAGCTCTTGCAGTCTAGATACGTTCTCCTCAGCATTTGGCTGAAACACTGTTTACACTGCGGCTTAGGAGAGTTCCCCAATAGTGTCAAAGTGGCGGAAGAGCCAAACTTACGTCCAATCTGTATGGCGAACGACCGTGTTCCCATTGCTCTCTCATTCCGAATACGCATTCAGCGAGAGCCGTTCGATGCGGGTCGCCAGTTGCGAGACAGAAGGCTCGCTATAGAGCCGCGTCGTGTCGAGCGAGCCATGCCCGAGCAGCGTCGCTAAGCCAACGACATCTCCTGGGTATTGGGCCAAATAACAACGAGCGAACGTATGACGCAAGGTATGCGCACTGGTCTCTTCTGGCACCAGTTCGCCAGCGGCCTTCACGAGTTCGGCAAGCATCTGCCCCATGGCTGAGGTCGTGAGCGCTCCCCCCTTCTGGCTGAGCCAGAGCGGCTCGAACGACCGGGAGGATTTCGCTTTGGGCCACTTGGAAGCGACCGCTTTGACAGGGAGTCAGCCATTTATATCAAGGGCGCATCAAAAGTGAGAAAGGGTAAACTCCTGCAGGGAGTGAAGCTTTTTGAGCAATTGGCATAAGTAGAGTGGGATTCACCCGGTGTTCGCCAGGGGTCCGTCGAAACGCCTACTCCGCTGTTGTCCTACGGTGAGCACCAAGCGTCTGCCATCTGGAAGGTGGACCTCACTGGTATTCACTGTTCGACACAGCTCTTGCAAATCTCGCCCCATTGCCCGATGGTTGAACGGGGAGAAGTCGAGCCTCACTTCGGTTTCGGTCGCGGTGACCCAGTCACTCAGCTGGAAAAACGGCACCAGGCGTTCCCACCCGCACGACTGATAGCTTTCTCCAAAGTAATGGTAGGGTAGGCACCCAGCGAGGTGCATTGCTGCCCTTTTCTGTGTGCCCCCCTCCGAACCGGACGTGCGAGTTTCCAGGCATCCGGCTCTCCAGCATCGTCGGAATATTCCGTTCATGA
>Ga0070707_100003584_pt1 | contig 14645 bp, 16 predicted proteins | sample KBSK5502metaG_FD_65468 | JGI IMG/M metagenome (GOLD analysis project Ga0070707, IMG submission 65468) | Corn, switchgrass and miscanthus rhizosphere microbial communities from Kellogg Biological Station, Michigan, USA - KBS K5-50-2 metaG | ecosystem: Host-associated > Plants > Roots >... | reverse complement strand
ACGCGCCGCACGGTCATCGAACTGCTGGCCAGGGAGATGGGCCTGACGGTCGTCGAGCGCTCGATCGACCGCAGCGAGATCTACGTGGCGGACGAAGCCCTGTTCGTGGGAACCGGGGTGCAGATCGTGGCGGTCACCCGCGTGGACCACCGCCCGGTCGGAACCGGTCGGATCGGCCCGATCGCCGAGGCCCTGAGGACTCTCTACTTCGACGTGGTCCGAGGCAGGCGCCCGGAGTACCGACACTGGTGCGCTCCCGTGTACGCGCCGGCGCACGCCCTGGGGACAGATTTATTGAGCGGCTACAGGAGTCGACGCGCAACGGTTGGGACAGCTAAATAAATCTGTCCCCCTACTGCGGAAACCCGAGATAGCCCTCGGGCGTCTTCAGCGCGCGGCCAAACTCGGCTGCAATCGCCGTCTCGCGCGCGAGACCCGGAATGAGAAACCCGAAGGCGGGCGCCGAAAGCCGGGCGTTGGAGACCGAATCCCCCTTCAGGAACCTCGCCGCCAGCTTGCGCCCCTTGGGCAGACCGAAACCGAGGAGACAGTGAGCGCCGCCGTCGACGACGAGATGCCGGCCATTGGGGAACCCCGCGAGGACCTCCTTCGCGTTGGACGGCGGCGTGTGGGCATCGAGGGTCCCGCTGACGAACAGCACCGGCACGGTCGAAGAGAGGGGCGCGCGGAAATCGGGACCGAGCTCCGGGATCCCCCAGGCGTCGCAGATGTCGGGCATCGGGAAATCCGCCGTGATCCCGAGGAGAGTCTCGGTCAACTGGGTCCGGACCTTCTCGCGGCGGGCGGAGGACGCGCCCGAGGCGCAGCGCATCGTGAAGTCGACTGCAGGCGGAGACGCGCTGCGCCGGCTGGTGAGAGAGCTCGTCGCAAGCTCCCGGAAATCCCCCCGGAGCATCGCGAGATAGAGACCGGGAAGGCGCGAGATCTGGTCGCGTGACGAGAGCAGGTTTCGCGTGAAGCATTGAAGGTCGAATTTCCCGACCGTCACCATCCGCCTCTCGCCGGTCGCCGGGTCCACTCCCTCGACCCGCTCCGGCTCGCGCTCCAGCTTCTGAAGGACGATCTGGATCGCCCCGAGAAAGCTCGGCATTCGCGCCGCGAGGAGCGGAGTGCGTTTCACGAGCTGGTCGATCTGCGCGAGCACTTCCTGAAAATCGCGGGGTAGCCGCTCCATGTGGTCCGGCCCCTGGATGCCGAACAACACCGCGCGATCGATGGAGCTCTCGAAGAGCCGGATCGTGGCGAGCGCGAGATGCGTGCCGTAGCTGCCGGCCAGGAGGCTCAGCTTCGGAACACCGATTGCCTTCCTCAGGTCCTCGAGATCGCGCGCGCTCTCGTTCGTGTTGTAGGAAGCGAGGTCGGCGCCGCGCCGGGACCAGAACTCCCGGCACTCGGTTGCGTGGTCCCGGAAAGCGGCGAGCACGAGATCGCGGTCCATGGGCCGGTCGAGCGGCAGGTCGAACCGTCCCGGACAATCCAGGCGCGGCTGCGAGCGGCCCATGCCGCGCTGATCGAGAGCGATGACGTCGGCGAACTGCGCGATCTCGAGGAAGAGCGGGAGGATCTGGCCTTCCGCATCGTGGATCCCGGAGCCGCCCGGTCCGCCCGCGAGCCACGCGACCGGCGTTCCCGGCCGGGCCGCTGCGGTCCGGATCCGCAGGAAGGCGAGCTCGATCGAGGGTCCCGCGGGCCGTGCATGATTCTCGGGAACGGTGAGCCATCCGAGCTCCGCGGAGACGCGCGGCGAACCGTCGCGGGGCTGGATCAGGTAGGGAGTGGATCGGATGTGTCCCGGTACGGCGGAGGCGAGCGGCGATTCCTGCGCGGAGCAGATGGCGGCGGCGAGCCCGAGACCCAGAAAAACGGAGCGGCGCATCTCGCACCTCTAGAGAGGAAGACGCAGAGGCGCGGGAAGGGTTATGCCCCCTGGACGAACGAGCTTTCCCGCGGGACGAGACCGTTGAACCCGGACGCGATCGCTCCGTACCAGTTCGAAGAGAACGCCGGCCGCTCGCCGGCTTCACTGGAGGACACATGAGACGCTTCGTCGAGTCGAAGCGGGCGATCGGTCCGCTTTCCGCAGTCGGAATCCTCGCCGCTCACTTCGCCATCGCGCAGCCGGCGCTGACGCTTCCCCAGCCGAGCCCGAAAGCCTCGGTCTCTCAAATGGTTGGGCTGACCGACATCACGATCAATTATCACCGGCCGGCCGTGAACAAACGCACGATCTGGGGCGACCTCGTCCCGTACGACCAGGTCTGGCGGGCGGGAGCGAACGAGAACACGACGATTTCGTTCTCTTCGCCGGTCGTCGTGAACGGCAGGCCGCTGCCGGCGGGGACCTACGGGCTCCACATGATCCCGACCCGGGGAGACTGGACAGTGGCGTTCTCCAACGTCAGCTGGGCCTGGGGGAGCTTCACTTACGACCAGAAGGAAGACGCCCTCCGCGTGACCGCGAAGCCGCAGCCCGCCGACTTTCGGGAACGGCTGTCCTACGAGTTCGAGGAGCCGACCGAAAAATCCGTCGGGATCGCGCTGCGCTGGGAAAAACTGAAGGTCCCGATCACGGTCGACATCGATACGCCCGCCGTCGTCGTCGCGAGCGTCCGCAAGGAGCTGCGGGACCTGCCCCGCTTTTCGTGGCAAGGCTGGAACCAGGCCGCGGCCTACTGCATGCGGAACAAGGTCAACCTCGACGAGGCGCTGACCTGGGCCGACCGGTCCATTTCGATGCAGGAGAACTTCAACAACCTCCGAACCAAGGCGGGGATCCTGGAGGCGAAGGGGGACGCCCGAAGCGCGGCCGGGCTGCGCGAAAAGTCGATGAAGATGGCGACCGAGGTCGACATCAACGCCTACGGCTATCAGCTGCTCGGCGCGGGGAAGACCGACGAGGCGATCGAAATGTTCCGCAAGAACGTGAAGGACCATCCGGAGAGCTGGAACGTCTACGACAGCCTGGGCGAGGCGTACGACAGGAAAGGGGAGAAAAAGCTCGCGGCCGAGAACTACCGAAAGGCGGAGAGCATGGCGAAGGATCCGGATCAGAAGAAGCGGATCGCCGGTATCCTGAAGAGGCTTGCCCGGTAGACGTCGCGGGGACAGGCCCCACGGGCCTGCACCCGCAGCAGTCCATCGCGGGGACAGGCCCCACGGGCCGGCACCCGAATCCTATTGGGGTCGCGTGGCGTTTCGCGGCGGCTCGATCCCGAGCGCCCGCGCGACGCGGGCCGCGATCTCCCACGAGCCGATCGTGTCGGCCCGGGACCGCGGGATTCCCGGGCCGGCGGCGAAGAACGTCGCGTCGAGCTCCGGGTACACGTTGCGGTACCCGTGACCTCCGTAGTCGCGCCGCTCCCCGACCGGTGCGCCTTCCTCGATCTTCTTCGTAAAAAGAAAGCCGGGTTTCGCGAGCACGATCAGGTCTCCCGATTCCGGGGCGCGCAGACCGAGATCCTTCGCGTCTTCGCGCCGCACGATCCGGTCGAACGGTGACTCCCCGCGAACCCGGAACTCCCGGAGGACCTGTTCGGCACGGTCGAGCGCGCCGGGCGCTCCCGCCGGGTTCACGTAGACGTGCGCGATCCCGCTCGCGGGGACGCCGGCGAGTGGCGAGGTCGCCGCAATTTCCTTCTTCGCGCCGAGCTTCACGAGACCGGCCTCGCGAAGGATTTCGTTGATCGAGATCTCTCCCCAGATCGCCGTCATCCCGTGGTCCGAGGTCACGAAGAGCGAGTCCGCAGGCGAAAGAGCCTTCTCGATCGCGTCGAGGGACCGGTCGGCGAGCGCATAGCTCTCCTCCACGAGACGCAAGAAGCGCGCGGAGCGCTCCGGCGTGAAGCGCGGCTGCTTCGGATCGATCAGGAGGAACTCGTGCCCCATCTCGTCGACTTCCGGCTGGTACACCAGGAGAAGGTCCCAATCCCGGCGGGAGAGCGCGAGCAGATCCGCGCGCGTCAGGAAATCGACCAGCCGCTCCGTCTGCTCCAGAAAGATCTCGGAGCGGCCGCTCTCCGCTCCGAAGGCTTCGGTGTCCGGAGTCCCCGGCCAGAACCCGATCTGCTCGTCGAGCGTGCGCACCCACTCCTGGGGGACGCCCGTCGAGCGCGACAGCGGACCGACGTAGATCTCGGCTCCAGAGAGGTCGGGCGCGAGCGTGAGCACCTTGCACCACGCTCCGGTGCGTCCTTCACCGCTCGGGACCTCGACCGGGAACCATTCCCCGACGCGAACCTCGCGTCGCTGCCCGGTCTCCGGCACGACGAGCACGGAGTCGTAGTCGACGCGCCCGTCGTCGGTCCGGTCGAGCGCGAGGAGCCGGACCGAGTGGGACGTCTTTGCAAAGGAGAGAACCGCCCGGCGGACCGGCGAAAAGCTCGGCGGGGCTTCGGACGGTGCGACGGGGAGCCACGCCGCGGCGGCGAGCGAGCTCAACTTCCCGGGCGCGACCGGATCTCCCGGCCACGTCATCATCCAGTCGGCCGAGCGCTCCGGTCCGTTGCCGTCCGCGCCGGGGTACAGCATCACACCGACCCGTTTGCCCTGTCGGCGCGCGGCCTGCCAGAGCGTCTCAGCCCGGATGGGCGCGTCGAAGCCGGAGATCGTCGCCGGAAAAGGCTTCGAGAAGTCGAGCATCACGTTGGACACGATGCCCGTGATCTCGGGCAGCGCTCCAGTGACGTGCGTGATGTGCGAGACCGCGGTCAGCGATGGGGTCGGAGGCAGTGACCGCACCGCATGGAAACCCCGCGCGGCGAGCCGCCGGAACGCGCCGGCCGGGAGCTTCTCGGGATCCGCGAGCAGTCTCTCGAGCCGAACGCCGGCGACTCCATCGAAGGAGACGAGAACGGCGCGCGGCGACGGCCCCGGTCGACGAGCGGCCCGGCGCGGACCGGCAGCCGGCGCGCAGTGGAGGAGCGGAAGGAGAGAAAAAGCGAAAATCGCGAGGGCGACTCGCGACGGATTCCTCGGCGCTCGCGACACGGCCGCTGCGATCGTAGCATCGTGGTGTCGCTCGCCCGTTCCCGAAAAAAAACGCCCGCGGGCAACGCGGGCGTTTGCGACGGAGCGCTGGAGGGTAATCAGCGCGGTCGCGTCTGGCCGTCGTGCTTCTGGCGGTAGATGTCGCGCGAGAGACGATTCTGCTGGCGCTCGATCCGCGCGCGTTCCCTCAGCGTCAGCCCGTCGCGGCGCAGCACCCGCACTTCGTGATTCAGTGCGGCCTCCCGCGCCTCGAGACGTGCCGTCTCCCGCGCGGTCAAAGCGCCGCTTCCGACGCCCTGGGCAATCCGTCTCTGCTGGCGTTCGGCACGCGCACGAATCCGGCCTGCCTCGGCGCCCGAGGCCGCAAAGAGACCCGCTCCCAGGAAAATCGTTGCCAGTACCCCGATCCGCCATTTCGTGGTCATGTCCTCGCCTCCAGATCTTGAGACGAGCCTCGCCAGCCGACGGTTTACGAGGGCATCGAAGCGGTCATCGGAACCTTCCCTCCCCCGGTGCGTTAAAGGAATGAAGACGCGCCGCCGAGGCGCGGGAGGAAGTCTCATGAACTGCCGAATCGCCCGTGCTCTCCCCCTCTTCGCCCTCCTCGCACTCGCGCCGTATTCCCTGCGAGCCGAGTCCCGCATCGAGAAGACCCTGAAGCTCGACCCGGGAGGCCGGTTTGCGCTGGACACCGAGATGGGAAGCGTCACCGTGACCGGCACCGCCGCGCCGGACGCGAGGCTCGTCATCACTTCGAAGCGCCGGGACCTCGACGACCTCCTGCGGTTCACGTACCGGGAGGACCCCGGCTCGGTGTCCGTGACGGCCCGGCGCCGGGGTGGTCACTTCTTTCCGACGATCGAATGGAGAGGGGCCGAGGTTCACTTCGAAGTGCAGGTCCCGGCACAGACGGCTCTGGACATTCACAGCTCCGGCGGCGGGATCCGCATCGCCGGCCTGCGCTCGCGCGCGAAGCTCGACACGTCCGGCGGCGCGATCGAAGCGCGGGATCTGACCGGCCAGCTCGAAGGAGAGACCTCCGGCGGCGGAATCGAGCTCGCGCGGATCCGCGGCCGGGTGCACGTCGAGACTTCCGGCGGAGGGATCGAGGGAACCGAGATCGACGGCCCGATCCACGCGGAAACGAGCGGGGGATCGGTCCGGCTCGATCGCGTCACCGGGGACATCCGGGCACACAGCTCCGGCGGCGGCATTCACATTCGAGAGGCGGGCGGCCGCATCGATGCGGACACGTCCGGCGGCGGAATCGAAGCCACGTTCGCGCGCGGCAACGGCCATGGCGGAACGCTCGAGACTTCCGGCGGGGGGATTCAGGTTTCCCTCGATCCCTCCGTCGGGCTTCGTATCGACGCCTCGGGCAACTCCGTCAAGGCCGATCTGCCGATCACCGTCTCCGGCGAGATGTCGCGCGGAAAGCTGCACGGGAATCTCGGCGGAGGCGGCGAGCTGCTGCGCCTCCACACGAGCGGGGGCGGAGTGCGCATTCAGGGAATCTGACCCGGCACACAAGTTGCACATTTTTCTTCCGTCGATCTTCCACACCATGTTCTTCATCCCGAGGGGAAGCCCGGCAACGGCACTTCATCTGCGTGGCACGAAAGGAGGCACGACGTTATGGCTTATGACGATGATCGCCCGCGCCGCCGCAGGAATCGCGAGAACGAATATCGGCGCGACGATTTCAACCGCCCCTCCCGCGGTTACGAGACGACCGGGTGGCCCGGAGAGAGCTCCTGGGGCTACGGCCGCGAGTACGACGAGCGCCATCCGCCGCGTGATGAGGGTCGTTACGAGGAGGTCTCGGAGACTTTCTCTCCGAGGGACCGCTTCGAGGACTCGGGACGGCCGGACCGGACGGGGGGCGCAACCGAATTCCATACAGAGACCATCCGCCGGTACGGATCGGAGAGTCCTTATGGTCCTGGTTCGATCGGCTGGCAGCCGGAGGGCGGTTATGGCCAGGGCTCCGGTTACCTCTACGGATGGAGCCCCGGTGCGCAGGGCTACGAGAACCCGAGCTACCGAACACCGGAGCGCGTGCGGACCGAGGCGTTTCCTTACGGCGCCGGGTACGGTTACGGCTACGGCACCTCGAGTCATCTCGTGGACGTTCCACGCGGCGTTTCACCGGAAAGGGTCCGAAGGGATACCAGCGGTCCGATGAACGCATCCACGAGGACGTGAGCGAGGAACTCGCGCAGCACGGCGAGATCGACGCGACCGACATCCAGGTGAGAGTCAGCAAGCGCGAGGTCACGCTCGACGGCGAAGTCGAAACCCGCGAACAGAAACGCCTCGCGGAGGACGTCGTCGAAGCGTGTCCGGGTGTCCGGGAGGTTCACAACAACCTGCACGTCCGGAAGGGCTTCTTCGCGCGGCTCTTCGGAATCGAAGCCTAGGGCCGCTTAGAATCCGGGCGTGGACCCGGTCGCGATCGTCGGTGCAGGGCCGACGGGCATCGCCTGCGCGGTCGAGCTCGGAAGGCGGGGCATCGCCGCCATCTGCTACGACCGCGGGCACATCCTCGACACGATCTACCACTTCCCGGAGGAGATGCGCTGGTTCTCGACGCGCGATCTCCTGGACATCGCCGGCGTCCCGTTCGGCGTGCCCGACGCCCATCCCACTCGACTCGAGACGCTGGCTTACTACCGCGGAGTGGCGGAGAAGTTCCGGGTGCAGGTCGTCCCGGAGACCGAAATCGTCGCGCTCGAGCCGCGACCCGGCGGAGGCCTCGACGTGTCGGTCGCCGGCAGACATGGCGAGCAGCGGTTCGGCGCCTCCGCAGCGATTCTCGCGACCGGTTTCTTCGGGAATCCCCGGCGGCTCGGCGTCCCGGGAGAGGACCTTCCCCACGTCCACCGGCGTTTCGTTTCCGGCTATCCGTTCCACGACCGGGACGTCGTCGTCATTGGCGGTAAGAACTCGGCCTCCGAAGCCGCCCTCGACCTCTACCGGCACGGCGCGCGGGTGATGCTCGTCGTTCGCGGGCCCGCGATCTCCGAAAGAGTGAAGTACTGGATCAAGCCGGACCTCGAGAACCGGATCCACGCGGGAGCCATCCGCGCGATCTTCCGGGCGAAGGTCCTCGAGATCACGCCCGACTCCGTCCGGGTCGAGTCGCCCGCCGGCCCCGAGTCGCCGCGCGCGGACGCGGTTTTTCCCCTGATCGGCTATGAGCCCGACTTCACCCTCTTCGAGCGCTGCGGAATCCGCCTGGAGGGCCCGCAAAGAGTCCCCGCTCACGACCCCAACACGCTGGAATCGAACGTCCCGGACCTCTACCTGGCCGGGGCGATTCTCGGCGGGACCGAAGTCGGCCACATCTTCATCGAGAACAGCCGCCACCACGCCGCCTTGATCGCCGGCGCGATCGAGGGTCGGCTGGGCTACGTTCCGGCATAAAAGGTTGCAACCCTTCGCCCCGAGCCCGTGTTGTACCGGGTGAGAGGGCTCCATGAGCACGACCTGCGTTACCGACGGCTCCCCGACCCGAATTGACGCTTCTCCCGGCTTCCGGCTGGTGAAGCTGGCGCCCCGACACGAGGAAGGAAAAAAAGACGCTGCGATGGCGCGCACAGACTCCCTGACGAACGACCTGGCCGACGACCTCGACGCCGCGTTCGAGAGCCTCGTCCGCACGTTCCAGGACCGGCTCTTCTCCTTCGCCCGCCGTCTCTCTCGAAACCGCGAGGACGCCGAGGAGGTGACGCAGGATTCTTTCGTCCGCGCGTATCGAGCCTTGAAAACGTACCCGGGAGACCGGATTCGCGCGCTCGCGCTGCAGGCCTGGCTCTACCGGATCACGTTGAACGTCGCGCGCAACCGATTGAGAGGCAAGCGAGCGCGCCTGGTCTCGATCGACAACGGCGGAGCGGAAGGCGAGGCGGCCCGGCGCGCGTGGGAGTCTCCGGACGATCCCGGAGATCGACCGGATTCCCGTCTCGAGCGGTCGCAGAAGCGCGCGGACATCGCCTCTCTCGTCGCCACGCTTCCCGAGCGCTACCGCGCGGCGCTCATCCTCCGCTACGTCGAGGGTCTTTCGCTCGACGAAGTCGCGGTAATCCTGAAACAGCCGCTCGGAACCGCGAAATCGAACGTCCACCGCGCCGTCAACCTGTTGCGCCGCGCCATCTCCAGCTCCCGGCGCGCGAAAGGGTCCAGATCATGAAGAGAACGATGAACGCCTCCGTCCACGAGACGCTCGAAATCGCCCGGGCGCTGAAGGGCCTTCCGCACGAGCGCGCGCCGCGCTCCCTCCTTCCCGCCGTGCTCCAGAGGGTTGGACTCGGCGACAGCTACTGGCGGATCGAATCGGCGGTCGGCGAGATTTACGTCGCGCACGGCCGGGCCGGAATCTCGATGGTCTCGCGCGCCCGCTCCGCGCGGGAATTCGAGAAGACCTTCGAGAACCGGTTTGGCCGCCCGATCGCATCGGACCGGACGCGCCCTCCCGCGAACGTGAAGGCGCTCATCGCCGGACGCCCGCGCGGCCGGGACGCGAATCTGCGCTTCGATCTGCGCGGCCTCTCGGAGTTCGAGCGCGCCGTTCTGCTGAAGGCGCTCGAGATTCCGCCGGGCGAGGTCCGGCCGTACAGCTGGATCGCCCGGGAGATCGGTCATCCCGACGCCGTACGCGCGACCGGGTCGGCGCTCGCGAAGAATCCGGTACCCCTGCTCATTCCGTGTCACCGGGTCGTGCGCACCGACGGGCACCTCGGCAACTATTCGCTCGGTGGTCCCCGGAACAAGCGGGTGCTCCTCGAGGCCGAAGGCGCCCAGCCGGCGATCCTCGAGAAGCTCGCGGCCTCCGGCGTGCGTTATTTCGGCAACGAGGCGGGCCGGTACTTCTGTTTCCCCACCTGCGGGGGAATCGCGTCTCTGCTGCAGGAAAACCGCGTGCACTTCTCTTCCCAGAGAGAGGCGCTGGCGGCGGGCTACAGGCCCTGCGCGGACTGCCGGCCGGCAGCGGTGGCATAGGGGGTCAGGTCTCCACTTGCCACATAGGGGGTCAGGTCTCCACTTGCCACATCGAGTGCTTTCCTTCGCATCGCGCTTGATCCTGTATTAGTATTTAGTTCTTATGGAGCGAAAGATCGTGCGGGTTGGGAGCTCGCTCGCCGTCACTCTGCCTTCGGAAGTCGTGAAGGAGTTCAAGCTCAAGAAGGGTCAGAAGGTGGAAGTCTCGGTGCATCCGCAAAGCGGCGCCGTCACGATCCGCCCCGGCATCAAGTATTTCGAGGACGGGAAAGTCACGCGACGCTTCCGAGCCGAGGTGAATCGCCTCCTCAAGGAGCGGGAGGAGCTCTACCGCAAGCTCGCGAAGTGACGCTCTATCTCTCGCTCGACCAGATTCTCCAGATCCACGAGGCGCAGATCGAAAGGTTCGGAGGCGCGATCGGCCTTCGCGACCCGGGTGCGCTCGAGTCGGCGGTCGCGCGTCCGGCCATGACCTTCGGAGGCGAGGACCTTTACCCGGACATGCCCTCCAAAGCGGCTGCGTTGATGCACTCGCTCGTGATGAACCACGCCTTCGTGGACGGCAACAAGCGGGTCGGCGTCACCGCGGCAGAGCTGTTCCTTCGTCTGAACGGATACCGACTGGATGCAAGCGATCCGGATCTCGAGGACCTCACTCTGACCGTCGCAAAGGGCGAGTTCGACGCCGAGGCGCTCGCGATCTGGTTCCGCCAGCGAATTTCGCGCGAGGATTGAAATGGCGCGCTACTCGATCGAAGAGTACGTCCGGTGGGAGGACATCGACGCCGCCGGAATCATCAACTATCAGGCCTATCTGCGGTTCTTCGCCCTGGCCGAGGCGGAGCTCCTTCGGTCGGCGGGACTGAATTACCGCTTCCTTTTCGAGTCTCTCGGCATCTGGCTGCCGCGTGTGCGGGTGGAGTGCAACTTCTTCCGACCGGTCAAGCTCGACGAGCTCCTGGTGGTCGAGGCGTATTTCAGCCGGATCGGCCGTACGTCGATTCAGCTCGACTTCGAGGTCCGGCGCAAGACGGATCTTTCCGAGCGAGTCGCGACCGGCCGCTACGTTCTCGTCTGCGTGCGCCAGGGGAACTTCGAACCGGTGCCCGTTCCCTCCGAGATCCGCGACCCGATCGCGAAGTTCCTGGAATCGCCGCCGGCCGCGAAGCCCGATGCCGATGATCCGGTGGCCCTCGATCGGCTTCGGGACGACGGCGATCCCATCATCTCCGCCGCCGAGCTCGCAAAGAGGATTGACGGAAAAGCCCGGAAAGATTGATTCCAAAGCCTTCGTGCAGAGAGATTCCGGTTACGCCGGGCCGAGAAGCCAGTCAGACAAGCAGCGCGGCCGAGCTGGGTCGGGTCAGGGAGTGAAGAAATACCTCGTCAGATGGAAGAAGACCGGCGCGGCGAAGCAGAGCGAGTCGATCCGGTCGAGCATCCCGCCGTGTCCCGCGATGAGCGCTCCGTAGTCCTTGACCCCGCGATCCCGCTTGATCGCGGACATGACCAGCCCTCCCGCAAAGCCGGCGAGCGTGATCGCGATCGACATCGCGAGCGCCTCAGCCGGGGTGAAGGGCGTCGCCCACCACAGCGCCGTGCCGATTCCGGAGGCCGCGATCACGCCTCCGAGAAATCCTTCCCAGGTCTTGTTCGGGGAGATCACCGGCGCGATCCGGTGCCGACCGAACAGCTTCCCGAAGACGTACTGAAGTACGTCCGAGAGCTGAACGACGAGAACGAGAAAGACCAGGAGTTTCGCGTTGCTCCGGTAGCCCGGGATCTGCAGGATGAGAAGCGCCGGCGCATGGCTGACGCAGTAAACACAGACCATCAGGCCCCAGTGGATGGTCGCGGTCCGCTCGAGGAACCGGTCGGTCCGTCCCGCGATCACGTTCGAGACCGCGACCAGCACGAAAGCGTAGACCGGGATCATGATCGCGAAGAGGCCGTACCAGCGGATCGCGATCAACAGGTACTGCAGCGGCGTCACGACGAAGAAACTCCAGACCAGCGTCCGATGATCCTCCCGTCGCGTCGGAGCGAGCGTGACGAACTCGCGCAGCGCCAGCACCGACATGAGGGCGAACAGGACGATCGAGCCGATGCCTCCGGTCCAGACCGCGATCGTGAAAACTCCCACCATGAGCCACCACGCGCGAATCCGGGCATTCAGGTTGGCAACCTTCGCCCGAGCCGCCTCGCTCCGGGCCTTGCGGGCGAGGACGGCGCCAACCGCGCTCGCCACGACGAGAAGGGCCAGAATCCCTCCGACCAGGCGGACGAGGGCGGGATCTTTCACGGGTCTCTGAGCGCGCAAACCGCGTCGCGCGCCCTCTCGAGAAATCGGCGCTTCGTCTCTTCCGGCGCCAGAAGCATGGACCGCCCGAAGACGACGCGGGAGAGCATCGGCACCGGAAGCATTTCGCCCTTCGGAAGAATGCGGTTCAGGTTGTCGAGGTAGACGGGCAGGAGCTCCACTCCCGGCTTCTGCCGGCACAGGTGATACAGGCCGCTCTTGAACGGCGCGACCTCTTCTCCCGACCCGCGCGTCCCTTCGGGAAAGACGATCAACGACGACCGGTCTCCCATCTCGGCGACGAGTCGCTCGATCGTCGTTCGCGCCTCCGCGACCGAGCCGGTGCCGCCTCGCCCGATCAGGACCGCGCGGAAGACCTTCTCGGAGAGGTAGCGCCGAAGCGCGCCTCTTTCCCAGTAATCCCGCGCGGCGACCGGCCGGGTGCCCTCGCGAACCGGCGCGGGGAGGGCCGACCACAACACGACGAAGTCGAGGTGGCTCGTGTGGTTGGCGAAGTAGATGCGCTGCCGCGTGTCGGGCGGTCCGGAGAGGAAGAATACGGACGCGCCGCTCACGAGCCGCGCGAGCGACGCGAGCAGACCGGCGATCACTTGGAGCCGAGCTCCCGGACGATCCGCCTCGTCCGGAGGACGACCGTCACGGTGGCGCCGGCGACGACGACCGCGAGCGCGGCGTAAAGCGTCCGCGGCGGACGGCCGAGCGCGCTCTCGACGGCGGCCGCGAGGCACCCGACGGTGATGACGAACATCCGGTGCTGCTTCGCCATCGGTCCGGCGAAGCTCTGGGCGAGCCCGACGGAGCCTCCCAGAACCCGCACGTAGGAGGTGAGCAGAGAGAGAAGCGCCGCAAGCCAGCCGAGCGTGAGCCCCCAGGGGATCGCCCGAACCGCGAGCCCGGCGCCGATCAGGATGAGTGGGTCGGCGACACGGTCCGGCAGGTCGTTCCATATCTCCCCGGCTGGGCTCGCGAGGCCGCCCTCGACCGCGATCAAGCCGTCGACCAGGTTGCACAGGAGCCGGAGCTGCACACACACGGCGGCCGCGACGAGGAGCAGGCCGCAGGTGTGGCCGTTTCTCTGGAGCGAGAGCGCGAGGAGAAGCCCGGCGAGCGCCGCGAAGACGACGCTCGCCGCCGACACCCCGTTGGGTCGGACACCGCGGGCGGCGAGCCAGCGTGCGAACGATCGAATCGAGCGGCGCTCGCGCGTCTTCAGCGGCCGGCGGGCTGCCCCGATCACGAAGTCATCTCCAATGGAGCGAGCCGGATAGTGCCACAGCGACGGCCGAGGCGGGAATCGCCGGGAATACAGCGACGTTTCGATTGACGGATCTTTTCCCGCGAAACCAGCTTCGTACCGCCGCCGGCACGCTCGAGCGGGCGTGGCCGCGGCTGGCCAGAACCTGGACCACGCTCCGACTCGTATTCTTCGATGGGGGTTTTTGAATGATGGACTCTCTCAATCTTCCGGTCGTCCCGATGCGCAACTCGGTCCTCTTCCCGGGCGTCGGGCTTCCGATCAACGCCGGCCGTGCCGGCACTTTGCGCGCGATCGAGGCGGCCGCGAACGGGACCGACAAGCGGGTATTCGCGGTGGCCCAGCGACAGGACGGCGACGACGTCGCTCCGGAAAAGCTCTACACGATCGGGACGATCGCGACGTTATCCTCCGTGCAGCGAGGACTCGGAGGGATCCGGCTGCTCCTCGAGGGCCAGGCCCGCGGGATCGCGCTGCGTTACGCCGCAAACAAGAAGGGTTATCTCGAAGCGACCGTCCAGCCGGCGCAGGAGATGAGCCCGCTCGATTCGAACGACCCGGCTTTCCTGGCTCTTCACCGCGAAGCGCGCGAGCGCGCCGCGGAGCTGGGGAGGAAGATGGGGCTGCCGGAAGAGGCGGTCAACCAGATCCTCGCGGAGGTCGACGAGCCCGGAAGGCTCGCCGATCTCGTGGCCGGCTACATCGACATTCAGCCGGCCGAGCGGCAGGCCCTCCTCGAAACACTGTCGGTCGAGGACCGCCTGCGCCGCGTTCTGATCCACGTCCAGCGGCAGATCGACGTCCTTTCCGCCCAGGAAGACATCCACGAGAAGGTCAAGGAAGAGCTCGGAGGTCGCCAGCGGGAGATGTACCTGCGCGAGCAGATGAAGGCGATCCAGAAGGAGCTCGGTGAGGGAGAAGGCGCGGACGACGAGTCGTTGAAGGAGCTGCGCGCGAAGCTCGACGCGCTGGATCTCTCGGAGGAAGCGCGCAAGGAGGTCGACCGTGAGTGGGCGCGGCTGACCCGCATCGGGCGGGAGTCGATGGAGTCGCAGGTCATTC
>Ga0070707_100003583_pt1 | contig 14645 bp, 14 predicted proteins | sample KBSK5502metaG_FD_65468 | JGI IMG/M metagenome (GOLD analysis project Ga0070707, IMG submission 65468) | Corn, switchgrass and miscanthus rhizosphere microbial communities from Kellogg Biological Station, Michigan, USA - KBS K5-50-2 metaG | ecosystem: Host-associated > Plants > Roots >... | reverse complement strand
CGGATACCGTCACGCGCCTTCCTCCGCGCGCTGCAGGTGGCGCGTCCGTGGTCGTGCGATCCGCTGATACAGCATTTCGTACTGGCGCGCGATCTGTGGCCAGCTGAGCTCGACCGCTCGCCGCCGCGCCGCCGCCGCCATGCGTTGGCGGAGCGGAACGTCGCGGTAGAGCCGCATCACGGCGTCGGCGAGCTGATCAGGGTCGTTTCTCTCGACGAGCATAGCCTCCTCACCCGGAAGGTAGGCGCGCACCGACTCCAAAGCGGTCGAGATCACGGGCAAGCCGCAGGCGATGCCTTCCAGAAGCGCATTGTTGGCGGTGGCGTGCGTGAGCGGGAGAAAGAGCACGTCCGCGCTCTGATAGAGCTCTCGCAGCCGCTCGTCGGACACATTCGCGCAGACCGTCGTGTTCGTGAGGTCTTCGAATCCGCTCTCGCGTGGCGAGACGATGCGAAACGCGATATCGCGGCAATGACTCAGCCTCTGCGCCACCTGTCGAAGCGAGCGGTAGTCCCGGAGCCAGTGGCCGACGGTGAGGCACTCGAAGGTGCTCTTGACCTTCGCGGTCGCCGCCGGTCGAAAAAAATCGGTATCGACGCCGTGAAGAATCACGCTCACCCGATCGGGGGGGAGGAGGGTGCCGAAGAATGGGACTTGCTCGGGTGAGACGAGCGTCACGTGATCGAGCCGGCGGATGGCGCCCGGCCTCACGACGCAGCTCAGGATGTTCGTGGGCTGGTGGAAGGTTCCGATCAGTTTGGCACCCGAGCAGGCGCGCAGAAGGGGAAGGTACTGCACGGCGTGCTCAGCGTTGAGAAAATGAACGACATCGACTCTCCGTCGGAGGGACAGGACGAGCGCGTCGATTTCAGCGACGAGATCGCTCAGCTTGTACCAGGGCATCCCGCCCGTCTGGATCACGAGCCTGAGCACACGTCGCACTCGCGGATTCCGCACTGGAAAGTCGTCATCGCCGTCCGAGGACGCATGCGTCCGGATCTGATATTCGGTCGGGTCGAGATGGTCGAGGAACTGTCGGATTCCTGAAAAGGCGCCCCAGTGAGGGTATCGGGTCATGACGACGTGGACCCGCACCGGCATATCAAGCACCCGCCGCACCGAGCATGCCGGCGATACGGCCGATGATCGTCAGGGTGGAACATTTGGCCGCGAACTGCTCGGGGTCGTCGGTCGGTGAAAGCAGGGCTCTCCACCGCCCCGGTGAGCGGAGCGCGCGGGCATGTCGGCAAACGTAGCCGAGGCGCTGCCTGGGAGACAAGGTGTGGAGCAACGTCTCCATCACGGCGTCAGACACTCCTTGCGAGTAGTATCTGCGGTAGAACCAGCGCTTCGCGAGCCGAGAAGCCAGGATGTGGTGAACGACGGCGACGCTCGGATCGTACCAGCACGTATCGCCGCCGGCCGCTATCAAGAGTTGAAGATAGATGTCGCCGTTCGAGACGAGTCGCTTGCCGACCCGGTCGAGGCGGGGCGTGAACCCGTCGAACCGCTGGAGAAGCACCCTCCTGACCGCAATGTTCGTCCCTGCGAGCCATTCCTGACGCACGTCCCGCAGCACGCGCGGCCCGTCTGGCCAGTCGACGATCGTGAGGCTCAACGCTACCGCGTCGGAGAGCCACGGAGGCCGCGGGCTCTCCCATCGGGGCAGCACCTTCCCGCCCACGCAGCCCGGACGGGGGCGAACGGTCTCGAACGCCTCGACGATACGGCCGAGCCATCCCGGACAGGCCACCGCATCGTCGTCCAGATAGGCGACATACTCGCCGCGGGCCCCTTGCCAGCCAGCATTCCGAGCGTGCGATAGTCCCAGGGTGGGCACGTACAGGTATCTCACCCGTTCGCTCGCGAACTCCGACACAACCTTCGCGGTGGCATCGGTGGAGGCATTGTCGACGACCAATACTTCTTGATCGTCCGAGATACCGGGCTCGACCAAGCTGGCCAATGCACGGCGGGCATACCCAACACGGTTGTGGGTGCAGATGACTGCCGAGATTTTGATCGGCACGAGGTTGCTCCGAAGCTAACCAGCCGTGACGAGCTGGATCAACCCGGCGTAGTCGGCGGTGGAACGGCGTTCATTCCTCGAAGAAGGATTCCCAGGGCGTTCTGGCGAATCGCGCCTTCAACTCGGAATAGTTGGAGATGGCTTCCCTCAGAGGGAGCCGGGCTTGCTTGTACGTCGAGGGGCGGAGAGGGCGGTAGTCGACACCGAGGAATTCCTGGATACCCCGGCATTGCTCATCCGTGTCCTCGCAAAGCCGCTCGTAATTCACCTCGAGCATCGGGTGGTCGCTGAAATCAGCGTCATAGCGCTCTCTGATCTGCTTAGCCGAGACGAATCGTTCAAGACACTCGTCATAGTCGAGCGCGATCGATTGATCGTCCTCGTCCGCACCCCAGGTGTTCGTCCATTGATTCGTCGCGAAGGCCTTCTTGAGGGAGAGAAGCGACCTGAGGGTGTTGTCCCGCTTGATGTGAACGACGGCGATCGCCTTCTGTTCCTTCAAGAAGTCCCAGATCGTTCGCCGATTGTCGTTCGTAGCATGGTAATAGAAGAGCTTGAAACCGACCGCCGCGATCGCATGGGGGTAGCTCGCGAAGACCTCCTCCCGGAGGAAGCGGGCCGGGTCGCGCTGGATGAGAGCGATCATGCGCGGATGCTGGAGATAGCGGTCCAGGTCGGGGAACTCCCATCCGATGGCATCGTGGGATCGGAACAGCTCACCGTAGACAATGATCTGGCCGTGAGAGTTCAACATCCCGCGCAGGAAGTTCGAGCCCGATCGTGCTTCGCCGAGGAGGATGAACCGTCGGTAGTTCGAATGGCCTCCGCGGAACCCCGCCGCGAGCGCGCGTTTTCTCAGGCGATGGCGCATGCCGAACACCAGGCGCGTCGCTGCGACGTTCACGACACTTTCCTCGTGCGGAGCGGGGCTGGCTTCAAACCGGCCCGCGCGCGTTGACGGACCCAAGCGAAGATCGTCCGAACTGTCCCGCGGCCGACGTGGCTGGAGCCCGCGACGCAGGCGGCGCAGATCGCCTCGAGACGGTTCGCGGCGTCCACGTGCATCTCGGGCGAAGGATAGTACCCGTTCTGCCGCCAGACTCCACCCCACTCGTCATGGACCGTGACCGGCTCGCCAGAGCGCTTGTCGATGAGCGGCTGTGGCAGCCCACGCCGCGAGACGCAGACGACGTAGTGATCGGCATACTGCCGGAGCTCGTTCATCATGTCGGCGTTGACGAGCTGCGGGAAATCGCCGAACAACGACGCGACACTCCGATATTTCTCGCGATAGCGGGGAGGTCTCATGGCGAACCAGCAGAGGATCTTTGGGACTGTGATGGCACGCAAGAGAGCCTTGAAGCTGTCCAGCCACGCCTGCCGGGTCTCGGCGACGATGCGCCGAACGTAGTCGACCGTGTGGTGACGGAGAAGCCGGTCAAACGCCTCGTCACATCCGAGCGCCTTTCCGTCGGAGAGCCTGACGTAGCTTCCCAGCCCTGCGCTGGAGAAGAGCGAGTTGCTGGCGGACCGGCCCGACATGACCTGGACGATCGCGAAGCGCGAGCGGTTCACGTGATAAAGGAGCCCGTCGTTGCCCGGCGCGAAGAACGAGGGGCCCGCCCCGCCTCGCCCGAGGTTCACGGCGGGGATGCCGAGCCTCTCTTGCAACAGGACCGGATAGGGTCGGGCGCAAAAACGACCAAAAGTCTGGGCTCCTCCGATACAGACGAAGTATTCACGCTCGTTCAGGGTCGGTGGCCGAGGCCCGCGGAGCTCGAGAGGCGTGCCGGTGACAGGGTCGATGATCGGTGGATCGAGAGAATAGAGCTCGTAATCCACCACTCGCCAGTCACTCTTGGCGTAGGCTCCGGCCACTATGGTCTCTCGCGCTCCCGTTCATGTGGTTCGAACGCCGACAATGGCGATCCCCTCCCGCTCCGGTCTAGCCGCCACCGATGCGGCATCGAGAGCAGGCCTTTGGCGCTCGGACTCCCCTGCACTCGCAGGGGATAGACATGCCAGTGATAGTCGTAGGCGTAGGACCATTCACGCTCGTAGACGCCAACGTCGACGAAGTAGTTACCGGCGGTGAGGTCCAGTCGATCGATCGTGAGCCCCAGCCGCCCCGAGCCTTGCAGCTCGGGAAGGAAGTGGCCATCTCCGCCGGTGGTGACATCGTAGCAAACGAACCCGTCCTCGCGGCTGATGGAAACGCCAAAATGTGGACCGACGATCGCGCGGTGGGCATGATAGTCGATCTCGAAGGTGACGGTGTCACCCGGGTTGATTTCGTCGACCGGTTCATCCGCCGCGCCACGAATCCGCAGCCCCACGATCTCGAGCTCGAAAGAGCCAAAACGATTCTCGTTGATGCGCAGCTCGTGTCCACTCGAGGCGCGCGCGGGAGGGCGATCGTGAGGCATGCGCCGACGCGTCTCGGACTTCAACTCTTCCAGATATCGTTCGACGACGGCTTTCGGATCACCCTGGGCCTCGATCCGGCCGCCGCGCAGCCAGAGCGCTTCGTCGCACAGACGCTCGATCGTGGCGGTGTCGTGGGACACGATGAGAATCGCGCAGCCCGTTTGCTTGAACTCCGCGATTCGCTCCAGACACTTGTATTGGAACCCGAGGTCGCCGACCGCCAAGACTTCGTCCACGAGCAGGATCTCGGGATCGGTATGCGCGATGACCGAGAAAGCGAGGCGCATCAGCATACCGCTGCTGAATGTGCGGACGGGACTGTCGATGAAGGGCTCGAGCTCCGAAAACGTGACGATCGACGCAAATCGCTGCCGGACCTCGCGCCGCGTCAAACCCGCGATGACACCGGCCACGAATACGTTCTCCCGTCCCGTCAGGTCGGGATGAAAGCTCGACCCGAGATCGAGAAGGGCGCGGGTTTTCCCGTGGATCTCGACTCGTCCCTCCGTGGGGCTGCCGATCCCACCCACCAGGCGCAGCAGCGTGGACTTACCGGCTCCGTTCCTGCCGATGATCCCGAGCGTTCGGCCCCGCGCGAGGCGAAAACTGACGCCGCGGAGCGCCCAGAAACGCTCCGGCCGATGTCGGTGTCGCCATCCGTGCAGCACGGTTTCGGAGAGACTCCGCGGGCGATCGGTATGCCGATGGAACAGCTTGCCCAGTCCGTCGACGGTGACCGCGTCCGGCATCGGCACCTACAGCTCCTCGGCGAACTCTAGGCTCGCCCGGGTGAACGTCCGATGCCCGAGCCAGAACGCGAGGAGCACACCCACGCCGAGGACCAAGAGAGCCGACACATCGGGCCAGCGTCCATAGATCAGAACGTCCCGGTAAGCCGTGATGAGGTAAACCATCGGGTTGAGATGATAGAGAGACTGATAACGGGGAGGAACCGAGCTCGCTCGATAAAAGACCGGTGTCAGAAACATCGCCAGAAACATCAGCAGAGCGACGAGGTGGCTGGTGTCGCGAAACCTGACCTGCAGCGTGGCCGCGAAATAACCGAGGCTGAGCGTCAGCATGAACTGAAGCGCGATGACGAGCGGCAGAGCGAGCGCGGCGCGGGTCAGCGAAGCTCCGGTCACCAGCAACACCGCCAAGAGCAGGACCAGCGCGATCAAGAAATGTATCAGGTTCGACAGCACCGGAATCGCGGGCAGAATGGGAATCGGAAATCCCGGCTGCCGGATCAGCTCCCGGTTGCCCGTGATGGATACGGTCGCCGCCGGCAGCGAGGAGCTGAACCAGTTCCAGGCCAAGACCCCGGTGAAGGCGAACAACGGATAGTTGGGAATATCCAATGGCACGACCCAGCGAAAGAGGAAGACGAAGACCAGAAGATGAGCCAGTGGATTGAGCAACGACCAGAGCACTCCCAGCACCGAGCGCTTGTAGCGCACCTTCATGTCCCGACCGACGAGCTCGTACAGGAGGTCGCCTATGTAGATCCTCCGGTCGCGGTCTGTTAGGCTCTGGATCACCGTGGCTGCCTGAGCCTCCTCGTCGAGCGAGCTCACCGGACGCTGGAGCCCGGCAGACGCCAGGAACCCGGTGGCCTCACCCAGGACGGGGACCGGCGTCTCGCGGGTAAATCTACCATACGGCACGAGCATATGGCGCGAGCGGGAGGGTTCCCATGAGTCATTGCTCCGCCTGAAGCGCGAGTGATTCAGATGTCGACCAGCGAGTTCTATACCTATGCCTTCTACGAAGGAAAGCGGGAAGGGGCGCGGCGCTCGGCCAGGGAGATCCTGCCCGTTGTCCTCGCATGGATCCGTCCACGCAGCATCGTCGACGTGGGGTGCGGGACGGGGGCATGGCTCTCGGTCTGCCGCGAGCTCGGGATCGAGGACTATGTGGGGATCGACGGCGAGCACGTCCAGGAGGCGACGCTCGAGATCGATCGGGATCGTTTTCGCAGTTTCGATCTCACGAAGCCTCTTCGACTCGGAAGGGAGTTCGACCTCGTCATGTCGCTGGAGGTCGCCGAGCATCTGCCGAGAGCGTCCGCGCCGGCGTTCGTCGACTTCTTGAGCTCCTTGGGACCCGTCATCCTCTTCTCGGCAGCGGTCCCCCTCCAGGGAGGAGCGAACCACCTGAACGAACAGTGGCCAGAGTACTGGGCGCGACTCTTCAGTGCCCGCGGCTACGTCGTGATCGACTGCCTTCGCGAGCGCGTTTGGGCCAATCCGAACGTCGAGCCCTGGTATGCGCAAAACATCTTCGTCTACGTGCGACGCAGTCATCTCGCCCGCTTCCCGGTGCTTGAGACGGCCTTTCGGAGAACCGACCCATCGCGCTTGGCCAGAGTCCACCCGGCCGGCAACCGGAAGGGAGGCGATGAAGCCGAGTCCTCGACGGAGCCGAGGGGTTCTGTCCACCGGATCGACCTCGAGCTGACGCAGGCGATTGCGAACGTCCGGTGTCCCACCGCGGACCGGCTCGTGTGTCGAGTGCGGCTGGAAGGGACCGAGCTCGGAGCGCTCGAACTTCCTGTCGTCGACGGCACCGTTGCCGCATATATCCTCGCGGATGCCGTGGCGGCACGGTTCGCCTGGAAAATACTCGAACGTTTCTTCGCGACGACCATCTATGGAGGTGGCCGAGTCGCGCGACGGATCGACGGGCCTGAGGACGACGAACCGCTCGCTCTCCGCACGTTGCACGACGATATCGGGTGGGTCACGTTTCTCCAGCAAGTGTGGGATCGGCCGGGATGGCCGGCATGGCGCTTCTATGATCCGGCTCTGGTTGAGCCCGCAGCGAGCACGGTGACCCGGGCGGAGAGCGGTCTCACCTGCGAAGTGAGCGACGACCCGCCCGAGATCCTCGCGGCTGGAGTGCGCTGGCTCGGCCTGGTCGTGACGATCGGAGGGATCGCCGTCGGAACCTTGACGGTTCGGGTCAGGCAGGGCCGCGTCCGGGGGCAGGAGATTCGCGCCGCCATCACGGCGGAGGTCGGCTTCGAGCTCTGTCGAGCCGTAGTGCGCGAGGCGCTGCTGGGACGTCCGCTCGACGAGGGGGGCTCGCTCCGCGAGCGCCTTCGAGCCAGAACAGCGGCGGCGCGAGCGAGGCGATCGTCGCTCGCCGGGCTCGGCCTCGCGATGTCGCTCGAGAACGCCCTCGCACCCGACGCGCCTGTCCTCCTCCTGGCGCGTCGCCGGCCGGAGATCTTTGGCACGGGCCAGTGCCGGAGAGCGGAGCTACCGTCGAATGCCACCCGAGAGCTCCTCGACGCGGCGCGCGCGGCCGGTGAGATGGTCGCCGCGGTCCCTACCTCGGCCACCGCGTTCGCACGTATCTTCTATGCACCCGAGCTCGTCCGGCCCCCTCATATGACGCCATTGGCTCGGGCCGCCCGATTGGCTCGAGGCCTGCGGCGCTATGCAACGCGGGCGCTCCAGACACCTTTCGTCTCCAAGAGCCCCGCCGCGATTCGTCAGGAGCGCATCGTACGAGCGGTCGAGCGCGTGTGTGCCGAGCGGGACCCGAGAGCTGTGCCCGCCGTCGCCACGGACAGGCTCCCGATTCTCCTCTATCATCGGGTGACCGCCGTCGAGCAGCCCGCGACGGCGGCGTATCGGGTGCGCCCCCAGGCCTTCGAGGACCATCTCCGGTATCTGCGCGACGCAGGATACTACGCGATCGGCCTGGAGACCTGGCGGCGCGCGATGGCGGCCGCGAGGCCCCTGCCGGGGAAAGCGATCGTGCTCACCTTCGACGGGGGCTACGAGGAGATCCTCACCCACGTCTGGCCCTTGCTGAAACGATACGGATTCCTGGCGACCGTGTTCGTGACCGTGGAGACAGTGGGCAGGCGCGGCGTCCCCGATCACCTCTACGGGGAGCGGGTCTCCTACCTCGGCTGGCGCGAGCTACGGCGCTTGCAGGCCAAAGGGGTCGAGGTCGGCTCGCTCTCGTACGGCCACGCGCCTCTCACCGCGCTGTCGGCCACTGAGGTCATTCAGGATGCGTTGCGCTCCCGAATGATTCTCGAGCGGCATCTGCGCCGGCCGATCAGTGCGTTCGCGTACCCGCACGGGCACACCGACGCATGCGTTCAACACTGGATCGGCTCCTGCGGCTACGCGTTCGGCCTGTCCTGTCGACAGGCGCGCAGCTCCTTCGCCGATTCCCCGCTGGATCTCCCCCGTATCGAAGTCATGGGAACCGATACGGCGGTCGAGCTCTCGGGCCGCCTGCAATGACGGATCGCCGCGTGGCGCCGACCGAGGCCTCTCGCTGAAACACCTCCTGATCTCGCGAGAATATCCGCCGGCTCCCGGGGGCGGGATCGGCACCTACGCGCTCCACATCGCCCGCTTGCTCGCGGAGCACGGCGATGACGTCCACGTCATCGCCCCGCGCTGGGCTGGTGCGGACCACCCGCGTGAAGAGCATTACCGTGGGAAGCTTGTCGTCCATCGCGTCCCGCTGCGAAAGTGGGCGGCGCGAGGCCTCGTGCCGCATGCGGAGATCGAGTCACCGGTGCTGAAGGGCCTGTTCGAATCTGGTTTCTACCCGCAATGCTTCGGCTGGCAGGCTTCGCTCCTCGCGGAGAAGCTCGTCGCCGAGGACGGCATCGACGTGATCGAAGCCCAGGAGTTCGAGGGCCCACTCTATTTCTTTCAGCTGCGGCGAGCGTTGGGCCTCGGGCCTCAACGAAGGCCGCCCTGCATCGTTCACGTGCACTCTCCCACGGAATTCATCGTTCGCCATAATGACTGGGATCCATTTGCGACCTATTTTCGAACCGCGCAGAGACTGGAGGAGTACAGCATCCGAGCGGCCGACGCCCTTCTCTGCCCAAGTCGCTTCCTCGCGCGCCAGATCGAGCAGCGCTACGGGCTCGTGCCGGAGAGTGTCGAGACCATACCGCTCCCGCTCGGGCAGACGGCCGCGATAGAGCGATCCACCGAGGTGTGGGAGACCGGCACCGTCTGCTACGCGGGCCGCCTCGAGCGGCGGAAAGGCATCCTCGAATGGCTCGAGGCCGCCGTCATCGTGGCGCACGAAGATCCGACGGTACGCTTCGAGTTCGTGGGAGCGAATATTCTCTCGAACGACGAGGTCGCCTCGAAGAGGCTCCTGGCCGACCGAATCCCGCGGTCAGTGAGAAGCCGCTTCCTCTTCCGAGGAGAGCAACGCCGGGCCACGCTTGGCGCGTTCCAGGCGAGGGCGCGCCTGGCCGTCGTGCCCTCGCGGTGGGAGAACTTTCCGTATGCCTGCATCGAGGCTATGGCTTCCGGGCTGCCGGTCATCGTTTCGCCCGCGGGAGGTATGGCCGAGGTCGTGGAGCACGGCCGGAGCGGATGGGTCGCCGCCAGTGGCCGGGCCGTCGACCTGGCGAGAGCGCTGAGACACGCGCTGGCCACCCCCGCCGCCCGTCTGGCGGGGATGGGGCGGCAGGCCGCCGAGGACGCGTCTCGCTTCTGTGATCCCGAGCGTGTTCTCGAAGCTCACTTGCGCCTTCGCCGGCGGGTCGTGGATCAGGGTGCGAAGACATCGTTGGCCATTCCGCAGCCCTCGCGCGACTCTCGACTCCAACGCGCGCAAGATGCGGATGGCACCGCGGGCATCGCCATTGTCGCGACCAGTGCGCCCTTGTCGGAAGCGACCCGCGAATGCGTCGACGGGATCCGGTGTCAGCTCCGGCCGCCGGCGGCCGCGGTCCTCATCGATCGCGGCATGGCGGACGAACGGGTGAGAACCAGTCTCGAACGAGAGAAGACGAGCTGGCGAATCATCTCCCTCGGCGATGGGGGGGACGTGATCTCCATCAAGAACGCCTCCGTCCGCGAGCTCTTGGCGTCGGGCACGCAACCCATCGGCTTCGCCTTTCTGGACGACGCGGAGAGGCTGTCACCCGACTTCGTCCGGATCGGCGAGGAAATTTTGCGGAGGTGTCCTGAAATCGGCCTTCTGTCGTTTTGGTTCGTGCGAAGGCCCTCGCTGAGGGTCACGACTGGGCTGAATCCCGCCTTCCCATACCAATGGGTCGTCAACGAGGCGTGTAGCTTCAGTATCGTCAGGACGGAGGCCTTGCTCAAAGCGGGGACGCTGCGCACCGGCTTGCCGCGTGGCTACGAGCGCTGGGACCTCGCCAACGCGGTTCTCGCGGCCGGCTGGCTGGCGGTGACCGTGCCAGAGGTGATGGGGACGCTGGCACACGACCCCTGGATGTCGGCCGCCGGTTCCCTGGACTGGGACCATCGCCGCGCTCATCAGCAGCTCCTTGCTCGGTTTCCCGATCTGGCGGCTCGGGACGCTTCCGATCTGGTGGGGTTCGCGGCGGCGCTGGTGGGCGAGGAGAACCAGCGAGAGCTCGCCTGGTTGTGGAGCCGATACGACGTCTACCTGCTTCGCAAGGCGCGCGGGCTCGCGGGCCCGGTCAAGAGGCTCCTCCGCCGCGCAGCGGCCGCGGCCCGCAGATCGACCCCGTCCTGACCTTGTCCAAGAGACGGTGGAGCCGACGACGAAGGCCCCGCCCGGCTCGGCGGGTACCAGCTCGGCGGGTAGAGGTCAGATTCCCCAGATCGACGATGGGAGCTTCGAAGAGTGGGTCCTGCAACAAGGTCACGAACTCCCAGTAATGGGGATGCTCGGGCCGATGGACAGCTCGACGCCTGAACTCCTCGTCCGAGAAGGTACCCCAGTTGACGAGCTGGCTGAAGTACACGGCGTCGAACGACAGTCGCTGGCCGAGGCGCACGAACTCCGGCATTTCTCGAAAATTGTTGTCCTGCACTACCATGCTGATCTTGACGTACTGAAGAGGTCCCTCGCGCCGCAGCGTCTGGATGAACATCAAGTTTTCCAGGAGCGCTTCGAAGCGACCGCCCCGCCGATTGATGGAGTACGTTTCGGCCGTGGCCGCGTCGATGGAGATCTCGGCGCTCTTGATCATCGGCCGGATCGCCTCGGAGAGAGTGCTCCACATTCTCGGAGTCCAAAGGATGCCGTTAGAGTGCAAGTGCAATCGCTCGAGCTTGGGGACTTCGGCCTTCGACATCGTTCGTAGCCATTTCCGGAAGAAGGGACTGCCGAACGGATCACCCGAGCCAGTGATGTTGAGATAGTCCGCGTCCTTCAGCGCCTGGGACCGGATCTTTTCCTGGATGTCCAGGATCTCGTCACGGTGCCGAACCTCGACGATGATTTCGGTTCGGCAAGAGGGGCACGAAAGATTACAGGACTGATCGTAGGTGCAGATCACCTTCTTGGGTCCGTACGGAAGTCGGGTGAGGTTGTCCGTGATGGCTCGCTTGAGATCCGGGTCCTCGACCTCGTGGACCGTCGTCACCGGGCCGGACGACGTCTGGAGATACGGACACTTGCCCGAGTCGCAGAAGCGGAACGAGCCGTCCAGGATGGACTGGCGTAGCTCCTGCGCCGCGGGACTGTTCCAGATTTCCTGGACGGACTGCGTTCGCAGATTACCGACCGGCACGCTCAGCCAGGTGGGGCAGCACAGATAGACGGTGCCGCGATCGTTCAGCTGAGTGACCTCGAACCATTCGAACGGCTTCGAGCAAAACAGGCGCGCTTTCTCCGCGCTCATCGGCTCAGTACCCGCGAAATCCCGCGTTGATCTTTTGTCCACTCCAGTCGACCAGCACCTTCGGCTCATTCAACTTGCGGAAGAACGCGGTATTCGACAGGAGCCGAACGAGCTCCCATTCCGCCTCGGTCCGCAAGAACTGGAAGAGGACGTGGACGGAGGGCATCTTGAAGTCGTCGACGCCCAGGATTCCGCCGATCTTCAGCCGTCGAGCCGTGTAGTGGTAGTCGATGATGGACGCTGGAAAGGCGTGAGCGCCGTCGATGAAGACGTGATCCAGGTGTTCCGGAACCGCGCCGTTCTCCCGGGGGAGGGCGACGTCCGAGCTCTCGATGATGAAGGTGATGTCGCCGGCGATACCGAGCTGGCTGCAGTATCGCTGGACACGCTCCGCTTCGTCCGCGCTCGGGGTCACTGAAACGTGCTTCACACCGGCGATCGCGAAGACGACCGTCGTCTGGCCGCAGCCGGTTTCGAGCGTCGCCATGCCCGGCGTGAGAAGGCCGTACAAGAAGCGAAGCGTATCGGGATGAGGTGCCCAGCTCGTAAAGCTGCCGCGGTAGAAGTGAAATCGCGGGTTGTCCTCGATGATTCGTTCGAGCAGTGGGGTCCCCTTACCCGGGACGCTGTCGGACATTCACAACCTCAAGGGACCAACGTGCGCTCGCGCAATCGAAGACCTGCCGCGTCGGGCGGCTGCGCTTGACTTCGGCGGTCCCCTGGTGTCACGGCCGTATTGTACGCCTCCCTCCCCGGCCGGGGTCGGGAGGGCCTGCGTGGGAGGATCGCCACTCCATGCTCACCGCATCGCCTTCGTTTCGTCAAAAGAAGATCCGGCGACCGACCGGATGGTCCCAGAAGAACATCTCGAGGACCAGGAATCCGATGTGGCTCAGCGCGACGACACCCGTCAGAACGCTGGCGATGACTTTCACCCTGTCGACCCCTGTTCTGCCATCGCGATCGCGGTGACTCGGGTGATGAACTCGCCTTTGGCCGTCATGTAGGCGTGCCGGTCGCGGCCGACGGCCGCAGCCAGGGACCGCTTGAGCTCGGCGTAGGCCGCGGCGACGTCCGGATGGGCCCGCAGGTAGTCACGAAACACGAGCAGCCGCTTCCATGCCGGGTGTCCGCGGAGCATCAGGTGAACGTGGCACATCCGCTCTCCGTGCTCTCTGCGAATGAGCACGATCCGCTCGGGCCACATCTCCCGATAGCGCGGCTCAACCGCCTCGTAGCCGTGTTCGAGCAGGGCCGCGGCATATCGTTCCGCCATCTCCATGGATCCGGCCGCCACGAGCATATCGATGACCGGCTTCGCCGCCAAACCCGGCACCGCGGTGCTCCCATGATGCTCGATCTCGAGTGCGGGCTCCGCCAGCACATGCCGGATTCGCGCGGACTCCAGCGCAAAGCGGTCGGGCCATCGGGCGTCGTACTCGACGATCTCGATCTGGTCCGGCGTAGGGGCCGCAGGCTCGGTGCCGCCTGTGAGCTCTCGGTGAAGCTGCTCGGCTCGAGGGGCTGTTTTGGCCACGGCCGAGAACGCCGGATGAAAGGCGACAGGGCATTCGGGAAGGCGTCACCAAAGCAGGCGACCTGGAAATGCTGAGCGGGGTATTGAGCTGGTGCATATGCCGGTGCGACGACGAAGCCGAAACGATGGTAGTACCGATGATCGCCGAGGAGGACACACCCTTTGGCGCCTTGCGCGCGGATTGTCTGAAGACCCGCCCGGATCAGCTGGCTGCCCACACCCCGCCGCTGAAATCGAGGCTCGACCGACACCGGTCCGAGGACAAGCCACCCGCTTTGCCCCGGGGGACCCGCCTCCGAGAACGCGATATGGCCGACGATCTGCTCACCAAGTGCGGCGACGAGCGACAGGGCCAGGGCACCGGCCTCGCGCAATGCATCGATGACGAGCGGTTCCGTTCCGTCGCTGAACGGGAGCCCGGAGAAGGCGCGCGAAGTCAGAGACCGGATTGCGTCCCGGTCATCGATCGACTCACGACGAACGACAACGCGAAGATCGCTTCGCTCGTGCACGTCGGACTCCAGCGCTAACGTCGCAGCGAGCGGCGAGCGACGCGTGCACGCTCGAGCGCGAGGTTATCCGTGCTTCTCAGAGGGCCGATATCCAAGACGCGCGTAGTAGCTGGTCGGTGTCCACACGCCCATATCCTCGGGATCTCTCCGAAACTCTTCGAAGCCGAATGTCCCGTCGGGCCTGGAGAAGACGTCGACCCAACGATCCGCTTCGGGCGTCTGATAACTCGCGACCACGGCCCATGACTTGTCCAGACGCGGCGACATCCTGACGTGGCTCTCAGTCCGGATAACGGTCATGGTGAGCGTCCGGCCGCGACCGCTGACGTGAGAGCGGGACCATGCCAGCCTACTTGGCGGTGAAGAAGTAATAATCCGCCGTGTAGTTGGTGCGAGCCGACGTCCCGACCGCGGCTTGAGAACAACCGGCCTTTGGCGCCACGCCGCCGACGGTATTTACGCGCTGTATGCTCGTGACCTTGCTGAACGAGCCATCCGGGCCGACGGACTTCGCGGCAA
>Ga0070707_100003582_pt1 | contig 14647 bp, 5 predicted proteins | sample KBSK5502metaG_FD_65468 | JGI IMG/M metagenome (GOLD analysis project Ga0070707, IMG submission 65468) | Corn, switchgrass and miscanthus rhizosphere microbial communities from Kellogg Biological Station, Michigan, USA - KBS K5-50-2 metaG | ecosystem: Host-associated > Plants > Roots >... | reverse complement strand
CGCTCGGCGCTGACCGGGACGGCGCTCGAGCAGCTCGTCGAGGAGGCAGTCGCCGCGACGGCCGAAGGGCTCGGCGCCGATCGCGTTGGACTGCTCGAGCCAACAGGTGACGGGAGCGTACTGATCTGCCGCAGCTCGCACGGCTGGCCGCCGGCAGAGCTGGGGCCCGTCGCCGTCGACGGCGACTCCCAGGTCGCGCAGACGTTTCGCTCGCAAGAGGCGATCGTCGTCGATGACTTCGCGAGCGAGCAGCGATTCGTCAGCTCGCGCCACCTCGTCGAGCTCGGACTCGCGAGCGGCGCGACGGCGCCGGTACGCGGCGATGAGCGGCCTGTCGGCGTGCTCGTCGCGCACGGCCGGCAGCGCCACGCCTTCGGCCCCAGCGACATCGTCTTCCTCCGCGCGGTAGCGAACGTGCTCGCAGGCGTGACCGCCCGCGAGCGCGCCAATGAACGGCCGCAGCGCAGCGAAGAGAGCCTCTCGTTCCTCGCCGAGGCAGGCCACATCCTCGCGGCGACGCTCGACTATGACTCGACGCTCTCGAACCTCGCGGCGCTCGTTGTACCGCGGCTGGCCGACTGGTTCATCGTCGATCTGGCCGAGGAGGACGGGACGATCCGGCGCGTCGCCGCCGCCGCAGCACAGCCGGAGAAGCAGGCATTGCTCAAGGAGCTCTCGCGCCGCTACCCCCCGACGGCGGAGTCTCCGCAGCCGGCCGGCCTCGCGCTCGCGCGTGGAGACACCGTCCACTTTCCAGAGTTCACTCCCGAGTCGCTCCGGGCGACGACGCGCGACGAGCGCCACTTCGAGCTGATGACGGAGCTCGACCCGCGCTCGGCGATCGCGGTGCCACTGGTCGCCCGCGGGCGCACCCTCGGCGCGCTCACCTTCGCCTGGTCGGAGTCAGGGCGCCGGTACGATGACGCTGACCTGACGCTCGCCGAGGAGCTGGCGCGGCGCGCCGCACTCGCGATCGACAACGCACGGCTCTACCGCAGCGAGCAGGCTGCGCGCGGAGCAGCCGAGGAAGCGCAACGGCGCGTCACATTCGTCGCCGAGGCCAGCGCGGCCCTCTCGAGCTCGCTCGACTACGGCGAGACGCTCGGCAGCCTCGCGCGGCTCGCCGTGCCGCGGATCGCCGACTGGTGCCTGGTCTACGCCGTCGCGGACGACGGCTCGATCGAGCGGCTCGCCGTCGAGCACGGCAGCGGCGGACAGGACGCCGTCAAAGTGATTCTCGCCGCACATGCGCTCGACCCAGATGCGCCGGTCGGCGTCCCACACGTGATCAGAACGGGGCGCTCGGAGCTGCGCCCCATTGCGACCCCCGCCGAGCTGACAGAAGACGTCGAGCAGCCGGAGGAGCTAGCCGCCGCGCTGGCGCAGATCGAGGTGCGCTCGACAATGTGCGTGCCGCTGACCGCGCGTAAGCGCACCCTCGGCGCCATCCTGTTCGTCGCGGCTGAGTCCAGGCGACGCTACACGGAGGAGGATCTCAGGCTCGCTGAAGAGTTCGCCACGCGCGCCGCGCTTGCCCTTGACAACTCGCGCCTTTATCACGAGGCCGAGGAGCGTGCAGAGGCCGCGCGCGCCCTCGCCACGATCGCCGACGGCGTCTTCCTCGTTGATGGAGACGGGGTGATCAGGATCTGGAACGCCGCTGCCGAGGCGATCACTGGGCTGTCGGCCGCCGACGTTCGGGGCCGTCCGGCCCACAAAGTCCTGCCTGAGTGGGAGCGGATCGCCGCGCTCGTCCCGGTCGGCGCGCCGGGACAGTTGCCGCCCTCCGCTCGGCAGACGATTCCCCTTGCCGTTTCCGGCCGCGAGCTCTGGCTCTCGATCTCGGGCGTCGGCTCCTCCGAGGGAGCGGTGTACGCCTTCCGAGACGTCACCGAGGAGCGCCGCCTCGACCGCCTGAAGTCCGAGTTCGTCGCTACCGTCTCGCATGAGCTGCGCACACCGCTGGCGGCCGTCTATGGCGCCGCGCTGACGCTCGCGCAGCGCGATCTGTCGGGCCGCGAGGATGTGCGAAACGAGCTCGTCGCGCAGATCGTCGAGCAGGCGGTGCGGCTCGCGGCGATCGTCGAGGACATCCTGCTCACGGGCGAGCTCGAGGCCGGACGGCTTCGGCTCGAGCCCGCGGAGGTCGACCCGGTCGAGCTCGCGCGCGCCGCCATCGACGCTGCGCGTCCAAGTCTCAGTGACGGTGCGACGCTCGACCTGATTGCGTCCGACGGCGTCGGTCCGATCGAGACCGACGCCGGACGCCTACGTCAGGTGCTCGACAACCTGATCGAGAACGCGATCAAGTACTCGCCGAGCGGCCCTCGCGCCGAGGTCCGGCTCGATGCAGACCAGGGGCTGGTCCGCTTCTCGGTCGTCGACCAGGGCGTTGGCATCCCGCCCGACGAGCTCGACCGTATCTTCGAGAAGTTCTATCGACTCGACCCGCGCCAATCGCACGGCGTTGGCGGCACTGGTCTCGGCCTCTATGTCTGCCGCGAGCTCGTCGAGCGAATGGACGGCTCCATCTCGGTCGAGTCGACTCCCGGACGCGGCTCCATCTTCACGGTCGAGTTACCCCGCCACCCAAACGCGACCTAGAGGCCGAGCTCGAGAGAGGATGAATACGCCCGGGACGTGCTGGTCGCCCGCGCGGTGGCCGGGCAGTCCGAATTGCAACTGGCGTAGCAAGCGATGCATACTTCGACCGTCTGGGAGTCGGCGCGCTGTCGGCTACCACAAGGGGAGGACGAGGAGAAGCTTCCGTGATGAGTTCATGACGGCATTCGGAGGCGCCGTGGCGGTCTCGGTCGCCACGGCGGCGCGCTGCGTCGTGGGCGGGAAAGTTCCCTGCAGCCTCCGTCATCTGGAAGGAGGCCGTCTCTGAAGAGACCGCGTTTCGAATCCCCATCACCTGCCGGAGCTCGGTTCCGGCTCCGAAGACAAGGAGTGCGAATGACGCGATATCGCTGGATCATTCTTGCGTTGGCGATCGCCGGATCGCTGTTTGTGATCGCGGGCGGATCCGCCGTCCGCGCCGGCGCAGCAACGCCCAGGTACGACATCAATACGCTGGCGGGCAAGGTCGCCTCGGTGAACGGCACCGCCGGCCTGCAGACCAGGATGTCCGCCTTCATCCAAGAAGAGGCGGATGCCGCCGAGGCTGCGAGCGCGGGCCCGGCGACCACGCCGATCGCGCCCACCTACGTGCTCTCGAGCCCGCTCGACGGCACGAGCGTTCTGGCACCGAACGTCACGGTCAACCGCGACACCGCCGCGGCTTCGCAGAACGAGACTGCGATCGCGGTCGACCCGAACAACGCGAGCCGGGTCGTTGCCGCGGCCAACGACTACGTCAGCCGCACCTGGTCGTGCACGATCAGCGGCACGCCCTGTAGCGCGCTCGGCGACGCCTACTCGGGCACGTACTTCTCCAACAACGGCGGCGGGACGTGGTGCTGCACAGCGTCCGACCCTGCCAATATCGGGACGCTGATCCCGGGCGTCGAGCATCTCGTCGGCGGCCAGTACGACGCCGGCGGCGACCCCGCTGTCGCCTTCGACAGCCGGGGCCACGTCTACTACGCCGGCCTCGGCTTCAACCGTACCTCCCCGCCCAGCACGGTCGCTGTCAACAAAGGCACCTTCGGCGCCGGGGGCAGCCTCAGCTGGGGTGCGCCCACGTTCATCAATCAGACAACGTCGCCGTCGACCCTGAATGACAAGGAGTGGATCGGGGCGGACTGGCATGCCTCGAGCCCGTTCCGCGACCGCGTCTACGTCAGTTGGACGCGCTACATCTTCAATGCCCACAACGGCAGCTACGTCCAGTCGCCGATCGCCTTCGCCTACTCGAGGAACGGCGGCGCCACCTTCAGCGCCCCGCAGCTGGCCTCCGGCAACGTGCTCTACAGCCAGGGCTCACGGGTCGTCGTCAGCTACGACGGCACCGTCTACCTCTTCTGGGAAGGAGCGACCCGCCTGGCGACCCTCGACGGGACGTGGATGGCCAAATCAACCGACGGCGGCGCTTCCTTCAGCAGGCCGGTGGAGATCGCGCCGCTCCAGGACATCATTCCGCCGGCGAACACGGTCTTCCGGGTGAACAGCTTCCCGGCGGCCGATATCGCTCCGAACGGCGACCTGTACGTCGCCTGGTCGTCTCAGCAAAGCAACAGCGGCGGTCTCTGCCCGTCGCGGGCGAACACCGGCTGCCACTTGACCGCGCTCTACAGCAAGTCGACCGACGGCGGAGCGACCTGGTCGGCACCCACGCCGATCTTCCCGGCGCTGGACGCCTCGAATCGAACCCCGGTTGGCTATCCGGTGACGCAGCCGGACGGCTCCAAGCTCAACGCGCCGGCGGCGCGCCGCGTCGATACGTTGTGGCCGGCGGTGGCGATCTCGCAGAGCGGACGCGTCTACATGTCTGCCTACGCCGCCGACGTCGTCTCGCCCTGGCAGACGTGCGCCGCCGGGCCGCCCCCTCCCGAGGGACGGATCAACTGCACCACGCTGGGCGGCTACATCAACAACGCCCGACTGGACTACGCGGTCGCCGATCTCTCAACCGGAACGTCGAACATCGTCTCGACGCACCCAATCAACACCCGCTACCACTTCGGAGGCGGCTTTATAGGTGATTACACCGACCTCGCGGTCGGCTCCGACAACTCCTTCCATGCGTTCTGGACGGACACGAACAACGTGCAGAATGTTGTCTGGTGGTACGGCCTCGAGTTCGTACCGACGCCGGTCCACCAACAGGACGTCGTCACGGCGTCAGGCAACTACTAACTAGTAGGTACAGCGCGGAGAGGCCGGCAGGATCCGGCCTCTCCGCTCCCCTGTAGACCTCACATCCCTTACGTCGGTGACACCTGCGTCTCCACCGTGGCCGTGTTGTTGTTCGTATTGGGATCCGGTGTCGAGCTCGTCACCGTCGCCGTATTGACGATTGACGGCTTGGACGTCGGCTTGAGCACGAGGGTGACGGTCCAGACGTTGCTGCCGGCTGCCTTGGAAAGGGTGCTCAGGTTGCAGGTGAAGGTCCGCTTGGCTGGCTTCGCGACGCAGCTCCCCTTTCCGTCTGTGCCAAAGGAGGCGAAACCGGCATTCTTGTTCCACGTGTCGTTGATCGTCACGGCCTGCGCGTCAAGGGGGCCTGGGTTTGTGACCTTGATCGTGTAGGTGAGAGGCTGTCCGAGGTGAGCCATCAACTGATCGGCGGTCATGGTCAGGCTCAGGTCGGCGCCATTCGAGGCGAAGAAGTTCTTGCCAGTCGCGGCCTGCCCCGCGGCCAGGTTCACCGTCAGGGGCTTCGTCCCCGTGTTTTGGAACCCTGAGGGGAGTGTCGAAGCGACGTAGTCGACTTTATAGGCACCCGCGGCAAGGCCGGTAAAGGTGTACCCACCGGAGGCACTGGTGGTCCTGGTGGGCTCGCCCGAGTCGGGTGTCCCGTTCCCGTTGGCATCCAGGAACACGGTCACGCCGGAGATGCCGGACTCGCCCGGATCGGCCTGTCCGTTTCCGTTGGAATCGTTGTAGAGCGTGCCGGAGATCGAGCCGTTCACGGTGGTGGTGGCAGTGGCCGAGTTATTGGTCGGGTTGGGATCCGGCGTGGTGGCCGCCACCGAGGCGGTGTTGGTGAGGGACCCAGAGGTGTTGGAGCCCACGGCCACGACGATGGTCACGGTGGCCGAGCCTCCAGGAGCGATCGAGCCGAGGGTGCAGCTCACCGTGGCGGTGCCCGAGCAGGGTCCTCCCTGGGACGGGGTAGCCGAGACGAGGGTCACTCCCGAGGGGAGCGGGTCGGTCACGGTGACCCCGGTCGCCTGGGCGGGCCCGAAGTTGGGCACGCTGATCGTGTAGGTGAGGTTGTCCCCCACGTTCACCGGGTCGGGTGAGTCCGTCTTCCCGATCCCCACGTCGGCGTTGGTGCTCACCGTCGTGGTGGCCGTGGCCGAGTTGTTGCTCTGGTCGGGATCGAACGTGCTCGCCGAGACGGAGGCGGTGTTCGTGAGGGTTTGGGCAGAGTTCGGCGCGGTCAGCACGATCATCACGGTGGCCGACCCTCCCGAGGCGATCGAGCCCAGCGAGCAGCTCACCGTAGCCGTGCCCGAACAGGACCCCTGGGACGCGGTGGCCGAGACGAGCACGCCGCCGGGGATCGCATCGGTCACTGTCACCCCGGAGGCTGCGTCCGGCCCCGCGTTGGACGCCGTGATCGTGTATTCGAGCCTCTGTCCCACACCCACCGGGTCCGGTGCGTCGGTCTTGGTGACCGACAGGTCGGCCCGAACGGGGGTGAAGTCGTACGCGGGGGCCTCGTCGATGACGTTGGGCGGCTGCTCCGGGTTGGTGGAGTTGCCCGGCCGCGGGAGCGTGAGCGTCGCGGCAGTCACGCTATAGAGCGTGCTCCCGACCTGACCGGCCACGGTCACGTTCGAGGTCGGCACGTCGATGGTTATGGTGCTGGTCGCCTGGTTGACGCTGCAGGCCGCACCGGTGATCTGCGTCTGTCCCGGGTACGTCATCAGGAAGTTCACCGACCCGGCCAGCGTGACCGACGCCTCAGAGCTCTCGCCTGAGTAACACACGGGAGCCGCGCCGTTGTTCGACTCCGCATAGACGTGGAAGAACTTGCCGCCGTGCGCGTCCGAGCTCGACGGTTCCATCCACGTAGTCAGCCACTCGACGACGGGGTCGGTGTCGCCCGTGGACGTCGGCGGGGAGAGGCTGGCGAGGTTGTTGACGTTCATCACCACGCGGTAGCAGGCGACGCCGCCGGCGCAGCTCGAGGCGGCCGGCTTGCTGACACTCGAAGCGGTGATGTCCAGGTTCGGGACCGTGGCGCTGACGGAGCCGTTCGCGTCGAACGTGGCGTCGTTGCTCACGTCGGTGACGGAGTTGGTCGGGGTCAGCCCGGGGATGTTCACAGGCGAGGTCGCCGCGTAGACGCCGGCGCCACTGTTCTGCCGCACGAACATCGCGTGCGACATGAGGTCGCTCTGGTTCTTGTGCGCGCTGTCGGCATAGCTGATCTCGGCCTCGCCCTGCGGGCCGATCCGGAGCTGGAGGAAGTCGCCGAGCGAACGGTCGCCGTTCTGCCCGCCGATCAGCGTGTTCATCGTGCCTTTGTGGATCGTGTGCTCGCTGGCCAGGGAGGGGGCGGAGAAGATGGGGCCCGCAGGGTCGTGGGCGTTCAGCGACTGTGTGAGGTAGAGGCCGTAGAACCCATTAGCCACGTCCGGGGTCGAGCCCGTCGCGTTGGTGCCGTACCAGGCAATGTCCACGCGGCCGTCGTCGCCGGCCGCCGGCCAGGCGAACACGTTCGTGTTGAGCGGGCCGCCGAGGTGGGCGCTGCCGACGTCGTTGGGGGGCGCGTTGGTCGGAAGGGTGATAGGAGCCGACCAGGTCTGGGCCTGATCGGTCGAGTACGAGTACTTGAGCAACGTCTGGTTGCCGTTGGCCGTCTCCTCCCACACGGCGTAGAGGTTCCCGGCCGCGTCGACCGCCATGGTCGGGAAGTTCGCCCCGGTCGTCCCGGACAGGTTGGCTACCACCCTGTCCACGCACGACAGACCGCTGGGATCGGTGGTGAAGGCGACCGGGTAGCACCGGGCCATGTAGATCCGGTGCAGGTTGGCGCTGTCGTGAATGACGTAGACGTGGCGGAGCGGCGTCGAAAGCCCTGTCGCATTGCCGCTCGAGTCCATCCTCGTCGCGACGGGACTGACCTCGTCGTTCCCCATGATCCCCTCGTCGCAGCTGATCATCTTGTGCGGCCCGAACGTGACGCCGGCACTCGGATCGGGGGTGGCGCCACCCACGGCCTTCGGGATGGGCGAGCGCCACAGAACGACCTCGTTCCCACCGAGGTTGGTCGGGCAGTCCGCCGGGATGATCGAGAGGTCGGCGGTGAGAAACAGGATGTTGTTGTCGAGCTGGGTGCCGTCGTTCAAGGTCGGGTTGCCCTCGACGGCGTACCACTGCCGGTCCACGACAGTGTTCGGAACTCCCGCGCAGCTACCGGTGAAATGGGCGCCCCCGTCGCCTGACCGCGACGTGGCGAAGTTCGCCAGGGACAGGTCGGCGAAGTACAGGTTCGCCGCCGAGTCCACGGCGAGCTCGGTATCCCCGCCCTGCGTGCACGCAGGGGGGGTCCCGGTGATCGGTGCAGCCGCCGGCACCCACTTGAAGGTCTTTCCGGCGTCGTTGGACCGCCAGATGAAGCTCGTCCCGGTTCCGAGGCCGTCGGGAACGCTGGTGTAGAGGCGGTTTGGGTTCGTCGGATCGACGCGGAGGTCCTGCTCGAACCCGTTCCCCTGCAGGCCGCTGATCGTCGGCCGGCCGAACGTGATCGGCCCCCCGGTCGGGGTGGGGTAGGTGAGCTGGGCAACCGGCCCGGCTTGTACGTCGTCCCAGAGCGGCGTGTACAGATCATTGGACAGGAACTGGCGGGCGTAGACGGTGCCGGAACTCGGGGCTCCCGCGAGCGAGGCCGTCCAGGTGTTGTTGGCCGGGTTCAGGGTGGCCAGGCTGAAGGTGGCGAAGGTCGGATCAAGCGACACCTGCACGTAGCCGTCGGAGAGGTGCTGCTTGGCCGCCGGCGTTCCGATCAGGTAGGAGAAGCTCTTCGCCTGGTCGACCTCGTCGGTGGCGGTGACATCGCTGTGCTCGGCCAGGGTGTAGGCGGTGACCTGGTCGAGCTTGTCGCCCGCCACGAGGCCACCCAGATTGGTGAGGGGGACGCTGATCGTCACTTCGTTGCCGTTGACGCTTCCAGTGGCTGTTCCTGCTGGCGTGTAGGTCAGGAACTTCGGCGTCGGGGCGCCGAGGGCGGGGGCGTCGATACTGCTCACTTTCCCGTAGACGAAGTTCGTCCCACCGAGCCACTTCACGAACCAGTGGGAGTGGAAGGGGCCGCTCGTCATGGTGGCGGGGCCGATCCCGGCCTTGCCCTCCCACCAGGTCACCATCCAGGAAGGTGTTCCAAGCGTCGAGGCGTCGGCCATGGCGTTCGCCGACAGGTCGGCCAGCTTCAGCTTGAACATGAGGTTGCTCCCGTCATCGCCGGCCGAGGCCTCCAGGATGTCGAGCGCGGGGTGGTTCGGGCTGGCGACGGGAACCACCGGGAACGAGGCGTCCCCAGCGGGATCGCTGGCCCAGTTGCCCGGCGGCAGGCCCTGGGTGCCGCTGACGGACAACGTTCCGCCGGAGAGGGTGGCAGACGTGATCGAGGCGTTGGCGGGCGTGGGATCGGGCAGCAGGTTCCCCTGGGAGGCGAAGAGGCTGGGCCCAGTGCGGAGCCTGATTACCGCGTTGATGGGCTTGCCGATGAACTGCCCCGGCGTGACCTCGGACAGGTCGCTGTTCTCGTTGTAGGAGATGTACGCCCGGCCCTGGGGATCCTTGTCGACCATGAAGAAGTCGGCCAAGGAGCGGTCGGAGTTCGCCAAGAGGCAGCCGGGAAATCCGCCCGTGCAGATCGCGCCTCGGTGCATCACGTGCTCGTCGGCCTGGACCTGCGTGAAGGTGGGGTTGGCAGCCATTGCATTCGTCGAGAACGTGGCGTAGACATGCCACAAAGCGTTGGGACTGCCGGGGAAGCCCCCGGTATTGCCGGTGTCGGTGGTGCCGTAGAAGACAACGGCCACCCGGCCGGGATCGCCGACTGCGAGCCAGGGGAACAGGACCTGGTGCAGGTCGGGGCCCGTGCCGATCGGGCTGTTGGGGCCAGTGCTCACTTGGATCTTCGTGTGCCAGCTGACGCCGCGGTTCGTGGAGTAGGAGAGGAAGGTCGCGCTTCCCTCGGTCCAGGCTTGCCACAGGTTCCCGGCCGTGTCGATCTGGATGGGCGCGAAGAAGTTCCCCTGAGCGCCGTTCGAGCCGAGCTTCGACCAGCTCACGCCGCCGTTGCCTGAGAAGTACGTGAACCCCCCTGCGGTGGGGACGAAGATGTCTCCGTTGTTCGGATCGACGGCGAAGCGACCAATGCAACTCGCCCCGATGTTCCCCTCCGGGTTACCGGACGGGTTCGGTGGCCCGTAGGTGACGCCGTTGTCCGTCGAGACGAGGAGATAGCAACCGCTCTGCACTTCCGCGTGGTTGGCCGCGATGTAGATCCTCCGCCCCGTAGCGCTGCGGTTCGGGTCGTAAACGCCCATCCACTGGCGGTCAGTCTCCGGGATGCAGCCCTCACCGGGAAGGAAAGTGTGGCCCTCGTCGTAGGAGCGGAACGTGCTGTTGCACTGGAGGGTCTGGAGGTCGGAGGCGAAGACGTCCCGGTTGTTGGCGATCGTGATCTCGGTGTCACCGCCGCCGTTCTGACAGTTCGACTTGGCGGGGCAGCCGACGAGATGCCACTGGATCCCATGGTCCTCGGACTTCCAAAACCAGGAGGCCTGCGTCGTGCTGCCTCCGGGGCCGCTCACATAGGTGCCGCCGTGGTTGTCGATGACGACGTCGGGCTCGCCGACCATGCGCACCGGGTCGTTCAAGGTGGCGTGGTCGAAGGTGATCCCGTTGCTCGGGCCGGACGGCCCTCCTCCCACGGCAGAAGTCGTGATCGTGACCGTACCCGAGTAGTCCTGCGACCCGGTGGCGAGAAACGGGCACGCGACGATCTTGTAGGTGCCCGCCTGGAGGTTGCTCGTTTTCACCGTCTCCGTCGTGGTGCTGCCGTCGCTCGAGCCAATCTCGTTCCCGCTCGGATCGAGCAACGTGAGGATCTCGTCGTTGGACGCATTGCTCCAGGTGACGCTGAAGGTGAATTCGGCGTTGAGCGTGTTGTAGACCCCGGCCGGGACCTTGATCGTCTCCGAGTGCTGGTCGACGGCGGGAGTGTCGGCCAGCGACTTGCAGTCGCTCGTCGCGTTTGATCCCGCCGGGATCGTTCCCCTGTAGGTATCCGTGACCGTCTGGCCGACGCTCGTGGGCACGGTTATGTTCCCCCCGGGCGGCGTAGATGCGTTGGCCGTGCCGCCGCCGGCACCGGTCAGTGCCGCGAGAATCGTGAACAGCGAGAGGACGACGACCAGAAAGCTGAAAGACCGACTCCTTGAGATACGCACGACGGTGTGCCTCCTATCGATGAGGTCCCGGGGTTCCGGTCGCAGGCGTCGACGACTCATCAAGCCGACGCCCGGCGGCGTGCAAGCGGCAGGGGCCCGTCCGGTCGGCGCCGTCGGCCGAGGGTGGAAGCGGATTCCCCATCACCTGCCCCCTTACCTGTGATGCTGGGCTGTGCGAGTCGCGTGGTCTTCGCCACCACGCGACCGAGTGGCGGCGACGATAGCACACCACTGACGGGGGTTCAAACCTTAGGTCGGCTCGCCTAGCCTTCATCGGCCGGATGTTTGCCCCGCCCGGTTCGGTGGACACTCGGCGCGAGGAAGGAGTTAGCCGGTACGTCGGCCGAGACAACACTCGATTTGGGCTGCAACCGGCCGAAAATGCGTGGAGCCGGTCGTCGCTCGCCTGACTGGACGTCTTGCGGGTACGAGATCCTTCCGGGCGTGGCCAAGCAGGTCAGACGCGGTTGTCCAAGCGGGGGGGCGGGTGTAGCCTCGTCCACGTCTGCTCCGCTCGAGAAGGAGGATGGGATGCGCTTCGGTCTCTCCGCAGCCGCGCTCTGCTCGTCTCTCTGCATCGCCTCGCTCTTCGCCGTCCCGACCGGCGCCGGCCAGCCCCGACGGCCGGATCCATCGCCGCCGAATATCGACATCAGCCAACGGCACACGAACGAGTCCGAGGAGGCCATCGCCGTCAACCCGACCAATCCGCAGAACATCGTCATGGTCTCGAACGTGGACTTCCCGGCCGCCGGGATGCTGGAGGGGGTGAGCTTCAATGGCGGGCAGACCTGGACGACGAAGCTGATCGGAAACAACGACAAGCTGGGTGATGCCTGCTGCGACCCCAGCCTCTCCTTTGACAGCTACGGCAACCTCTTCCTGACCTACCTCTTCAACGTCGAGGACACCTTGCCGGTCGCCCTCTCGACGGACGGAGGCCGCTCCTTCCATCTGATCGCAAACATCAGCGGGATCGGGAAACGCAACGGCAAGGGCGCACAAGAGAAGGGACTGTTCCGCTTCGTCGATCAGCCCACGATCGCCGCGGCCGAGGGCGAGGTCTGGGTGGTCGTCAACGTCGGCGGACCGATGGGCGCATTCGGCGCCAAGGTCACGGGCCGGGGCCAGGTCGGGGATTTCTCAACCTCCGAAATCGTCCCGGGTACCAACAACTGCACCTACGGCGACGTCGCCATCGGCCCGGCTGGCCAGGTCATGCAGGTGTGCACACTCACCGAGAGCGGGCAGGGTGGCGGCAAGCTCTTCGTCAATGTCGATCCCGATGGGCTCGGGTCGGCCGGGTTCGGCGATCGCGTCTTCGTCGCCGATACCCACGTCGGCGGGTTCGACTTCATTCCGCCCCAGCCTGACCGCTCGGTCGACGCCGAGCCCGGCCTTGCCTGGGACCGTACGGGCGGGCCGCACAGCGGCCGGGTCTACCTGGTCTACACGCTTGAACACCCGAACGAGAGCGACAACACGGACATCCAGGTGCGCCGCTCCGACGACGCGGGCGCGACTTGGAGTGCCCCCGTGCGGGTGAACGACGACAGCACCAAGAGCAGCCAGTTCCTGCCTAAGATCTCGCTCGATCCGACCAGCGGGAAAATCGCGGTCGTCTGGTACGACGCGCGCAATGACCTCGGCAGCGGCGGAGTGGGCGACACCGACGGTGTGGCGAACGACGACGCTCAGTTCTGGGGCGCTTTCAGCCCCGATGGGCAGACCTTCAGCAGCAACGTCCAGATCAGCGCGGGCACCTCGAACTCGCACGATGCGCACAACGGCATCGACTACGGCGATTACACCGGCCTGTCGTTCTACGGCGGGGTCGCCCACCCGGCGTGGGCGGACAACTCGAACAGCACAGGCAACAACCCGGATGGAACGCTCCACCAGTTGGACGTGAATACGGCGGCCGTCCCGGCGTTGTAACCGTCGGCGGGCCGAAAGCAGATCGACGCCGGTCGGAGTGACCCGAGACCGGCCTAGCGGATGCCGGTGTCGATCGAGAAGTCGACGCGCCGGTACCGCCGGGCGCCGACCCGTGCCTTGACCGGCTCCAGGCCGCGCCCGACCTGCGGCTTCTTCGGCAGACGCACCGAGTACAGGCCGGGCGCGAGAGTTACTCGGTAGCGGCCCTTCTCGTTCGTCGTCGCGCGCTTGACGGCGCGTCCGTTCCGCATAAAGACGAGCGTCACGTCCTTCGCCGGCGCACTACAAGGCTGGCCGGCGACGCACACCGGCGCGATCGGCCCGCGCATGACGATGCCCCAGAGTCCGCTTGGGCTCGTCGTTGCGCCGGCCGAGGCCGCTACGGCACTGGCGGCGAGAAGGACTATGAAGACGCGCATCTCATTCGGAAGGTAGCGCTTTCGGAGGGCGAGGTGGGCGCCGGTGGTGTCCGGGTCTGCGCCGTTCACCACTAGGATCCTGGCCGTGTCGAAATACCTCCACACGATGGTCCGGATCACCGATCCGGACCGGAGTCGCGTGTTCTACGAAGCACTCGGCTTCGAGTTTCGCCGAGAGCTGCCGATCGAGCGAGACGGCGAGCTCGAGGCGACGAATTACTTCTTCGGGATGCCCAACGAGAACGCGGAGCTGGAGCTGACGTTCAACCACGACGGACGGAGCTACGACCTCGGTACCGGTTACGGCCATGTCGCCATTGGCGTCGACGACCTCGACGGCACGCTCGAGCGCCTCGCCGGCCAGGGCATCGAACCCGAGCGCCCTCCTTACACGGTGCGTGAGGGCGGTTCGAGACTCTGCTTCGTGCGCGACCCGGATGGATACCGAGTCGAGTTGATCGAGCGCGCCTAGTCCTAGTTGCTCGTGACGAGGTACCCCGCGCGGCCCTGCTCGCCGGAGGCCCAGCACGCGTGTGGTCCGGCACAGTCGACGGTGTCTAAGCTGCCGCTGTCGAACCGCGTCCAGGTGTCGCCGCGGTCGGTGCTGACGTCGCTGCCCGAGGGCCCGACGGCGATCGCGGTGTGGCCGTCCGCCCACGTCGCGCCGGAGCGGTACTCGGGCGGTGCGCCCGGAACGAGGGCCCAGTTGAAGCCGCTGTCGCTCGTGAGCGCGAAGTTGTCAGGCGACGCAGTCGGCGTCGTGAAGTCGCCGCCTACGCCGAGCCCGTGCTTCTCGTCGCGGAAGGCAAGCGCGAAGATGCCGGCGGTCGGGCCGCTGCGGATCGGCGTCGCGCTGACAGTCCACGTTCTACCGCGGTCGTGCGAGCGAAACACGCGAGCCTGCGCGCCGCCGCCGGTCCCGAACCACGCGGTGTGTCCCTTCGAGGTGACGCACTGGCCGCTCGCGGCGAACGCGAACTCGCCGGGCAGCGCCGGGGGCATCCCCGCCGGATCGACGACGTTCCAACTCCGGCCGCCGTCGTCCGTGGCGATGATCCGGAACTTGTTTCCGTCGGGCGGATCGGAGACTGCAAGGCCGTGCTCCCTGTCGAAGAAGGTCATGCAGTCGTAGAACGCGTTCGGATCCGAGTTCACGAACGTCAGGGCCCACGTGCGGCCGGCATCCGAGGTGACGTAGATGCGGAAATCGCT
>Ga0070707_100003580_pt1 | contig 14649 bp, 14 predicted proteins | sample KBSK5502metaG_FD_65468 | JGI IMG/M metagenome (GOLD analysis project Ga0070707, IMG submission 65468) | Corn, switchgrass and miscanthus rhizosphere microbial communities from Kellogg Biological Station, Michigan, USA - KBS K5-50-2 metaG | ecosystem: Host-associated > Plants > Roots >... | reverse complement strand
TTGTTGTCCGGCATCGTTCAAAACAAACGCAACGTATTTCCCGTCCGGAGAGACGGCGACTTTGACTGCTTTGCCGGTCGTCGTAAATTTCGCCAGCCTGGCATTCTCAAAGGCCACGCCCAGGCTGCGCCTCCAGAGAAAAACTCCGACGACCAGGGCCAGCGCCGCGGCCATGGCGACGGTTATCCAGAACCATCGTGGCAGCCGAGGTTTTGATCCCGCCTCAGACAATTGACGCGAGACCGGCATAGCGGTGATGTCGATAACTCTCGCTTTCGAGTTCTCACCGGCTAGCTCATTTGGATCATATTCCTCTTCATAACTGACCCTGGTTCTCTCCCTGACGACGATCACATCTGAAGTCGTGCTGGGCGAATGCCTGACGTCCGCTACGAACCGATAACCCCGGCGGGGAATCGTCTCGATGTAGTCGCCGTCGCCCAGGGCCTTGCGCAACGTGTAAATGTTTTGCGTAAGGTTCGACTCTTCCACAAAACTGTCGGGCCAGAGCGTCCTCATCAGCTCGTCTTTCTCAACCACGTCCCCATGATTTTCGATCAGGAAAAGCAGCGTGTCGACAGCCTTCGCCTTGAGAGGCACGACCTGGCCATCACGCATTAACTGCCGGTTGGCAGTGTCTATGCGAAACGGTCCGAATTCGTAAAAGTGCCTGTTTTCCTTGCTCATCCGGCGGTTTAGAAACGGTTGAGAAACAATTGAGCGTCCAGTTGAAGACTTCTAGACCACGCCTCGCGGATTATGCGCCCGTTCGTTGGAGCATTCTAGACAAAGCTTTTGCAGGGAACAACATTTCCCAGGAGGAGGAGCAAATCAATGAGGAGAGTCACAATTGTTTTGGCGGCCGTCGCCCTCTTGGCCGCCGCAGCCAGTTCGGTGTTCAAAGCGACCCGAGCCCAAACCCGGAATTCCAGCAGCAAGGTCCAGTTCAGTGAGGCATTCGTTTTCCCCAACGAGTGTACCAATGAATTGATGGACGTTACCGACGTTACGACCGTCACCTGCCATGACCAACAAAGAGCCGACGGCAGGTTTAGTGAAAAGTGTGAGATTCACCAGGACGTCACCGCCACTGGTCGAGACACAGGTATCACCTGGTTTGGCACAGGCACGTTCAGAGATGAATTCGTAACCACTGACCCGTGCAATTTCTCGTTCATCAATCAGGGCAAGGTTCAACTAATAAGCCGCGGATTAGAGGTCAACACCATCATTGCTTTTGACGATCTTGTCCGGATGCAGGATTGCGCCTTGACCGATGACCAGCACCTCGCTTCGTTCGACTGTCGCGGGAACGACAAACCGTAAACGACAGTGCGCCGCCTCGCGCACGCTGGCCCTCGCAAAAACAAGAGTGGGCATGAAAAAGAGGACCGCAAGGATCACGGTAGAGACTGAACGCCTGCTGGTAATTCCCTGTTCGAAGGCGTCTGGCGACGGCTGGTGTAGTCAGTGCCAGGCCGAAGTCAAATTGATCGGCCTCGAAGAAGCCGCGGCCATCGGCGGAGCCAGCCAGCGCGCGATTTTTCGTCAGGCCGAATCCGGAGAGATTCACTTTACCGAAACCGAAGACGGAAAAGTCATGTTTTGCCTCAATTCGATTTCGAGGCCTGGGACCGTCAATCCGCGCAAGCTATTGCGCTCATAGGTGGTAGTGCAGTCCCTCGAGGTGGCACGGGCGTCCCGCCCGTGAATCACGCGCAAGATGCGCGTGCCACCTTCGACCTGCGCTACTAGCCGCTCAAAAAATAATTTTCAGAAAGGAACTCACAATGAGAAAGTTTTGGTTTTTGGTACTCCTGGTTCTTGTCTGCCCCGTTTTGGGATCGGCTCAGGGATCAAGTGACTACCACAAGGTCGAGGTGTATGGTGGCTTCTCAGCCAGCCTGGTTGAATCAACTGTAAGCCAAGCGAGCTTCAACGGCCTGGGCAGCACACAGACATTCACCAACTTGTGCAGCGCGGCTACCGGCGACGTGATTGGGCCTAATTTTCAGGACTTCTTCTGCTCGCGACGAAACTTCAACGGTTTTGACGCGTCCGCAACCTACAACATGACGAAGTACTTCGGAATCAAGGGAAACGTGACCGGACATTTCAGGTCCCAGAGTTACGTCGATCGATTCAATCCGCCAGGCTTAACCCAAACAATCAATAACCAGGAGCGCCTCTGGCAGTTTCTGGGTGGCATTCAGATCAAGAACAACAGCACATCAAAACGGGCCAAGCCGTTCGCGCACGCCTTAGTCGGCTTCGCCCGCTATACGAATCGACAATCGCAGGATCTTGATCTGTTTCCGTTCGCAAATTTCACCATCGAGGATCGCGAGACGAGTTTCGCGATGAAACTAGGCGGTGGGATCGATGTGCGCGCCGGTAAGCGCTTCGATGTTCGCGTGATTGAGATTGATTACAATCCGGTCTTCGCCGGCAACCGTAACCCGGCGAGTATTGCCGGTCCGTTCACCGTAAACTTTAGCGGCAAGACAGCACACAATTTCACGGTCGGCATTGGATTGGTTATTCACTGAATTGTGTTCGGAGTTCCGCCTTTAGGCGGTTCGCATTGCCGCCTGAAGTCGGAACTCCAAACTCACTCCTTAAACCGCTCGATCTCGCCCGGCTTGCGCAACATCTTGTTCACTTCGCCCAGGTGCATCTCTTCTTCGGCGACCATCTTGCGCGCATACTCTTCAATAAACACTGAACGATCGCGAACCAGGTCGAGCAGATTCTTATAAAGTGCCAGCCCTTCCTTCTCCGCTTCCAACGACTCAAGCAGGATGTCGTTGATGCCGTGCTTCGTCGTTTCGAGCAGCGCACCGATTTTCAGGCTGGGATGTTCGCCCAGATGCGTGACCATCTCGCCGGCAACGTTGGCGTGCTCCAGGCAGGTGTTAGCTTCGCCTCGCAACCAACTGACAATGGGAATGCGGCTATGGCCAAAAACCATCAGCGAATAATGCGTGTAACGCACGACGCCGGCTAACTCTGTTTCCAGAATTTCGTTGAGCAGCGCGACGACTGCTTTTCGGTCAAATTGTTCTGCCATGGTGCCGGAAATGATAGTTCGAGAATTGAGATTAGTAAATCGGGGCGGTCCCGAGCCGCGGCTCTGCCGCCCGATGTGCGGAAAGTCTCTGACTTTTCGGGCGTGCTCTATTCTTGCTTCCTGGAGGTACGCCTCCAGTTCGCGAGGCGTAGCCTCGCGATGAATTCAAAAGTAGTCAGATCCGGTAAGGCGAAGCCTTACCGCACATCAGGCGGCGAAGCCGGGAAGATGACCCAGATGCTAACGAAGATATTGCTTACGCCCGGGCTTCCGACTCCTCACACCGGCAACGGCTCGCCCTTCGTCTCTTTCCCAAAGGGCAGCAGCAACAACCCAACCAGAAAGGCCAGCGACGTCAGCGCTACAGGTGTTCCAATCGTGTGATAGTAAGCAACGCCCGCGCCGACCAGAAAAGTTATTCCCGCACCGCCAAACCGTCCAATTGAAGTGGCGAAGGCAAAGGCGCTGGCCCGGCATTCCGTGCGATATTGTTCCGGCAGCCACAGCGTGTACATCGCAAAGTTTGCTCCGCCCACGCCCAGCCAGAACAAACAAATCATGAACCAGACCAGTGCATGCGTCTGCAGATAGAAGACATAGCCAAACCCGATCGAAATAAACACCGCCATCAAAGCGAAATAAATCGCCAGCGTTAATCTGCGGCCAAACTTCTCAGCCAGAATCGGCAGCAGCAGACATCCGATGATTGTCCCCGTCGAAAGCACCATCGTGGCATAGGAAGCCAACTTCACGCCTTCGGCTTCGGTGAATCCTGATCTTAAGGCCAGCTGTCCTACCGACGCCGGCACATAAACGGAACCCGCCCAAAGACCGACAATCGAAATGAAAAGGTAAGTTGAATTTAGCAGCGTGCGCCGGCGGTACTCATCAGAAAACAGCGCGTTGAATGCACGCGTCATCGTCCATGCTTTGCCGACTTCTTCAATGCGATGTTCCCAACGCTTTGATTCGGTAACACCCCAGCGGATGAAGCCGACCAGCAACGCCGGGCTGCCGCCGACCAAAAACATCGCGCGCCAGCCATAGCGCGCACCGACAAAATAGTTCGCAATGGCCGCCAGAAATATTCCGACGTAATAGCCGGTGTGCATCAAGCCGGCAGCCATCTTGCGACGTGATTCAGGAAGCTCTTCGGCGATGAAAGTGCCGCCCATGGACCATTCGCCACCGATTCCGACGCCGGCCAACAACCTGAAAGCCGCCAGCATCCAGACATTCGCAGCGAATGCGCCCGCGAATGTGAAGATCGAGTAACAAAGGATCGTGAACATGAGCGTGCGCACACGGCCGAAGCGATCGGCGATCGGCCCCCAAACCAGCGAGCAACCCCAGCCAACCAGGAACAGCGCGAACAACAAACCACCGTAATAGCCTATGTTTGATTGATTGCCGGCAATACCTGAACGAGGCAGAAGCTCGCGCAGCGCCGGCACCATCACCAGCGCGTAGATGAACGAGTCCATGCCGTCCAGGACCCATCCACCCCAAGCCGCCAGAAAACCACGGCGTTGATTTTTGGTTAAGGAAACACGGGGCATCGGGTTTGGGAGTTTAGCACTGGCGCCGTGTTAGAAGGCGAGGAAGTTTTGGGGTTCGGTTCAAGTTTTCCGGGTTGCCGATAGGAAGAAGGGTTATTCGGGAGTCTGCCTTAAAGATTATTGTCAATGCCGATCATGCCGCGATCAAGCAGCGTCTTAATCATGCGCAGGCTGTCAACTTCACGGAACGGGCACACCGACAGAATCCCGGAGATATCCAACTCACCGTTGATTCGCGAAAGCACAAATCCTTCCTGCGGCCCCAGGTATTGACTCGCCAGTTGGTCCAAACTCGCCAGGAGACGGGGCACTGCTTGTGGCGACAATCCATTCTGATAAAGCTTGGCGACATAGCCTCGTTCCGCTTCTTCGCGCAAACTTTGGGCTTCGGTGTTTTTGGGCTCCTGTTCGAGCGCGCTGTAAATAAACACCAGAGCATTCTCGACGTCATCATCTTTCAACTCCGCTCGGGCCAACTGCAGCAGCTCCGGAATAGTTTGCGGAAAATTGAGTGCGGAAAGATCTGCGGCAACTTCAACGGCCGGCGGCTCGGCTTCGCCGGCTACTTTGATGGCCCCTTTCTCAACCAGATCGAACAGCACCGCGTAAGCGTGAAACAGCGACGTGTGCAGGTTGAAGCAAATCTCGGCCGCAGTGAGGTGCTTCTCAACGTGGTAAAGAACTTCGCGAATCTCTTTGTTGCTTTCCCGGATCGAATGCGTCCAGCCTGACTTCAATTCAAAAAATGTGCGATCGGACGGAATTACTTTTCGATAGCGCGACCATTCGTCGATGCGATAGATGCCGTCCATGATGACGGACGTCGCATTTACCTCAATGCGAATCAGATCGTGCGGCAGCGGCTCGCTATCAAAAAACTCAAAGTCGGCTTCCTCCCAAATAAACAGGTCGTAGATTATTTCCAGCGTGCGGGTGCGGAGCACCTCCATGATGTCGGCCTCGCTGACAAGCCCTCTGGAGGAAAGGACTGTCCCCAGCTTGCCGCCGGACTGCCGATGGATGTCCATGGCTGTCTGCAGCTGGGCTTCATCAATCTTGCCGTAGTGCAGCAGCACCTGGCCCAGGAATTCTTTGGGATCATTCGAAGTGGAGCCGACGATTAATCCGTCCTCGAGATAGATTTGTTTGATGATGCTGCCGCGGCCGATTTTGAGCGTGCCTGTCTTGCGACCTGCCGCCAGAAACTGGAGCACGTCAGCGACACTCATTGTGTTCAGGGTTCCGCGAATTCCCATCGGGTCAAATCTTTGAGGTTCGTAAGTGGAAGGGGTTTTCTGTCCTAGCGTAACCCAGGGCAAGTTAACTGAGACCAGCCACAATTCAACTAAACCAGCTTACATTTTTCGGATACTGAGATTCAAGTGTTATTTGGTGTAATTCCCGGCGCCGAGGAAATGCAGCGAAACATAAGCTTCGTCGCCGATCACCCAGCTGTCATGCGGGACAGGCGGAATGTAGAAGAGAGCGCCCGGTTTCAGCTCAATATCGCGACCATCCTGCATGGCGGCCATGGCGTGTCCCGAAATCACCAGGCCCACGTGTTCGACATCGCACAGAGGAGCGCCGGAAAGCGGGCTGACATGTTCAGACCATTTCCATCCCGGCTCGTAGGTTGCTCTACCAACCGTCATTCCGCCGATTTGCACAATCTCGAACTTCCCTTTTTCAAAGCGACGGGTCTCATCAGGATTTTCAAAGCTTTTCAGGATGACTTCCAGCACCGGTCCCCCTCAAATGATTAGCAGGGTATTAACATACTTAGCTAGTCCGCTGGTTTCGTGTACGTGTTTGGCACCAGATCACTACGGCTTCAGCGCACTACGCGCAAGTTTCTTTTTCAGATCGGTGTAGCCCTGATCGCCGGCAACCAGTTGACCGAGCACTTTGCGTATGCCGCGATGCCCGCGCGCGAATTCAATCATCCGATCCGTGAACGGCGCGCCCCAGAAATTTCCGTAAAAGCGGCGGCGCATCTGCGACGCTCGCCTTAACTCCGCACCAAAATCGTTCCGCCATTTTTGTTCGTAAGCAAGCGGTTCGCCGGCGAGATACGCGTCAGCAAATAATTCAGCGGAACGAATCGCATAATAAATTCCTTCACCTGTTACGGGATCTGCAAAGCCGGCGGCATCGCCCAGCAAAGCCCATCCTTCTCCGCAAGCGCTGCGCGTGTCCCAGGTGCGCGGCGCTAAGCCCGGAATTCGCGCGGCGTAGCGCTCGGCAGTGTGACGCAAATTGTTTATCTGCGTTTCGTTCTTCTCCTTCTTCCATAGCCGCATTCGCGGACTCGAGCCGCCGGCTTGCGCCACTTCGTAATAGCTCACCATAAAATCCCACAGCAGAGAATCCAGCTTCTCGTGATCGAAAGCATCCTGCGTCGTCGCAATCCCGAACGACACATGATCGATGCGCGGAAAAGCCCAGGCGTAACCAACCCACTTCGGCAGAAAGGCCACAACGGTTGCGGCATCCCGCGAGTCAGGTAACGGCGCGCGATAGCCAAAAGCCACTTCCATGTCGGCAGGCGGCAAAGGCCCGGTGAGCTTTTTCGCGATGGCGCTGTTCGCTCCTTCGGCGCCCACCAGATACTTAGTTTGAAACTCGGCGCCACTTTGGGTGTTCACGATCCACCCGTCGTCAGTTTGTTTGAAGCCCCGCGCCGAAACTTTTTCCGCGAAAACGGTCGCCCCCGCGGCACGCGCCCGTTCGCGCAGGAAAGTATCGAACGCGATTCGCGAATACACCGCGAACGGCTCTTCCAATTTCAGATGCAGGTGCTTTCCCGAAGGCGAATACATATCGAGCTCATCAATCGTGCGTCCGACGGCTTCCAGCAAATGCGGCCAGGCCTTCAAAGCTTTTGAAGTCACGCCGCCGCCACAGGCCTTTGGCTCGCCCGGTGGGCGGCCATCGAACAGCGCTATGCGAACCCCCGCGCGCGCGAGACATTCAGCGGCGAAAGATCCGGCCGGACCAGCACCAACGATCAGGACGTCAAATCGATCCATTAGCGCCTAATCATAAACCGCGACATCTTCGTTTAGAAGTGGGACGATGCCCGTTAGGATCTCGGCAACGTGCGGCTCTGCCGCCTGATGTGCGGCAAGGTTTTGCCTTACCGACCTGCGCCCCTTTCCTCATCATCGCGAGGCTACGCCTCGCGAAGGAGGCGGAGCCTCTTAAGAACAGTTGAGCTATCCGGAAAGTCTGAGACTTTCCGCACATCGGGCGGCAAAGCCGCGGCGCCGGTAACGAGAAGGCTTCTGACACGGTTGCGCCGGTGCTAAAATCTCCATGCAAACTTTTCGGAATATCCTCTGCGTCCTCGGTGGTGAATGTCTTATGGCCCACACGAGCTCATTAGTCTTTGCCGGGATTGCTCCGCATCCGCCGATCATGGTGCCGGAAGTCGGCCGCGATGCCTGCGTCGACGTGCAAAACTCAATTAGTGCGATGGCGGAACTGACTGAGCGCGTTATTGCGAGCGGCGCAGAGACGGTCGTGATCATTTCGCCGCACGCTCCGCTCGAAGCCGATGCTTTCATTGCTTACGAAGGACCGCAGCTCTACGGGGACTTCGCGAACTTCCGCGCCGCCACGGCCACGATTCATGCAGAACTCGACGAAGAGTTGCTTAAGGAGATTACCCGCGCCGCCGGTGAAGAGGAATTAGTCGTATTAAGAATCAAGGGGCACGACCTCGATCACGGCACAGCCGTACCGCTTTACTTCCTGCACCGGAACGGATGGAACGGGCGCGTGATCGCGCTGGGATACAGTTTTCTCTCGACTGAAGATCATGTGCGCTTTGGAAAATGCATTCGTCAGGCGATCGAGAGAATCGGTCGCCGCGTCGCGTTCATCGCCAGCGGTGATTTGAGTCATCGACTGAGACGCGACGCTCCCGCCGGTTACAATCCTGATGCACATCTTTTTGATGAAGAAGTTTTAGATGCGATTCGCACCTGTTCGACCAGTCGCATTGTCGACATCGATCAGGAGATGCGCCGCATGGCCGGAGAGTGCGGCTATCGCTCGATGCTGGTGGCCATTGGCGTCGCCCAGGGGGCCGCCGGGAATTGCGAAGTGATCAGTTACGAAGCGCCCTTTGGCGTTGGCTATCTGGTGGCGCAACTCGCCCGGAGCCCGGACCTGCCGTCCGCAGCAGATGAACCTGCCGAACAACCAGGCATTCCAGCCCTGGCCCGTCGGGCCATCGAGAACTTCATCACGACCGGAACGGTCATCGACCCGGCCAACGAGCTTTCAGATTTGTTTTCCGCCCGCGCCGGTTGCTTCGTCTCGATCAAGACCCACGATGGAGATCTGCGCGGTTGCATCGGCACGATCGATCCGGTGAAAGACACTCTCGCTGAAGAAATCATCTGGAACGCGATCAGCGCTGCCACCCGCGACCCACGATTTTCTCCGGTTCGCGCAGACGAATTGCTTAACTTGAAATATTCCGTCGACGTACTCTCCGCGCCCGAGCCGTGCGCTCTGGACGATCTCGATCCAAAGATTTATGGCGTCATCGTGGAAGATGAAAATGGTGTGCGTCGTGGCCTATTGCTGCCGAACCTTCCCGGGATAGATACCGCAGGCAAACAAGTCGAACTGGCTGCGCGCAAAGCCGGCATTTCGCCCGAAGCGAGCATCAAACTTTTCCGTTTCCGAGCCGACAGATATTCGGAGTGAGAGAATATCAGGATCCGTCGTAAGCCTTCTTCGCCGGTACGCTGACGAACTCGTCAGTTTCTATGATGTAAGCCGTAAGGGAATAACCGTAAACACATCCCGTGTCGAGGCCGATTGCCTTGGGCCCTCGTCGCGGTTCCGCCGCCGGCCAGTGCCCGAAGATCACAGTCTTTTCGCCGTTGTAGACGTGATACCACGGGATGCCATCCTCGCTTTCACGGTCAGGCCCCAGCACCCGTATGCGCGTCAGGTCGCCGGTGGTCTGTGAATGGAGTTCAACATTTGGGCGTAAACCGGCATGCACCACCAGATGTGTGCCCAAGTCAATGATGAATGGCAAAGAGTTCAGGAAGTGAAGGTACTTATCTTTCTTACGCTTCAGTTTTTTGTGCGTGTCTTTTGGACCTTGTTTGAGATCTATGTTTTCGCCGTTCCAGTAACGGCGCAGGATAAGATCATGATTGCCGATAACCGTCGAAAATCGCTTGTCAGTTATGAACAGGTCGAGCACTTCACGGACTTTAGGTCCTTTACTAACCAGATCGCCCACCGAAACAACGCGATCTGACTGTTTGAACTTGGCCTTTTTAAGCAATTTCATGAGCTCGTCATAGCAGCCATGAATATCGCCGACAACGATAGTGCGAGATCCCATTCAAATCCTCCCTGCAGTAATTCTTATAGCTCAGGAGTTTAATAAAAGCGAGAAGACGGTTAAAATTACGCGCAAAACTTTGCCTGCCGGCCCGTCCTTCAACCGGCTTTTTGCTTTTTCTTGAGCGACGGCTACCACAGTGTTATCATTTGCGCCGGCCGTTGACGCCCGAAAACTTCTAGTTTACCTGCTGAAATGATTACTGCGAGGCCACTGATGACTGGAAAGAACTATCTCCGCAGCTGGTACGGTTTGGTTGCTGTGCTCATGTTTGCTACCGGCGCGCTGGCCCAGGAGGCCGCGAAGCCCGCCACAAACACGGTTAATGTCCGAATCAAGAACTTTGGCCGGATGGATGACCGGTTCTATCGAGGCGCTCAGCCGGGCAAAAAAGACTACAAAGACCTGGCAGCCCTGGGAATCAAGACAATTATCGACTTGCGCGAAGATCCCGAACCATATGAACAGCCGCTGGTCGAATCTTTAGGAATGAAATACGTAAACATTCCCATGATGGGCAAGAAGTACCCAACTACAGAAGCCACTGAAGCTTTCCTGAAGACGATCAATGACCCCGCCACCGGCAAGTTTTTCGTGCACTGCGCCGGCGGCCGTCATCGCACCGGTGCGATGGGAGCTGTGTATCGCTTCCAACTCTATGATTGGACGTTCGACCAGGCTTACCAGGAAATGAAGCAATACGACTTCTACACACGTTTTGGCCATCAGGCTTTCAAAGACTTTGTGGCTGATTACGCCAAAACCCACCCAAACAAAAAAGTTTCCGCGGACCAGGCTCAGACCAAGCAGTAAAGTTTTCTCAGATTGGGAATTATTAAGAAGGCCGCGCTGATTTAGTCAGCGCGGCCTTCAATGTTAAGAGTGGTGCAGCCGTCTCGCCCTGTTAGAATCACGCGCAAGATGCGGTACTGGGTCAGTTTGAATTCAATAATCTCATTAGCACCGCTTTAGCGCGGTGAGTTCAGTGTCCAGCGGAACCTTGAAACCGTTTAAACGGTTTCCCTTTTCAAAACAATTCTGAATCACCGGGCTAAAGCCCCGGTGCTAATGAAACAAGACAGGCAGAGTCAAACTGCACCAGTACCCAAGACGCGCGCCACTTTTGGTTACTTTGCAAATGGCTTGAAGTCGAACCTCTCTGATTTCGTCCCCTCGCCACCATCGACGATAGCAGTTAATCCGCCTTCAGAATTCTTGCGATAGATGATTCGCTTGGGAAAGTCGTGCTGCGGATTCTCGAACACTGCCTCCTGGCCCGAGACACGCGTGAGCTTGAAATCAGTTGCGGGACAGCGGCCTTTGGGACTGGCGACGTAATAGATCGCGTCACCGCGTTCTTCAAGTCTAAGAAATTCGAATGATGCGGTCCGCTCACCGACGAGCGTGCGACTGATGCCAATCATCGATCCGCCGGCCGGACGAGTCCAGTGCTCTTCGGAAACAGCTCGGCCCGTTGAATCAGTCTGCCAGTCACCCGACATCCACCCGAGATCAGAAATCGTCCAACCGGGGGTCGACGTGGGATTCGCGCCTGCATTGCGACCGATGAAAGCAGACAATACCAGCAGCGCCATCACGAAAAGCACTTGAAAAGAATGTTTGTAGCTCATTGAATGTCTCCGCCTCAAATTTATCGACTGATCATTGAAGTGGCACAGACTCTAGTCTGTGTTTGTTCGAAATCTCAGAAGATCACAGACTAAAGTCTGTGCCACTAAAATCGGGATTCTAAGCCGCGGCGATATTTGGCGTATTGGAGAAATCGGACACACGATTCTTCCGCGTGAAGGCCTCTGTCAGCCCGCCCGAATTAGCGAGGAGTACGGAAGGAGTTTGATGTGCAAACTGTCGGAAATCGTTAATCAGATGCGCCTGGTCAAAATATCCGCATTCAAAAGCGACGCCCGCCCACTCAGCGACGTTTTGGTCAACCGCCCTGAATACCTGCTGAAAACGCAGCAAACGGCACAACAGTTTTGGGCCCACACCGACTTCCATTAGAAATCTTCGGCGCAATTGGCGGGCGCTGATGCCCGCTTCCGCAGCGAGCGTGTCTACCGGCACTCTTCCGGCAGCCCTGATCATCCTGGCTGTCAGATCCACAAGTCGCGAGTCATGTCCGCAACCGCGCAAACGTTTAGCGAGCATTCGTTCAATTGCGGCAATCTTCATTCGCAGTGCGGCATCGACTTCGGCAGCTGCTACGAATTCACGCTCAAGGTCAGCGGCGATCGCGCCCAGTTCTATTATCTGGTCAGTCGCCTCATGCATCGGAAGACGGACAAAAGGAAAGGCGCCTCCCGGATGAAAACGAATTCCGATCACTCGCACAGAACCGGTTGGCTTAATGAGCACCGGCCGCGTCATTTGGCCAACTAGAAAGTGACTTGGCTGGAGTCTTTCTTCCGCACGTTCGCCAGTTTCGGTGAACCGGGCCCCAAAGTTCAGGATAATTTCGACGCAACCGTCAGGAAGAATCCGTTCAGGGGTGATTTCTAACGGATCAGGTTCGCCTTCCAATGTCCAGAAACATTCGATAAAGGGCGCCAGCAATCTGCGGGGTTGGATTTCTCGATAACGCATTTTTGTAGAAGATCCTGGCTGAGAGTCCGCGGAGCGGATGTCAGCATAAAGCCTGGGGCGCGAGCCCCAGGATCGCATCAGGAAAAGCGATCAAAGCCTGCGAAGCGGGCGGCAGCCGCATCATTGGAACTAATGTTAAGCGCAACGACTATCGTCTGCTTCGCAGGCTCTCTGATTATGATTCGATCTTGATCCTGGGGCTCACGCCCCAGGCTTTATGCTAACGTCCGCTCCGCGGACTGAAAAATCAGCCGTCGCTCCGCGACGAAAGCAGAACGTTCCTAACAGCTCTGATCGACTGTTTGTGCAAAGCCTCGCGGCCTAGCGATAAATGTAAGTCGTACTCTCTTTTTGCTCCCACTCGATGCTGTCAACATTTTCAGCGTCGGCCGCAAATATCTCTTCGCTAAGCCGATTCGTGCTGAAGCCGGTACTGAGGTTGACGATGTAGACGATCTTTCCCATCGGGTCATCTTCGTCCTCGCGATCAAGCTCTCTCATTTCGGTGTCCAACTTGTTATTGGAAAAAACCTGCTGCAGAACCTGATTGGTCCGGTCGACTTTTTTCGTTTTCACTGTGATTTCCATTGAGCGAAAGACTTGCGACTGTTCGAAGGACTCCAGAATCCCCAGGGCCAACAAGACGAAAAGCGTGAGAATGACTGCCATGTCCCAGCGTCCCACACCAGCCGCCAACCCAACGCCCAGACAGATCAGCAATACGGTGATCTCTTTCGGATCGCGGATGTTGGTGCGAAATCGGACGAGCGAGGCTGCCGCAAAAATACCGAAGGCCCGCGCCGCACTGTCACCTACGACCATCATCATAGCGCCCGCTACTACTGCCATCAGGATTTGCGTCTGGGCCACATATGGATTGCGGCGGCTCATCGAGACACCGCGCCGGGGGCGAAAGGCCAGCAACGCCGCGAGAAAAGCAGCCAGCGAAAATCGCAAAGCAATCCTGGCGGCAATCGATTCCCAACTACCTACGCTGGTAGGTGAAGATGTCGATGAATCCAATCCGAATAGTTGCCAGAGTAAGGGATGATTCTCAGCCGGCGACGGCGTAGCGGTCGGAGCCCCGGCTCGATTTTCCGTACGTTGGACACTCGCGTCCGCGGGCGCGGAGCGATCTCGCAAAACATAAGCGAGCAGTCCGCTGCCCAGGAGGAGCGCGGCGAAAGTGGCCAAAAGGCCAACCGTCAGTCTGTTCATAAGTCGATCCTTTCTGCCGGTACGCACGCCTCCGGCGTGCTCAAATGGTGATGGATTCAGACAGAAGCACGCCAGAGGCGTGCGTACCTACTGAAGGTTCACCAACTGATTGATTCGGGCCCGCGTTGCATTGGTCAAAACCTGCACTTCATCCGGCGTGTAGTTGGCGGCGCGAAACGCGTCACTTAGTTGCTTATCGCTCAAGCGTGACAGCCAGCTGGCGATCCATTTCGCCTGTTCGACCGTAATGTTGCTGAAGAGACCGGAGTTCTTGCCGCCGTACGCGAATTTCACGCGACCGCCTTCGACGCCTTCGATGAATTTTGCTTTGGCGTAATCTTCGGGCTTGTTACGGCTGCGCGACATAAAACCACCGGTCTTCCCGAACGTCGCGCCCAGATCGCTGAGAATGTAGTGAAGTTCGGGACCACCACTCTCTCCCTTCGGCAAGTAGAGAATTCGGTTGTTGTCGTCTTTGAGGTCCCAGTTATTCATCAGAGACATCATCACAATCATACCCTGAAATTCTTTGGTGCCGGCGAAAGGATTGTTGGCCCATTGCCAGTTTTCCAAACGCTTCACCTCGGCGGGCCGCGCTTCGAATTTGGCGTTGGCAAAACCGCCGCCCTCGCATTTCTTTACACTGTTTGACGGCGCGCCTTCGATCTTGATGCAGGGCACCAGATAATTGATTTCAGTCGCGTAACCGAGCGCCCACATCAACCTGACTGCCGCGGTTTCCGGCTGAGCTTCTGACCGAAGTTTCGCAACCCAGATCTTTCCTGATCCATCGCGCACGCGATAGTTGATCGAGTAACCGCCAC
>Ga0070707_100003579_pt1 | contig 14651 bp, 15 predicted proteins | sample KBSK5502metaG_FD_65468 | JGI IMG/M metagenome (GOLD analysis project Ga0070707, IMG submission 65468) | Corn, switchgrass and miscanthus rhizosphere microbial communities from Kellogg Biological Station, Michigan, USA - KBS K5-50-2 metaG | ecosystem: Host-associated > Plants > Roots >... | reverse complement strand
CTTCGTTCGGGACGAAGAGGCCGCCGGTTCAAATCCGGCCACCCCGACCAGTTCAGAGGGTATGTGGCATCGCCAGGGTGACTCTCGCCCGGTGCTGAGTAACTAAGTGAGTAACTACGCATCGGGCTTGTCCTCGAAGATGCGATCCATGACATCGGCGCCGTGCACGATGACGGGCCGGATCTGCTTACGGTAGATCGTCTCGGTAGTCGCGCTGCCGCTGTGGCCGACCAAGCGGGATATCTGCTCAATCGGAACGCCAGCGTCAGAGAGCAGTGAAACGAAGCTGTGCCGTAGCTCGCGCGGCGTCCACTCATGAGGATCGAGTCCGGCCGCAGCGACGACCTTGCGGAAGGAATGCCGGACGTGTGATGCATCGGCCGGCGTCCCGGGCTGTCAGCGCAGGCATGGATCACCGGAGAGAAGAGCGAGTGGACGATCGGGAGATCCGCCGCCGGGGCAAGGGTAGAAAGGGGCACTCGCCGCTGGTGGGCGGCAGCCTGGCCCGCTGCCTTAGCGCGGCGGCGCACCGGCGCGGGCCGCTGCCGCTACGCGGTCAGCCCCGCACCCGGCCCACTGGCGGTAACCGCCGTCACGCACTCTCGGTGACCGCACTTGCAAGAGCTAACCGGGCGGCCCTCCCGCGCCGGTCAGCACGGCCACCCGGCCAGGCGTGAGCAGGAGCGGTACCTTACATGGAGGTGAGCTATGACCAGGCGCTGGTGGCGGCGGACAGCGCGGCCGGGTCCCGATGCGGTGCTGGACCAGGCTGGTCCCGATGCGGTGCTGGCGGACCAGCCGGATCCCGATACGGTGCGGCCGGACCTGCTCGCCTGGGCGCAAGTCGTGGATGTGTCCCGGCTGTCAGACAAGACTGTCCGGTGGGCCGAAGATTATCTGCGGAGGTACCGGCGCATGACCTTGGGTTTCAGCCGGGAAGAGGGCTTTCGCCTCTGGTCGGTCATTAAGACTCAGGTAAGCCCGCCGCCGCCAGTCGGCGTCCATCCGCTCGACGTCATCGCGACGGTCCTCGCAGTGCGCCGTAAGCAGCTTGGCATTGGCTGAGCGAAGCCGATGAAATCGGCCTTGAGTCAGCCGAGCGGCAAATGGCTCAAGGAGAGGACACGTCGGGCGACGTTCAGCCTGATGAACCGGCCGCGCCACAAGGGCACTCAAAGGCTTGAGATCTGGAGATCGTGGCAGAACAGTGTCAACAAGCGCTTGACGATCATTCGCCTCCCAGTGTGGCCAGGCCATCTGGCTACGATGGCCGGATTTTGGCCGCACAACGGCGCTCAACGTTGCCGCCTATTGCGTATCGGTGAACAGCGTTCCGCCAGGTCAACGGGCGTATGAGCCGGTGGGGGAGCCGCGCGAAACACTCTACGGATCAGATGATCACCGCCGACCTATGTCGAGAGTCAGGCGGGCGGCCAGCAACAGGGCTACCTGAGCCGGGCAAAGTCCGCAGACGGGTAAGGAGCCAGCCAGGATGCCTGGCGGTTGAAGCGATCGATCGCCAAGCGGGATGAGGGTTGACACCCGTTCTCACGCAGGAGGATGCTCGGCTGCGTCAGGCGAAGGGCGCCGTTGCCCCGCGCCGGAAGGGGGGTTCCGGTGCGCGCTATTCTGCTCCGGATGGTTCTCGCCGTCACCGCAGCCGCGGCGCTAGCGGCGGGCGGGATCGCCTTTGCGGGCGCAAGTATCGTTCCTGGCCGGAATGGCAAGATTGTCGTGGGGCAGAACTTTCCAAATTTCGGTTTCACGATCAACCCGAACGGTTCTGAGCGGGATGCCGTTGGGCCACCGGGCAGCACGACGTGCACAGGCTGGTCGCCCAACGGCGGCAAGGTGCTGTGCAACGTCTGGGGCCAGAATCACGTTCAGCCCGCGACCGCAAACCCAGACGGGTCGGGCTTCCGCCTGCTGAACCCGGCTCGCAAGCTGGATCTTTTCTGTCTGTCTTGGTCACCGGATGGGCGGCGGCTGCTGTGCCATAGCGAAGGGATGCTGAACCCGGCACAGGCGGGGCTGTACTCGATCAGGGCGGCGGACGGGCGGGGCCTTGTGCGCATCACCGCCTCGCCGAGTGGCTTTTTCGACAACGGGTACGGCTTCTCCCCCAACGGCTCTCGCGTCCTGTACGCACGATTCGACCCCCACGGGCACGGCGTGCTCTTCTCGGCGCACGGTAACGGAACGGGGAGGGTTAGGTTGAGCCCCCGGCGCTGGTCGGTCATCGACCTGGGGTTCTTTGACCGCAGCGGGGCGGACTGGTCACCTGATGGATCCCGGGCCGCGTTCGCGGCGTTCAACCCGTCGGTCAACAAGACCGCACTGTTCGTCGTGAACGCCAACGGCACCGGTCTGCGTCGCGTCACGCCGTTGAGCATGGGCGCGATCTCGGCGCAGTGGTCACCGAGGGGCAATCTTGTCACCTTCACTAGTTGCTGCACGAAGATTCAAGTGTTCGTGGTGAATGTCAATGGCGGTCATCTGCGGCAGTTGACGTTCACTGCAAACAGTGTGCAATCGCTCACCCCGGTGTGGTCGCCGGATGGGCGGAAGATTCTGTTCCAGCGCGAGTTCTTTCAAGGTCAGACCCCCACCGGTGGCGCGTTGTACACGATCGGCCGGAATGGCACTGGTCTCTTTCGTGTGACCAAGCTCCCAACATTTGTCTTTGCCCGCGGTGGAGCGTTTTTCTACTCGTGGGAGTAACGATCCGAGCGGACACGAGGGTACAGCTGTGGACGTTGGTGGACGGTTGCGCCAAGGTCAGGTGCCCACCGCCGCAGGGTGACAAGGTACGGACTTGGCTTCGGGACGAAGAGGCCGCCGGTTCAAATCCGGCCACCCCGACCCAGGTCACAGGCCACTTGCGATCTTGGCAGGTGGCCCTTTCTGTGCGCTGAGTGACTAACTGAGTGACTATGACTGCGTGATCATGACTGCGAGTCGGCGACCGGGACGATGCGGTCCATGGTGTCTGCGCCGTCGATGAGGACGGGGAGTGCCGACCCGGGAAGGGAACACGAGATCGTGGTCCTGCCATCGGCTACCGGCCTGGCCCCTCAGTACGTCCTGCTGGACGCGGTGTTCCCGCAGGGCACGCAGAGGGTGAGCCCCGCGTGGCCGGGCCGTGCCGGGCCGTGCCTAGCCTCACTTGATCCTTGACGGATCGGCCTCACTTGATTCTTAACACCACCCCAGGTTTGTAATTTTTACCTGTTTGCGACTATCGAACCCCGGTTCATCTGTGTCGAGGATTTCGAGTTGCACCTGTGGCCCGCGGTGTGACAAGGTCCGGTCCTACAAGTGCGCCTGGGCCCAGGCAGGCGACGGGACTGGAGGTTCCGTGCGGATCACTTGGCCCGGCCAGGCGGTGGGCGGAACGGCGTAATCGGCGGCGTGGGCCGACGGCGCGGGCCCGACCATATCGCGGGCACGAGATCGAGGGCGTAAGCCATCGCGTAGGCAGCCGGCTCATAGTTGACCCGCCAGCCGACGAAGTCGGGCCATGCGTCAGCGGGGTCGCGCTCGATGGGGAAGTCCACCTTGCGCAGCCGGGCGACCGCATCGAGGAATTCCTGGTAGCTGAGGGTGATCCCGGCGTCCGGATCAGGCTCGTCGGCGATGCCGAATCCCATCGCCTGCGCTATCTCCCTCAGGCATACGAACCCCGAACGCAAGCACAGCCGGGCCGGGACGACCGGCGCCGACTGCGGCGACAGGGCAAGGTACAGCGCGGCTGAATCCAGCACCGCCAGTAGCGAAATCACCCAGGATGATAGCGGCCGGGGGGACCGGAACCACACCAGCGGCAGGTAGGTGGTATGGCTCTCGGCGAGGTCGGACGCCCAGCCCTCCCAGCGCTCGTACAGGTCGGGCAGCGTGTCGATCGTCGAGGTGCCCGAGCCCAGCGCGTAGTGCGTACGGGCCAGCAACTCCGGCCCCCAGGACGGGGCACCGGTCCGCGCGTTCAGCAGCGACACCTCGTCCTCGCGCCGGTTGAACGCCGAGTACAAGGTGGGCAGGTAGGCGATCTGCAAGGTGACGATGATGAGCGCTGTCCCCGCTGCGAGATCAGCGATGATCCGCTCCGCAGCACCCAGGGCGTCGTTGGCCCCGAACACCGCGGGACTGGCCAGAGTGACCGCGGAGGTTATGCCTCCGGAGATGAACGGCCACACCAGCAACGTGTACCCGATGAAGGACATGAGCAGCCACGCCGCCACCTGGGCGAGCAGGAACGTCGCCGCCTCTGCGGCCAGGATCCGGTCCCGCTGCTTGTAACTGGCGATCGGGCTGGTGATGAGCTTGAACACGCCGTCGACGAGCGCGCCGACCCAACGGGTCAGCCAGCTGGCGACCGAGCGGGGCACAATCAGAGTGCCGACGACGCTGACCGCCGCGGTAAGTACCAACAGGGCACCAACGGCGGCGGCTACATCGCGGGCGGCGATCGGGACCGCCATGGGAATCTCCTCGGATCTAGGTGGGCTCAACGGTGGACGGCCACCGTAACGCGCCCTCGGCGTGACCGCCTCCTGCGTCCCTGCCCAGAGCCGCTGTCTAGCCTCACCTGCTCGTTGACCTGCCCCACCCCGTCTGTCTATGTAACTTGACAGTTACGTAACTATCTGGATACATTCGAACGATGAACGCTGTCCTGCAGGCGCTGTCGGACGAGAGCCGGCGGACGATGCTGGAAACCTTGGCCGACGGCCCGGCTACCGCGGGCGAGCTGGCGGCACCGCTGCCGATAGCCCGCCCGGGGGCATCACGGCACCTGCGGGTGCTGCGGGAGGCGGGGCTTGTCGAGGTCCGCCAGGAGGCCCAGCGGCGGGTCTACAGTCTTCGCCCCGAGCCGCTCGCCGAGGTCGATGAATGGCTGGGCCGCTACCGAGCCTTGTGGGAACGGCGGCTGGATGCCCTGCACGCCGAGGTGGCCCGGGGAAAGGCGAGCGAAGGAGCAGCAGATGACCAGCAATAACCGCATCCTGGGCAGCCTGCGATCAGCAGATGGCAAGGGTGTCGTGCGCATGGAGGACCGCTTCGGCACCCATATCGACGACCTGTGGTCGGCGCTCACCGACCCCCACCGTCTCGCCCGCTGGTACGGGGAGGTGGAGGGCGACCTACGACCCGGCGGTGAGTTCCACGCGCACGTTACGGGCGCAGGGGAACGCACCGGGCGCGTGGACGCATGCGAGCCGCCGCAGCGGCTGCTGCTCACGATGCGCGATCCCGACCCTGGGCCGGGCCAGCCGGACCAGACGATCATCGAGGCCATGCTTACCGCCGACGGCGGCCAGACCATCCTGGTCGTCGAGGAACGTGGCCTGCCCCTGCACCTGCTCGCCGCCTACGGGGCCGGGGTGCAGATCCACGTCGAAAACCTCGCTACCCACATCGCGGGGCATGAGCCCGGCGATGACGACGCGCGGTGGGACGAGCTCCTCCCCGTCTACCAAGACCTAGCGGCCAACGTCGGTTAGGGCCGAGCCACCGGAGGCTCAATGGCGGGACGCAACGATGATGCAGGCCGCCTGACCCGCAGACCGGACATTGCAACAGTTCTGTGATATGCGGAACATACGTAACAGCAACTCGCGGGTGCGCCGCGACAGCCGGCATCACGGATATATCTCGAATGCCCCGCATGAGGGTGGTACCCGCAGTAGGCTGCGGTCCGGTCAGCAGTTGAAAGGGAGCAGAGCCAGCCGACTGAGCGGGGCAGCTGCCAGCACGGGCTTGCCGTCACCGGCGGCCGCACCCCGTGCCGGGCAGAACTCCTAGCCCGGAGGGGCAATGAAACTCCGCGTAGTCAAGTACGCAGCCTTTCTCGCAATCCCCATCGCTTTCGCAATCCCGTCGATCCCGGCAAGCGCGCGGCCCTTCCCCGCGGCGCGGCCCTTCCCCGCGGCGCAGGCCTCCGGCGCGGCCGGGGTGACCAGTAACGCGCTGTTCGGCGGTACCCTGCCGCTGGTCACCGAACAGGGCGCGCTGGGCCGCAAGCTGGCTATCATCCGCCTCTACTACAACCTGGGCCAGCAGTTCACCACCCGCAACACCCAGCGGGTGATGTCCGCGGGCAGCACGGTGCTGGCGAGCCTCGACGTGCCGCCGAACGGGCCCTCTTACGCCTCGATCGCGGCCGGGCGCTACGACAAGCCGGTCCTCACCTGGCTCACCCAGGCTGAGCAAGCTGCCGTCACCTATGACCTCGGCGCGGTGTATGTCAGCTTCCAGCATGAGGCGGACGGCGTGCGGCAGCAGGGACTGGGCACCCCGGCCCAATTCGTGGCGGCCTGGGACCACGTGCACGCTCTCGCCGCCAGGGCCAACCTCAACTACAGCACCGGCGGCCGGCTGCGCTGGGTCCTGATTCTGGAGCACTACGCGTACTTCCCCGTCAACCAGCGGCCCCACTGGTCGCTGAAGCTCGGGTTGGCCGCGAACTACTGGCCGGGCAGCGCCAACGTAGACGTAGTAGCCGCTGACGGCTACAACCGGGGCGGCTGCCGCACCGCCAGCCTCACCAATTGGCCCACCCAGCCCTCGGTCACCCCGGGCTCGCTGTTCGGTCCGGTGCTGACGTGGGCTCGCGCGCAGGGCAAGCCGGTATTCCTGGCCGAGTGGGCCAGCGCGTTCTACCCCGCCGACCCAACCTTCCAGTCAAATTACATCGCCCAGATGCAGGCCTACGTGCTCGCCAACCCACAGATCGCCGCCGTGATGTACTGGGATCAGCGCGGAAATCTCGCATGCCGGTTCAGCGTCAACGGCAATCCCCTGTCCATAACTGCCCTGACGGCCATGGGCCGCGTGGTGCTCGGGCACCCCGCCAGCTGACGGGAAGCCTCTACTATCCTCCCCTCAGCTCGGAAGGGGAGGGTTTCGTCATGGCGTCCGACCGGTTAAGGAAAGGCGCGTGAACCGAATGTCAGCAGCTGGCGCATCACAATGACTCTTGGAAACGGTAGCCGCGCAGGTGATCGCGGTCCTCCTCGAATACGGCTGCCCGCCAGTCACCGACAGCCACCTGTCACATTCCTTCTCAGTCGGGTGTCACAAGACTGAAACCCGGCACTCCGCAGACGTGACATGCGGGATGCCTGGCGGGCTCCAAGCGAGGAAGGTGGACACATGGCACGCATCCTGGTCACTGGCGGCACGGGCACGCTCGGGCGCCAGGTGGTTCCGCTCCTGCTGGACGCGGGCTGCGACGTGCGGGTGCTCAGCCGGCGCGCCCGCGAGGCTGCGGACGGCATCGAGTACGTGCAAGGTGACCTGCTCAAGGACGAGGGCGTCGCCGCCGCGGTGGATGGCGCCGGGACCATCGTGCACTGCGCGGGCAGCAGCAAGGGCGACGACGACGCGACGCGGAACCTGGTGCGGGCCGCGGCGCGGGCCGGCAAGCCGCACCTGGTGTACATCTCGGTCGTCGGCGCCGACCGGATCCCCGTCGTCAGCAGCGTCGACCGGGCCATGTTCGGCTACTTCGCGGCCAAGCTGGCAGCGGAGCGGATCGTGGCCGACTCTGGCCTGCCGTGGACGACGCTGCGGGCCGCCCAGTTCCATGACCTGGTCCTGACGGTGGCGCAGACGATGACCAAGCTGCCGGTGATACCGGTCCCGCGCGGCGCCCGGTTCCAGCCGGTCGACAGCGGTGAGGTGGCCGCCCGGCTCGTGGAGCTGGCGCTCGGCACCCCGGCCGGGCTGGTACCCGACATGGCCGGCCCGCGGGTGTACCCGGTGGCCGACCTGCTCCGCAGCTACCTTCGGGCCGCCGGCAAGCACCGGCTCATGGTGCCGGTTGGGCTTCCGGGAAAGGCCGCCCGCGCGGTCCGCGGCGGCGCAAATCTGGCCCCCGAGCAAGCGGTGGGCCGCCGGACCTGGGAGGACTTCCTGGCCGAGCGGGTTCCCAGCAACGTCTGAGCGCCGAATCGTCAGCCGCGCTGGCGGTCCCGCCGGGCGATCAGCAGCGACTGCGCGCCCACGCCCAACGGCCCGTCCAGATCGGACAGCACCGACGTCGCGAGCCCGGTGCCGCCGGCCGCGATGGTGGTCTGCGCATCGAGGCAGATCCACTCCCCGGCCGCCTCCCGGTACAGGTGGACGGTGAGCTCGGGGTTGATGAAGAGCCACCGGCGCAGGTCGAGCTCACCGGAAACGCCGTTGCCGCTGTCGGCGACGGCGAGCACCCGCTCCAGCGGGCTCGGCTCCTCGTCCGGCAGCAGCGGGTAGCGCATCCGGGCCCACACGGTGGCCGGGCCGGGCACCCCGAAGGCACCGCGCACGTTCCGCCACTCGATCGCCGACAGGTAGCCGTCCACCCAGCCGCCCGGCGCCAGCGGCGCACCCTGGTCCGGCAGAGCCGGCGGTGACGGCAGGCCCGGCCCCGCCGAGGGGCTCTGGGTCCGGAGCACCCGCCAGGCCCGGGCCCAGGCGACCTCACGCCCACCGGCGGTGACCACCCCTTCGAGCAGCTGGACGCTCCGGCCCGGCCGGGCGACACGCGCCCGCACGCCGATCTCGCCGACCGGGATGGAGGAGAGGATTTCGCAGCTAAACCGGGCCACGATCATGTCGTCACGCGGGTCACACCGCTGCATGGCGCGGCCGAGCAGCGCGCTCGGCGGCCCGCCGTGCTGAGCGTTGGCGTCCCAGGGCCCGGTGGTGTGCACGGTGGCAAGCCACGCGCCGTCACCCAGGGGGACGAAGAAGCTGTCGGCCACGCCGTGGATGTTACCGGCAGGTAGAGACCAGCCGGATCAGCAGGCCGGTTACGGCTGCCCGGCCTCGGGCACGCCCGGCTCGGTCAGCCGCGCCGGGACGACCACCCGGTCGTACAGTTCCGCGCTGACGCCCGACCGCAGCGCGGCGTCCCGCAGCGTCAGGTTGTCCCGGACCGCGAGGTGCGCGATGGCCGAGGCCTTGTCGTACCCGATGACCGGGCTCAGCGCGGTCACCATCATCACCGAGCGCTCAACGTTTTCCGCCAGGCGGGCCTCATTCAGCTCCGTCCCCTCGACCAGGAATTCACGGAAGCTGTCACAGGTGTCGGCGAGAATTCGCCCCGAGTGGAGGAAATTAGCGATGGCCACCGGACGGAACGCGTTGAGCTCGAAATTGCCTTCGGCGCCCGCCATCGCCACCACCGAATCGTTCCCCATGATCTGGAGGCAGACCATCATCATCGCCTCGGCCTGAGTCGGGTTGACCTTGCCGGGCATGATCGACGACCCAGGCTCGTTGGACGGCAGGATCAGCTCGCCAAGCCCGGCCCGCGGGCCGGAACCCAGCCAGCGCATGTCGTTGGCGAACTTGAACAGCGCTACGCACGCGCCCCGCAGTGCCGCCGAGGCCCGGACCAGGGCATCCAGGGAGGCCTGGGCGGCGAACTTGTTGGGCGCGGTAATGAACTCGTGGCCGGTGAGCGCCGAGACCTCCGCCGCCACCTCCTCGCCGAACCCGGGCGGCGCGTTCAGCCCGGTACCGACCGCGGTCCCCCCGATGGCCAGTTGGCGCAGGCCGCCCACGGACGCGCGGATCGCCTCAATGGCGCCGTCCAATTGGCTCACGTAGCCCGACCATTCCTGGCCGACCGTCAGCGGCGTCGCGTCCTGCAAATGGGTGCGGCCGATCTTTACCACCGACGCCCACTCAAGGCTTTTGGTTTCCGTCGCATCGCGAAGCCGCGCCAGCGCCGGTAGCACACTATCTAGCAAAACGCTAACAGCGGCGATATGCATGACCGCAGGGAAAGTGTCATTCGTGGACTGGGCACGGTTGACGTCGTCGTTTGGGTGGATGGGCTCCTTGCTGCCCAGCTCGCCGCCGACCAGCTGGATCGCACGGTTGGCGATGACCTCGTTGACGTTCATGTTCGACTGCGTGCCCGATCCGGTCTGCCAGACGTGGACCGGGAACTCGCCGTCCAGGGCGCCGGAGATCACCTCGTCGGCGACCTGGCTGATGAGGGCCGCCTTCCAGGCCGGAAGGCGGCCCTGGCGCGCGTTGACGATCGCGCAGGCCTTCTTCACGTAGCCGTAGGCGTGGTAGACGGCGGCGGGCATCACGTCGTCGCCGATGTTGAAGTAGGTCAGCGACCGCTGGGTCTGGGCACCCCAGTAGTGATCGGCCGGAACCTCGACCGGCCCAAGCGAGTCCCGCTCCGTCCTCGTGCCGGTGGCGTCTATCCCGATCGGAACTGGCAGCACGCGGGGAGCGCCTGCTCCCCCGCTCGGCGCCCGCCCCCTCACTGCGTCCACCCTCGCCCTCTCCTACCAGCTCGCGGCGTGCCCTCGCCTGGGACCAGCGTACGGGGCGCGTCCCGGCGATGTGCTCATCGGAGCGTCCTTTCAGTGATCGATGTCCTGGTAATCCGGACGTCGCCCCGGGCGGTGCGCATGTCGGCGCTAGCGGGCGGCGAGTTCCGCGGCGACTAGCTCCGCGACCTGGGCCGTGTTGAGCGCAGCGCCCTTGCGCAGGTTGTCGCCGCACACGAACAGGTCGAGGGCGTGGGGGTCGTCGAGCGAAGCGCGCACCCGGCCGACCCAGGTGGGGTCGGTGCCCACGACGTCCGCGGGGGTCGGGAACTCGGCCCGCTCCGGGTCGTCGCAGAGGACCAGCCCCGGCGCGGCGGACAGCACGCGCTGCGCGCCCTCCCTGGTCACTTCCGTATCGAACACAGCGTGGACGGCCACGGAGTGGGCCGTAACCACCGGCACCCGGACGCAGGTCGCGTGCACCTTCAGGTGGGGCAGCCCGAGTATCTTGCGCGACTCGTTGCGGACTTTAAGCTCCTCCGACGACCAGCCGTCATCCTTGACCGAGCCGGCCCACGGCACCACGTTGAGCGCGAGCGGCGCCGGGAACGGGCCGAGATCCCCTACCGCGGCCCGCAGGTCACCGGCGCGCTGGCCGAGCACACGGGAGCCCGCGACTTTGTCGAGCTGCGCGTAGAGGGTATCGATGCCGGCCTGGCCCGCGCCGGAGGCCGCCTGGTAGGAGGCGACCACCATCTCCTGCAGGCCGAGCGCCCGGTGCAGCGCCGCCATGGCCACGATCAGCGAGAGCGTGGTGCAGTTCGGGTTGGCGATGATGCCCTTGGGCCGCTGCCGCGCCTGGTCCGCGTTGACCTCGGGCACCACGAGCGGCACGCCCGGATCCATGCGGAAGGCGCCCGAGTTGTCCACGACGACCGCGCCGTGCCGCGCCGCGATGGGAGCCCACCGCACGGAGACCTCGTCCGGAACGTCGAACATGGCCACGTCCACGCCGTCGAACACGTCCTCGGCCAGCGCGATGACCTCGGTCTCCCGGCCGCGCACCAGGAGCCGGCGGCCGGCCGAGCGGGGCGAGGCGACGAGCCGGACGTCGCCCCAGACGTCGTCCCTGGTGGAGAGCAGGTCAAGCATCACGGTCCCGACCGCGCCGGTGGCGCCCACCACGGCCAGGGTTGGCCGCGCGGTCACCGGCCTGTCCCCCCGTACACCACGGCCTCGACCTCGCTGGTGTCCAGGTTGAAGGCGCGGTGCGCGGCGGTCACCGCCGCGTCCACGTCGTTCTCGTCCACGACGATCGAGATCCTGATCTCCGATGTGGAGATCATCTCGATGTTCACACCGGCCCCGGCGAGCGCGGTGAAGAAGGTGGCCGTCACGCCGGGGTGCGACCGCATCCCGGCCCCGACGAGGGAGACCTTGCCGATCCGGTCGTCGTAGAGCAGGCTCTCGAAACCGATCTCCGGCTGCACCCCGCGCAGCGCCGCCATCGCCGCCTCTCCGTCGGCGCGTGGGAGGGTGAACGAGATGTCGGTGCGCCCGGTGGTGGCCGCGGAGATGTTCTGCACGATCATGTCGATGTTGATGCCCGCGTCCGCGATCGCCCGGAAGATCTTCGCGGCCTGGCCCACGACGTCGGGGACACCCGCGACGGTGACCTTGGCCTCGCTCCGGTCGTGCGCGACGCCGGAGATGATCGCCTGCTCCATTCCGGCCTCCTCCTTCGCCCCGGGGGGTGGATCATCGCTCACCCAGGTCCCGGTTCGGTTGCTGAACGAGGATCTGACGTGGATCGGCATGTTGTAGCGCCGGGCGTATTCCACGCAGCGCAACTGGAGCACCTTGGCCCCTGACGCCGCCATCTCGAGCATCTCCTCGTAGGTGATCGCCGGGATCCGCCGGGCGGTCGGCACGATCCGCGGGTCGGCGGTGAACACGCCGTCCACGTCGGTGTAGATCTCGCACACGTCCGCGTTCAGCGCTGTGGCCAGGGCGACCGCCGTGGTGTCCGAGCCGCCCCGGCCGAGCGTGGTGATGTCCTTGCCGTTGGCGGAGACCCCCTGGAACCCGGCCACGATGGGGATCGCGCCGTCGGCTAGGGCGCCTGAGATGCGGCCCGGGGTCACGTCGATGATCCTGGCCTTGCCGTGCGCGTCGTCGGTGATCACGCCCGCCTGGGAACCGGTGAACGAGCGCGCCGACAGGCCCAGGTTGGCGATCGCCATCGCCAGCAGCGCCATCGAGATCCGCTCGCCCGAGGTCAGCAGCATGTCGAGTTCGCGGGCTGGCGGCAGCGGGCTGACCTGCTTGGCGAGGTCGTGCAGTTCGTCGGTGGTGTCGCCCATCGCGGAGACCACGACGACCACGGAATTGCCGGCCTTGCGGGTGACCACGATGCGCTGCGCCACCCGCTTGATGCCGTCGGCGTCGGCGACCGACGATCCACCGTACTTCTGCACGATGAGCGCCACGTGCGGGCCGCTCCTCCCGTTGGGGTCCTCGGCGGCTTGAGTGTACCCATCCGTCCGGGGCGCGCCTTCCGAATATCGCGGCCGGTCAGCCCGGCATGACCTCCTCGGCCACGTCGAGCAGGGCGTGCGCGACGATCGCGTGCAGCGCGCGCAGCGCGGCGCCCCCGTGCGTGCCCCAGTGGTTGACGTAGGAGTACTGCCACCACCACAGCGCTTCCAGGGACCGTCCGGCCTCGTAGTGCTGGAGCCCGTGGATCAGGTCGGCGGCCACCGCCGCGAGGTCGTCCGACAGCCGGAACGCGGTCGGCCGCGTGTCCGCGTAGGGGTCGAACAACTCGCCGTACTCGTCGCAGTCGCTCAGCCGGGCGGCCAGGCCCGCGCGAAGCTGGTCGAGGTCGGGGTCGGCGCCCACGTCGGGTTCCCAGTTTCCCGGCGGGATCACGTCCTTGCTGGCGCCAAGCTGGGCACCGGCGAGCAGGATCTGGGATACCTCGAGCAGCAGCAACGGCACGGTCTCGTCGCCGCCCTGCCCGTTGGCGAGCGCCCCCACGCCGTCGAGGAAGTCCCGCGCCTGGGCGGCGACCCGCTCGGCGAGAGGGTGCCAGCCGTCCCCCGGTCCCTCTTCGCGCAGCCTGCGGGCCGGTGCCCTAGACATCAAGCAGCCTCCGTCCTTCGAACGCGCGGCCGAGGGTGACCTCATCCGCGTACTCCAGGTCCCCCCCGACCGGGAGCCCGCTAGCTGGCCTGGTGACCCGCAGCCCCAGCGGCTTCACCAGGCGGGCCAGGTAGGTGGCGGTGGCTTCGCCCTCAAGGTTGGGATCGGTGGCGAGGATCACCTCTGTGATGCCGCCGTCCGCAAGCCGGGCCATGAGTTCCCTGGTCCTTAGATCTTCTGGGCCGATCCCGTCGATCGGGCTGATCGCGCCGCCCAGGACATGGTAGCGACCGCGGTACTCCCTGATCTTCTCGATGGCGGCCACGTCTTTCGGCTCCTCAACCACACAGATCACCGAGGGGTCCCGCCGCGGGTCCCGGCAGATCCGGCACTGGTCTTCCTCGGCCACGTTCCCGCAGATCTGGCAGAACCGCACCTTGTCGGTCACCTCCACCAGCACGGCGGCGAGGCGGCGCAAGTCGGCGGGGTCGGCGCCGAGCAGGTAAAACGCTATTCGCTGGGCACCCTTCGGACCGACGCCCGGCAGCCGCCCAAGCTCGTCAATGAGGCTCTGCACCACTCCCTCGTACACGTCAGTCCTCATCCTCCTGGGCTTGAGCCGCCCGCCACCCGTCTTCCGAGCGCCGAGGGCGCCTGCCGCCGGTCACGGTCCTGGCTCTCCACCGGGATCGTCGGGTGCGCCGCCGAACAGCCCCGACAGGCCGGGAATCTCCGGCAGCCCGGCCGGGCCCAGCCCGGGCTGGCCCAGTCCGGCCGCCAGCGGTCCCATCTTCTCCTGCTGGAGGTCAGCGACGATGCTGCTGGCGTTGCGGATCGCCGCAAGGACCAGGTCGGCAATGGTTTGGGCCGTTTCGGCCGGATCTGCCGGGTCGATCGCCTCCGGGCTGATGATGAGATCGACCAGCTCGCCCTGGCCGTTGACCCGGGCCTTGACCAGCCCGCCGCCCGAGGTGCCCTCCACCACGGCGTCGGCCAGTTCCTGCTGTGCGCTCATGAGATGGCTCTGCATCTGCTGCGCGGCAGCGAGCAGCTGCTGCAGGTCCATCCCGCCCTCTGGGTTCACAATGCCTCACTCGATCGGGTTGGCCGACGGTGCGCCTGTGCGCCGTCGGCGCAGGGCAAGATCACGCCAGCCCGGCCTGCTTGCTGGCGTGGCCGCCTGCTGTTTTGAGCCTACGGCCTTCCCGTCCCCGCGGGCACCACCACGCC
>Ga0070707_100003576_pt1 | contig 14662 bp, 16 predicted proteins | sample KBSK5502metaG_FD_65468 | JGI IMG/M metagenome (GOLD analysis project Ga0070707, IMG submission 65468) | Corn, switchgrass and miscanthus rhizosphere microbial communities from Kellogg Biological Station, Michigan, USA - KBS K5-50-2 metaG | ecosystem: Host-associated > Plants > Roots >... | reverse complement strand
CTGTCCGGACGTTGCCCATGGCAACATCCACATGACCGGAGCCGACGACCAGGAGCTCATGAAGCAAGTCCAGGCTCACCGCGACGAGTTCCACATCGAGCTCACCGACGACCAGATCAAGGAGATGGTCTCCCAAGGCGCGTACGACGAGTAACGCTCGGCCGAGGTAGCCTCGGGCCTGGAGCCCCGACCCCCAAGGCTCCGCGAGCGCGATGATCCTGCACCAGCAGCACGTACTCGTCGAGCGGCCGGGGTCCTCGGTGTCGCTTGCGCCTGCGAGCTCCTTGCTGTAGGTGATCGCGTGGTAGATGTCCGGCCGCCGATCACGCGCGACCCCCGACGAGCCCGGTGATCGAGCGCCCAGGCCGAGCATCTTGCGCGGGCCAGGGCTAGCGGATTGACAGGTTCGCGGCGAGCGATCGAGGAGGCGCCAGCGGGCCCATGAGTCGACAGGTCGAGGCAATTCGGCGGAAGGTCCGGGGTGGAGCTCTCGTGCCGTCGCCGACCCCGCGGGAGTTCACGATCGCGGTGGGACCCTCCGCGCCGCCCCACTCGAAGGCAATATTTGGATGCTTGGAAGTGAGGCTTACGTTGTGTCCGAGGTGCACGGCGTCGGCAGTATCCGGGTCGGGAAGGTGAGGCGCCTGATCGAGCCCGAGGGCATGCCCGACAGCTCGATTTGGAAGGTGCGCCAGGGATGCAGACGGGTCCGTGTTCATCGCGGGGATCGTCCCACCCCTCTCGTATTTGCCCTTGCGTAGCCGAGTTCCCTCCAGCCGGTGCCAGGAATTGGATGGTGCTCGGCCGTGCGCGCTGGGCGCGGATCGCCCGCTCGACGCGCTGACGTCGCCCCGAGGTGGGTGACTGGCTGCTGAAGCTGCGCGAGACGCTGGTGCCGATCTCGGTGGCCGCTTCGGTGCGCGGGCTCAAGTCCCACGTAACACGTGCGGCCAAACCAGGCCGTCTGCGGCTGCGTCGGGCATCGCGCCCGAATTCGTTCCGGCCTTACTCGGACGCAACCCGTTCCCCGGATATTGGCCGGATCAGGTTGACGGCCCCAGCCTTCGTGAGCATGTGCGCCCCCGCCCTTGGATCCGTTGTAGGCGGGAACACAGCGTCAGGCATGGTCGTGACCTAGACGGTACCAACGGGTAGTGGCCTGATGTTCCCGGCGCTACCACACTCGGCCCGATGCGCACCGCACCGGCGGACCCGCGAGCCTCAGCTCTTGCCTGGACGGATCCCTCCGGACTCCGAAGCCTGCTTCGCCACCGATTGGCGTCGCCCACCATGGTCATCGCGTTGGCAATGATCGCTGCGGCCGCCTTCCTCCGGCTCGGCAATCCGGTGCTCTTCGATCTGGTGGCGATGGTGCTGGCTGTCGAGCTCGCCTGTGGGCTTGTCCTGGCACGCCTCGGCCACCCCATCGCGCCCTCCGTTGCCTTCCGGGTCGTATTGGCCACCTGGCCCGTCGGCTTTGTGGTCCTGGGTGCGGCCGGCTGGGCGGCCACCGATTACCACGGGGAGGTCGTCGCCGTAACCGCGTTCCTGCTGGCCAGCCTGGTGGCACTGGTCGAGCCCGCCCGCGTCGCAATTGTGTGGGCGGTATTCGCCGCGGCGGCGCTCACGCTGGGTACCGCCTTGGGTGGCTCGATCACCCCCGAAACGCTCAGTACGAGTGCTGCGGTTCTGGTCGGAACCGCGTTCGGTGATCGAACACGGACCATTGTCGAGGCGTTCCTGGGCAGCCGTCGTCGCCTGGTACAGGAGACGACGCGAGTCACCGCCAGCACCGATCCGTTTGCAACCGCTGAACGGCTCCTTGAGCCGCTGGCACGGTTCACGCCGGTCCGCAATCCGTCGCTGATCTGGTTCACAGCCGACGGGCGCTCCGTCTTCCTGGCCGTGGCAGGCAAGGACCTGCCGCCCTCGCTCACCGCCGGTAGCGATCTGCCCGACGAACGCAACGCCTACCTGCGCCAGAAGGCCGTGGAAGGCCCGTGGATCACCGGCTGGGCCGTGCGCCAGGACGACGGCGGGTACACCCGCAGCGTTGCGTCGCTGGGCATTACCGCCGGCGCCTACCTACCCTTGCTCCACGAGGGCAGGCTGCTGGGACTGCTGGCCGCCGGACTCACCGACTCGGGCGGTGGCCACTCGGCGATCGCCGAGTACATTCCGGCCCTGGCCGATGTGGCAGACGCAGCCGCGGCTGCGCTGGGGCCGGCGCTGGCTGCGCTGGAGGAACGGTCGACCGCCACGCTGGTCATCGACGACATTCTCGATGCTGGCCGCTTCTGGCCGGTGTTCCAGCCTGTGCGGCGTCTGGAGGACGATCGGGTGGTTGGCTTTGAGGCCTTGAGTCGCTTCGATGCGCCGATCACCACCCCGCGTTTGTTCATTCAGGCCAGACTGGTGGGCCGCATGCGCGACCTGGAAGTCGCCACCATGCGAGCCGCCGTCAAGGCCGCCCGCGACTTGCCTGCAGGCTGCTGGCTGAGCGTGAACAGCTCGCCTGGCCTACTGGCCGATACCGACGTGCTGGCTGCAATCCTGCAGCCGATGCGGGAACCGGTGGTCATCGAGCTGTCGGAGCACGAGGCCATCACCAACTACCAGCCCATCGCGCGCGCCCTCGAGCAGCTGGGCCCCGATCGCAGACTGGCGGTTGACGACGCCGGAGCGGGATTCGCCAGCCTGCGGCACATCCTCGAGGTGCGGCCGGCGTACGTGAAGCTCGATCTAGGACTTGTACAGGGCGTGGCAACGGACCTCTCGCGCTCCGCGCTGGTTGCCGGCTTCGTCCATTTCGCTCGGGAGGCGGGATTTGAATTGATCGCCGAGGGGATCGAGACGCAGGAAGATCGGGACGAATTGCGGAGGCTGGGCGTCAGCCTTGGACAGGGGTACCTCCTGGGGCGCCCGGTCAGGGTTCAGGACGTCGTGGTTGGGTCCAATCCAGCCGGTCGACGGGCGCTGGTTCGATCGCGGAAGGTGATGCCCGGACTCTAGGCGCCTGACCTGGGGAAACGTCGCGGTTTCGTATCTCCTCGGGCATCACGCTGCCTCATGGGACCGCAGCGGTACGCGCGTGTGACTGCAAGTCCCCAAGGTAGGCTGGACCGCGGCCGCACGTGGTCGCCGACATGGCTGTCCTTGGCACCGCGACATTGACACGCTAAACCCAAGCCAGTTTACTGTACGCACAGTGTTACCACGTGCTTGTGGTGTAGATGATGCCCCAGGTCGCGCGCAGCGCGTCGCGTCCCACGAATACCAAGAGTCAGCGGTTGGCTGTTCGGATCAGCCCGGAGCAGCGTTCACTTCTCGTTGAGGCTAGCCGCACGCAAGCGAAGACCGTCACAGAGTTCGTCCTTAGCGCTGCCACCCGAGCAGCCGAGGAAGTCCTCGCTGACCGACGGCGGTTCGTGCTGGCCGAGCGCGAGTGGACAGCCTTCGTGGCGGCCCTCGATCGGCCCCCGCTCGAGTTGCCTCGACTGAGGAGGTTGCTCGTGACCCCTACCGTCCTCGATGAGGCGTGACCCGGTACGGTCCGCTTGAGCGACTGACAGCTGACCATGACACAAGCGAGTTCGACTGCGGCTCCGACGCGCAAACGATCTGGCTGCAAAAGCACGCATTACAGGCCCAAGCGGCTGAGACTAGCGCGGTCTATGTCGTGTCCCTGGCCGGCAGCCGTCGGGTGGTTGGCTACTTCGCGCTGGCCGCCGGCTCAGTTGAACCCGCCGAGGCGCCAGAGCGAGTAACGAAGGGGGCAGGCCGCTATCGAATCCCGGTCGTCCTGCTAGCGCGGCTGGCCGTCGACCTCAGCGAACAGGGGCGCGGACTGGGCAAGGCGTTGATGAAAGAGGTGCTGCTCCGCACGTCGGAGGCCGCAGACACCATCGGCGCTCGCGCGCTCTTGATCCATGCCGAGTCTGATGCGGCCCGCACCTTCTACCGACACCTTGCCGAATTCGAGCCATCGCCAACGGATGCCCTGCACCTTTACCTACTGATGAAGGACTTGCGTGCGACGATCGGCGAGCCGTAAGTACCGGCCACCTGACCCACGATTAGGAGATCGCCCGCCCGACGTGCTGACAGCGCCCGAGCTGCGCGACTGGCCAGCTGACCGACTGCTGCGAAGCTCAGGTGGTTCCTCGCCGTCGCGGGGGCCCCACACGGTGGCAGCACCGCGGAGCGTCAGCTGGGGCTGAGGCTGTGGGCGTGCCGGGATCGAGGCAGAACGCATAACGGGTGCTTTGCCGCGCTATGCGCGTACGGAGATCGGCGAACAGCGCATTACTACGTGGACCGAGAGCGATCGTAGGACCAACAAGGTCGCCGATGGGGGAGCACCAGGGCTTAGGGGCGCAGCCTTCAAATGCCGGCGTTCTCGATGATCACCGCCATGCCTTGACCATTGCCGATGCACATCGTTACCAGCCCGTAGCGGTCGCGGCGCCGCTCGAGCTCGGCAATTAGCTTGATCAACAACACCAGCCCGGTGGCCCCCACCGGATGACCGAGGGCAATGGCCCCGCCGTTGACGTTCACTCGCGCAGGGTCAAGACCCAACTCGTCGATTACGGCGAGGGTCGAGGACGCGAACGCTTCATTCAGCTCGATGAGGGCGATGTCTTGCAGCGCCAGTCCTGACCGCTTTAGCACCTCGCGAACAGCAGGGACCGGTCCCATGCCGAAGAGCCCGGGCTCCACCCCAGCCGCGGCCCAGGAACGTAACGCGGCTCGAGGGTGCAGCCCTCGGTCCGCAGCCGCCGATGCCCGGGTCAGGACCACCGCCGCGGCACCGTCGTTGATGCCCGAGGAGTTCCCAGCAGTGACCGTCCCATCCTTCCCGAACGCAGGGGGTAGCGCGGCAAGGCGCGCGGCGCTCAGGTCGGCCCGCGGATGCTCATCGACCTCAAAGGGCGCGGGATCTGTGGTTCCATGCATCGGGACGCCGACGATGTCGTCGCGAAAGAGCCCGGCGCTAATAGCGTGGCCTGCCCGACGCTGACTCTCCAACGCGAAATCGTCCTGCCGCCGACGGCTGATGTGGTAGGTCGAAGCGACGTTTTCGGCCATTGGCCCGGCATCACCAAGGATGTAATCGCCCAGGAAGTCGATCACTTGCCCGCTCCCTAGGCGCTGTCCCCAGCGCAGGTCCTCGAGCAGGTACGGCGTACGGCTCATGTTCTCCATCCCCACCGCAGCACCGAGGTCGACGTCGCGCAGCAGCAGGTTCTCGGCCAGCGAGGTCATAGCCCGCAGCCCCGACGCGCAGTTCATGTTCACGGTGTAGTCCGTCGAACGGTTGGGTACACCTGCCTTCAATAGAACCTGGCGGGCGGGATTGCCTCGGGGGGTTACCTGAATGTTCTGGCCCGCCACCACCCGCTGGACGTCCCCAGGCTGGAGTCCGCCCCGCTCGACGGCTGCCCGCACGGCGATCGCTCCCAGCTCGACGGCTGGGGTATCGCGCAGGCTTCCCCCGAAGCGCCCAACTGCGGTGCGCGCTGCGCCGACGATGACGACTTCGTCAGTCACATGACCGCCTGCGACGGCGGCCCGTGAGGACTCGAGATTGCCCGTCATGCCATCGCCGCCTGAAGCAACTGGTGCGGCAGGGCGTGAACAGTGATCCCGTCCCGCCCGGTCATGGTCGTTGCGGCCACCAGCGCATTGAGGATCGCCTCCTCCGTGGCGTCGATCACGGCGTAAAACAGTGGATCGATATCGGACTCGTGATAGTGACCCGTCGCCCGCTGCTTGCCCCGCTTGCGAACCATGACCCGGTTGGCGGTGCTGAACGCCAGAAAGAGGTCACCGCTGAGGTGCTCGCCAGCTCCACCGGTGCAGGCAACTCCCAGCGCTGCCCTCTGGGCGAGGCGCGCGAGCTCATGCGGAATGAGCGGAACGTCGGTAGCCACAATGCCAATGATGGAGCCCGGCGCCTGTTCGCGGCTCCGGCGGCAGAGGGACGACCTGTTCGTCGATCATCGCGCCGATGGGGACGCCGTTGATCCGGAGCCGACCTCGTGTTCCGTGATTCGCCTGTACCAGGACGGCGACGCGCCCTGTCCCACCACTACCCAGCCGGACCTTGCGCGAAGACGTCCCGATCCCGCCTTTGAAGTCGTAACACACCATTCCGGTGCCACCGCCGACGGAGCCTTCGACTACCGCCTCAGCGTTGGCGGCTTGCATCGCGGATCGGACGTGCGAGCGACGAACGTGGAATCCATTGATGTCGTTCAGGAGTCCGTCCCACGTCTCACCTACGACTGGCAGGCCCCAGAACACCTCACCCGCAGGTCGACTGGCCACCTCCTCGGCGATCAGGCTGTCCCGCACCAGGCCGAGGCTATGGGTGTTGGTCAGCACAATCGGCGACAGCAGCAAGCCACTCTCCCGTATCCACTCCAAACCGGTCATTTCGCCTGTGCCGTTCAGGCGATGGAATCCAGCGAAGACGCCGGTGTCCCACGGGTTGGCCTCATGCGGAAAGATGACGGTCACGCCCGTTCGGACAGGGCCGCGTCCGACTACGAGCGGACTGTCGCCCCGAATGATGGTCGTGTGCCCGACGCGCACCCCCGGGACGTCGGTGATTGCATTGCGGTCGCCAGTGGGAAAGGCGCCGACCGATATCCCGAGGTCACGAGCCCGCACCGGGACCGCTGACTCTCCTTCTCGAGGCCTGCGGCGAGCGTGGTTCGGATGAGAGCCGAGCTTCACGCGATCCGCACCACCGGCTGTCCGCCGGCGAATACCCGCATGTCATGGCTCGGCACCACTCGCTCGACAACGGCCCGCGCTTTGGCCATTGAGCGATACCAGGCGTCGAGGTCCGTATGCAGACCGACTGGGACATTGCTAGCCCAATTCTCCGCAACCATCACGTTGTCTCCGAGCAAGCCAAGAGGTCCTTGGTCCGTCGCGATGACCACTCCCTGGGAACCCGGAGTGTGTCCCGGCAAGTGAAGCAGGCTGAGCCCCTCGAGTAGCTGGCTGTCTCCGTCGATCAGATCCATATGGGTAGGGTCGAAAGGTGGCCTGAATCCGCCCGAAGGAGAGAAGAACTCCCGCTCCATGATGGTGGCGGTCGGATGGAGCGCGTATTCCAACTCCGTGCGCTGAACGACTACACGAGCCTGGCTGAACTGTCGATTGCTGCCGCAGTGGTCGTAGTGCAGGTGGCTGCAGACCACGATCTCCACCTGTTCGGGCGCCACACCGAGTCCCGCCAGAAGGGCGAGGGGCTCCTCATCGGGGTCGCGCCAGACCTCCTGAGGATAGGCGTCGCGAACGGCCTGGGCGCTCTCGAAGCTGGTGTCCACCAAGACGACTCGAGAGCCGCTAAGCAGGAACATGGTGTGCGGGATGGTGAGTGCCTTACCCATGCCGTCCAGATAGGTCGCCAGTGATTGATCCATTCTCGAGCGCCCGGCGCGCAGAGCCCAGACGCTCCACGCTGCCCTCATTGAGCCGTGAAACCCCCATCGATTACCAACGCATGGCCTGTCACGTACCGGGCCTGATCGGAGGCTAGGTACAGGATTCCCCAGGCCACGTCGGCCGGCTGACCGATGCCCAGGGGGTGTGCCGCGGCGTCCGCCTCGCGCTCGGCAGCTGGGTCGGGAAAGGCCCTGTAATAGGCTTCTAGTAATGGCGTCTCGATAGATCCCGGACAGACGCTGTTGACTCGGATACCGCGTGCTGCGTGGTCGAGGGCCATCGCGCGGCTCAGGTTGACGATGGCGGCCTTGGAGGCCGAATAAGCGGCGTAGCCTCTGAAGCCGACGATTCCGGCCTCGGATGCCACATTGATCACCGACCCGCCGCCCAGTCGCTCCATCTCGGGGATCGCAAAGTGCGAAAAGAGATAGACCGAGGTCAGGTTGGTAGCCAGCACGTGGTTCCACTCGGCCAGAGACGTCTCGGGCACCGACTTCATCATGGCTGTGCCGGCGTTGTTTACCAGAATATCTAGACGCCCGAAGCGTCGGACGCAGGCCGCTACCGCACGACGCGCCGTGGCTTGATGCGCCACATCGCCGCGTACCACCGCGTGGAGAGTGCCTCGACGCCGCAGGTCTCGCGCCAGCGCGGCGAGATGCTCGGCGTTGCGCCCCACCACCACCACGCTGGCACCAGCCTCAGCGAGCAGCATGGCCGTCGCCTGACCGATGCCTGAGCCCGCGCCCGTGACGATGGCCGCTCGGTGGCTGAGGTCGATCCCGGGGGGCATCAGCCGTAGGTCTCGGCGCCTTCGATCCCCGCCCCGGCATCGAGGGGATCCGTCCAGATGCCGGCCTCGAACGTGCCCTCGATTGCCAGGGCATGGATCGGCGCCCACTGCGCGTCGCAGGCACAAGCCGGCGGCCGGCTGTCACGGTCCAGGGCATCGAGGCTCTCGTACTGCTCGAACCACAGGTAGCCGTGTCTCGGCAACGGACCCCAACGCTGGCGTAGAACCTGGAAACTGCGGATGGCTGCATGCCCGCGCGTGTGGACGACCAATCTCGCCAGGGCGGCGTCATGCTCAGCCAGCCTGGGCGCGGGCACGCTCCACTGGGCGACGAAGTAGGTACTCATGCGGGGTGCAGGGCTGGTCGCACCATGTGGTCGACGTCTTCGGCGGCCATGGGCCAGGACAGCGGCTGGTCGTGGCCGAACGCGACCATTGACGACCCATCCGCGTTCAGCCACTCCAAGACCTGCCGCTTCGAGTCGACGTTGGTGGCCGGTAGCAGGTCGTAAGGACACATCCACAACGGGTCGGCGAGCTGCCAACGCAAGGTGGCGAGGTCTCCAAGGATCGCGCCGCGCTCGCTCCCTGACGAAATGACGACGATCTGGTGACCCGGTGTATGACCCGGGTACAGCCGGCACCCCACGGCTTCGGTTAGCTGGGAATACCCACTAAGCAGTCGCAGGTTCCCCGAGGCCTGCAGGGGCTCGAAATCTAGTGCGTGGTACAGGTCGGCATGCAGCGGGTGCGGTGCACAGGCGCTTGCCCACTCGCGCTGCTGGACGCAGTAGGTCGCGTTCGGGAACGTGGGCAGGATGGATCCGTTGTGCCGGCGTGTGTTGCCACCCGCGTGGTCGGTGTGCAGGTGGGTATTAACCACCATCGTGACCTGTTCGGGGTCAAAGCCCGCGCGCGCCAGGGAGACGAGCAGGTCGCCATCAGGACGGTGGAGTTGCGGATCGAGTCCTTCTTTGGTTCCGCATCCCGTGTCCACCAGGATCAACTCTCTCCCGCTCTCGATCAGGTAACCAAAGATCGGGAGCTCGATCTCGTTATCTCTGGACGGGACAAGGGACGACCATATGGACTTCGGAACGCGACCGAAGACGGACCCGCCGTCGTCAGTCAACAACCCATCCCGCAATACCCACAGTCGGCATGCGCCAACAGCAAGATTGGGCTCAGCCATACCAGCAACCAGCGGCGGTGAACCCGCCATCCACGGCCAAGACCGCCCCGGTCACAAAGGAGGCGGCATCGGAAGCCAGGTAGACGGCCGCGGCCCCGACGTCGGTCGCCTGACCGTGGCGGCCGAGGGGCGGCAATGGCTCTGCGACTCGGTCACCCGCGGCACTCAGACGGTTTGGAAAGTCCCGCATGCCGGGTTCGATATAGCCGGGGCAGATGCAGTTGACGCGTATGCCGACCTTCGCAGCATCGACCGCCAACAAGCGGGATAGCGCCATGAGCGCTGCCTTGGAGACCGTATAGACGCCAAGGTCAGGATCCGCCACCAGGCTGGTATCGGAACCGATTGTGGTAATCGAGCTTCCCGGACCCGGCGCCAGGCGGGGCAGGCCCAGTACCGCGGTTCTCCAGGTGCCGGTTAGATTGGTGCCGATCACCCGGTCCCAGTCAGCCTCGTCGGTCGCGCTGATGCGCGCGACAACCCCCACCCCTGCGCTGCACACGAGTGTCGTGATCGGCCCATGGTTCTGCTCGGCCGCTTCGAGCATCCTGATCAGGGATCGGCGATCGGTCACATCGGCGGCGAGTCCCAACACGGGTGCGCCCGGAAGCGCAGCCAATCGCGTGGCCGCCGCCTGGGAGCGATCTGAGTCGCGCCCAGCGACGACAACGCGGGCGCCAGCCTGATGCATTGCGAGCGCCACACCGTAGCCGATCCCCGATGTGCCGCCCACGATGACGGCGTTCTTTCCCGCAAGATCAGGTCCCGCCACGCATCGCTCCTAACCAGCGACGTCCGAGACCAGGAAGCAGACCTCGCTTTCCAAGCCGTGCTCGTACATGGCATCCATGCCCCGCCTCCACTCGTCGCTGGCAATGTCGCGCTTCAGCGCCCGGTCGTCCGAATAGTCCATCAGCTCGAGGTAGTCGTGGTCTGCCGAGCCTTCCAGGTGCGAACCTATGCGAAGGACCTGGTACGAGCGCACCGAAGGCAAGCCGAGAGTCAAAGGGATGTCGGAATCGCGAACGAACCGATCCCACGCCTCCTTGTCGGTTCCATCACGCAGCCGGTAGAGGCAGCACATTAACGGCATCCGAGCATCCTCCGCCTCGTTCAATGGGACCGCCTGGCGTCGAAGTGGGGGGTCTTGGTGAGCACCTCGTGGCCATGCTCGTTCACGAGCACGACGTCTTCGACCCGAACCCCGCCCACACCAGGAATGAACACGCCTGGCTCGATGCATACCACCATGCCAGGCTCAAAGATCGCGTCGCTGTCGCCTGAGACGAAGGGCGGCTCCCAGACGGCGGTGCCGATCCCATGCCCGGTTATGTGGCGATAGGCGGCGTCGCGAAAACGCGAGCGCGCGATGACCGCGCGAGCGGCTCGGTCGGCTTCGGCGACCGAGCCGCCCGGGCGGACACGGTCGATAGCCGCTCGCTGGGCGGCGGCCACCACGCCATGGGCCTCGAGGAATTCCGGGGTCGGCTCACCAGCGATGAGGGTACGCGCGAACTCAGCGTTGTATCCGTTGACTGAACACCCCAGGTCGAGCATGACCCAGTCCCCAATGTCGATTTGCCTCTCGCCGGTCACCTCGCGCATGTACCCCAAGTCCGGGCCGCTACTGACGATGGTCGAGAAGCAAAAGGCGTCAGCTCCAGAGCGGCGCATGGCTAGCTCCGCCTGGCCCGCCGCGTCGCACTCGCGGGCACCGGTCACACTGGCGTCCAAGCCTGCGGTCATGCCTGCTACGGCGGCGGCGACGGCGCGCCGCATGGCCTCGACCTCAAGGAAGCTTTTGACCTGCCGGGCTTCGAGGACCGGGTCAGCCAGTTGGAGGTGCTCAGGAAGGAGTTCTTTGAGTCGCGCGATGAGTCTGGCGGAGGTGTCAGGGCTGACCGCCAGGCGGCCGCTCGCGCCGGTAGCGAAGGCAGGGACGATCTGATCGAGGGCGGCTGTCGGAGCAGCATCCACCGAACAGCTTCGGTAGAAGTCGACGTACCCGTCGGCGGTCAGGAGTTGGGGCTGACCAGATGCAGGCAACAGGACCACCTCGTAACCGCGGCTCTCGGCCATGACCCGATAGACGAAGGCGCGGACCGGAAACAGGTACGCCACATCCTCGGGTCGGTCGGAAATGAAGCCCGCGAAGCCGTGCTCGACGACCTTGGCCTGCGCCGTCGCCAGGTTGCTGGCGCTGAGGTCGCGATCCATCAACTATGAAACGCCGGCTTTGTCCGCGCTGCGCCGCGCCAGGTACTCCTTGAAGGCGGTGGTGTCCTGGTCGACGAGCTCAGGCAGGGCGCCTTCGTCATCGATGGTGATCACGTAGTCGGAGTATTCGGCGCCCTCTGAAAGCTTGCAGGGAATCGTGAGCTTGACGTTGGGGTTGATGTGCCGATAGGAACCCACGTCGATGTTCGGTTCGACGTAGCAGGCGTGGGGGATGAGCTCGGGATACTGCTCGCGCCAATATTCGAGCAACGGACACTTAGTGACGCGCACCACGGCGCGCTTTTCGCCCGCTTCCACGATCTCGTTGTCGTAGCCGAAAAACTGCATGCTCTCGTGGTAGCTGCGGGCGATGTCGGCCGCGGTCGTCTTTGAGCGGTCCTCGTCGGCGATCTCGAGCATGGCCTCGCTCCATTTGCGGCCCATCTCTTCACTGGCCTTCGCCGCTGCCCGCCGACCGTCGTCGCCAAACTGCTCGATCAGCTGCTTGTACATCGACGACCAGGCAAGCACGAAGAGGTAGTAGTTCCACTGCATGGCGTCCTTCACCTGGTCGACGATGGTCCAACGCCCGTGTGGGACCGCGGGGAACGAGATCTTGCTGCTCACTGAATGCCTCCTAGTGTCTGGATTCGATCTAGGCGGGCAGGGGCCGGCAGGCCCAAAGCCAATTGGTAGGCCCTGCTGTCAGTAGCGAGCTTTGGGACTAGCTGGTTTAGAAGCTCGCCCACGTTCAATGCTGTAGCTATACCCTGACCAGATAGTTGATGCGAGAGCTGCGTAACTTGGGGTGGGGAGATCTGGGTTTTGCGAAGCAGATCAGTCTGATCGAATACCTCGCGTGTGCTCGCGTCCAGAAGCACCGAACCGCGATGGAGGACTACTGTGCGTCGCGAACGTTCAGCCACCAGCCGCATGTCGTGGCTTATTGCGACGATCGTTCGTCCATCCTTGTGCAAGCTGTCCAAAAGATCGCCAATGAGTCCGTGATAGTGCTCGTCGAGACCGGTCGTCGGCTCATCGAAAATCACCACGCGCGGATCCATGGCGATCACACTGGCAATCGCAATCAGTTGGCGTTCTCCGCGACTCACAAACAGCGGGTGCTCGGTGCGGAGTTGGGGGATGCCGCAGACCTGCAGGGCGTGGAGGATGCGGTCTTCATGCTCGCCCTCCGGCACCCCGTGGTTGGTGAGCCCGTAGCGCAGCTCTTTGTCCACCGACTCAGCGAAGAGCTGGTGGTCTGGGTTCTGAAAGACGTAGCCGACCGTCGTCGAAAGCTCAGCCACCGAGCGCGCGTTTGTGTCTTGTCCATCGAGGCGGACGACCCCTTGTGATGGCCGCAGCAGGCCGTTAAGCAGCCTGGCCAGCGTGGTCTTGCCAGAGCCGTTCTGGCCAATCAGGGCGACGAACTCGCCGCCCTGTATCGCCAGCGACACGCCACGCAGCGCTTCCGTTCCGTCCGGGTAGGTGAGGTGAGCGTCCTCGACGTCGATGAGTGGCTGGACACCTCGCTGCTGCCCACTGTCCATATCAGCGCGGCTGGCCTTGTCACTGCTCTGGGGTTCTGCACCGAGGACGTTAGGCAGCGAGGACAGCGCCGCCAGCAGCCGGGGGGCGGCCTGACTAAGCAGGACGGGCAACTGCGCTTCCATCACGCCATCACCGCCGGTCTGCGTGACGCTCGATGGTCGCGAATGCCACAGGCCGGAGCCTAGCTCCGCGACCTGAGGCACGCGGACGAGGTACTCGGGCCGGTCCGACAGAAACGAATAGAAGGCCTGTGGCATGCCCTGTGTGACCATTTCGCCATCAGCGATCAGTGCCACGCGGTCAGCGAACTCGGCGATGAACTCGCATTCGTGCTCGACCAGCACGACTGTCAACTTGAACTCTTCGCATAGGCGCCGAACCACACGCAGAATCTCTTGTTTGCCGACCGGATCGAGTTCCGCGGTTGGTTCATCGAGGACCATGATCCTCGGGCGCATGGCCAGGACGCTCGCGATCGCGAGCCGCTGTTTCTGGCCGCCCGAGAGGCTATTGGGCGCCTTGTTCTCTAGGCCTACAAGGTCAACGGCCTCAAGTACCCAGGCCACCCTGTCTCTCATCTCAGCTCGCGGTATGCCGATGTTCTCCAGACCGAACGCAACGTCCTCTTCCACCGTAAGCCCGAACAACTGCGATTCGGGGTCCTGGTAGACAACGCCGACATCCTGCGCAAGCTCGGGCACCGAGGCGCCCTTGGTGTTACGGCCGGCGACCACCACGTTGCCCTTAAACAGGCCGGGCGTGGAATGCGGAATGATCCCGTTGAGGGCCAGACAAAGGGTCGTCTTGCCGCTACCGGTCGGACCCTCGATCGCCAGAAATTCCCCACGTCGCACATCGAGCGAGACGTCCCGCAAGACCGGCCGGGGAGCCTCTTCCGAGTAGCTGAAGGTCAGATTGCTGACCTGCACGAATGGCTCAGTGTTCGCCGCGGGGGGTCGCGGTTCGGCGCCCGTGGATTGGATCACGGTCTGAGGATGAGGAAGGCCGCGATGATGAGCACCGAACCCGCCAGCACGACTCGATCAATGACCCGCAGGACGTCCTCGCGATAGGTGGTTCGATGCATGCCGCGAAGGTTGAATGCCCTCGACTCGAGAGCGCGGGCGAGGGTGTCGACCCGTCGAAACGCGATGGCCACGAGCGGCACGATGCCAGTAATGGATCGCCGCGCACGCTCGATGAAGCTGCCCCGTTGCAACTCGAAGCCCCGGCACATTTGGGCTTGCCGGATGACTGCCAGGTCCTCGGTGAGCGAGGGCAGGAGACGCAGCGAGAGCATCAGCGTGAAACAGGCCACGTACGGCACGCGAAGTCTTCGCAAGCCCTGCAGAAGTTCGGTCTCGGAGGTGATGAACAGCAACAGCGCTGAGGCAAGCACCATGACCAGGACTCGCAGGCCAGCCACGGCAGCAGCCGTTACCGCG
>Ga0070707_100003575_pt1 | contig 14663 bp, 10 predicted proteins | sample KBSK5502metaG_FD_65468 | JGI IMG/M metagenome (GOLD analysis project Ga0070707, IMG submission 65468) | Corn, switchgrass and miscanthus rhizosphere microbial communities from Kellogg Biological Station, Michigan, USA - KBS K5-50-2 metaG | ecosystem: Host-associated > Plants > Roots >... | reverse complement strand
CGCTGCCAGAAGCGGTCCTGGCGGTGCTCCTGTCCGTCGGGTTCGAGGCGGAACGCCGCGTAGAGGTTCGGCACAACCCGGATCCACCAGCCCTCGCTATTCGGAGCCGTGCCGGGCGCGCGATAGGCGAGGACCTCCGGCGGTGTCATCGACTCGTGTCCGGGACAGAACGGACAGACGTCGCGGGCCGCGACGCTTTCTTTAGCGGCCTGGGTGAAGGAATCGGGCCGACGTGCACGCTCGGTCGCCACTGCGACCCATCGCCCGGTAATCAAATCCTGCCGTAACTGGGGCAACCCGAAAGCTCCTGAGAGAAGAACGCCTGACGCGTGCGAGAGTTTTCATTATCGCTGCCGGCAGGAAATGCCGAGGTGTCACGTCGCGATCACCATCCTTTTCTTAGGCAAGGCGTTCGCCAGCCTTGAAAACCGCCCAGACGCGCCAGAGGGCGCGGGGGTCGCTGAGCGGGTCACCATGCACCAGGACCAGGTCAGCCGGGTCTCCCGCCCGCAGCCTTCCGGCATGGTCGATCCCCAGCAGCTCCCCGCCATGCCAGGTGGCCGCGGCGAGGGCCTCGTGTGGCTCCAGCCCCGCTTCGACCAGCAGCTCCACCTCCCAGGCCAGGTGTCCGGCGCGCACCGATCCGCCGCCGAAATCGGAGCCGGCGGCGATCCGAACGCCGGCGCGGCGCGCCGCCTTGATCGCCGCGAACGCACCCTCGTGTCGGGCTGCCAGCCGTTGCCTGCCCTCCTCGCCCGTGAAACGCTCGATCCGGGTGGTCCGTTCAAACGTCGCCCAGCTCGCCAGCACCGAGAGGGTCGACACCAGGGCGACATTGTTCGCGCGCATCGTGGCAGCGATCGCATCATCGAGCTCCATCCCGTGCTCGATGGAATCCACGCCGGCCTCGGCGCCGACCCGCGCGCCGTCGAGGATGGTGGCATGCGCCGTGATCTTCCGCCCTCGGCGGTGTACGACCTCACACGCCTTCCGGACATCGTCGACTGTGAAGGGACACTGGCCGGTCCGGTCCGGTGGATCCAGCATGATCTTCACGAAGTCCGTTCCTGAGTCCAGCTGCGCGACGGCGGCGGCGGCGAGACCGTCGCCGTGCTTGACGGGGATTGTCATAGGCAGGTAACCGTCCGTCGCGATCCAGGTGCCGGCGACCCGGATGTACGGCGCGCTGGAACTGCCCGCGAGCTCCTGGCGAACCTGCAGGCTGATGGCCCGACCATCGGGCCCTGCTGGTGATCCGACGTCACGCGCCCAGAGGATGCCGGCCTGCGCCAGGCGAGACGCATTTCGGCGGGCCACGTCTCGCAGCCGGTCGGGTGGATCGGAGCCCCGCTCGATCCAATGGCTGCCGCCGGGCATCGTGAGGTGGCTGTGGGCATCGACAAATGCCGGCACGATCGTCGCGCCCCCGCCGTCGAGCGTGTCGGCGTCGCCGGGATCGGCTTCATCATTCGGCCGCACCCAGGCAACGTGGCCCTTTTCGATCATCAGGCTGACGCCCACCTGCAGCGTCGACGAGTGACCGTCGGCCAGACACGCGTCGCGGATCAGCAGTCGGCCCTTCACGCGGGCACCGGCGCCGGCTGCTCTTTCAGACGGATGACCGGACCCAGGAAGATCCAGAGGCACGCCAGCGCCGAGATCAAGCTGCCGAGGACGATCGTTGGAACCACGCCAATCGCAGTGCCAAGGATGCCGCCCACGAAGGCCCCGATCGGGATCGTCCCCCAGACGATGGTGCGCATGGTCGCGTTCATCCGGCCCTGGACGCGGTCGGGCGTGATCGATTGCCGCAGGCTCACCTGATTGATGTTGTAGACCGGAACCATGAGGTTGTTGACGAAACCGAGGAGGCTGAGAACGATCGCGGGTGCGCCGAGCAAGGCGAGCGGTGTGGCCAGCGTCACGAGTCCGCCCGCGAGAATTGACAGTCCCAGTGTCGCGCCCAACCCGAGCGTGCGCGCTGCCCACGAGGCAAGAAAGGCACCCACCAGCCAGCCTCCGCTGCTGATTCCGAAGATGATGCCGACGACAGCGGCGGTCAGGTGCAGGTCGCGATAGGCAAAGATCAGGAAGACGGCGCCGAAAATCATGTTCGACCCCAGGTTCGTCGTGGCGGTGCTTCCCGCGATCCGCCACAGGATCGGGCTCTTGAACACCACGTCGATGCCTTCTCGCATCTCCGGAATGAATCCGGTCTCTCCCGACGACGTGCCGGGCTGCGGCTCGGGCTCCGGCTTCCTGATCAAGGCCAGGGCCAGCGCCGATGCCAGGAAGGAAATGGCATCGACGGCGACGGCTCGAGCGCCTCCGATCAACTGGATCAGGAAACCGGCGACGGCGGGCCCCGCGATCTGCGATGCCGAGCGCGTGACTTCGAGTTTGGTATTTCCCTCGATCAGGTTGGACCGGTCCACCAGAGCCGGGAGGTACGACTGGTAGGACACGTCGAAGAAGACGGTGAAGATGCCGGTGCAGAGCGCCACGACGTAGAGCTGCTCCAGCGTCAGCGCGTTCAGCGTAAACGCGACAGGGATCGAGCCGAGCGCCAGCAGCCGGCCGATGTCGCAGGCGATCATGATGGGGCGGCGCCGGAGGCGGTCGGCATACACGCCGGCAACCAGCCCCAGCGTCGGGAACGCCAGGAACTCGAGCGCCGAAAGCAGACCGACCTGAAAGGGACCGGCGTGCAGGACCAGGATAGCCACGGTCGGAACGGCCAGCAAGGTGATTTGGCTGCCGAACTCGCTTACCGTTTCGCCCGCCCAGAGCTTCATGAAGTCGCGATGGCGCCACAGGCGGCCGCTCAGCATCCGGCGATTTTATCGAGAAGTAGACTGGCGAAGCATCGATGCGAGACGACTCGGGTTCGGTTCGAAATCTGGTGATCGGCATGCTGCTGATCGCCGCGCCCTTCGCCGGCGCGTATCTCCTGACCAGGGGCAATCCGAATTCCGAAGTGCTGCTGATTATCGCCATCTTCTGCGCCGGGCTGGCCCTGATCTTTGCGATGGCGTCCGGCGTGCAGCAGGTGGGCGCCCTCGCACTGCGGCTGTCCGGGCGTTCCAGTCGCGACCTCATGATCGTGGGACTTGCGGCGCTCAGCCTCCTCACTCCGTGGAGCATCGCGATCGCCGTCGGGAACTTACCGCGGGTCTTCGGCTGGACCAATCCCCTGGCATGGGTGGTTGCCCTCGGCCTGTTGCTCTCGGTGATGGAGAGCGCGCGCCCTTACCACGGCCAGGCGCTGGCGGCCGCCGGCCTGGCGCTGACGGCATGGGTCGGCTGGGCCAGCTGGCTGGTGACGACGCACGACTTCACCAGCCTGCATTTTTCCTTCATGCCGGTCGACCTGCTCTCGACCGGCTGGTATGCGGGCCTGATCGGATTCATCGTCGCCGTCGATGGCTTTGCCTCCAGCCGTGCACACGACCCGAAGCAGGGGCGCGCGAGGGACGTCTGGCCTCTGGCCCTGGTCCCCGGGATGGGCCTGGTGCGGCTCGGCTTTGCCGCCAGGGGTCGCGCCTGGTTGATCGGGTCGTTGCTGGCCATCGCGTTCATCGGCATCTCAGCCGTCAACGACAGCGAGTTCGCCTATTGGGCGCATTACAACACGACGCCGCCGGACCGGGGACGGCTCGACGTCGTGATCGGCGCGGCGGCGCTCGGGATCATTTTTCTCGGCAGCTGGCTCGATACCTGGCGCAGTCTGCGGCGGCGCGTGAGCATGGGGGATTGGCTCGGCCGGGTCACCGCTCGCTCGCGCAGTGAAAACCGCTAGCGGCGTCCGCTCAGGACGTTGCGCTCAGGCGTAGTGACACGCCGCCCACTGGTCCTTGGCGACCTCGCGCAGCGGCGGCTCTACTTCGGCGCAATAATCCGTCGCAATCGGGCAGCGGGTGCGGAAGTGACATCCAGATGGAGGGTTCGTCGGGCTCGGGATTTCCCCTTTGAGCACCGTTTGCTCGCGTTTCACCGTCGGATCCGGGATCGGGATGACGGAGATCAACGCCTTCGTATAGGGGTGCCGGGGGGTGCGCAGCAACTGCTCGGCCGGCGCCTGCTCCACGATCTTCCCCAGGTACATGACCGCGATCCGATCGCTCACCTGCTCGACCACCGCCATGTTATGAGCGACGAACAGGTAGGTGAGATTGAACTCGTTCTGCAGGTCTTCCAGCAGGTTGAGGATTTGCGACTGGATCGACACGTCCAGGGCGGAGACGGGCTCGTCGGCGATGATGAGCTTGGGCCTCAGCGCCAGTGCCCGGGCAATCCCGATGCGCTGCCGCTGCCCACCGCTGAACTCGTGTGGGAAACGGCCGCGGTACTGTCCGCGCAGCCCGACCACCTCGAGGAGTTCGCTGACGATCCGCTCCCGCTCGTGCGCCGATCCGATCCCATGCACGAGCAGACCCTCGCCCACGATCTCCCCCACCGACATCCGGGGATTGAGCGAGCCGTAGGGATCCTGGAAGATGATCTGAACCTCCCGCCGCATCTGGTTCAGCTCCTTCTTGTTCGCCTTGAAGATGCTCCGTCCCTCGAGGAGCGCCTCGCCCGAGGTGGGTGGGATCAGCCGCAGAATCGTGCGCGCAACGGTGGACTTGCCGGAACCCGATTCGCCGATCAAACCCAGCGTCTCCCCCTGCTTGATCTCGAAGCTCACACCATCGACGGCCTTGACGTTTGCCACGGTGGTCTGGAGGAGGCCACCCTTGACGGGGAAATACTTGACGAGGTTCTCCACCTTGAGCAGAGCGCCGTTCGGCTCAGGAGCGGCGGGGCTGTCCTTGCGCCGAACCAACCGGATCATTCGTACTGCCAGCAGGCGACCAGGTGTTCCGCCCCCACCGCTTTCAGCGCCGGAATATCGTGGTCACTTTTCGGGGCCTTGACCGGGCAGCGGGGACGAAAGGCGCAGCCCGGCGGCAGCGCCAGGGGGTTCGGAACGCTGCCGGTGATGACGTGGAGCCGGTCCTGCTTTTTCCCCAATCGCGGAATCGAGGCGAGCAGACCCTGGGTGTAGGGATGCTTGGGATTGGTGAACAGCTCAACCGTCGGCGCCTGCTCCACGATCCGCCCCGCGTACATCACCGCGACGCTGTCGCACATTTCGGCCACGACCCCAAGGTCGTGCGTGATCAGCAAAATCGCGGATCCGAACTTCCCTTTGAGGTTTCGCATCAGGGTAAGGATCTGGGCCTGAATCGTGACGTCGAGCGCGGTCGTCGGCTCGTCGGCGATCAGCAGCTCGGGGTTGGTCGACAGCGCCATGGCGATCATCACCCGCTGGCGCATCCCGCCAGAGAGCTCATGCGGGTACTGCCTGGCGCGACGCTTTGGGTCGGAGATCCCGACCAGGCGCAGGACCTCGATCGCGCGGTCGAAGGCGGCCTTCGCATCGACTTTCTCGTGCAGTCGGACGGCTTCGGCGATCTGATCGCCGCAGGTATAAACCGGATTCAGTGCGGTCATCGGCTCCTGGAAGATCATCGAGATGTCATTGCCGCGGATCTCCTGCATCTCCTCGTCGGACAGCGCGACCAGATCTCGGTCGCGGAGCCAGACATGACCGGCCGTGATCCGGCCATTTTTCTCCAGCAGTCGCATGATCGAGAGCGCCGTGATGCTCTTCCCCGAGCCGGACTCACCGACCAGACCGACCGTCGCCCGGGGTGGGATGGTCAGGTTGACCCCATCGACCGCCTTGACGGTGCCCCCGTGAACGTGAAACTGGGTGTGGAGATCCTCAATCCGGAGGAGTTCGTTCACCGCTGCCGTGGATCCAGCGCGTCCCGGATCCCGTCGCCGACGAGGTTGATGCAGAGCGCGGTGACGACCAGCGCCGTGGCCGGGAAGATCACGAGATAGGCCTTGTCGTCGAGCAGGTACTGCTCGAATTCTTGCAGCATGTTGCCCCAGCTCGGCTCCGGCGGCGGAATGCTGTACCCGAGAAAACCGAGCGCCGCTTCCAACAAGATGATGCCGGACACGCCCAGGGTCGCGGAAACGATGATCGGGGCCAGCGCGTTGGGCAGGATGTGGCGGACGATGATCCGGGTGTTCGATGCCCCCAGGGCTCGAGCCGCCTGGACGAATTCCTGTTCTCGAAGCACAAGAAACTGGGCCCGCATCAATCGGCCGATCTCGAACCAGCCGGTGGCGGCGATGACGATGATGACGGTGCTCAGCCGGACGCCACCCGTGGCGGCCGTGACGGCGATGACGACCAGCAGGAAGGGCGCCGAGATGATGATGTCGGTGAAGCGCATCAGCGCGTTGTCCAGCCAGCCCCCGTAGTAGCCCGCGAGCGCACCCAGCGTTCCCCCGATGATCAGATAGCCGGTCACCGCCAGCACCCCGACCATGATCGAGACGCGGGCGCCGCGGAGCAACCGGGCAAGCTCGTCCCGACCGAGGTCATCGGTGCCCAGCAAGTGCTGCAAGCTCTGGAAGGGCGGCTTGTACGGGTGCCGGTAGTCCTGAATTCGGTAGAGGTCACCGGTGATGATCGGCACGAGGATGGCGCTGAGGACGATGACGCCGAGGATGATCAGGGCGCCGGTTGCCACCCGGTGGTGCAGGAATCGGATGACCGCCAGCCGCCAGAAGCCGAGCTCGGGGGCGACGCCAAACTCATCCGCCTTGACGCCCGGCTGCGCCAGGTCGCGCTCCTGCTGGATGGTGGTCTCAACCGAGAGCTGGTCGGGGACGCCACCCGCAGCCGGACCGATTGGAATCGGCGGGACCTGGGCCATCAGTACCGGATCCTTGGATCGGCGACTGCGTAGGTCACGTCGGCGATCAGGTTGAAGAAGACCGTCCCGACCGCGACCAGCATGACCACCCCGAGGATGACCGGATAATCCCGATCGACGACCGCCTGGAAGGCCAGCTGTCCAGTCCCCGGCCAGCTAAAGATACCTTCGGTGATGATGGCGCCGTTGACGATCTGTGGGATCGCGATCGCCACCAGGGTGATGATCGGCAAGATCGCGTTCCGCAGCGCGTGCTTGTAGTTGACTTTCTCCGTCGACAGTCCCTTCGCCCGCGCCGTCCGGATGTAGTCCTGGTGGAGGACCTCCAGCATGCTGGCACGCATGAAGCGGCTGAAGATCGCGATCTGCAGGATGGCGAGCGATGTCACCGGGAGGACCATGTGATACAGGAGGTCGAGGGGATCATCGACGCCGCCCGTGTGCATGCCAAACAGCGGAAACCCCCAGTGGAGCGGCGACTGTTTCAAGAACACCCCGAAGATGAGCAGCAGATAGATGCCGAGGACGAAGCTTGGGATGGACACGCCAACGTAGGAGACAAGGGAGGTGGTCATGTCCGCCTTGGAGTACTGGTGCGTGGCCGCGAAGATCCCCAGCGGGATGCCGATGACCAGCGCGACGACGAGGGCCGCCCCGAGTAGCAGGACGGAGTTCGGCAGGCGCTGCACCAACAGCGTCGTTACCGGCTCGTTGTAGATGTAGGAGTCGCCGAGGTCACCGTGGACGAGGGCGCCCATGTACAGCACGTACTGCTGGGGGATCGGGTATGGCTTTCCCAGTTCATCGACCAGACCGAGCCGGTGCAGCCGCAGGGTGATGGTCGCCTGGTGAATCCGGGGGTTTTCTCCGACGCTGACCGGCGCCCCGGGCGTGACCCGGGTGAGGGTAAAGAACATGGCCGTCATGAGGAAGAGCAGAAAGATGCCAATGGCGACCCGGCGAACGAGATAAAAGGTCACCTCTTCACCCTATAACACCATTCTTGCCCTAGATTAGGATTCTTCGCCCCGGATTAAGCAACCCCCGCCGAATACGCCCGAACTCACTCTAAAAGCATAGCGAACGGTTGGCGGGTCCGAGCCGTCGGGCGACCGGGGAGGCGGTCGGACCGCCTCCCCGGTTGTCGCTCGTCGAGCTCGCTACCTACTTACCGTTCTTCGAGAACCACTGCCCGAACACCTCGGGGTTACGCGCGTCGTCGACGTAGATCACGTTGTCGCCGTTGCCGGCCTGCACGTTGCCCACGTTGCCCGACCAGCCCATGGACGACACGTCGGCCCAGAGCATGTATGTCTGCAGGTCGCCGCTGATGATCTTCTCGATCTGGTTGAAGATCGCCTTGCGGGCGGCTTTGGTGGCGGCATCGGTGCTCTTGACCGTGCTCCGCTCCTGGTCGATCAGCGAGTCGAGCTGCGGGTTGGAATACCCGGTCCAGTTTTGCCCCTCTTTGTGTTCCGGCTGGAGCTGGCTGGAGGAGGCGGTCGTGTAGTCGTCCGGGTCGAGCGTCAAGCCGAAGCCGGCGATGAACACGTCGAAATCGCCCTGCATGATCGGCTTGTAGAACACCTTGAAGTCGGTTGGATCGGGAGTCAACTGCATCCCGATTTGCTTCAGCTGGTCAGAGATGATCTCGGCGGCCTTGATCCGGTCCGGCTTGCCGGCCCGTACCCGGATCTTGCCGATGAACTTCTGCGTTCCCGATCCCGATGGATTGGGCCGGGTCGCAACCCCGTCAGCGCCAATCGTCCAGCCGGCCTGTTGCATCAGTGACTTGGCCTTGTTGACGTCGAGCGGATACTTCACGATCGAGCTCGCGTCGTAGGCCCAGGAGGCTGGCACGATATCGCCCCACAGAGGAGCGCCCGCTCCCTGAGTCGCGGCCTCCACAATCGACGCCTTGTCCAGGGTATTGGCCAGCGCCTGCCGGGTGAACAGGTTGTCGAATAAGCGTCCCTTGCGTTCGTTCATCCGCAGGTCGATGTAGCCAAGGTCCTGATACGTGTGGACCTGCACATTTGACGCCGCCTTGGCCTTGCTGATGCCGCCGGAACCAGCCTCGCCCAGGGATGGGTGCCACGCCACATCGCCGTTGATCAGCGCATTCGCCGCGGCCGTCGCGTCGGTGATGACCTTGGCGATCACTTTGTCGAAGTGCGGCCGGCCCGCATAGAAGTTCAGATTGGCGGAGTAGTCGATCTCCTGGCCGGGGATCCGCTTGTCAAACTTGTACGGCCCGCCCGTCACCGTGGGGTTGAGGGCGACGGGGTCGGTCCGCTGCTTGGCCGGGTCGATCTTGCCATAGACCTCGTTTGGCGCGACGAAGGTCAGAAGCTGGTTTGCCAGGAAGGGCGCAAAAGGCTGGGTCAGGGTGAACTTCACCGTATGGGCGTCAACCGCCTCAACCTTGGAGAGCTTGCTCCAGTCGAAGGCCGCATCGGTATCCAGGTTCGCGTTGTTCTGCATGTTGACGGTCATCACCACGTCGTCCGCGGTGATCGGAGTGCCGTCGCTCCACTTGGCGTTCGTCTTGAGCTTCACGGTCCACACCGTGCCGTCACTGGACACGGACGGCATCCCATCCGCCAGGTCGGGAACCACGTTCAGGTTCTTATCGGATTGATACAGGTTCGGGAAGATGAACCCGTAGGCTCGGACCGAGGGCACGTCGCCGGCGACGAAGGGGTTGAGACTCTGCGCATCAGCGTCGAGAGCCCAGATCAGCGTGCCACCATTCGTGGTTGTGGACGCTGGTGTCGAGTTACCGCACGCTGCCACAAAAATCGCGACGCCGGCGGCGAGCGTTGAGACTCGCAACCATTTCGACTTACCGATTGATCCGTCCATGTACGTCAACTACCTCCCTTCCAGGCAAAGATGGGTCGCGTCCAGCGTTAGGTCGGCGCCGAATCGCCGTAATCATGCATCAACGGTGTCAAGACAGCAAGAAATCGGGCCAAATATTAACCTCTATTAGAGTTGCGGCTGGAGTATTGGCCTCTATTAGAGGTTGGGGTTCGTCGCGGGTTACCAGCCGTAGGGGCCGGTCGATGCCGTTGAGTACTCGCGGGCCTCGGCGTGGTTGGCCATGGCGGACCGGTAGAGCCGGACATATTTCTCGGCGGAGTTCGCCCAGCTGACGTCGGTCGACATCGCGTTGGCCTGCAGCCGGCGCCAGAGGGTCGGCTGGCGGAACGTCTCCACCGCCCGCACCACCTGGGCATACAGGTCCCAATGGTCGTACGCGGTGAAGACGAAGCCGTTGCCCGTCTGCCTGACCGGGTCCCAGTCGTCGATCGTGTCGGCCAGGCCACCGGTCGCGCGCACGATCGGGATGGTGCCGTAGCGCAGGCTGATCAGCTGCCCGAGGCCGCATGGCTCGAATCGCGAGGGCATCAGGAACAGGTCCGAGCCGGCGTAGATGTGTTGCGCCAGCACCGGCTTGAAGCCGATGGTCGCCGAGACCTTCGTCGGGTTGTCGCGGGCGTTCGCTCGGAACAGCTCCTCGTAGCGCGCGTCCCCAGCGCCCAGCACCACGAGCTGAAGGTTGAGCCGCATCAACCCCCACATGATGTTGGCGATCAGGTCCAGGCCCTTCTGGTCGTAGAGCCGGGAGATGAGGCCGATCACAGGGACGGTGGCGTCCTGTGGCAGTCCCACTTCCTTTTGCAGGGCCAGCTTGTCCTCCACCTTCTTCTCGATGCTGCCGATGTCGTAGCGAGCGGCGATCGAGCCATCGGCGAGCGGATTGAAGGCCTCGTAGTCGATGCCGTTGATGATCCCGTGCAGCTTTCCGCGAAACACCCGCAGCAGCGGGTCCATCTTTTCTCCGTACTCCGGCGTGAGGATCTCTTCCGCATAGCGATTGCTGACGGTGTTGACGACATCGGCGAAGTAAAGGCCACGGCCGAGGAGGTTGACGATGTCATCGAGCCCTGGGATGCCCGGCTTGATCAGCCCCCACTGCTCCAGGTCGGCGAGATGCAACGTGCCGTAGCCGAAGACGCCTTGAAAGGCCAGGTTGTGGATGGTGAGGACGGTGGCGATGTCGGCGTACAAGGGGTCTGATGCATAGAGACGCGCCACCATGTTGGGAATCACAGCGGTGTGCCAGTCGTTGACGTGGATCACATCGGGCTGGAACCCGAGCGGGCGCAACATCTCGAGGGCGGCCCGGCTGAAGTAGATGAAACGCGCATCATCGTCCCAAAAGCCGTACATCCCCTCGCGACCGAAGAACTGCTGGTTCTCGATGAAATAGATCGGCACGTCGTCCCCGATCCGGCCCTCGAGCACGTCGGCGTTGACTGGTTGATGCGCCAGTGGCACCCCGAGATTGGTGACGATCCGCCGCAAGCCATACCTCTCCACGTCGATGCTGCCGTAGCGCGGCATCACCACCCGGACGTCGTGACCCATGGCACGCAGGGCTTTCGGCAGCGCGCCGGCAACGTCGGCCAGCCCGCCAACTTTGGCGAAGGGGGCCACCTCCGCCGAGACCAGCAGGATCTTGAGCGGCTCGTTGTGCCGCCCCGCAAAGACGTCGCCCGGCACCCGTACCGCGATCGACCCGGTAGGGGGCAGCTGTTCCGCCGGCTTGCCACCCTCGAACGCGACTGCCACCATCTCGAGCGTCTGTCCCGGGTCGTGGCCGAGCGCCGCAAACGGAACCGCGAAGGCCAGCGCCTGGCCCGCACTCGCCCGACCGGTCCAGCGCGCCGATTGCCCGCTCCCCGGCCCCGCGTCGCTGAGCTTCAGCTCAAAGTCCGAGCCCGCCGGCTGAGCGGTCAGGCGAGACGCCGGGCCGCCATTCCCCGAAAAGCGCATCTCGAGCTCGACCGGTGGGCCGCTTTTTTGGGCGACCAGATCGAATCGCAAGTAGAGGTTGCGGTCGTCGTGGCCGAACCATAGGCGCCGGACGGCCCCCCGTGGCGGGTGCATCGCGCCAAACAGCGCGGTGACGTCTACGTAGCCCCCGGCATTCCACTCCTCCTGGTCGACCACCCCGTTCAGCTTCGGCGTGATCTTGCGGTCGGGCCGTTTGGAGGCTGAGCCCTCGGCATCCTTGACGATCGGCTGATAGAGGATGGCCGGGGGCGGCTGCTGCAGGGACATATAGATGTTGCGCAGGTGAAGCCGAAACAGGCTGTCCCAGATCTGGTCCATGCCGGAATCGTGGGATCGGCCGAACCACCAGAACCAGTCGCTGCCTTCCGCGATCAGCACCTCCCGTCGGGCGGCAGCGAGCCGGCCCGGGTCGTCGGCGGCACGCTCGCGTTCGCCTAAGAACGCCCTGGCCTCGGCCAGCCGCTCCCACGCCGCGTTGTGGGCCTGGTCACCGACCCAGGTGTCGAAGTTGGCATTGATCCAGGAGCCGGGATGGATGCGGGCGAGCGAGCGCTCAGCTGGAAACTCTGAGAGAAATTCCGACACGGTGACCGTTTTGAGATCCGAATCGCTGCTGAGCCTACGGTAGAGCGCATGCAGAAACGCGTTGCCGTTCGCCTCGTAAAAGTCCCAGCAATTCTCGCCGTCGAGGGCGATCACGGCGAGGAATGCATGCTCTTGCTGGCGCTGCCGGATCTCATGCAGACGATCGAGCAGGTCCTGCGCGGCTTTCTCGGCGGCCAGGCTCTGGTACTCGAAACCGATCGCGTTCGAAAGCCGGCCGTCGCGGAAGAGAACGTGGATCGGCGGGCCGTCGGTCTGCGCCCGGTACGGCGAGTAGAGCAGCTCGGGCTGCACCACCTGGCCGCCGCTATCTCGATTGATGGGACTGCCGAGCGAGCGGGCCAGCACGCCTTCGTCGCTGATCATCCATTCGAGCCCCTGCTCGGCGGCAAGCCGGGCGACGTCATCCGAGATTGATGCCTCTGGCGGCCACATCCCCTGAGGCCGAGTCCCAAAAACGCGGGCGTGGGTCTCGATGCCGCGACGAAGCTGCTCGGCTGCGTCGTCGAGATGCTGAAAGGTTCGACGCGGCATCGCCAGGTCGGGGCGCGCCACCCGGGCGACGTCCAGGTTGGCGATCAACGGGAGAATTGGGTGGTAATACGGGCTGGTGACCAGCTCGGCCTGCCCACGCTGCTGCAGCTCGCGGTACTTGGGCAACACCTTGCGGATCTGGTCAATGTGAAGCTGTAGTACCGGTTCCTTATCGTCTTCGTTAAAGTCCTGGCCTTTTTTCACCAACTCGGCGATCCGGGGATCCTGCGCGATGGTCCCCGGGTCAATCCATGAGAGGTTGAACCACAGCTGCAGATCGCGGAGCTCGGTATCCGAGAAGAGGGTCGCCATGTTGGCGGCGGCCCGGGGCCACGCCTCCTCCCGCTTGCGCACGAGATCCAGATAGCGGGGATACTGGCGAACCCGCCGAATCTGGCTCGACTCCGTCATCCAGCGCGTGATGAAGGCGCGCTCCTCGCTCGTCAAATCGGTCACCGGGCGGCGGGCGAGGTCCAGATAGACGTCCGTGAAGCGCCCGTCGACGTAGTCCTCCACCTGGGCCACGAGGGCCGGCACCAGGTTGAAGGTCTGCTTGATCGTCGGGTAATCGTCGAGCAGCGCGGGCATCCGGTAGTAGTCCTTGGCGCAGCGCAGCCGGACCCAGGGCAGCAGGAAGCTGTTCTCCAGGTCATCCTTGTAGTACGGCTGGTGCATGTGCCAGACGAACGCCACATGCAGGGGTCGCGTCACGGGGGAGAAGTCTAACTAACTGCCGCTTTTTTCACCGGCTCTGGCAGCACCGTGTTGTAGACGTAGCGCAGCCGGGGGGAGTACTCGACGCTGATCTTGTCGCCCGGGCTGAGGCGTTCAAAGGTGGAGCGGTTCACGCGGAAGGATTCAGCCCATAACCGTTTGGCCATCGCCCGATCGCCCGCCTGCACCGCAATCCGGTAGGTGCGGCCGAAGACGCCGGCGTCCCGCCGCATGCCGACCACCAGGCCGACCATCGACGATCGGCGCGCGGCCATGTCGAGGATGGCGCGGACCAGGACGGCGAGACCGAGTGGGATCAGGATGGTCGACACCGCGATCGTGAAGATCATCATCATCGTCCAGATCGAGCTCACGGGACGAAAGACAGAATCGACCAGCCGTGGAGCGACCGCGGCCGCCGCCGCGCAACCGAGGGTGACCGAGGCAAACCCGCCGATGGCCGCCAGCCGTGGCGGCTCGCCGCGGCTGATCGACCAGAGGTGCCATTTGACCCGGGGCCGCATCAGCCGGCCATCGGGCCCGACCGCGATCATCAGGTGTCCCCAGGGCAGGGCGCCATGCGCCAGGCGCAGGATCAACAATGAACCCAGCGCCACCGCGACCAGTGACAGATCGATGACGGCGGGCAACGGAGGCACGGTAAAGGCAGGCACCCCTGCTGGTATAACCCGACCTCGCGAGCTGACCTTGCAGCGCCCCAATCCGGATCGTTTCGGCGCGTCTGCCAGGGCCCGCATCCGTCTCCTGACCACTTGCAGTTCCGCTTCGGGCCCTGTATGGTGACTCTGCGTCGTTTTCCAGGGGGGATAAGTGGGCTCTCTGAGAGGAGGGAGTATGAGGAAGAAACACCGCCTGCTGGGCGGCCTCCTGGGTACCCTGGCGCTCGTCGTCGGCACGCTTGCAACCTCCACTGGCGCCGGCGCCAGTGCCTTGTCGCGAACGTACACCATCGGCGTCGACAACGCGAACCCGTCCGGCGGTCATAACTTCGAGTACGTCGATTACTTCCCGCGCGGCCAGGTCCTAGCCACCGATCCGCAGGCCGTGATCGGCAATGGCGCGGTGCTCCACTTCCACTATCTGGGCGGAAGCGACGGCCTGCACACCGCGACGCTGATCCCGACCGGTGAATCGCCGCAGCACGCC
>Ga0070707_100003574_pt1 | contig 14665 bp, 11 predicted proteins | sample KBSK5502metaG_FD_65468 | JGI IMG/M metagenome (GOLD analysis project Ga0070707, IMG submission 65468) | Corn, switchgrass and miscanthus rhizosphere microbial communities from Kellogg Biological Station, Michigan, USA - KBS K5-50-2 metaG | ecosystem: Host-associated > Plants > Roots >... | reverse complement strand
TCTCGGGCTCTCGGATCTCGCCCGCGACGTCGGCTGCTCGCCGTTTCATCTGAGCCGGCTGTTCACGGCGCTCGTGGGCCTGCCGATTCACCGGGCGGTGCTGCGGCTCCGTTTGCGTGACGCTCTGGAGCGCCTGCTCGCGACCCGGGACGGGATCGCCGCCGTCGCGTACGCCACCGGGTTCGCGTCTCACAGTCATCTCACCGACGCGTTCCGTCGCGAGTACGGCTATCCGCCCAGCGCGGTGCGGCGGCTGGGTGCGCGCGACCTCTCGGCTGTCCGCTCCCGCGCCGGACTTCACTGACCGCCCGCGTGCGCGACCTCCGCATCCAGAGCGTCACGCCTGACCGCTGGGACGACCTCGTGGCGCTCTTCGGCGCTCGCGGTGCCTGCGGCGGGTGTTGGTGCATGTACTGGCGACGCTCGGCGGCCGAGCACCGGCGCGGGAAGGGCAGGGGCAACCGCGAGGCGCTGCGGCGTCTGGTCGCGGCGGGCAAGGTGCCCGGGGTTCTTGCCTACGCCGGGGGCACGCCGATCGGCTGGTGCGCCGTTGCGCCCCGCGAGTCATATCCTCGACTCGAGCGGGCCCGGGTCCTCAAGCGGATCGATGATCATCCCGTGTGGTCGGTGGTCTGTCTCTTCGTGGCCAAGAGCCACCGCCGGCACGGAGTCTCGGTGGCGCTGCTCGAGGGCGCTGCGGCATTCGCGGCCTCGCGGGGCGCCCGCCTTCTGGAGGGCTACCCCGTCGAGCCCGGCCGTCCCTTGCCCGATCCATTCGTGTGGACCGGGACCGCCGCTGCGTTCCGGGCGGCCCGCTTCACCGAGGCGGCCCGTGGCGCGCCGACCCGCCCGATCATGCGCCTTGCCCTCACGCCCGACTGGTCTCCGCCAGGCGGGGCTTCATATATTTCTCGACAATGACATACGAGACCATCACGGCCCTTGACGAGTCGCAGGTGCTCGCCCGCGCGAAGCGTTTCTTCGCCGAGCGGGTGCCGCTGTCTGCCGCCTATCCGGAGAAGGAGGGTCCGGGGTTCCTGGTGCTGCGCGGCCAGGGCGGCGAGGAGATCGCGCTCGCCGTCATGCCGATCGCTGGCGGCACGAAGGTGCGCGGCTCGACCCTGCTGTTCGATCAGGCGGTGGATCGGTTTCTCTCGACGCTCCCGGCTCCCGCCGACCTGCCGGCATGAGCGGCACGGTCCCGGTCCGGGTCATGGTGTCCGACGCGTGGGACGCGGTCACACTGGATGCCGCGCCTTCGACGTCGCTGGGCGAGCTCAAGCGCGAAGCCCTCGCCCGGACGCGGGTGCGGGGCGATCCCGCCGAGTACCTGGTGAAGTTCCGGGGTGCGGAGCTCGACGACGAGACCCGCACGCTCCAGGAGGCAGGCGTGCCGGCCAACGCCCCGCTCATCGTCCTCCGCCGCCGCCGCCGGCCCGTGAGGTAGGGCATGCTGCTCTCGACCGGCGCGAGCCGCACGATGACCTTCGTAGCCTCGGCGTTTCTCGGCTTCGACGGTGCGGCGCTCGCCGGCCTCGGGATCTGGACCGGTCATCCGCTGGTGGCGCTGATCGGCGCGGCGCTCTTCATTTCTTCCGGACTCGTTCTCCTCTATTGGCGCTGGCACCGGCGGCAGCTGGAGGAGATCGCGGCCGCGCGCCGCGCGCTCCGCGAGGAGACGGAGTCGCTACGGGAGCTCTTGCGCGGCAGCTGACCGGTGCCCGTCGCCGTTTTCACCCACCCCGATTGTGTGCGGCACGACCCGGGGCCGGACCATCCGGAGACCCCGGCCCGGCTGCGCGTCCTGCTCGAGCGGCTCGCGCGGGAGCCGGCGGCGGCCGTGCAGGATGCGCCGCCCGCGCCGCGGCCCGCGCTTCTCGCGGTGCACGGCGAGGCCTACCTCCGCTCGGTGGAGGCGCTCAGCGCGCGGGGCGGCGGCGCGCTGTTCCTCGACACGATTCTCAACGAGGCGAGTTGGGCGGCGGCGCTCGGCGCGGCCGGCGCGGCGCTGGCCGCAGTGGACCACGCGCACGCCGGGCGCGGTCACGCCTTCGCGGCGGTGCGTCCGCCCGGGCACCATGCGCTTGCGTCGCGGGGCATGGGATTCTGCCTGGTCAACAACGTCGTGGTCGCGGCCAGGCACGCCCAGCGGCTTGGCCGAGGCCGGGTCCTGATCGTGGACTGGGACGTCCACCACGGGAACGGGACCCAGGCGTTGATCGAGACGGATCGGTCGGTCCGCTACGTCTCCCTGCACCAGTGGCCCTGGTATCCCGGCACGGGGGCGGCGGAAGAGCGGGGCGTCGGCAACGTGTTCAACGTTCCGCGAGGACCGGGGCAGCCCCCCGAGCTCTACATGGGTGATCTGTGGGCCGCCATCGTCGCGGCGACGACGGACTGGTCGCCCGAGCTGGTCCTCATCTCGGCCGGCTTCGACGCGATGCTCGGCGATCCCCTGGGCGGGTTCACCCTGGAGCCCGGACATTACGCCGACCTCACCCTCCGGGTGCGGGAGCGGCTGCCCGATGCCCTCGTGGTGGGCGTGCTGGAGGGAGGCTACGTTCCGGCGCGGCTAGCCGCCGGCGCCGCGGCGCACATTCAGGCGCTCGCTTGACGGCACCCGGCCGCGTGGCGGCCGCGTGCGCCACCCGATATACTCCACGCCGTCTTTCACCGGGGCCCTCCGTGTCCACCGCCCTCCACGTCGAAGCCGAGATTCTCGAGCTCACGACCCGCCACCCCTTCCTTATCGCGCGCGGCGGGCAGGCACTCCACCACACCGTCTGGGTGCGGGTGCGGGATCGCGACGGGCAGGTGGGATGGGGCGAGGCCGCGCCGACGACCTACTATGGCGAGACGCCGGAGACGGTGCTGGCCGCGCTCAATGTCTATGCGGCGCAGCTGCCGGCCGACCCGTTCGATCTCGAGGCGGCGGAGCACGCGCTCGCGGGAGCGCTGGGTGAGAATCCCTCCGCCCGCGCCGCCCTCTCCACCGCCCTGCACGATCTGGTTGGCAAGCGACTCGGCATTCCGCTCTACAAGCTCTGGGGCCTGCATTCGGCCAGAACGCCGGTGTCCACGTTCACCATCGGCCTCGACACGCCGGACAAGATGCGGACCAAGGTGCTCGAGGCGGAGCCGTATCCGGTGCTCAAGGTGAAGCTCGGGACCAGCCGGGACGACGAGATCCTGCGAACGATCCGGGGCGCCACCGACAAGGAGCTTCGGGTGGACGCGAACTGCGGTTGGACCCGCAAGCAGGCCATTCGGATGCTGCCGGTCCTGGAGGAGTTCGGCGTCACCGTGGTGGAACAGCCGCTGGCGCCCCACGACCGGGACGGGCTCGCCGCGGTCACGCGCGCCTCGCGCATCCCCGTGATCGCGGACGAGAGCTGTCTTGTCGCAACCGACATCCCGCCGCTGGTCGGGGCGGTGGACGGGATCAACATCAAGCTCGCCAAGTGCGGCAGTCTCCGGGAAGCGTTGCGCATGGTCGCGGTCGCCCGCGCGCACGGGCTGATGGTGATGGTAGGGTGCATGATCGAGTCCTCCATCGCGATCACCGCGGCGGCCCACTTCACACCTCTGGTGGATCTCGTGGACCTCGACGGCGCGGCCCTGTTGGCCGCGGATCCGTTCGCCGGCGCCACGATCGACCGTGGCCGCATCGCGCTTCCGCAAGGACCGGGGCTCGGCGTGCGCGAGCGATGACCGCGTACGCGCACGTCGCCCTTCCTCTCCCGCTCCACTCGACCTACACCTACCGGATTCCCGAAGCGCTGGCCGACCGCGTGGCGCCCGGGGTGCGCGTGGTCGTCCCCGTCCGGCAGCGCGAGCTGATCGGGGTCGTCGTCGCCGTGGATAACGCCGCCCCGGACGTCGCCCCGCGCGACCTGCTCGGCGCCCCGGACACGGAGTCCGCTCTGCTGGGGCCGCTGCTCCGGACGGCGGAATGGATCTCCGGCTACTATGGGGCGCCGATCGGTCTGACCTTGAAGGCCGTGTTGCCGAGCGGCATGTGGGGCGCGTCGCAAGTGATCGTGACGCGGGTGCCGGGCGGCCTCACGACAGGCGGGGTGGCCGGCGACGTGCTCGAGTGGCTCGAGAGGCGCGGGGGCGAGGCCGCCGTCTCCGCCGTCAGCCGCGGGCTCCGGCGTCCGGTCTGGGACGTCGTGGACCGGTTGGAGCGGGCCGGCGCCGTCGTCCTGCGGGTGGAGCCTCCCGCCATTGAGGCGGAGGTGGCGACGGAGCGACTGCTGGTGCTCGCGGGCGACGCCCCGTCGCTGCTCGAGCGTGATCGCCTGTTCAAGCGCAGAGCCCGCCAGCGGGCCCTTTACGAGGCGGTCGAGGGTCTCGGCGGCCGGGCGCCGGTACGGCACGTGCTGGAGCAGCTGGGGTTCGACGCGGCGCTGGTCCGGACACTGGTCAAGGGCGGCCTCGCCCGCATCGAGCTGATCGAGCGCGTGCGGGATCCGTTCGCCGACACGCCTGCCACGCCGCCGCCCGCGACCCTCACGCCGGCCCAGGAGGCGGCACTCGCCGCGATCGGATCCCTCGGTTCGGGGGAGGGGGGTTTGCTGTTCGGCGTCACCGGGAGCGGCAAGACGCTCGTCTACCTCGAGGCGGTGCGGCGCGTGCTCGCCCGGGGGCGCGGCGCGATCGTGCTGGTGCCGGAGATCGGCCTCACGCCCCAGACGGTCAGCCGGCTTCGCGGCGCCCTCGGCGACGACGTCGCCGTGCTCCACAGCGGTCTGTCCGACGGCGAGCGGGCGGATGCGTGGCGGCTGCTGCGCCGGGGCGAGCGACGGGTCGCCGTCGGTGCCCGCTCCGCCATCTTCGCCCCGGTCCCCGATCTCGGCATCATCGTGGTGGACGAGGAGCACGAGGCGAGCTACAAGAACGGCGAGGCGCCGCGGTATCACGCGCGGGACGTCGCCGCCGTGCGGGCCCGGCTCGAGGGCGCGGTGCTGGTGCTCGGGAGCGCCACTCCCGCGCTCGAGACCATGGCCCGTGCCAGAGGCGGCGAGCTGGCGCTGCTCCGGTTGCCCGATCGCGTGGGCATGCGGCCGCTGCCGCCGGTCGAGCTGGTCGATCTCCGGACCGCGCCCCGGGTCCCCGAGACCGGTCCCGTGCCGTGGTCGGTCCGCCTGGAGGAGGCGGTCGGCACGGCGCTCGCGCGCCGAGAGCAGGCGCTGCTCCTCCTCAACCGGCGCGGCTGGGCGGCGTTTCTCCAGTGTCCGGACTGCGGGGACGTGCGCCAATGCCCCAATTGCACCGTCTCGCTCACCGTCCACCGAGCGCCCGAGACGCTCCGCTGCCACTACTGCGGCCACGAGGAGCCGGTGGTGCGGGTGTGCCGCAGCTGCGGCCATGCGGTGCAGGAGATGCGCGGGGTCGGGACCCAGCAGCTCGAGCGTCTCCTGGCCGACCGCTTCCCCGACGCGCGGGTGACCCGGATGGATCTCGACGCCACCAGCACGAAGTGGTCGCACCAGCGGATTCTCGGGGCGGTGGAGCGCGGCGACGTGGACCTGCTGGTCGGCACCCAGATGATCGCGAAGGGGCTCGACTTCCCCAACGTGACCCTGGTCGGCGTGGTGGACGCCGACACCGGCCTCTACCTGCCGGACTTCCGCTCGGCTGAGCGGACCTTTCAGCTGCTGGCGCAGGTGGCGGGACGGGCGGGGCGGGGGCCCAAGGGAGGTCGGGTGCTGGTGCAGACCCGGAACCCCGGGCACCCGGCCCTATCCCACGCCGCGCGCCACGACACGGCCGGGTTTCTCGAGCAGGAGCTCGCGCTCCGCCGGTCGCCTCCCTATCCGCCGATCGTGTCGCTGGTGAATCTCGTGGTCTCGGGGCCGGCGGAAGGGGCGGTCGGGCGGCGCGCGGCGGAGGTGGCCGACTGGTGCCTCGCGCTGGTGGCCCGCTACGGGCTGCCGATCGAGGTGCTTGGCCCGGCGCCGTGCCCGCTGGCGAGAATCAAGGAGCGGTGGCGCTGGCACGTGCTGCTGAAGGGCTCGTCGCCGGCGCTCGGCCGGGTGGTGCGCTATGGCGCGCGACGGCTCACCCGCGCGGGCAAGATCCGGGTCGTGATCGATCGCGATCCGGTCTCGGTCCTCTGAAGCGCCTCGCCGTAACGAGATCAGGCAGCGTCGCCGGGCTGGAGCAACAGCGCCGCGCATCGGCCCCCGAAGCTTTCCGCAAGGACGAGCACGCTCGGCGCGGTCGGCGCCGCACGCCGCAGTGCGATACTGCAAGGGGGGAGCGCCGGATCGACCGAGGTCGTCCCGAGCGTCTGCGGGACGAGTCCGCGTCGCATCGCCAGCACCACGGCGACCGTCTCGACGGCCGTGCTGGCACCGAGGCAGTGACCCAGGGCGGGTTTAAGGGAGGTGAGCGGAACCAGCCTCAGGGCGTCCCCGAGCAGGGTCGCAAGCCCCCGGCATTCGGCCGCGTCGTTGAGCTCGGTCCCGGTGCCGTGGGTCTTGATCCAGCCCAGCCGCTCCGCCTGCATGCCGCCCAAGGCCTGGCTCGCGGCCCGGCGCACGCCCCGTCCGGATGGATCGGGGCTCGTCATGCCGAACGACTCGCCGCTGAGCCCGTACCCGCCGAGGAGGGCTCGGGGCGCGGCGCCGCGGCGGAGGGCGTGCTCGCGCGCTTCGAGCACGAGAGCGCCGCTCCCCTCTCCCAGCACGGTGCCGCACCGGTCGGGAGCGAACGGGCGGCAGGCCGGCAGGGGCTGGTCGGCCGGCGCCAGGACGCCTGCGGCGCGGAAGCCCGCCACAATCGCAGGGTGCAACGGACATTCGGAGCCGCCCACGAGGGCCACGTCCGCCAGGCCCGCGGCGATCTTGAGATAGCCCTCTCCGATGGCGCACGCCGCGGAGACGCTCGCCGCCGAAACGTGGAGCGCACCGCCCTCGATCCCCAGGGTCTGTGCCAGCGTCGCGCCGCCGGCGCCGATCATGAACCGGATGAGGCCGGCGGGACTGGGCCATCGCGGTCCGCCGGCCGCCTCCAGCATCTCCCCCATCGGCCCGACCGACGATCCCTCGATCACGATTGCACGGTCCCGGCACCACGTCCCAGCCCGGAGGCCGGCGTCGGCCCAGGCCTCGGCGCCCGCCGTGAAGAAGAGCAAGCCGCTTCGATCCAGCCGGCGGGTCGCGGGGCTCCGCGCTGGCGTAGGGCTGCGAGCCGCCGGTCCGACGGTTGCTTCCCCCGCCGTCACCGCGCTGCGCCCGGCGAGCAACATGTCGTCCAGGGCCGCCGCGCCGAGTCCAGCCGCCGTGATCGCCCCGATTCCGGTGATCCACACGTCCCGCATGACGTCGCTCCTCGTCGCCCCGCTCACCACGAGCCGCCGGCCATGGTGGCGAGCGCGTCGTTCATCCGCGTCACGGAGACGCGGGACACGCCCCAGGGATCGCCCGTCACGCGGGCGATCAGCGCGGGATCGGCGCGGTCGCCGGCGGGGGTGTGGAGGCGGTACCATCCGGTCGAGCGCAGCAGGTAGGAACGTCGGCCGGCCGCCGGGGGCGCGTCGCGGAAACGAAGCTCCGCGCCGTCTCCGGGCTCGAGCGTGAGGTATTTGCCGTCGATCGCCTCGAGCCGAGGGCGCACGTCGCGTCCAGCCCGATCGCGCGCCGACATCAGCGCGAGCTCCTGCTCGCGGAAGGTCGGCTCCGGGCCGACGTCCAGCGCCACCCGGTCGATCAGCCAGAACGACGGCGCCGACTCGAGCCGCACGCGGGTGGTGTCGCCCGGCAGACCGGAGGCGTCGAACGCGAGCACCTGGCGCTTCACGATTTCGGGGCCGGCCTCCCAGAGGAGCCCGATGGGCCGCCACCCGCCGGGGGTTGCCACGTCGGCACGCAGGAAGGCCTGCCCCGCCAACAGGGTCCCGAGCCGGTGGGCCTGGGCCGGGCTCCCGTCGAGCGAGTCATACCACTCCCCGGTGGCGGGGCCATGAGCCCGGACGAATTCGCCGAGGAGGTACGCGGCCCAGGGCGTGTTCTGGGCGTCCACCACGAGGCGGACGATGCCCGTCCCTGCTGGCCGGGGGAAGACGAGCTCGATGCCGTCGCGGAGCTCCGCCGTGTCAGCGGGGTTTCTCCGGCGTGGTACGGACTCCCAGCCCCAGCCGTCGTTCTCCCGGACACGGGGGAGCACGTCGCGCCCCTCGAGATCCGTCGCCCGGATCGGCGCGAGCAGCCGGCCGATGCCGTGCAGCCTGCCCTCCGGGTCCGGAGCGACGCTGACGCCGGGGTCGTGATCCACCGCCACGACGGCGAGCCGGTCGATGAAATCGGTCTCGGAGAGCTCGTTGCGGGCGTCGAGACGCAGGACGCCGCGCTCGGGCTTCGCCGCGTCGAGATTGTCCACGTCGGTGCGCTGGAGTGCCCGCGTGATCGCTCCGCCGAAGGTGCCGGAGTCCAGCCGCCAATGCGCGCCATCCCAGCTGTAGACCAGCGGACAGGAGTAGCAGTAAGCGCAGTTGCCGCCCCCACCGCCGGTGTTCGACGACGTCTGCGGAGAGGAGCCGCTCGCAGCGGCGGCGACGACGGCCGCCGTCAGGCCGACTCCCGCGGCGAGGGCGATGGTCGCTCCCACGTTGAGTCGCCGGACCGCGACCTCACGCACGTCGGCGAGAGCGATGCCGTATGGAGCCGTCCGCACGCCGGTGCCGGGGTCCTCGGCAGTTCCGATGATGGAGTCGCCGACGATCCGCGGCGCCACGAGCACGATTCGCCGTCCATCCCGCCGGGTCACGCGGATCTGGTCGGGGTGCCGTGATTCGAGGAGCTGAGGAGTCGGCGCGTCCTGCCCTGCCCAGTGGGTGCAGGCCGGAATCGCGATCAGCGAGCAGGCGAGGGCGACGGCCGTGGGGCTGCGGTGGGGGTGGTTGATCTTGCGGGTGGACGCCGGCATGAGTGTCTCCTTTGAGGACCGGAGACAGTGTCGGCGGGTGGCGTCAAGCGGGGGTCAAGTCCCGGCGTCCCGTTCTTGCGCGAACCGCGCCCGCCGTTCGGCGATGCGCTGGCGTTGCCCGGGGGTGACCATGTCGCGCCCGACCACGTCGCGCACGATGCGGGCGACGAAGGCATAGCCGCGGGCGTCGGCCAGGAGCCAGCGGCTCCATTCCAGCTCGTCGAGAGCGGCCGCGGTCACTTGCTCGCCGAGGCCGGTGATCGCGGCCAGCTCCCGCGGGGCCACCCGGTCGTCGAGGACCGCGGCCGTCGCCAGCGTCCGCTGGGCCTCGCCGCTCAACCGCCGGAACCCGACTCGGATCGCGGCGACGAGCGTGTCCGGCAGGTCGCCGGGGAGCGTGTGATCCAGGGTGCGGAGCGGGGCCGGCCACCCGCCCGCCAGCTCCTCGGGGTCGAGCCCCGACGCGATCGCGTGCAGCAGCTCGACCGCCAGCAGGGGGAGCCCGGCGGAGTCGGCGAGCACCCGCCGGGTGAGTCGGTCGCGCTGCCCGGCCGCCACGGACGGCATGACGTGCGCGACGAGCCGCGCGACGTCCTCGGGACAGAGCGGCTGGAGCCGGACGACCTCTCCCGCGAGCTCGCGGCCCAGCCTCGACCGGATCGCGTCCAGCTCCGGCGCGCTGTGTTCGGCCGGAACCGACAGGAGCAGGGCGAGCGGCGCCCGGTCCAGGTCGCGAAGCAGGACCTCGAGCGCGCCGTGGCTTTCCCCGTCGAGCCATTGCGCGTCGTCCACCGCGATGAGGACCGGCCGCTCCGCGGCCGCCGCGCGCACGATTTCGGAGAAGGCCCGACCCAGCGGGACGGGCTCAGGGCTCGACGGCGCCCGGAATCGCTCCCCCCACTCGGTGATACGGCCCGCCAGCACCGCCAAGGCGCCGGCCGAAGCCCCCACGATTCCGGGGGCGTCGAGGAGGCCGCCGCACGCGAGGGCCAGGATCCCGCTCGCCGGACTGTCCCGGTCCGCCGCAACTGCGCGCGCGGCCACGACCGAGCCGCCGTCGAGCGCCGTCCGCTCCGCGACTTCTTCCAGGAGACGGGTACGGCCGACACCGGGATACGCCTCGATCACCGCGATCATGGCGCGGGGCGCGAGGCGGGCGGCTTGCACGGTGCCGAGCAGGCGCTCGAGCTCGCGCTCCCGGCCGACAAGGGGGAGGCGCCGCGTCTCCGCTGCGGGGGAGGGCTTGGCCGGTGCGCGTCGCCACGGCCCACGGCCGCCCTTCAACCGCTCGACGAGCGCCAGGGTCTCGGCGTCCGGCTCGACCCCGAGCCGCTCGGCCAGGTCCTGTCGGAATCGCTCGAACCGCAGGAGAGCCGCTCCCCGGTCTCCCGCGAGCGCGAGACTGCGCATCGAGATTCGGATCGCCGGCTCGCACACGGGCTCCAGCGCCAACGCGCGGTCGGCGGTCTGTCCGGCGTTGGTGGCGAAGCCCCGCCGCTCCAGGTCGTCGGCCCGGTGGAGCAGCACGTCCACCTGGCGCTGCGTCCAGAGACCACGTTCGGCGGCCAGCCAGTCGTCGAACGCGGACGCGTCGTCGATCGCGAATCCCTCGCAGAACTGGCCGCCGGCGAGCGCCGCCGCCCCGGCCCAGTCGCTGGCGCGGGCGAGCTGGTTGAGCTCGTCCACGTCGAGGCAGACCGTCCCGGCGCCGAGCCGTACCTGCCCGGCCGTCGTTTCGAGCCCCGCGTCGCCGATCGTGTTGCGCAGCGTGCGGATCGCTTCGCTGAGCGAGTGGCGGGCCGCCGTCTCCGGCTTGTTGGCCCAGAGCAACCCGACCAGGTGCTCGCGGCTCCGGATTCCGCGGGGCGAGCGGGCGAGGTAGAGCAGCAGGCCGAGGTTCTTGCGCCAGAGGAGCTCGGGAGGAGGCGCGCTTCCATCCACGTCGACGGCGACGGCGCCGAGGGTGCGAATGCGGATCACCGGCAGGCTCCGGCGAGCGAGTCCGCGAGGCCGCGGGCCGCGAGCCCGGGCTCGGCGCCCGACCACAGCTCGCGGACGCGGTGGAGGAGCGGGCAGCCCGCTGGGGAATCGTGCTGCTCGAGCGCGAGCCGGCTGCGGCGGAGCCGCGCCACCGCGCCGACCGCCACGTCCACCTCCCCAGCTTGCGCTTCTCGTTGGGGCCAGTCCTCCACGTCCCACGCGTCGGTCCATAGCCACACCCGCCGCGCGGCAGCCGTGTCCCCGCGAAGCGTCAGCCAGGTGCCGAGCTCGAGATGGAGCAGCGCGCGCGCGAACGGATCACCGCCGATGCCGCGGGGATCGTAGCGGAGGAGCGCCGCCGCGAGCGCGACCGCGCTGTCGCCCCGACCGCGTCGCCCGGCGCTGAGTGCGCGCAACAGAGCGTGCAGCGAGCGGGCGGCGCTATCAGTGGCGGTGTCCCGGGCGACGCGGGCCGCCCAGCGCTCCGCCTCCGGCGCATCGCCGCGGTGATCCGCGCCGACGGCCAGAGTCCACGCCGCGCGCGTGCCGCCGGCGCTATCGGCTTGGGCGGCGAGCCGCGCGCGCGCCCGGTCCAGTCGTGCGGGAGACGGCGTGCCGAGGCCGAGGGGCGCAAGGAGCACCGGCCACTGAGCCAGCTGGAGCCGGGCCTCGGGCGTCCCCAGCCGATCCCCGGCGGAGTCGAGCTGTGCGAGCGCGGCACCCGGCCGGCCGAGCAGCAGCAGGGCGAGTCCTTGCGCCTGGTGCCCGGTCGCCACGGTGCCGCTGTTGGACCCGTGCGCCACCAGCGTCCGGCCGAGGAACACCTGTGCCTCGGGGATGTCGAAGAAGTTCCCCATGCGGGCGTAGTGCCGGAGAGCCTCGAGAAGTGCGGAGTCCGGCTGCCAGCCGAGGTAGAGCTCGCCCAGGCGTCCCCGCCACCGAACGAACCGCTCGTCGTACGCGAACGAGAGCAGCCGACGCCGGAGTCGGGCCTCCTGGTCCGAGGGTGGAGAGATCGCCGCGAGCTGGTGGAGATCGATCCGCGCCAGCTCCGCCTGGCCGAGCCGGATGTGTCCGAGGGCGGCATGCTCCAGGGCCGTCGTGTAAGGCTCGAGCTGCGCGGTCCGGTCGAACAGGGCCACGCCGCTGTCGAGTGGGATGCCCGCCAGCGGGCCGCGGGAGAACAGCTCGTTGGCGTCGAGGAGCCACGCGTCCGCCCGGTGGGGGAACCGCCGCACCGCATCGCCGAAGAGGGCGAACCGGCGGTCGAGGTCAGGCTCGAGCAGCGCCTCGGCAAGAAGGCGCTGCATCGCCGGCAAGTCGTCCCGCCTCGCGCTCCAGAGCTCGTTCAGGACAGTGGCGGCGCTGCTATCCCGGCGCCAGCGGCGGACGAGGGCGAGGTCCCAGGCCGCCTGCGCGAAGTCCGGATCGAGCTCGAGGGCGCGGAGATAGTATGCCTCCGCAGCGCCCCACTGGTCCCGGCGGAACTCCTGCTGCCCCAGGAACCACTCGTCGAGCGCCCGCGGACTGCCGCTCGAGCGCCGGGCGATCACGCGGTAGTCGTCGAGCTCCTGCGGGAACGTGCGGCGCACGATGGAGTCCGCGCCCGCCGCGGCCCACCCGAGCGGATCGGCGACCGAGCCCGGGACGTCGACCAGGTGGACGAGGCGTGACGCCGAGTCTCTAAGCGTCAGGCGAAGCAGGGTCCCTTCGGGCCGGGGGATGATCTCCCCATCCATGTACAGCTTGGCCCGCGGGGCCATGAGAGCCGACTCAAGCCGGCGGGCGGCGGGGGTCGAGTCCCACCAGGCGAAAGTCGTGGGGATCGGGACGAGCGTCCACGCGGGATACCACTCGAGCCGGCCGCCCAGGTAGCTCGCGAGGTGGTGTCCCGCGTCCGGCCCGCCCGCCTCGCCGGTGAACGGCATGATGGCGAAGTCGCTGCGCTCGAGCAGCGGGGGCGGCTTCGGCTTGGGCGGCCACGCCAGCGCGACGGCCACCACGAGGACACCCACCGCGGCCGCGGCAAGGCGCCGGCGCGGCGCCCCGCCGTCCGGCAGCGCGTCGCGGAAGGCGGGAGCGTTGGGCCACCGGTCCGGCGGGTCGGCCGCGAGCCCTCGCCTCAGCACCGCGTCGAGGCTACGCGGCACGCCGGACCAGTCCGCCTGCTGGGCGGACCAGGTCGCCTCCCAGCGCCGGCCGGTGCAGGCCTCGTAGAGCAGTGCCGCGAGAGCGTAGAGGTCCGTGACATGCGTCGCGATGCCCTGGCGCTGCTCGGGGGGCATGTAGGGCCGCGTGCCGACCGCCTGGCCGTCCTCGGTGAGCGCTGTGTCCTCGGCGGCGCGGGCGATGCTGAAATCGATCAGCACGGGTCGGTCCGCCAGCATCACGTTGGCGGGCTTGATGTCGCGGTGCACGATGTTGTGGCCGTGTATGGCGGCGAGAGCGCCGAGCAGGGTCCGCCCGAGCGCCGATGCGTCCCGGGGCCCGAGCGGCCCCCGGGCTAGCCGCTGCGCCAGGGTCTCGCCCTGGAGCAGCTCCATCACGTAGAAGTAGATGCCGCCCCGCTCGTCCACCGTGTGTATCTGGACGACGTTCGGGTGCTTGACCTGGGCGAGGTGGCGGGCTTCCCGCAGGAAGCGCTGCGCGCCGACCTCCGTCGCGAGCTCGGGACGCAACACCTTGATCGCGACGGGCCGGTCGAGGCGGGGGTCGTGCCCGAGAAACACGACGCCCATCCCCCCGGCGGCGATTTCCCGCCCGACGGTGTAGTCGGGCGCCAGCACCTGCCGGACGCGCTCCTGCAGAGAGGACACGCGACCTCCGCGAAAGCTCGGCCGATGTGACGAGGAACGTCAGAGATATGGAGGGCTGTCGGGGAATCGGCAATGTCTTGCGGGCCCTCGGCGAGGTCTCAGGACGGGCAGCCCGCGGCTACGGACTCCACCCGCTTGACCAGGGACGCGTACGCCGGCTCGGCGCCGGTCCAGAGCTCGCGAACCCGTCCCGCCAGCGCGCACGCCGCCACCCGGTCCCCGCGTTGCGCGGCCAGCTCCGCCCGGCGGAGCCGCGCGTACACTCCGGCGACCGCGTCCACCTCCCCCGCCTGCGCGCTCCGCTGCGGCCATCCTTCCACGTCCGACTGCTGGTACCAGAGCCACGTCCGGTCTGCGCCGTCCGGAGCGCCGGTGGCGAGGAGCCACTCGCCTCGCCTCAGATAGAGGAGCGCGCGCGCGAAGGGCGCCCGCACCAGCCAGCCGGCGTCGTAGCGGAGGAGCGAATCGGTTCGCGCGAGCGCCGCGGCAGGGTCGCCCGCCTGGGCCGCGGCGAGCCCGTCGAGAAGCGCGTTGAGCTGGACGGCGCCCCGGCTGAGCGGGGCGCTCCGGAGCTGCTTGCTCCAGCGCCGAAACCCGGCCGTGTCTCCTGCCGTGGCGGCGTCCACGGCCAGCGCCCACGCGGCGCGAATCGCCTGCGAGCCTCCTGCCGCCGCCGCCAGGGCGGCGCGCGCCCAGACGACCGCCGCGCTGTCGGCCGGCGGGAGCCCGAGCGCGGCCGGCAGGAGGCGCCACTCCGCGCGCTCCAGCTCGGCCTCCGGCGTGCGGAATTGCGCGGCGGCGGAGTCGAGCTCCACCAATGCCGCGGCCGGGCGGCCGAGCGCCATGAGCCCGAGACCCGCCGCCTCGTGTCCGTTGCCGCGGATCGCGGGCGAGCGCCCTCGGTGGACCAGCAGCGTGCCGAAGTCCCGCTGCGCCCC
>Ga0070707_100003572_pt1 | contig 14671 bp, 12 predicted proteins | sample KBSK5502metaG_FD_65468 | JGI IMG/M metagenome (GOLD analysis project Ga0070707, IMG submission 65468) | Corn, switchgrass and miscanthus rhizosphere microbial communities from Kellogg Biological Station, Michigan, USA - KBS K5-50-2 metaG | ecosystem: Host-associated > Plants > Roots >... | reverse complement strand
GGCGAGTAGGGCAGGAACAGACTGACGAGGAGGTCGGCCGAGACGAGCGCGTCGAGGGGAACGCCCAGCTCGGCATAGTTGCGGAGTCCGGTACTCCGCTCGAGCACGAGCAGCGCGCCGATCCGCTTACCGGCGAGGGCGTCCGCGGCCGTGACGACATCGTCGAGCAGGTGGCTCTGCTGCGCGCGGCCGCCCAGCACCATGCCCTCGAAGAGCCGGCTCTGGCCGAGCTGGGCGAGGGCACGGCGCAGCTCGGGTTGGAAGAGCACGATCAACGCCAGCACCCAGAAAGACCAGAAGTTCTCGAGCAGCCAGCTCGTGCTGAACAGCTCGAACCGCCGGGCGACGAAGGAGGCCACCATGAGGCCCCCCAGGCCGAGGAGCATCTGCACGGCGCGCGTCTCCTTGAACATGACGAAGACGCGATAGAGCACGACCGCGACCACCAGGATGTCGATGGCGTCGCGCAGCCGGAAGGATGCGAGCGGTATCCACACGGGTCAGTTGACGTGGGGGAGAGCGGGCACCGCTCCTCCCCCACACTCCCCCACCGGGTTACCGCGCGCCGAGTTCTTCACGGGCTCTCAGCTTTGCTCCCCAGCGCGGCGGATCGCTTCTGCCACCTTGACCGCTTGCACCGTGTCCGCCACATCGTGGGTGCGGACGAGCTGCGCGCCACTCAACACGGCCGCCACCGTCGCCGCGAGCGAGCCCGGGAGCCGCCGGCCCGGATCGTCCTCTCCTGCCACCGCTCCGATGAAGGATTTGCGCGACACGCCGATACAGACCGGCCGGCCCAGGTCGCGAAGCGCGGAGAGCCTGGCGAGGACGACGCAGTCCCAGTCCTGCCACGCCATGCCCTGGTTCCGGAAAAACCCGATCCCTGGATCCACGACGATCCGCGACGGGTCAATACCGGCCTGACGCGCGATGTCGAGACTCTCCTCGAGCCGGGCCCGGACCATCTTCATCGGATCGCCGCCCCCGCCCTCCCCGCGCTCGGAGGCCATCAGGATGAGGCCCACTCCGGAGCCGGCCACCACCTGCGCCATGCCCGCATCTCCGGTGAGACCGGTCACGTCATTGATGATCCGGGCGCCCGCGTCCACCGCGGCTCGCGCCGGCGCGCCACGGCTGGTATCGGCCGAGACTGGCAGATCGAGCTTCCTCACGACGAGGTCGATGGCCCAGCCGAGCCGGTCGGCCTCCTGGGACTCCGGGATCCGCGCGGCCAGATAGGGAGCGCTCGACATGGCGCCCACGTCCACGAAGGCGGCCCCGGCCGCTCGCATGGCGTGCGCCGCCCGCAGCAGGTCGTCCCCCTGAGTCATGATCGATCCCCGGTAAAAGGATTCGGGACTCACGTTGAGCGCGCCCACGACGGCCACGGGCAGGCCGTCACCGACGGTAAGCCCCGCCAGACACGCTCGGTTCGTCATGAGAGCCCGCTCCTGGGAGACAAAAATACCACCGACCCTGGGGCCGGTGGCGCGAGAACGGGCGGGTCGGGAGACAGCGGGATCAGGCCGGCGTTGGCGTCGGCGCTCCCTGGAGCGGCGGCACTCTCAGAAGCCGGCCGATCTCCTCGCCATCGAGCGACTCGCGTTCTAGCAAGGCCCGCGCCAGCGTGTGCAGCTTCTCCAGATTCGCCTCGATGATCTGGCGCGCGCGCGCGGCCCCCTCGGTCACGATGCGCTTGATCTCCGAATCGATCAGGATCGCCGTGTCCTCGCTGTAGTCCTTGGCCCGGGACATCTCGCGCCCGAGGAAGATGTGCTCTTCGCTCTTGCCGAAGGTGAGTGGCCCCATCCGGTCCGACATCCCCCACTCGCACACCATCTTCCGCGCCATCTCCGTGGCCTTTTCCAGGTCATCGCCGGCCCCCGTCGTCCGCTGCTGGAACACGAGCTCCTCGGCGGCCCGGCCCCCGAGCAGGATCGTGATGCGGTCGATGAGGTATTCCTTGGAGTAGTTGTACTTGTCATCGGTGGGGAGCTGCTGGGTCAGCCCGAGCGCGCGGCCGCGAGGAATGATGGTGACCTTGTGGAGCGGATCGGCGCCGGGCAGGAGATCCGCCACCAGGGCGTGCCCCGCCTCGTGGTAGGCGATGGTCTTCTTCTCGTCCTCGGAGATGATCATCGACCGGCGCTCCACGCCCATCAAGACCTTGTCCTTGGCGTTCTCGAAGTCGAGCATCTCGACGGTCTTCTTGTCCTGGCGCGCGGCGAGCAAAGCGGCCTCGTTGACGAGGTTGGCGAGATCCGCCCCCGAGAAGCCGGGTGTCCCCCGCGCCAGCACCTTCAGCTCCACGTTGGGGGCCAGCGGGATCCGCCGCGAATGCACTCTCAGGATTTCCTCTCGCCCCTTGACGTCGGGGCGCGCCACCACCACCTGGCGGTCGAAGCGCCCGGGGCGCAAGAGCGCGGGGTCGAGCACGTCCGGCCGGTTGGTGGCGGCGATCAGGATCACACCCTCGTTGGTCTCGAACCCGTCCATCTCGACCAGAAGCTGGTTGAGCGTCTGCTCCCGCTCGTCGTGGCCGCCGCCGAGGCCAGCGCCGCGGTGGCGCCCGACCGCGTCGATCTCGTCCATGAAGATGATGCAGGGCGCGTGCTTCTTGCCCTGCTCGAAGAGGTCGCGGACGCGGGAGGCGCCGACGCCGACGAACATCTCCACGAAGTCGGATCCGGAGATGGAGAAGAACGGCACATTGGCCTCGCCCGCGATGGCCTTGGCGAGGAGCGTCTTGCCGGTCCCCGGGGGGCCGACGAGGAGCACGCCCTTGGGGATCTTGCCGCCGAGCTTCTGGAACTTGGGCGGGTCCTTGAGGAACTCGATGATCTCGCGCAGCTCCTCCTTGGCCTCGTCCACGCCCGCCACGTCCTGGAAGGTGATCTTGTTCTGCTTCTCCGAGATGAGCCGCGCGCGGGCCTTGCCGAAGGAGAGCGCCTTGGCGCCGCCCCCCTGCATCTGGCGCATGAAGAAGATCCACACGCCAATGAAGAGCAGCATCGGCACCCACTGGAGCAGGATCGCGTACCAGGGGTTGTTGTCGGGCGGCTTGACCTCGATTTTCACCCCTCTGTCCCGGAGGGACTTGACGAGATCGGGATAGTCCGCCGTGAAGGTCCTGAAGGCAGAGCCATCACTGAGCCGGCCGCTGACCGAGTTGCCGCGGAGCGTCACCTCTCGCACCTCGCCGGTGTCGACCTTCTTCAAGAAGTCAGAGAAGATGATCTCGCCGCGGGGTGACTGATTCGCCTGGAAGAGATTGAAGAGGAGGATGACGATCAGCCCGATCACCATCCAGAGCGCGAGGTTCTTGTAGACCGGATTCATGGCGTCAAAGTATACCACACGACGGCGGCCGGACAGTAGACGAGAAGCCGGTCAGGGCGCCGGGTCGCGCTCCAGGACCGCGATGTCCCGGAGATTGCGGTGCAGCCCGTCGTGGTCCAGGCCATAACCCACCACGAACTCGTCGGGAATGGCGAAGCCGACATAGTCCACGGCCACCTCCACTTCCCGGCGAGCGATCTTGTCCAGGAGCACGCAGAGGGCCAGGCTCTTGGGGTGGCGGGTGGCCAGGTTGCGACGGAGGTAGCTGATCGTCCGGCCGGTGTCGATGATGTCCTCCACGATGATCACGTCCCGGCCTTCGATGGGCACGGACAGGTCGGTGGCGAGCCGCACCACCCCCGAGGATCGGGTATCCGCACCGTAGGAGGACACGCTCATGAAGTCGAGGGTCACCGGGAGCGGGATCGCGCGGATCAAGTCCGCGGAGAAGATCACCGCGCCGCGGAGGACGGCCACGAGGAGGGGTGCCCGCCCGGCATAGTCGCGCCGGATGGTCTCGCCCAGCTCGGCCACGCGGGCGGCGATCTCATCCTCGCGGATGAGGATGCGGCCCGGGCCGCCCGCCATGGCCCGCGCGCTCCCTACCTCGCCGTCACGAAGGTCGGCAGCGAGCGGTCAGAGCGAACGCGCTCGGCCATCCTGAGCGCCTCATCCTTCGTCTTGAACACGCCCACCTGGACACGGTACCGCAGTTGCCCGTCGTCCACGGTCGTCGGGGTGACCTGGACCGGGAAGCCTCGGCCGGCGAGCGCGCTCCGGACTCGCTCCGCTTGCTGCCCGTTCTTGAACACCCCCACCTGTACCGTCCATTCGGGGTTCGTCTCGTGACGCTCCAGGCCGGCTCTGGTCTCGGCCGACGCGAGCCGAGGGCTGCTCTCGTTCTCTGCGCCTGCCCATGTCCTCGGCGGCAGCGCGGACTCATCACCACGCGGCAGCACTCGCTCCTCCTTGGCACGCTCCGGCGCCGGCTCGCCATTGGCGCGCGGCTTGGCCGCAGGCGGCGTCTTGGGGGGGACATCGGCGCGCCCCGACACGGCAACGGGTCCGAGCGGGGCGGTCAGGGTCTGATAGAACGTGAGCTTCTCTTGCGGTGCGGCGCTCCGGTCAGCGCCCACCTCGCTGAGCCCGCTTCGCCGCGCCGGCGCCGCCTTGCGCGTGGACTCGGCCGCCACGGCGGGCGGTGTCTGACGCGCCCATTGCCTGCCCACGAGCATCCCCAGCGCGAAGGTGAGCCCGAGGATGACGAGCACGCCGCCGCCCACCGCCACCCAGGCAAGCCTGCCCGGGCCGCCCCTGCCCCGATTCCGCGCTCCCCCTGTCGCCATCAGATCACCTGTGTCGTTTCGCGGTTCGCTTCGTCACATGCCCTCGGGAGCGGAGACGCCGAGGAGCCCGAGGCCGTTCTTGACGATCTGTCCGACGGCGGTCGAGAGCCCGAGCCGCGCCAGCGTGAGCGCCCGGTCGTCGGTGATGATCCGATGCGCCTTGTAGTACGGATGAAACACGCCCGCCAGCTCGGTGAGGTAGTACGCCACGCGATGCGGCTCCCGGGTCCGCGCCGCGCCCGCGACCAGGTCCGGGTACTGGAGTAGCCGCTTGATCAGGGTCTGCTCTTCTGCGAGCGTGAGCGGGGAAAAGTCCACCTCGGTCCACGGGGGCAGGTCGAGCCCGAGCGCGACGGCATTCCGCCTGAGGCTCGACACGCGCGCGTGGCAGTACTGGACGTAGAACACCGGGTTGTCGGTGGACTGCCGTGTCGCCACGGCCAGGTCGAACTCGAGCGGACTGTCGTGACGCCGCGTGAGAAACGTGAAGCGCGCCGCATCACGCCCGACCTCTTCCAGCAGCTCCTCCATCAGGACGAACTCGCCCCGCCGCTTGGACATGCGCACGGGCTGGCCGTCGCGCAGGAGCGTCACGAGCTGGACGATGATCACGTCGAAGGCCTCGCGCGGGTGCCCGAGCGCCTCCATGGCCGCGCGCATTCGGGCGACATAGCCGTGGTGATCGGGCCCCAGAAAGTCGATGACGCAGTCCGCGTCGGCGAATTTGCAGAAGTGATGGAATCCGATGTCGACGGCGAAGTAGGTCAGCTCACCGTCGGACTTTCGCAGCACGCGGTCCTTGTCGTCGCCCAGCTCCGGCGAGCGGAACCAGAGGGCCCCGTCGTCTTCGAACGTGAAGCCCGCTCGGGCGAGCGCCTCGATGGCCCGCTCCGGCAGCCCCGCCGCCCTCACGTCCGCCGTCTCGTGGATCCACCGGTCGAACGCCGTGCCGTACTCGTCCAGCACGCGCCGTTGCCGCGCCACGATCTCACCGGCGGCGTAGCGTCCGAGGCGCTCGAGCCGCTCGGCCTCGGGCAGGGCGAGGACGGCGCGCGCGGCCGGCTCACGCGCCACATAGTCCCGCGCCAGATCGACGAGGTACTCGCCTGGATACGATGCCTCGGGCAGGTCCACCGCCTCGCCCAGCGCCTGGCGCACGCGCACCTCGAAGGAGCGCGCGAGCGTCTGGAACTGGTTGCCGGCATCGTTGACGTAGTACTGGCACTCGACCGTCGAGCCGAGCGAGCGGAGGATGCGCGCGAGGGCATCACCGACCGCCGCCGCGCGGGCATTGACGATCACCAGCGGGCCGGTCGGGTTCGCGGAGACGAATTCCAGCCGGTAGCGCTTCCCCTTCCCCACTTCGCTCGTGCCGTAGGCGGCCCCCGCCTCCAGGATTGCTCCGAGCGCTTCGGCGTACCATCGCGGCCTGAGGAACACGTTCAGGAAGCCCGGCCCGGCGATCTCGAGCCGCTCCACCGCGGCCGTCTCCGGGAAATGCGCCACGATGGCCTCGGCCACCTTCCGGGGAGGCTGGCGAGCCGCGCGCGCGAGCGTCATCGCCACATTGCTCGCGTAGTCTCCGTGGCGGTCGTCGCGCGGGACCTCCCAGAGCACCGACTCCGGACTGGGCAGCCCCGCCCGGGTGAGCGCGTCTTTCAGAGCTTCCGCCAAGTGATCGGTGATGTCGAGCCGCATGGTCAAGCGGTGAGGACGAAAGTCGCCGCACTTGGCGGCGATGCTTGATGATACGCCTCGCCTCAGCAGAGGACGAAGGAAATTGGGGCGGCCCGCGCGTCAACGAAGCTCGAACGCGAGGGGCAGGCGGATGCGGAGCGGCCGGCGGGGCAGCGGGTCGGGGAACGGCTCGGGCGAGAGGCCCTTCACGGCCAGGAGCGCGGCGTCGTCGAGCACGGCGTGAGATGACGAGGCGACGAGCCGTACGGCGCTCACTCGTCCCGAGGGCTCCAAGAGCACTTCGACCTCCACCGTGCCCGAGAGTCCCTGGCGGCGCGCCGCCAACGGGTAGCCGAGTGATTCCTGGACGCGGCGGCGAAAACGTCCGAGGTAGGGCCCGTACTCAGCGGGAATCGCGTCAGCCGCGCCACCGGGTGGCGCCAGCGCCATGGGAGCGCCGGCCCCTGCCGCCGGGCTTCCCCTTCCGGCCTCCGCGGTCGGGCCGGTGGACCCGGAGCGCATCGATCCACTCGCCGAGGCGGCGGCACGATCCAGCGGCCACATATCATGCACCACGCCGCCCGCCTCGTCTGGGCGGGGCTTAGCCCCGTCGCGCCCACCCGCGGGTGCAGCGGGGACATCGGCCATGGCGCCGATGGGCGGGCGCTCGACGGGTGGCTCGGCCCGCGGGCCGACGCCGGGCTCGGCCGTCGTGGGGGGTGTGCTGAGCTCCTGATCGCTCATCGTGATCGAGGCCATCGGCGGGCTCGCGGCCGAAGCGCGATCAGGCGCGCGGGTGGGTGGCGCCGACGGCACCGAGGGCCTCTGCCGCCCGGCGCCGCTATGTGGCGAGTAGGCGCGCGGACGGGGGGCGGCGTCGTGGACGCGCTCACCCGCGACATCGGCGAGGTCCACGAGGATAGCGGAGCCGGCGCCAGCCCCCCCCGCGAGGAGCCCAAGCCCTATGGCGGCCAGATGAAGCGCCACCGAGGTAGAAAGCGTGAGGAGCCGACGGCTGGTCAGCACGGGTTCCCCTCGCGCCCGTCTTGGATCACGGCCCCCGACGCCCTCGACCATCGTCAGAAGCGGGCCCGCAGCCCCAGGAGGAAGTTGACGCCGAGGGCGGGGAAGCCGCGCACCTCGGCGTAGCCCTCGTTCAGGAGATTCTGCACGCGGGCCGTCGCCTCGAGGGCCTGGAGCCACCCCCACTGGCCGAGCAGCCTGTACGTCCCGCCGATGTCGACGCGCGTCCACCCGCTGTTGAAGACGTCGCCGAAATTATCGAACTGCTCCGAGCGGAAATAGACCTGGGTGAACAGCGACAGCTTCCGGATCGGTTCCCAGGTCAGCCCGACGTTGAGGGTGTGCTTGGGGACGCGGGGCAGCGGGTTGCCCGTCGTGAAGTCCTTCGTGTCCGTGTACGTGTAGTTCACCGACGCCACGAGGTTGTACGCGAGATCCGCCTCGGACGTGAACTCGAGCCCCTGCGAGCGCGCCTTGGCGACATTGGTCACGGTGGCGAAGGGGAACACGTCGAGCGGGAGGAACTTGATCAGATCCGTGAAGTCGGTGTGGAAGTACGTGGCGCTGAGCCGGATCCGGTCCCGCCAGAGCTTCTGCTCGATGCCGGCGTCCCAGGACACGCTCCGCTCGGGCTGGAGGGCGGCATTGGAGAAGTCCGGAAAGAAGAGGTCGTTGATGGTCGGCGCGCGAAAGCCGGAGCCCGCGCTGCCACGGAGCTTGGTGCCCGTTTCCTTGATCACCAGCGCGATCGAGCCCCGACCCGTCGTCGCGCTGCCGAAGACGCTGTTGTCCTCGTAGCGGAAGCCGCCACCGATGAGGAGCCGGTCGAAGAAGCGGAGCTGCTGGTCGAAGAAGACGGCGTAGGTGTCGGTCGACGCCTGGAAGACGCCTCGGTTGTCTCCGTTCTCGTGCCGGTACTCGAACCCCACCGCGCTCGTGCTCCACGTGCCGACGAAGAACGCGTTGACCCACTCCGCCTCGTCCCGCGTCACGTTGATCTGGGAGCTGACCGGGCTGTCGAACTCGAAGCCGGGGTCGGGCGCGTCCTGGAAGTGCAGCTTGTTCGTGAACTGGGAGATGCGCGCCCGGCTCTCCCACCACGGCACCGGGCGGGTCTTGCCCTCCAGCGAGAGCACCACGGTCTCGCTCTGCTGCTTCTGGTTCGGGTCGATGATGGGGACGATGGGCTGGGGCGGCGGGAAGACGAACTTGACGGGGAGACCCGTGTCGCTCTTGTTATAGCGAAACACGAAGGCGAGCGAGCTGTCCCACGGCAGGGATAGGCCCACGCGCCCGTTGAACGCGGTGATATCCGAGTTGTCGTTCTTGAACTGGCCGTTGCTCTCGAGGTGCGAGGCGGACAGCGCGTAGTCGAGCAGCTTCCACGTCCCCACGACGGACCCGCGCGTCGACAGCGTATCGTAGTTCCCCGCCTCCTGTTCGACCGTCGCGGAGAACGGCCCCTTGCCCTTCCGCGTGATGATGTTCACGACCCCGCCGATGGCGTCGGCGCCGTACAGCGTGGACTGGGGACCGCGGATGATCTCGATGCGCTCGATCAGGTCGGGGGACAGGTCCGACAGGTCCACCTGGCCCGTGGTCGGGCTCTTCACGCGCACGCCGTCCACCAGCACCTGGACCTGGTTGGAGTTGGCGCCGCGGATGCTCAGCGTGCTGAGCTTGCCCAGACTGCCCGACCGCGTCACCTCGAGGCCGGGGACGTTGCGCAGGGCCTCGTCGAGGGTCGAGTAGTGGTAGGTCTGGAAGTCGTCGCCGTTCACGACGCTGACCGACGCGCCCAGCTCTGCGACGGGCGTCTCGACCTTGGTCGCCGTCACCACTACCGGCTCCACTCGCTTGATCTCATCGGTCTGCCCGGCGGCCGGCTCCACCAGCAGCAGGGCCAGCACAATGCCGAATCCGTATCGCATGGCCACTCCTTCTGCCTCGAAAGGGGGGATGCGTCGCAGCCAGGTCTCCTGACTCGTGGATCGCCGCCATCGCCCCGCCTTCCCGGGATCGCTCCCAGTGGCCTCCATGGATGGATATGGGCTTGGCTCCCCACGTACAGTGGCGGGACCGTGCCGGATTCAGCTGCAGGCCGCCGATAAAGGCCCACTTGCTTCGTTGGCGCCCTCGGCCGCACGCTCGACGTACAGGGAGTACGCCTCGCGTGCGGCTCTCGGGCGCCGCCTCGCAACTGGACCTTTCTCAGCGGCCTGCCGGGTTGCTCGACAGCCTTGACCGGCTTCCCTTGGACCGCGACGGTCTGGACCGCTCGCTTCGTCGATCACCCCCTTCGTGATTGGCCGTCGGGGCGACTGCGCCCCGCCGTCGGAAATGTCGAACCGCGGGTGGGCATTAGGGTTCGGGCCAGAGGACTTGGACGGTAGGGCGGCGGCTTGTTGGATGCTTGTCCACTACGACCCGGCAGCCGTAGACGGAGAGGAGGGTCGACTCGTCCAGCACGGCTTCGGCAGGCCCACTGGCGACGGCGGAGCCTGCTTGCAGGAGGAGCAGGCGGTCGCATACCTCGGCGGCCAGGGTGAGGTCGTGAGAGATCAGGATGACGGTCAGGCGTGCGTCCCGGTTGAAGCGCCGGAGCAGCCCGACGAACTCGACCTGGTAGCGGAGATCCAGATGCGCCGTGGGCTCGTCGAGCACGAGCAGCGGAGCACGCTGGCACAGCGCCCGCGCCAGCATGACGCGCTGGCGCTCGCCACCGCTCAGATCATCCAGCGTCTCGCCGCGCAGATCGAGCACGCCCGTCGCCGCCATCGCCGCGCGCGCCTGCCCCAGGTCCTCGTCCGTTTCGAAGAAGCGGCCGGGGGCGTGGGGGAAGCGGCCCATCAAGACCAGCTCCTCGACGGTGTACGGGAACCCCTGGGGCACGGTCTGAGGCACTACCGCGAGCCGCGTGGCGACCGCCGCGCGCGAGAGCCGGGCGAGGCTCTCGCCGCCCAGGAGGATCTCGCCCCGCGCGGGAACGAGGACCTTGGACAGGAGACGGATAAGCGTGGTCTTGCCCGACGCATTGGGCCCGATCACGCCGAAGATCTCCCCGGCACCGACCGAGAAGGAGAGGTCCCGAATGGCGAAGGCCAGTCCCCGGCCCGCATGGGCCGGGTACGCGAAGTCCACGCCGCGGAACTCGACGAGCGCCGTCACGGTCCGATCCGCGTCACGCGGGAGCGCAGGAGGTAAATGAAGAACGGCGCGCCGCAGAAGGAGGTGATGACGCCGACCGACAGCTCCGCGGGCGCGATGAGGCTCCGCGCGAGTGTATCGGCGGCGAGCAGAAACACGCCGCCGGCCAGGAGCGCGGCGGGGACGAGGACGCGGTTGTCGGGGCCGAGCAGCATTCGAAGGGCGTGCGGCACGATCAGCCCCACGAAGCCGATGGGCCCGACGAAGGCGACCACGGCCGCGGTCGAGAGCGCGGCACCGGCGAAGATCCGGCGCTTCACCCGCTCGGCATCGACGCCGAGCTGGAGCGCGCCCTCCTCGCCCAGCGCCAGGAGATTGAGCTGGCGCGACTGGCCCAGGATGAGCCAGACGCCGAGCAGGCTCACGAGGGCGAAGACCCCGAGTCCCGTGGGGGGAATCGGCGCGAGGTTGCCCAGGAGCCAGTGGATCACGCCGCCCAGCCGGTCGAAATCGACGATGGAGATCAAGACGGTGATCGCCGAGGAGAAGAAGATGCCCACGATCACGCCGGCCAGCACCAGCGTGTGCACGGGCAAGCCGCCCGCGCGCGCGGCGATGGCGTAGACGGCGGTGCCGGCGACGAAGGCGCCCGCGAACGCGAAGGCCGTGAGCCCCAGCGTCGCGAGGACCCCCGCGCGGAGGCCGAACACCTGGGCGAGCACGACGCCGAACGCGGCGCCGCTGGAGACGCCGAGAATCGAGGGCTCGGCGAGCGGGTTGCGCGTGAGGCCCTGGAAGCCCACGCCCGCCACCGCGAGCGTCCCGCCCGCGAGGAGCGCGGCAATGATCCGTGGCAAGCGGAGGCTCCAGATGACGACCTCCTCCACGGCGGCCGCCGGCTCTTGTCCCGTCAGGATCCTCAACACCGCGCGCGGCGAAACGGGGGCGCTCCCGACGAAGAGCGCGGCGAGCGCCCCCACCATGGTCATCAGCGCGACGGCGACGAGCAGGCTAAAGAGACGCGCCGCGGATGACGTCACGGCTGCGCGGCCGGCGTCTTGAACGCCTCGGGGTGGATGAGGCGAGCCAGCCGCTCCAGCCCGTCGACCATCCGCGGGCCGTAGCGATGGAGGAGATTGCCGTCCGCCGTGTACAGACGCCCCGCCTTGACGGCGGGCAACCGGCTGAACTGCTCCCACTTCTCGCGCACCATGAGGCCCTGGCCCGACCCGTGGCTCGCCAGGATGATGACGTCGGGCGCGCGCGCGACGGCGGCCTCGAGGCTGTAGCGCGGATAGGCATCGGGCGCGTCGGCCGTCACCGAATCGGCGCCGGCCAGCCTTAGCAGCTCGGAGACGAGGGACCCGCGTCCCGGCACGATGAGCGGGTCGGGCCAGAGCACGTAGAGCACACGCGGGCGCGGCAAGGGGGCGACACGCGCGGCCACCGCCTTGATGCGCCGATCGAGCGAGGCCACGAGGCGCGCGGCGGCGCCGTCGTGATCGGTGAGGGCGCCGAGGCGGGAGATGAGGTCGAGCACGTCGGCGGCGCGCTCGGGGTTCACGAGATAGATGGGAATCTTGAGCCGCTCGATCTGGACGAAGGTCTCCTCGCGGTTGCCGGATGTCGTCGCGACCACCAGATCCGGCTTGAGCGTGACGATGGTCTCGAGGCTCGGCGCCACCATCCCGCCCACGCTCGGCTTCCCGCGCGCCGCGGGCGGGTAGTCGCAAAAGTCGGTGACTCCCGCGAGGAGGTCCTGAGCGCCGATGGCGAAGAGCACCTCGGTGACGCTCGGCACGAGGGAGACGATGCGGTGCGGCGGCGCGGCCAGGGTCAACCGCCGACCCGTCTGGTCCGTCAGGCTGAGCGCGGCGGCAAGCGACGGGAGCAGCAGGGTGGCGCCGAGCCCCGCGAGGATTCGCCGAGACCGGATCATGTTCGTGATTGACCCTTGCCGGTCATGCGCCCTCGGCGCGGTCGGAGACGCCCGCCGACTTGAAGGTCGCCATCTCGCTGAGAATCTTCACCGCCGCCCGGGCCAGGCTGATGCCGAGGGCGGCGCCCGTCCCCTCGCCCAGACGCATCCCGAGGTCGAGATAGGGGTCGAGGCCGAGGGCCGCCAGCACGTGGCGGTGGCCCGGCTCCGCCGAGCGATGCGACGCGAGGAGGACATGGCGCGTCTCGGGCTTGAGCCTCACCGCCGCCAGTGCCGCGGCGCCCGCGATGAAGCCGTCGAGCAGAACGGGAATGCGGGCGGCGGCCCCGGCCAGGATCAGGCCGGCGAGCCCCGCGATCTCGAAGCCGCCAAGCTTGGCGAGCACGTCGAGGGCGTCCGACGGATCGGGCCGGTTCACCAGGAGCGCGCGCTCGATGGCCTCCACCTTTCGTCGCCGGCCTTGCTCGTCCACTCCGGTCCCCCGTCCCGTGACGTCCTCGACGGGCGCGCCCGTGAACGCCGCCACCATGGCGCTCGCCGCCGTCGTATTGCCGATTCCCATCTCGCCGGTGCCGATGAGATCGAGACCAAGCGCGCGCTCCGACTCCACCAGCGCGATGCCCGCTTGGAGCGCCGCCTCGACTTGGGCCCGCGACATGGCAGGGCCGCGGCTCATGTTCTTCGTACCCGGCGCGATCTTCCTCGCCCTGAGATCAGGATGCGCGGCGAGCTGTCCGGCGACGCCTAGATCGGCGACGATGACACGCGCCCCCGCGTGGCGGGCCAGCACATTGACCGCGGCGCCGCCCCGCAGAAAGTTCTCGACCATCTGGGCGGTGACGATCTGGGGGTACGCGCTCACGCCCTCGTCCACGACGCCGTGATCCCCGGCCAGCGTGAAGATCACGGGATGGGCAATCTCCGGCGGGCATTTCCCCGTGATCTCGGCGAGCCGGCATGCCAGCTCCTCGAGGCGACCGAGGCTTCCCGGCGGCTTGGTGAGCCGGTCGAGCCAGCGCTGGGCGTCGCGTCCCACCGAGCCGTCCGGCACGCGGATCAGATCAAGGAGCTTCGGGAGCGTGCTCATGAGAAACCAGAGGTGATGAAAGTCGGGTGTCCTTGATCGAGATGGGGATGCCGGCCACCATCAGCGTCACCCCGTCGGCGGCCGCCGCCACGCGCTGATTGACCGAGCCCATGAGGTCGCTGAATCGCAGCCCGACCTCGGTCGGCGGGTGCACCCCGGCGCCCACTTCGTTGGATACCAGGATGAGGGAGAGGATCCGTTCGCCCATGAGCGTGGCCAGCTCATCCGCCCCTGACAGGATGGCCGCGTCGGCGTCGCCCCGGAGCAGGCGGTTGGAGACCCAGAGCGTCAAGCAGTCGACGAGGGCGAGATCAAAAATCCCCGAGAGCCGTCGGCATGTCTCTCCGACGTCGAACGGCTCCTCCACCGTGCGCCAGCCCCGGGGGCGCTCCGCCTGATGCCGCGCGATGCGCGACGTCATCGGGCCGTCGAGCGCCTGGGCGGTGGCGACAAAGACGATGCGGCCGCGCGCTTGCCGGGCGAGGCCGAGCGCATGGCGGCTCTTGCCACTGCGCACGCCGCCCAGGATGAGTTGGGACTGATGAAGCGCCGCCACCCGGCTCCTCCCGCGAAGACCGGCCTTGGGAATGCGAGTGTCCGGGTAGGTCTCCTGGCTCTCGGATCGTCCTACTCCCCACGCCTTCCCGGCTCGCCTCGATCCAAGCCAGTGGCTCCCCGTGGGTTTCGTCCCCGATTACAGTGACGGGGTCGCGGCGGCGTCTCACCGCCTTCCCTGGGCCCGCACCCGGCGGGCACCCAGACACCGTGAACGCGTCGACGGTAACAGCGGGCGACGACGGCGTCAAGCGCGATGAAATGGCCCTCCGCTCGCGACAGCGTTCGCTCGGCCGCCTCCGTGTCCGCGCCTCCCCGCGTCACACGCGAGGGCGATGACATCGAGGGTCGTCAGCGTCCGCGATGACTCCCTCGACCCAGGCCGGTCTCTTCGATCCGTTCGCTCCGCCTCTGGAAAGGAGACTATTATATGCTCATCTGAGCAGATATTAATATGCTTCTGAAAACATAGTTAACCTGATCGGCAATTGCGGCGGCGGCGCCCGGGCCGCGCCAATACTGCTCCCTCTCCCTGGAAGGGAGAGGGTTGGGGTGAGG
>Ga0070707_100003569_pt1 | contig 14676 bp, 16 predicted proteins | sample KBSK5502metaG_FD_65468 | JGI IMG/M metagenome (GOLD analysis project Ga0070707, IMG submission 65468) | Corn, switchgrass and miscanthus rhizosphere microbial communities from Kellogg Biological Station, Michigan, USA - KBS K5-50-2 metaG | ecosystem: Host-associated > Plants > Roots >... | reverse complement strand
CCGCCCAAGCTTGGTCAACTTGGCGCGCTCAAGGCATCGCACCTCGGCCTGGGCCAGTTCAGCCGCGCCATCGAACTGCCGACGGTGCGGATCCGGATCGGCCGGGCTCCCGACAATGACGTGGTTGTCCCTGACCTGCTGGTGTCGCGACACCACGCCGAGGTCAGAACGAGCCCTGACGGCCGTTACCAGGTCGCCGATCTGGGCAGTCACAACGGCACCTACCTGAACGGCAAGCGCCTCCAGGGCCGGGCCACGGTCTCCGACGGCACCGTGATCGCGATCGGCCACCACACGTTCGTGCTGTCCGGAGGCCGCCTGGAAGAGTTCATCGACGCCGGTCCGGCCAGCTTCGCCGCCCTGGACCTGTCGGTCAGGGTCGGCGCGAAGTACCTGCTGAAAGGCCTTAGCTTCGCGGCGGACGGGGGTGACTTCGTCACAGTGCTCGGCCCGACCGGGGCGGGGAAGTCCACGCTCATCAAGGCCCTGAGCGGCTACCGCCCCGCCGACAGCGGGTCGGTCCTGTACAACGGCCGCGACATCTACGCCAGCTACCAGGAACTGCGAAACCGGATCGGCTACGTCCCCCAGGACGACGTGCTGCATCCGCAGCTCACCGTCCGCAGCGCTCTGCGCTACTCCGCACGGCTGCGGTTTCCGCCGGACGTGCCCGCCGGGCAGCGGAATGCGCGCGTCGAGGAGGTCATCGGCGAGCTCGGGCTTGGGAGCTGCGCCGACCTACGGCTGGCGACGGTCTCCGGCGGCCAGCGCAAGCGCACCAGCATTGCTCTTGAGCTGTTGACCAAACCCTCGCTCTTGATCCTCGACGAGCCCACGTCAGGCCTCGACCCTTGGTACGAGTGGACGGTCATGGAACTGATGCGCAAGCTGGCCGACGGCGGACGGACCGTCATCGCCGTGACTCACACGGTGGAAAGCCTCGACCTGTGCAACCGGATCCTCTTCCTGGCCCCTGGCGGGCAGACGGCCTATTTCGGGCCGCCCGCGGAAAGCCTCGCCTACTTCGGCGCCCAGCGATACAAGGAAATCTTCAATCAGCTCAACCACGCACCTTCCGGGCAGCTGGCGGAGAAGTTCGTCAGCTCGGCGGAGGATGCCAAGTACGTCGAGGCACCACTCGCCGCGGTCCGTGCGGGCACCCCATCGCCCGGTTCCAGCACACCGGCCGCCTCTGCGGCCAGTCCCGGCTGGACCAGCCAGCTGGCCACCCTGGTCCGCCGGTTCACCGCCGTGGTCGCCGCCGACCGGCGCAACATGGCGCTGCTGTTCCTTCAGGCGCCGGTACTCGGGCTGCTGATGGCCGCCATTCTCCCTACCGATAGCCTGGCGGCCATCCGTCCGGGCGAGAGCCCGTCCGCCGCGCTGGCGCACTCGCGCGGTGCGGCGCAGATCATTACCGCGCTGGTCCTTGGCGCGACGTACCTCGGCGCTTCCAATTCCATCCGCGAGATAGTCAAGGAACGGGCGATCCTGACCAGGGAACGCGCTGTCGGCTTGTCCCCGCCCGCCTACGTCCTGTCCAAGGTGTTCCTGCTGGGCCTGCTCACCGTGGCTCAGGCGGCCGTTCTTGTCGTTTTGGGCCTGCTCCGTCAGCACGGCCCCGGGGCTGGCTCCGTGCTGCCGAGCGGAGAGTTCGAGCTCTTCCTCGTCGCCTCGGCAGCCGGCCTGGCGGCCATGGCCCTGGGCCTGCTGATCTCCGCCTTCGTGTCCAATGCCGACAAGGCCCTGACGATCCTGCCCGTCGTGCTGTTCGCGCAGTTCCTGCTGACCGGCGGATTGTTCTCGGTGAACGCACCAGGCATACAGCAGCTCAGCTACCTGTCGTCGGCGCACTGGGGATATGCCGCGGCGGCGTCAACCGTCGATCTGGACCGCCTGACGTTCGACGGGTGCAATCATGCTCCCTCAGGCGGCACGCACATAGCCTGCGACGGCACCCGGGCCCACACCGTGGGCGCGTGGAGCGAGGACATGGCAGTCCTCCTCTTGCTGTCGGGGGCATTCCTTGCTGGAGCGGCTGGCGCTGTTCAGCGCATCGGCCAGCCGCGCAGAGTGACCAGCCGGGTAACGGTGGCCGGTCAATCAGCGAGAGTTTGACGTGGATTCATCGAGTCAGGAAGGTCAGGTCCGACCATGGCAACGCACCCCTTGGACGCCAACGGGCAGGCCCGTACGGCGGTCCGCAGCATAGCGCAGGACTACGGGCCGGCCGCTCTGTCGAATCCCGAGTTCCTGAACAGCCTGCTGCGGGATATGATCCCGGATTCGCCGCGAGAGGCGAGCGTCCTGGTGGCGGCCGCGGAAGCCAACGTCGCGGGCATCCTGCAAGAGCGCACGGCCCAGCGCATCAGCACCGATGCTGCTGTTGCCCAGGCAGTTGCCGCGCTCGAGGAGCGCACCGCGCTGGCCCAGGACGCGTGCCAATGGGCGGTGCGCCAACTGGCCGAGGCGCTCGGCCTGCTGAACCAGGCGGGCACCACCACCCCCGACCCCGGAAGCTACGCCGGGCCAACCCTCGCGCCCGGACCCGCCCCTGGGCCCCCTACTGCGCCCGGACCCACCATCCCGCCCGCGCCGATCTTCGCGCCGCCCGGGCCCACCTCATGGCCCGCGCCGCCCGCACCCACCGCTCGGCCCGGACCCGGACCCGGACCCACCCCCGGGCCCGTCGCGGCGCCGCAGCAGCCGCCGCGCGTGCGCACTCCCGCCGCGATCACGGCTGCCGTGCTGGGGGTGGTCTGTGCCCTGTCCGTGTCACTGCAGGTACTGGCGCACGGCCGACTGGGCGCCGCGTACAGCTGGAATATCGCCGTTGCCGCGCTCACTCTCTTCGGTGCGGCCGTGCTGACCTTCGGCCGGTCCAAGTACGCCGGAGCAGGCATGATATTCGGGGCCGGCCTGGTGATGGTGTCTTTCTTTATCGAAAGCGCCTTCTATAGTTCCGGGTCCGGCGGAGCGTACGTGGCCGCAACGGTGGTCACAATCGTGACGGCGGCGGCCGCCGCGGTCAGCGCAGCGGTGTATTTCACACCGGAGGCGCACCAGGGCCGGGCTAACCTGCGCCGTCCTCTGGTCGTGGCGTTCTGCGTGGCGGCAATTGGCTACGTCGTGGCCTTCATCCCGGGCGATTGGCAGTATAACTTCAGCGGAAGCCGGTGGTTCACGATTACCGGCTTGCTGGGGCCTGGCGTTCATGGACGGTTTATTTTCGCCGGTGTCGTAGCCATCATTGCTCTGGCTATACCGGTTGTGATCATCGAAAGGCTGGCTCCTGGCACCGGCGCCCGCGTGGGCGTCGTGGCTGGCTGGCTCCTGGTTACCGGCGCCGGGCAGCTCGACAACACGATGTTCATCGGCCTGCCAGGCGTTCGGGCCGCGCCAGCGTTCGCCGTGACGTGGGTTTTCTGGGGTCTCACCGCGGGGCTGGGTGTCGCGCTGATTGCGAGCGACCGCAACTCCAGGGTGCGCAGGGCCCTGACCCCCAGTGCCTTGCCTACGCAGTGACCGCCGTTAACGGGCTAGCCATCCACACAAAGGCCAGGATTGGGACATGCAGCTGCGGATATTCACCGAACCTCAGGAGGGCGCCGACTACGGCACGCTGCTGTCGGTCGCCCGTGCGGCCGAGCAGCTTGGCTTCGACGCGTTCTTCCGCTCCGACCACTACCTGACCATGAGCGGGTCCGGCCTGCCGGGGCCGACCGACGCCTGGGTCACCCTGGCGGGCCTGGCCCGCGAGACATCGCGGATCCGGCTCGGCACGCTGATGAGCCCGGTCACGTTCCGCCTGCCAGGGCCGCTGGCGATCTCGGTGGCACAGGTGGACCAGATGAGCGCCGGCCGGGCCGAACTCGGGCTCGGCACCGGCTGGTTCGAGGCGGAGCACACCGCGTACGGGATACCGTTCCACACGGTCGCCGAGCGCTTCGGCCGCCTCGAGGAACAGCTGGAGATCATCACTGGGTTGTGGGGGACCGGGCCGGGCAGCACGTTCTCGTTCAGCGGCAGGTACTACACGCTCAGCGACTCACCGGCGCTGCCCAAGCCGGCCCAGCAGCCGCGTCCGCCGGTCCTGGTCGGCGGCGACGGGCCGCGCCGGACGCCGCGGCTGGCGGCCAGATTCGCCGACGAGTACAACGTCCCGTTCGCCACCGTCGAGGCCAGCGCGGCCGCGTTCGGGCGGGTGCGGGACGCCTGCCAAGAGGTGGGCCGGGATCCCGGGTCGCTGGTGTACTCGGCCGCGCAGACCGTGTGCTGCGGCCGGGACGAGGCCGAGCTGGCCCGCCGGGCGAAGGCGACCGGCTCCGAGCTGGCCGACCTCAGGAACACCGGCCTGGCGGGCTCGCCCAGCGAAATAGTGGACAAGCTGGGCCAGTTCGCCGGTCTCGGCGCCACGCGCGTGTATCTGCAGGTCCTCGACCTGCACGATCTCGCGCACCTGGAGCTGATCGCGGCCGAGGTCATGCCGCAGGTCCGGTGACTCAGGGTACGGTTGAGGCGCATGGGGGGAATCCGCCGTTTCGCAGTTGCCCCGGCTCACGCGTGACCGACAACGCACGACCTGGAAAGGAGCACGCACTATGCTGCAACTTGGTGACACCGCGCCGGACTTCGCGGCGCAGACGACCGAGGGGCCGATCCAGTTTCACGACTGGATCGGGGACTCGTGGGCGGTGCTGTTCTCGCACCCGAAGGACTTCACGCCGGTATGCACCACCGAGCTGGGCTACATGGCCAAGATCAAGCCCGAGTTCGACCGCCGTGGCGTGAAGATCATCGGCCTGTCGGTCGACTCGACCGGCGACCACGCGCAATGGGCCCGCGACATCGAGGAGACCCAGGGCACTGCGCCCAACTACCCGATCATCGGTGATGACGGCTTCACGGTGGCGAAGCTGTACCAGATGCTCCCGGCCAGCACGTCCGGTGACGCCAAGGCCCGGACGCCGGCTGATAATCAGACCGTCCGGAACGTGTTCGTGATCGGCCCTGACAAGAAGATCAAGCTGGTCCTGGTCTACCCGATGACCACCGGCCGCAACTTCGACGAGGTGCTGCGGGTCATCGACTCGCTGCAGCTGACCGCCAAGCACAGGGTGTCCACGCCGGTGAACTGGAGGCAGGGCGAGGACGTCATCATCGCCGGCTCGGTCTCCAACGAGGAGGCCAGGCAGATCTTTGGCGGGTGGGAGGAGCCCAAGCCCTACATCCGGATCGTCCCCCAGCCCAGCTGAGCGCCGGCCACGATAGACCGGACCGCCAGGTTCGCCGGGTGAGTAGCTCCAAGGCCTGTTGCAGGCCTCCCCCGCGCAACGAGCGAGAGATCACCGAGCGCTTCGCTGAGCGTTACCGCGCCGCCGAAGCCGACGTGACGCGGGAGATCGAGCTGGCGGTCATCGGCGGGGACTGGGGCGCGAACGGGTATACAACCGTCGCGCAGGCCGACCAGCTCGCCCGGTTGCTCGGGCTGGGACCGGGCGTGCGAGTGCTCGACCTCGGCGCCGGGCGCGGCTGGCCGGGCCTCTATCTGGCCGCCAGCACCGGCTGCACGGCGGTGCTCGCCGACGTTCCCGTCGCGGGTCTCGTCTCGGCGATGGCCCGGGCGGCCCGCGAGCAACTGTCCGGTCGTGCCGTCGCGGCGGCGGCCAGCGCTCGCCGCCTTCCATTCCGGCCCGCCGTCTTCGACGCGATCGTGCACACCGATGTGCTGTGCTGCCTGCGCCCCAAGCTGGCTGCGCTGAGGGCATGCCACCGGCTTCTCCGGCCCGGTGGGCGGACTGCGTTCTTCACCATCCATCCTGCCGCCGGCCTCAGCCCCGCCCGTCGCCGGCGGGCGTCCCGCGACGGCCCGGTCGCGGTGGCGACTGCCCGTCCGTACCGGGAGATGCTCGAGTCGGCCGGTTTCGCCGAGGTGCGCGAGGCCGACTGCACCGAGGAGTTCGCCCGGGTCACAAGGGCCTGGATCGGGCAATGGGACAGCCGCCGCGCCGATCTCGTCGCCGCGTTCGGCGAGCAGGACATCGAGGAGCGCCAGGCCGATCGGCGGACCGAGTTGCGGGCCATCGAGGACGGGCTCCTGAGCCGATCGCTGTTCGCGGCCGTTCGCTGACGTCGCGGGAGAGCAGGTCGGTGAGGGTTTCCCGGCGGAACCGGCGGACCTGGGCGCCGGCCGCATCCGCCAGGGCCGGGCCGCGCCAGATCCCGAGGGCTTCCCGCAGGACCCGCCCGGCGCTGACCGGGTCGCCGGACGCCAGCGCCCGGCTTCCCTCCAGGGTCAGGTGCTCGAAGGCCACGGCGTCCACCTCATCTGGCCGGACGGCCAGCCGGTAGCCCGCCGGGTGCGACTCGATCAGGAGGCCGCCAAGGCCTGCCTGCCGCAGCGAGGTGCGCAGCCGCGAGACGAGGGACTGCGGCGCGTTGCCCGAGTTGGCGGGCGGGTCGTCGTCCCACAGCCGCTCGATCAGCGAATAGGTGGGCACCACCCGGCCCGCGTCGAGCGCCAGCAGGATGAGCAGTAGGCGCACCCGCGACCCGCCGATCCGCACGAGCCGGCCATTCTCGTCGTACACCGCGAGGGTGCCCAGTAGCCCGATCCGCACCGCTCCATTGTCCTGTGCTGTCCCGCGGTGAGCGAATCCGCGCGGGCGCCGTCCGGGTAAGGCCTGGGTGCGGCCTTACCCGGACGGCTAAGAGGGCCGGGCCGGCCTCAGCCGAGCGGGACCTTGATGAGGCGCGTCCCCCAGTTCTGCCGCCCGTTCGTGGTCTGGCTCGACAGCGGCGGAATGTACTCGGTGGCGAGCCACGCGGCGTCCGACGAGGAATCCGGAACCGCGAAGGAGTAGTCACCCCAGCGGGTCGAATGCGGGAAGTACGGCCCGCTCCCCGGGGCTGCCACGACCGGCGGCCCGAAGTTGCTGCCGCCCGCCGTCAGCGTGGCGTAGCCGGCGCTCGGGAACATCGAGCCGCTCGTCACCGTGAAGACGGCCGCCGCGTTCCCGGCCGCGTCCGGCTGCACCGCCGGGTACAGCAGGTACCGGCCGGCCGAGGCGATGTAGCCCTGGCGGACGATCGTCGCGCCGGTGATCCCGGCCGGGCCGAGCGCCGGCTTCACCTGGAACCAGGCGCCGCCCGCGCGGACCGTGCTGTCGCCGGCCGGCTGCACCGCCGTCGTCATCTCGCCCCACACGGTGCCCCCGGCGAACTCGGTCTGCTGCATCCGGTCGTCGCCGGAGTCCAGCGTGCTCGTCGAGCCCTGTTGCGGGGCCTTTGGCGGGTTGGCGTACGCCTCCGAGTTGATGACGACGCTGGACAGCACCGCGGTGCCCGCGCCGACCTGGTTCCGCTTGGTCAGTGCCCACACGCCGATGCGGTGATCACCGTTGCCGGCGAAGTCCAGCGAGCTGAGGAAGTACTCGGCGTTCGGCGTCTCCGTTGTCAGCGCGGGCTGCGGCGCCAGCGTGACGTGGCCGGCGATCTGCAGGTGGGCGAAGTGCTCGAAGTGGATCTGCGCGGCCCCGGCGACCAGCTGGGCCTTGGGGATCGCCCACATTTCCGCGCCGTCGAACTGCGGCCCCTGGATCGAGAACTCGTCGGCGGTGATGTACAGGTTGTTCTGGTCCATCCCGATCCTCGGCTGGTCAGCGAAGCACGGGCAGCCGCGCCCGCCCAGGTCCGTCGTGTCGATCGAGTACTCGTTCCACAGCCCGAGCGGGCTTGTGCCGTGGTGGACGGCGATCAGCTGCGCTCCCGCAGTGAACGTGTCGTTCAGGAACAGGATCTCCGCGAACCAGGTCTGGGTCGAGGGGTCGAACCAGCACCGCGGGTCGCTGGTGAACTCCTTGCCACCCACGTTGAACAGGTCGTTGATGTTGAACGGCCCGCGCAGCGACGTCCCGTTCATGCGGTAGAAGCGGTAGGCGGAGTTGACCGCCTCCAGCACCACGCCGTTGCCCTCACACAGCCCCTGGTCGGGCGGCTCGAACTTGAGGTTGTAGTTGGTGACCTGGCTGTCAAGGCTGCTGACGCCGTTGACGTTGACCAGGGCCGAAGTCGTGGCCGCGGCCGCCGCCGGGGCGGCCTGGGCGCGAGGCACGGCCTCGCTCGTGGAGAAGTGGCCGGACGGCAGGCGGCGGGCGCCTCGCGGGAACGGTCGCGCCGGCCCGGCCGTCACCGCGATGCGCGTGGGCAGCAGCCGGGCCACCCCCGGCGTGCCCTTGTAGTAGGTCACCGCGGAAGCCGCGCTGCCGCCCGGAGCGGGCGCGGGGCCGCGAAGGGCAGACGCTTGCGCCGCGGGCGCCAGCCCGGCAGCGATCATGGCCAGGCTCGCGGCCACGGCCACACCCAGCCCACTCATGCGAGTCAGGATCACCTGATGCCCCCTCGGGGAAGGTCGTCGGTCGCCGTCTCTCCCGGGGCATTCTGCACCTTTAGCATCGCGCGTGTACATCCCGGGTCTCCGGGCGTTATCGGCCTGTTACGCCCCGTGCCCGCGCTCGTGGTGCTCGGTCCGGTAGGCGTTACTCGATCGCGGTGGTGATGGGCGTGCCGGTCTCCACGGTGCGGCCGACCGTGCAGAGCCGGTCGTGGGACTTCTTGACCGCGTCCGGAAGCACGGCCCGGGCGGCGTCGCCGGGCGCGCCGGCCGGGAACGTGATCTGGAAGGTGACCTGGATGTTGGTCAGCCGGTTGCCAGCCTCGTCGCGGATCTTGTCCGCGTCGACCCGAACGCCGAACCTGTCCGGTTCGGCCCGGCGCGAAGTCAGGATGTCGACGTCGATCGCGGTGCACCCGCCGATGGCGGCCAGCAGCAGTTCGGTCGGGGTGAACTCGGTGCCGCCGCCGGTGCCGAACGTGATCTGGCCGCCGCGGGTGTTCGTCACCGTGAACACGCCTTGGGCGGCGCGCTCGACGGTCACGGTGCGGTGCACAGGACTATCAGCCATGCCCCTACCCTGCCAGGCGCCTGCGGCGCCCCGCGACCGGCGGGCGCCGCGCCCCGCCCCCGTCCTGCTCTCCCCGCTCCCGCGCTTCGCGCCCGCCCCCGTCCTGCGCTGGGCCCGCCCCGCCCCCGGGATTCCGCGCCGCGATAATTGGGGCATGCCTCCCGCGTTCGCCGGGTCAGCTGAGGAGCACGCCGGCCGCCTCGGCGGGTGGGCCGCGCCGGGCCCGGCCCTCCCGGAGGGGCCGCGCTATCCGCGGTTCGTGCAGGCGATGCTGTACCGGGGGTGAAAGGCTGGATGGCTGATGCCGACGACGTGCGCCGCCTTGCGCTGGCCCTGCCGTTTGTGGAGGAGATCGACAGCGACGGCTTCGACTTCCGGGTGGCGGGCAAGGGGTTCGTCTGGTCGTATCCGGAGCGCAGGCCGGGCAAACCGCGGATCATCCGGACCGACATCGCGGTGCTGTACGTCGGCGACGAGGCCGAGAAGCAGGCTCTGCTGCTCGGCGAGCCCGGGCTCTTCTTCACCGCGCCCGGTTACGACGGCTGGCCGCTGGTGATGTTGCGATTGGCGGAGGTGGACGTCGAACGGCTGGCTGAGCTCGTGACCGACGCGTGGCGGATGCGGGCCCCGGCGGCGCTGGGCAGCGAGCTCGCCGAGGATGCCGGCCCGCCGGGCATGGGGCCGCGCTGAGCTTGTTGCCGTAATCAGGTCTGCATGTCAAAGCTTGTGTTATTAGGGCATGATCAAGACTGGGAGCGGGAGAGCAGCAGGGAAGGTCTGGGGGATTGGCATTGGTGGCAGCCAACCACGGGTGCCACCCGCTTCAAGGAGTGATCCGATGAGCCAAACCGTCAGCCTCGGCGAGCACTCGCCCATCCAGGAAATCGCCGAGCAGATCCGCGATCTGTGGTGGATTGCCCTCCTCACCGGCCTGCTCTCGATCGCGCTTGGGCTCGCGATCCTGGCCGCCGGCTGGACGGTGCACGCCCTGGGCATCACCACCGGCCTGGTCTTCCTCTTCCGGGGAATCGGGCTGACCTTCAGCCCGGCCTACGCGGGGAGGACGTCGGGTGAGCAGGTCCTCGCCGGGATCGCCGGGATCATCGGCGGTGTCGTCCTCATCGCCTGGCCCGGCCCGACCCTGCTCGTCCTGGCCGTATTCGTCGGTGCCTGGCTTGCCGTGTCCGGCGCGTTCCACATCATCACCTCCTTCTCCCGCCGCCGGGCGCTGCCATTCTGGGGCTTCACCTTCGGCGTTGGCGTGATCGAGTTGCTGCTCGGGGTCTGGGCGATGCGGCGGCCCGAGGTCACCTTGGCGGCGCTGATCACGATCATCGGCCTGTGGGCGGTGCTGACCGGCGTCATCTACTGCGTGCTCGGGTTCGAGATCCGCAGCGCCACGAGGGTGCTTACCCGTGCGGCCGCCGATGCCGGCGGCTCGACGACGCCGGGGTAACCCTGCTGCTCCCCGGGGCTCGGCCGCCGTGGGGTGGCCGCGCCCCGGGTTGATACGATCGGCGGGTCCGCGAGGGGGGGCTCCGGGAGTCCCGCCCATCACGTCGCTGCAGGAGAAGACGATGTCGTCTCGGCTGAATCCGTACCTCAACTTCAACGGCAACGCCCGCCAGGCGCTGGAGTTCTACCGGAGCGTGTTTGGCGGCACCCTCAACATCAGCACGTTCGCTGACTTCGGCGGCCAAGACGCGCCTGACGCTGACAAGGTCATGCACGGCCAGCTTGAGACCGACGCCGGCTACACGGTGATGGCCGCCGACCACACCGCCAATATGGGGGACTATCACGCCCCGTCTGGCTTCGGGGTCAGCCTGAGCGGCGACGACGGGGACGCGCTGCGCGGCTACTGGGAGAAGCTGGCCGCCGGCGGGAACACCACGATGCCGATGCAAAAGCAGGCCTGGGGGGACGAGTTCGGCATTGTCGTCGACCAGTTCGGCATTACCTGGCTTGTCAACATCAGCCAGCCGCAGGCATAGCGGCCTGGTCAGCGCTGGCGGCGGCCTGGGGCTGCGCCGGCCTGGCTGAGCAGGGACGAGAGAGCATCTGCCGCGGGGTGGATCTTGTGCTCGGGGAGGCGGCCGAAGCCGGCCAGCAGCCCCCGTTCCGGGCTTTGGGCCAGGTGGAAGCGGGAGAGCGGGGAGATGTTGATGCCCCGGGCCAAGGCCTTTTACGTCGACAAGCTGGGGTTCGAGCCGATCCGCGACGATGCCTCCGTCCCCGGAATACGGTGGGTGCAGGTGGCACCGAAGAAGGGAGCCACCGCGCTGACGCTCGTCACCTGGTTCGACACCATGCCCGCCGGCTCGCTGCGCGGCCTCGTGCTGGCCTGCGATGACCTCGACGCCTTTTGCGAGCGGCTCCAGGCCAACGGCGTCCCCTTCGACAGCCCGCCCCAGCGGCAGCCCTGGGCCACCGAAGCGGTCTGCCGCGACCCCGACGGCAACATGCTCGTCCTGCAGCAAACCTGAACACACGGAGCGCGCTGGGAGAGCGGAGGCGCATGGCGAACGTTGTGATCACCGGCGGTGCTGGGTTCCTGGGTGCACGTCTGGCCCGGGAGTTGCTGGCGGCCGGCTCGGTTGCCTTGGCCGGCGCCGGGGCCCGGCCGCTGTCTGGGGTGACGCTCATCGACCGGTCGCCGCCTCCGGTTGATCTGGCCGCCGACGATCGGGTCGCCGCCGTCCGCGGTGACCTGGGTGAGCTGCTGGACCCTGCGGGCAGCGGGCGCGAGACGCTGGCCGGGGCGGAGGTGATCTTTCACCTCGCGGCCGCGGTCAGCGGGGAATGCGAAGCGGACTTCGACCTGGGCATGCGGGCGAACCTGCGCGCCACCGAGTCCTTGCTCGCGTCGTGCCGCGCGCTGGGGACGAACCCGGTCGTGGTGTTCACCAGCTCGCTCGCCGTCTTCGGGGCGTCCAGCGAGCATCCGCTCCCGGCTGTCGTGGACGACCAGACGCTGCCGAACCCGCAGTCCAGCTACGGCGTGCAGAAGCTCATCGGGGAGCAGTTGCTGGCCGATTACACCCGCAAGGGGTTTCTCCGCGGGCGGGCCGTCCGCCTGGCCACGGTCAGCGTGCGGGCGGGCCGGCCCAACAAGGCAGCGTCGGGTTTCCTTTCCGGCATCATCCGCGAGCCGCTGGCCGGCGAACGCGCCGTCTGCCCGGTCGGTGCCGCGACCGAGGTGGCGCTCATCTCGCCGGCCCGGGCCATCGAAGGACTGCTGCGCGCCGCCACCGCACCGGAGGAGTCCTGGGGAGGCCGCAGTGCGGTCACCCTGCCGGGCCTTACCGTGACCGTCGCGGATATGGTCGCCGCGCTGGAACGGGTGGCCGGGCCGGAGGTGAGCGCGCTGATCGAGTGGGTTCCCGATCCTGCGGTGGCCAGGCTGGTGACGAGCTGGCCCGCCCGGATCCGCGCCGACCGGGCAGAACGGCTGGGCCTTGCCGCGGACCCGGATTTCGGCTCCATCATGAGCATGTACCTTGCCGAATCCCGGCATTGACGCGCAGCGAAAAGGGACGACGATGGCAACCACTGGCGTGGCCGTGGTGACCGGGGCGGGATCGGGTCTTGGCCGGTGTATCGCCCAGGCGCTGCTCGCGGCGGGATGGCGGGTCGCGGCGGCCGGGCGGCGCGAGCACGCGCTGGCTGAGGCCCTGGCCAGCGCCGCGTCGCCGGCCGGGGCCGGGCTGGCCGTTCCCACCGATGTCACCGTGCCCGAATCGGTTGCCGCGCTGTTCGCGCGGGTGCGCGAGCGGTGGGGGCGTGTTGACCTGCTCGTCAACAACGCGGGCGTGTTCGGCCCGGCGGGCGCCGTCGACGAGATCTCCTGGCCCGACTGGCAGCACGCCGTCGACACCAACCTCACCGGTGCTTTCCTGTGCGCGCACCACGCAGTCCAGATGATGAAAGCCCAGACCCCCCGCGGCGGGCGGATCATCAACAACGGCTCGATATCCGCGCACAGCCCCCGGCCGAACAGCGCCGCCTACACCGCCACCAAGCACGCGATCACCGGCCTGACGAAGTCCATCTCCCTGGACGGCCGGGGCTTCGACATCGCGTGCGGGCAGATCGACGTGGGCAACGCCGGCACCGCCATGACCGCGCCGATGAGCCGCGGCGTCCCGCAAGCCGACGGCTCCCTGGCGCCCGAGCCCACATTCGACGCTCGGCACGTCGCCGCCGCGGTGCTCTACATGGCGAGCCTGCCCCTCGACGCCAACGTGCAGTTCCTCACCATCACCGCCACGAAAATGCCCTTCATCGGCAGGGGATGAACTTCCCCGGCGCCGTCGCAGTGACGGCCAGGGCGGCGTGATCATCGCCGACTCGCTGAACAACCGGATCCGCGCGGTCGCGGGCTGAGCGGCGCAAGCGCGGTACCGGGACATCACGCCCGCGCTAGAGGAGCGCGACGCCGGTGAGCGCGGCCAGCCGGTCCATCAATTGGTCCTGGAAGGCCGGGTCACGGGCTTGTGGTGCGGGCGTCTGCCGCTGCTGGTGATACCAGTAGCCGCCGCTCACGGTGACGGCAGGGTCGTTGCTGACGGCGAGCCATGTCTGGGTGCGGTTTCCCTGTTCCAGGTCGCCGGTTGCCCCGGGGCCGCCCATCTTCGTCGGGACCCAGCCCGGATCGACGGCGTTGCTGAGGACGTCCGGCCAAGCGCGCGCAAGTGCGAACGCGAGCGCGGTGACGTGGAGCTTGCTCTCGGAGTAGGCCTGTACGTCGTTCCACGGCCGCCCGGTCCAGTCGATGTCCCCCAGGGACCCGGCAGCGGCGTGGTGCAGCCCGCTGCTGAGGTAGATGAGCCGATCCGGGCGGTCGATCAACGCGGTGAGCAGGTACGGGGCGAGGGTGTTCACAGCCAGGGTCTTCGCGTGACCTTCGGCGGTCGCCGAGCGGGACGGCTCGCGGAAGATACCGGCATTGTGGATGACCGCGTCCATCCGGCCGATGTGGTTCACCTGATCGGCGAGTTCCCGTGTCTCTGCCGCGCTGCTGAGGTCGCCGATGACGACTCCCGCGGCGTCCGGGGCGAGATCACTGAGCGCTGATGCGCGCTCGCGGGTGCGGGCGTGCAGGACAACGTCATGCCCGTCACCCATGAGGGCCCGGGCGGCGGCGCGGCCGAGCCCGTCGGTGGAGCCGGTGATGAAGATACGGGACACGGGATGATTCTCCTCTCGGGTACCGGTCAGCCGGTGACTTGGCCTCAACGGATCCTCAACTCCGGTGAGGAGGCCGTCGGCCTAGTGTGCTGTCATGGCGGCAAGGCCGCGCCGGGCGCGGATCGAGGACGTACACGAACTGGCCCTGAGCATGCCCCACGTCACGGTCTTGTACGGCCGGCCGGGCAACCCCATCTACCAGGTCGGGGGCAAGTCCTTTGTGTTCTTCCGCAATCCCCGGCCAGACGCCACCGACCCGGATACCGGCGAGCGCTACCCGGACGTCATCGTGTTCTGGGTCCCGTCGGAGTCGGACAAGCACGCACTGGTTCAAGACGAAGCGTCGCCGTTCTTCACGACATCGCACTTCGATGGCCACCCGTCGGTGCTGATGCGGGCCAGCCAGGTCGGTGAACTCACCCTCCAAGAACTAACCGAAGTAGTCCAGGACGCATGGCTGTCTCAAGCATCGCCCAGGAGAGCCGCAGCCTGGCTCAGCGCCGGGCAGCCCGGCCGGTAGTAC
>Ga0070707_100003567_pt1 | contig 14686 bp, 8 predicted proteins | sample KBSK5502metaG_FD_65468 | JGI IMG/M metagenome (GOLD analysis project Ga0070707, IMG submission 65468) | Corn, switchgrass and miscanthus rhizosphere microbial communities from Kellogg Biological Station, Michigan, USA - KBS K5-50-2 metaG | ecosystem: Host-associated > Plants > Roots >... | reverse complement strand
CACCCGGCGCGGCGCCGGCGGCGCGTCGGCGCGCGCCGCGCGAACGGCGGCCTCGCGCTGAGCCGGATCCGTCAACCGGTTCGCCGCATTCAACTTCTCGATGAGCTCGCTCAACGGCCGATCGGAGCGATCCCAGACCTCGAGCGCGGCGGTGCGCTGGCCGTTCGATTCGCTGTAGCGGAGCCCGATCGTCTGATCCTGTTTCAACTGATCGAACGTGATGCCCGACTGGGCGGTCCGCTGCGCGTTCGCGACCCTGCCGGAATAGGTCAGGCCGCCGACTTCGTCGCCTTCGTCGTTGAAGAAGATGATGCCGGCCACCGGCCGCGCGCGCTCGATGACTTTGCCGTCGAGTACGCCCGGATGCATGCGGTCCTTGTCGGCGATCACCATGCGCAGCGTGCCGTCCTTGTCGACGAGGTTGATCCGCTCGACCGTGATCTCGCCGAGATTCCGGGGCGGCGGAGATGCCGGTTGCCGGAACGCCGCCGTCGCGAGCACGACGAGCGCGAGCGAGACGACACTCATGTACGCACGCATGAACCACAACTGCCGGCGGAGCGAGGCACGCATGTCACCCTCCCGGACGCAAGTGTATGCGTCTTCGCGCGGCGCCACGGCTCACGGCGTCGCGCGGCGTGGTAGTGTAGGCGCTGCCCGGAGGGCTGATGACCGTTTCGCGACGCTCGCGACGGCGCTTCTTGCGGTGGGCCGCGTCGATGCCGGCGATCGCGATCCCATCCATCGCCGGCAGCCCGCAGGCCGTCACGTCCGCGTTCCGCCCCGAGCTCCTGCCGCCGAAAAAGGAAATCTGGGACCAGCAAGTCTGGATGGCAAAGCTCGGCCCGAAGTACACCGGCAACAAGGCGCACGCGACGTTCGTCGAGTTCCTCGCGACGCACCTGAAATCGCACGGTCTGGACGTCGCGCGTGAACGCTACGCGCTGCCGCGGTGGGACGCGCGCCGCTGGGCGATCACGATCGCGCCGGCATCCGGAACGCCGTTCGACGCGCCCGTCACCTCGTACTTCCCGTACTCCGGTCAGACGCCGGCATCAGGCGTCACGGGCGAGCTGGTCTTCGCCGGCACGAATCCTCAATTCACGCTCGACGGCCTGCAGGGCAAAGTGGCGCTCGTCGAATGTCCGACGAACACGCGCGAGTTCGCGAAGCTGTACAAAGTGTGGGGCGTGCATCCGGCGAACGAGACGTTTCCGGCGGCGACGCGGCCCGCGCGCGGACCGCTCGGCGATCTCACGCCCTTTCAGAAGGCGGGGGCGATCGGCGTCATCCTCGCGTGGACCGACATCTCGGACGCGAACGCAGCCGACCAGTACACGCCGTTTTCGCGTCCGCTGCAGAACATTCCAGGACTGTACGTGGGACGCGAGACCGGCGCGAAGCTCCGTGCGCTCGCCGGCAGCGGCGCGAACGCGACGGTCGTGCTCGAAGCGGACATCGTGCCGGGCACGCCGACCGATACGCTGGTCGCGCTCCTGCCCGGCCTCTCGCGCGACGAGATCATCATTATCAATACGCACACCGACGGCCCGAACGCGACCGAGGAGAACGGCGCGCTCGGCATCCTGGCGCTGGCCAAGTATTTCTCGAGGCTGCCGCGTCATCAGCGAAAGCGCACGCTCGTCTGCCCGCTCACCACCGGTCATTTCGCTGGTCCCTGGGTGCCGTCGATGCGCGGCATTATCGCGAGGTATCCGGATCTCATCAAGAAGAGCGTCGCCGCCGTCACGATCGAGCACCTCGGCTGCGAAGAGTGGCTGGACGATGCGGGGATGCACTATAAGGCGACCGGTCAACACGAGTGGAGCGTGGCGATCACGCCGTCGAAAGCGATGGCCGACGCGCTGATCGAATCGCTTCAGGGCAGTCAGGATCGCGCCGGCGTCGTCAATCCGGTCAATGGTGGATTTCTCGGTGAAGGAAGCAGCTTGTCCCGTACCGGCGTCCCGACGATCGGGTACATTCCGCAGCCGAACTACCTGCTGGCCGGACCCGCCGACGGGTGCATCGACAAGCTCAACGCCGACTTGATGTACAGCCAGATTCAGGTATTCGCGAAGTTGATCCACCGGATCGACGCGATGTCGTCGAGCCAGTTGAAGAGGACATGACGCTCGCGATTCTCGCCGTGTGGCTGCTCGCCGCGGCGCCCGGACAGCCATCGATCGCCGATGCGGTGATGGATGGAGACGCGAAAGCCGTCGCCGCGCTCGTGGCCCAAGGTGCCGACGTCAACCAGAAGGACAGCCAGGGCATCACGCCATTGATGCAGGCGGCGTCTGCGGGACGCCTCGAGATTCTGCGCCTGCTGATCGCGTCGAACGCCGACGTCAACGCGCGGACATCGGAAGGCGCCAGCGCGCTGACGGCCGCGGCGTTCAGCGGGTACGCCGACGCGGTGCAGGTGCTGCTCGCCCATCAAGCCGACGTGAACGTCCGCGATGAACAGGGCCGCACGCCGCTGATGGCCGCCGCGTTGAACGGGCACGCCGACGTCGTCCGCGCGCTCCTCGCGAAGGGCGCCGACGCGAAAGCGGCGGATCTTTCCGGCGGCAACCCGGTGACCTATGCCGTGGCCAACGGGCATGGCGATATCCTCGCGTCGCTCGTCGGCGCCGGCGCCACATGGCGGGACGAGGACCTCGTCGTGGCCGCGCAAGGCTGCCACACCGCCACCGTCCAGCAGTTGGCGAAGATGGGCGCGAAGGTCAACGCGACGCGCAACGGCCGTCCGGCGCTCTTCATGGCCGTGTGGAGTCACTGCGCCGACACATCGGCGGCGCTCATCGCCGGCGGCGCCGACGTCAACGCGAAGGGCGGCGAGGGGCGCACCGCGCTGATGCAGGCGGCCGGCGACGGCCGTGCGGAGATCGTGCAGCTCCTGATGGATCACGGCGCCGACATGGAAACGACCGACGAAGCGGGACGGACGGCGTGGATGTACGCCGCGATGGGGAATCACCTCGAGGTCGCCGAGATTTTCAAGAAGGCGCGAGAGAAGAAACAATGACGGCCACGGTCGAGACCTTTCGCGCATTCCGCGTGTTCGAGGAGAACGGCGCCATTCAGGGGCGGATCGTCGACGCCGCGCTCGACGAGTTGACGACCGGCGACGTGCTGATCAAGGCGTCGTACTCGAGCGTCAACTACAAGGACGCGCTGGCGGCGACCGGCGCCGGCAGGATTCTCCGACGCTTTCCGCTGGTCGCCGGCATCGACGTGTCGGGCACTGTCGTGTCGAGCGGCGACGCGCGCTTCGCCGTCGGAGACGAAGTGCTCGTCACCGGATATGACCTCGGCGTCGCCAACGACGGCGGCTACGCCGAGTACGTGCGCGTGCCGGCCGACTGGGTCGTCCACGTGCCGCCCGGCTTGACGCTCTTCGACGTGATGGCGATCGGGACCGCCGGCTTCACGGCGGCGTTGTCGATCGCCGAGCTGGAGCACAACGGTCTCTCGGCGACGGAGGGTCCGGTCATCGTCACCGGCGCGACGGGAGGCGTCGGCAGCATCGCGATCCAGATTTTTTCGGGACGCGGATACACGGTGACGGCGCTCACCGGCAAAGACCACGAGCGGGAGTTCCTGAAATCCCTGGGCGCGTCGCAGGTCCTCTCGCGCAAGGGCTTGCAGATGGGCAGCAAGCCGCTGGAGAAATCGATGTGGGCCGGCGCCGTCGATACGGTCGGCGGCGACACGCTCGCGTGGCTCACGCGGACGATGTTGTACCGCGGCGCGATCGCGAGCTCCGGGCTGGCGGGCGGCACCGATTTGAAGACGACCGTCCTGCCGTTCATCCTCCGAGGCGTCAAGCTGCTCGGCATCGATTCGGCGATGTGTCCGATGGCGATCCGCCGCCACATGTGGGACTGCCTGGCGGCCGGCTTCAGACCGTTGAAGGTGCGCGAGATCGTGCAGGAGATCACGCTCGACGATCTGCCGCGCGCGTTCGCGACGCTGCTCGAGGGGCGGGCGCGCGGTCGATTCGTGGTGAGGTTGTCATGACGTTTATTTCGCGACGCGATCTGTTGAAGCGAGCGGCCGCGGTGGGCGCCCTTCGACTTGGCTCAGGGCAGGCGGCGATTCCCGCCGATGCATTGGGCGCGCCGGAAAGCCCTGCCGTACGAACAGCCGTCCAAACGTTTAAACGCGAGCCGCTGGAGACGTTGACCGCGAGCGAGATGGATGTGCTCGAGGCAATCGTCGCGCGGTTGATCCCGACAGACGCGAACGGTCCGGGCGCAACCGAAGCCCGTGCGGCGCACTACATCGACCGCGCGCTGGGCGGCGCGCTCGCCGCATCACGTCCCGCGTACAGCGCCGGGCTCGTCGCGCTCGATCGCTATGCGCGCGAGTCGCGCGGCGCGGCGTTCGCCGCGCTCTCGCCGGCCGATCGGGATGCCGTGCTGACGGACATCGAGAAAGGCGCCGGCACCGGATTCACCGGCAGCTCCGTGGCGTTCTTCACCATGGTCCTGAATCACACGCACCAGGGGACGTTCGGCGATCCGTCCTACGGCGGCAACGCGAACTTCGTGGGCTGGGATCTCATCGGGTATCCGGGCGTGCGCACGATGGTCAGCCCGACCGATCAGAAGAGTCTCGAGTCGAAGGCGATGAAGCCGAATCACAAGTCGGCCTACGAGTACGACTTCAACAAAGACACCGAGCGGGGGCGGGGCCCCGCGAGTATAAAAAATGACCACTAAGTTGAAAGACACCGACGTCGTGATCGTCGGCCTCGGCGCGGCGGGCGGCGTCGCTGCGCTTCCGCTCGCGCAGGCGGGCATCGAGGTCGTCGGTCTCGAGGCCGGCACGTGGCTCACGCGGCGCGATTTCGCGCCCGACGAGCTCCGCAACAACTACCGCGGCTGGCCGCAAGGGATCCAGAAAGCGAATCAGGAAATCCCGACCTCGCGTGCGAACGCGGCGTCGGCCACGGCGCCGCGAGGCGCCATCCATCCGATGCAGAACGCCGTCGGCGGCACGACGCTGCACTACTGGGCGCAGAGCTGGCGGCTCAACCCGTGGGACTTCAAAGTCGTGAGCGAGACGAAGCGCCGCTACGGGGCGTCTCGAATTCCGCCAGGGTCGACGGTCGAGGACTGGCCGTTCGGTCTCGACGAGCTCGAGCCGTACTACGACAGGGTCGAGTACGAGGTCGGCGTGTCGGGGCAGGCTGGAAACGTGAACGGCAAAATCGATCCGCGCGGCAACCCATTCGAGGGCGCGCGCACGCGCGCCTACCCGATGCCGCCGCTGCGAAGCACGGAATTCCTCGACAAGATGACGACGGCGGCGCGGTCGCTCGGCTGGAATCCGTTCCCCGGACCGGCCGCGGTCAACTCCCGCGCGTACCAGAACCGCTCCGCCTGCATGTATCACGGCTTCTGCAATCGCGGCGGCTGTCACGTCGACGCGAAGAACTCGACCGCGGTGACGACGATTCCGCGCGCGCAGGCGACGCGACGTCTGAAAATCGTCACGCGCGCCCACGTCACGACGATCGAGGTGGACGGCAACGGTCAGGTGACCGGCGTGAACTACCTCGCCGATGGCGTCGAGTACTTTCAGCCAGCGAAGGTCGTGCTGCTCGCGAGCTACACGTACGAGAACGTGCGGATGCTCCTGCTGTCGAAATCGAAGGCCTTCGCGAAGGGGCTGGCGAACAACCGCGGTCAGGTCGGGCGGCACTACTTCAGCCATCACATGGGCGCCGGCGTCAGCGCGCTGTTCCCGTGGAACACGAACGCGTGGTACGGTCTGCCCGCGCAGGGCGTCGCCGTCGACAACTGGGCCGACGACAACTTCGATCACGGCGGCCTCGACTTCATCGGCGGCGGGAATCTGTGGGTCTATTCGGATCGACGGCCGATTGGCGCCGCCGGCATGAACACGTTCGGCCGCGCGCCGAATTGGGGATCGGCGTGGAAGACGTTCATCAAGGAGAACGCCGATCGCTCCAACAGCGCGTACATCCAGAAGTCGACGCTGCCGTACGAGGACAACTATCTCGATCTCGATCCGCAGGTGAAGGATCCGCTCGGCTACGCGGTGTGCCGCGTGACGGCCGAGTACAAGGAAAACGAGCGGAAGCTGTCGGCGTTCACGCAGGACAAGATGGAGCAGTGGTATCGCGCGGCCGGCGCCATCGCGATTCAGCGCGCTCCGCTCGGCGGCGCGATGGGCGTGTCGACGCACGCGTACGGCGGGACGCGCATGGGCGACAACCCCGACACGAACGTCGTCAATCGCTGGGGCTTCGCGCACGAGGCGCCGAACCTCGGCGTGCTCGGCGCATCGGTGATGGGGACGAGCGGCGCGCACAACCCGACGCTGACCGTGCAGGCGCTCGCCTGGCGGACGGCGGAGCACCTCGTCAAGAACTGGCGCAACATCGGCCGGACGTAGGGGCCGACCCACGTGTCGGCCCGGGGCGGACACACGGGTCCGCCCCTACGTCGAGGTAATCGTGTTCGATCAACTTCGCAGTGATCTGGCGTTCGGGTTCCGCCAGCAGCTGAAGACGCCGGCGAACAGCCTCGTCATCGTCGTCACGCTCGCGCTCGGCATCGCGGCGACCAGCATTTCCTTCTCGCTCGTCAACGGATTCTTCGTCAGACCGCCGCCGATTCGCGACCCGGCGCGCGTCGTCCGTCTGTACAACACGTACGCCAACGGGTTTCAGTACTTCACGATCTCCTATCCCGACTTCGAAGACATGCGCGCGCTGCGGGACGTGTTCTCGGACGCGGTGCTGGAAGAGCCGGCGGCGTTCGGCATCGGCGCCGGCCGCACGTCGGAGCGGATCTGGGGCGAGCTCGTGTCCGAGCGGTACTTTCCGGTCCTCGGCGTGACACCGCAGGCCGGCCGTTTTTTCGCGCCGCAGGAGGAGTCGGCCGGCGAGCGGGTCGTCGTCCTCGGTCACGGGTTCTGGAAGCGGCGCTTCGGCGCCGACCGCGGCGCGGTCGGCAACACGCTGCTCGTCGACGGCGAACGCTTCAGGATCGTGGGCGTCGCGCCGGACGGATTCGGCGGCACGACGCTCGGGTTCTCGGCCGATCTGTGGGTGCCGATCGCGACGCGATCCCGGATGCGGCCGGGCGAGGAAAAAGCCAACCGCGGCGCCGGCCGATATTTCGGGCTGGCGCGCCTGCAGCCGCGCGTCACACTCGCGCAGGCGCGCGCCGCGCTGGACATCCTCGCGCTTCGCCTCCAGCGCGAGTACCCGATCAGCAACACCGGCGTTCGCTTCACCGCGCTGGCGGAATCGGAAGGACGCGTCTTCCCGATGTTCCGCGGCGTCATCCTCGGCGCGTCGGCGACCGTCGTGGCCGTCGCGCTCCTCGTGCTGCTGGTCGCCTGCGCCAACGTCGCCGGCGTCCTGATGGTGCGCGCCGCCGCGCGGCGCGCCGAAATCGGCGTGCGGCTGGCGCTCGGCGCGACGCGCCGCCGCATCGTCGCTCAGCTGCTGACCGAAGCGGCGAGCCTGTCGATCGCCGCCGGCGCGCTTGGCATCGCCATCGCGTGGCAGGCGACGAAATTCTTGAGCGCCATCCGCGTCACGATCGCACGCGGCGCGCCGGTCAGCGTCGACGTCGGTGTCGACGTCCGCGTCCTGGCGGTGAGCGCCGCTGTCATGGCGGCCACCGCGCTCGTCTTCGGCCTCGCGCCCGCGCTCGAAGCGTCGCAGCCCGACCTCGTCGGCGCGCTCAAGGACGGCGAGATCCGCCGCGGCGTCCGCTCGTCGCGGTTGCGCCACGCGCTCGTCGCCGGGCAGGTGGCGCTCTCGATGCTGCTGCTCGCGGGCGGCGGGATGTTCATCCGCAGCCTGCAGCACGTGCGGCAGATCGATCTCGGCTTCGATCCCGCGGGCGTGGTCACCATGGCGGTGGACTTGAGCCGGCAGGGTTATTCAGACGACGAATCGCGCCGCTTCTGGAATCGCGTCCTCGACGATGTGAGACGCCTGCCGCGCACGCAGGCGGTGAGCGTGACGACGAGGGTCCCTCTCGATCTCGGGATCGTCGGCACACGCCTCGGTCCCGAGGGCGCGCGGCCCGGCGATGACGCCAACTGGGCGACGCTGGAGTACGGCGTCGTCGATCCCGACTACTTCCGCACGCTGCGCATTCCGGTGCTGGAGGGACGCGCGTTCACCGACGCCGACACGCAGTCGTCCGCGCCCGTGATCATCCTGAACGATGTCCTCGCCCACCAGTTCTGGCCGGATTCGCGCGCGAGCGGCCGGCGCGTCGTCAACGCCACCGGCGAGCGCTACGAAGTCGTCGGCGTCGTCCGGCGCAGCAAGTACATGTCGGTTGGCGAAGACCCGAAGCCGTACGCGTACTTTCCACTCGCGCGCAACGGCGCGCGCAGCGCGGGGATCGTCGCGCGCGGGAGCGGCGACGCGGGGCGGTATCTGCGCGAGATCGGCGACGCGATTCACGCGATTGCGCCGGACGTGCCGCTGTACGAAGCGGGCACGATGGCGGATCGCGTGCGGAAGTCGACGGCGCCGGCGCTCGGCGGCGCCACCGCGCTGTCGATCGTGGCGCTGATGGCGCTCGTCCTCACGTCGCTCGGGCTGTACGGCACGATCGCCCAGGTCGTCAGCCGCCGCACGTACGAGATCGGCGTCCGCCGCGCGCTCGGCGCCCGCGACCGCGACGTCGTCCGGCTGGTCGTCGGCGATGCGATGGGACTCGTGATCGGCGGCGCCGCCATCGGTGTCGCCGGCGGCTTCGGCAGCGCGCCGCTGCTGCGCAGCGTGCTGTACGACGTCGACCGTCTCGATCCGCTGGTCTTCGGCGCCGCCCCGTTCGTGCTGATCGCGGTCTGCATCGCCGCGTCGTGGATTCCGACCTGGCGCGCCATCCGCATCAACGCAGCGACCGCGCTGAGATACGAATGAGCGAGTCGGTTCTGGTGAAGCACCGGGGCGCGAGCCGGCGTGAAGCGTGCCGGCTCGCGGGGGAGGTCACTCCGACGAAGGATCGATGCGGCCGACGTCTGCCGCCTTCTTCAACAACGGGCGTGCTTTCTTAGCGCTCTTCTTCTTGCCGCCCTTTTTCTTCGCTCCCGCCTTCTTCTTTCCGCCTTTTTTCTTGGCCATCTGACCTCCTTGGTGAGTTGATCCGAAACGCCGCGCGCACGCGGGGCCGATCGCGCCGATCGACGAGCGCGAACAGCGGCTGCAATCGCGCGCGCGCCGGCTGCATGGGTTGATATTCACCGACGGGGATCGCGAGCGAAAGATATCGGCTGCCGTCGTTCAGCATGAGGCCGCGCGCGGCAAGCGACGGCAGCCGGGCGGCGTGCGACGGATCGAGCTGAGTCGCGTCCATGATCGCGTCGCACGAGAGATAGGCCGCGCGCTCCTCGCCGGCGAGCACCGTCACCGGCGCGGCCGCGCGCGGACGGGTGTCGAGCACGACGAGCCGATCGTCGAGATCGATCGATAGGAGCTCGGCGTGACGCCACCTGGTTCTCCACGCGCGCACGCTTTTCACGAGCGGCTCGGCGTAGCGGACGATCTCCTGCGGCGCCTTGTAGTCGTACGCAAAGAAGTACGCGAGATTCCGGCGCGCGCTCTCGGGCACGTCGTAGATGAACTCATAGAACGGCAGCGGCCGCACTTTCGCGAAGCCGAACTGGTCCGACTGATTGAAGTTCGGGCTGAACCGATCGAGCCTGATGGCCGAGACGGTCACCGGCGACGGCAGATGGCACACGCGCGGGGCGAGGTCGCTCATGCGCAGGTAATCGTCCGCCGCCTCGCCGGGAAACCCGATCAGAATCGACCAGAAAGGCAGGACGCCGATCTCTTTGCACCACTTCAGAAGCTGGATGTTCTGCAGTCCCGAGACGCCTTTCTTCATCAGCTTCAGCACCGAATCGCTGAAGCTCTCGATTCCCGGTTGGATGGTCGTGACGCCGGCATCGCGCAGCAGGCGAATCTGATCCTTCTTCAGGTTCGACTTGGTCTCGTAGAACAGCGACACACCGAGCTTCCGCTTCGCGAGCTCGGGCAGCAGCGTTTTGAAGTACTTCAGATCGAGGATGTTGTCGACCATCTGGATGTCGGCGCCGGGATACGCCGTCGCCAGATGCGTCAGCTCGTCGAGCGCGCGCGGCGCCGACTTGCTCCGGTACGCCATCGTCGCGCCGTTGAGGCCGCAGAAGGTGCAGTGCATCCGCTCGCCCCACCAGCACCCGCGCGACGTTTCGACGAACACGCTCGGCTGCCACGCGCGCGCGAAGCGCGTGCGCGCGAACTGCTCGAAGTAATCGCGGTAGTCCGGATACGGGAGCGCGTCGAGATCCTGAACCGACGACGTTGCGGGGGTGCATCCCGACGACAGCAGGCGTTCGGCGCCCGCGCACACCAGTACGCCCGGCAGGTCGTCGAACCGTTCGCCGCTGACGGCACGCGCCGCGAGCTCGGCGAAGACGAGGTCGGCTTCGCCCGAGACGACGGCGTCGACGAACGGAAACTGCCGCACCGTCTCGGCGCCCATCGTCGCCTCGCAATTCGCGCCGCCCATGACGATGGCGACGTCCGGCAGGCGCGCCTTCAGCTCGCGAGCGAGCGCGAGCGACGCCAGGTGCTGCTGGAAGACGCTCGTGAAACCGACGAGGCGCGGCTGCAGCGCGGCCAGACGATCGGCGCAGTCGCGGACGAAATGCGGCGCCAGCGCGGCCGCTTCGAGAATCGCGCGGACTTCGACCCGCGTCGGCAGCTTCGTGCGATTCCGCCCGATCCAGGCGGGCGCCTTCAGCAGCACGTCGGCGATGTACTGCTCGTCCTTCTCAGGCGGCCACTCGTAGAGCGCGTGCGAGAAGATCCATTCGCCCGCGAAGGCCCGCGTGATCGACGCCTTCTTGCCGGTGATCTTCGAGTAGAGCCGCTGCCCGATGCGCTCGGCGAACGCGAGCGTCAGGTACTCGGTCCGGCACGAGAGTCCCCGTGCCCGAATCTGCGGCTGGAGGAGGCCGAGCCCGAGCGATGGCGACAGGAGCGGACCGAACGGCATCGAGACGAGGACGACGTCGGTCATGTCAACGATCGCCGCCGGTCGTTTGAAGCGCCGCCGCTTCGCGATGTGCGGCGGCGAGCAGGGGATGACGGGCCTCGCCGTTGCGCCACATGGCGGCGAAGTCGGCGTACGCCTGGCGGGCGTCGGCGGCGTGTCCGCCGGCGCGAAGCGTGCGCGCGAGCTGCAGCCGGGCGAACATGTGCAACGGATGCGTCGGCTGATTGCCGCGGTGCTCGATGAGCGTGCGAAACTCCACGGCCGCGCGAGCGTGATCGTTGACGGCGGCGTACGCGAGCCCGCGGACGTACGGCAGCCAGGGCCCGACGACCAGATCGTACGGCGCCGAACCGGTCATCCGTTCGAGCGCGGCCCGGCCGTCGTTCTTCGCGAGCGCGACGGCGGCGTTCAAGAGCGGCGCGGCGCCTCGCTCGACGTCGGGCGCCGGCGGCGCAGCCTGCCCGTACCGATCGGCGAGCTTCATCGCGTGAGGCAGGTCGCCGCTGAACGCCGCCGCGAGCGCAGCGGGCCAGATCGTCTCGATGCCGTGTCCGACGCTCAGCGCGCGTTGGAGCGTTTCACGCGCGCGTACCTGATCGCCGAGCAGCGCGTCGCCGAGCGCCTGCTCTGCGAGCAGGCCGCCGGCGTACTCGGTGATGCGTGCCGCGCGCGCAGCCGTGACCGCCTGCGCGTACAACGATCGGCTGGCCTCGACCTGACCGGACGCGACGTCGGCGCGGGCGGCCTCCGCGACCACGATGTAGCCGTCGGGCCGCGACTCCGCCGTACGGAGATGCGTCTGCATCGCGCCGGCGTCCTGATCGAGGAAGGCGAGGCTGAAGAGCAGCGCGCGGTTGTAAGACGAGTCGAGGCCGCGGGCCTCGGCCTCGCGCAGGACCACTTTGGCTTCGCCGGGCCGATCGAGCTTGAGCAGCATGCGCGCGGCCTGCTCGTACGGCAGCACGGCGTTCCCTCCGAGCCGCAGCGCTTCTCTGGCTTCGACGAGCGCGTCGTCCATGCGGCCGAGCCGATCGTAGGTCGTCGACAGGTTCATGTGCGGCGTCCAGGCCTGCGGGTAGGTCTGAATCCACAAGCGATAGGCCGCGACTGTTTCGTCGAGACGTCCGGTGACCGTGTAGTGATAGCTGGCTTTGACGAACAACCGCTCCGGCTCGCTCAACGATTCGCTGCGCGCGAAGGCGCGCCGCATGTAGGTCTGCGCTTCCTCGAACTCGTGAAGGTTGGTGTAGATCGACGCGAGACGGGCGGCGGCCAGCGCGAAATCCGGATCGAGCTCCAGGGCGTGCTCGAAAAACGGAATCGCCAGGACTTCGCCGGTCCGGTAGCGCGTCTCGACGCCCATGCTGTACGCCTTCAAGGCTTCGAGCGACGACGTGGTGGCATTGGTGACGGCGACGTTGAAGCGCTGGATCGATCCGATCGACTCACCCAGCTTCTCGCGGATGCGCGCGGCCGCGGCGCCCACGGTGGCGATCACCGCCGTTTTCGACGCCGCCTGCGCCTGCTCGCGCGCGATGACGTCGCCCGTCCGGCACGCCTGCGCCTCGATGCCGATGACGTAGGCGCCGCCGAGCGGCGCGATCGATCCGAGCAGGATCGCCTTCACGCCCATGCGCTGACAGACGTCGTGCGCGACCGCGGCGGTGAGGCGCTCACCCGACGGCCGCGCCATGAGCTGCAGCGTCGATCGGAGCTGCGACGCCGGCACCACGTTCAGGTACGGCGACTGCTGAAGCTGAATCTCGAGCGCGTCTTTCAGCGCCCCGTCGAAGACCGCTTCGCCCGTCGTGTTCGCGAAGTCGGCCAGCAGCAGCGGCTCGCGCGACGCGATCGGCGGCGCCGGCGATCGATACCAGCTCACGCCGGCGTAGCCCGCCAGGACGAGCAGCAGCAACGCCATCGCAATCGATCCGACGCCGCGAAAGCTGCGGCCCTCGAAGGCGTGCGACAGGCCGGACGAGATCGGCCTGGTCGGCGGCGCCGCGTCGGGTGTCTTGGACTGGACGGTCGCGCCGGCCGGGAGCGTGGCGCTCGATCCGGTCGTGCTGTCGGCTTTGGCGGCGGCGTACTCGCGGCCCGCGATCGATCCGCTCTGCACCGCGCGCAGAAACGCGGCGACCTCGGCGGCATCGGCCGGCCGGCGCTCGCGATCCTTTTCCAGCATGCGCGCGAGCAGCCGCCGGAGATCTCTCGGAATCATCGAGGCCTCGCCGGCCTCGAGCCCCGCCGGCGCGGTATGCAGGATGGAATCGACAATCGCCGTCGTCGATCGCGCGTCGAAGGCGCGGCGGCCCGTGAGCATTTCGTAGAGCACGACGCCGAGCGAAAAAATGTCGGTACGCCGGTCGAGCGGATCGCCGAGCGCCTGCTCGGGCGACATGTACAAGACCGTGCCGACCGCGGCGCCTGGACTCGTCAGGCTGGCGGGCGCGCCGCCCTCGGTGGCTTCGGTCATCGCCGCGAGGCCGAAGTCGAGCAGCTTCGCGTCGCCGCGCGCGGTGATGAAGATGTTGGCCGGCTTGATGTCGCGATGCACGATGCCCGCGACGTGCGCGGCGTCGAGGGCGTCGGCGATCTGCACGCCGAGATTGATGACCGTCCCGATGGACAACGGTCCCGCTCCGAGCACTTCGAAGAGCGTCAGGCCGCGGAGCAGTTCCATCACGAGGTACGGGCGGTTCTCGGCCTCGTCGGCCTGGCCGATGTCGTAGATCGTGCAGATGTTCGGGTGGTTGAGCGCCGACGCCGCGCGCGCTTCGCGCTCGAAGCGGCGCAGATGTTCTTCCGATGTGGCCAGTGCCGGCGACAGCAGCTTGAGGGCGACGTCGCGATGCAGCTTGATGTCGCGCGCCTGATACACCTCGCCCATGCTGCCCGCGCCGAGCGGGCCCGCGATCTCGAAGCGGGCAGCGATGCGGACGCCGGGATTCAGCGCCACGGCACGCCAGGGAGGTTGAGCGAGACGGAGCGGCGCGGACCGATGCCGAATTGCCGTTTCACGTTAACGAAAACGCGGGTGATTCTACCCCAACTGTCGAACTCTGACGCGTAACAGTTCATCTGCAGAGTCATGCTGTGGCTCGATTCCGCTCGTCACGACATCCGGTACGGCTGCCGCCTGATTCGCAAGAGTCCGTTGCTGTCCATCGCGACCATCGTCACGCTCGCGCTCGGCATCGGTCTCGATGCGGGCATGTTCACCCTCGTCAACGGCATGCTGTTTCGCCCGCGTGTGGCGCACGATCCCGCGAGCTTCGTCGACGTCCGCCCCGATTCCGGCGGAACCGCCGGGCTGCCTTCCGGCGTGCCGCTGGTCAGCATTCAGGACTACCACGCGTATCGTGGCGCCTCGTCGCTGAGCGATCTGGCCGCCTGGACGCCCGTACATGCCACGGTGGAAATCTCGCCGCCGGGGTCTGAGGGGCCAGGGGCTGGGCGCGGCCGCGATCACATCCCGCTGCTCGTGACCTGCAATTTTTTTGCAGTGTACGGTCCCGAACGTCCGCTCCTCGGCCGCGTGTTCCGCCCCGACGACTGCACGGCGGAGGGCGCGGCAGCCGTCGTGGTGATTGGCGAGGACTTCTGGCGCGCGCAGTTGGGCGCGAATC
>Ga0070707_100003564_pt1 | contig 14692 bp, 18 predicted proteins | sample KBSK5502metaG_FD_65468 | JGI IMG/M metagenome (GOLD analysis project Ga0070707, IMG submission 65468) | Corn, switchgrass and miscanthus rhizosphere microbial communities from Kellogg Biological Station, Michigan, USA - KBS K5-50-2 metaG | ecosystem: Host-associated > Plants > Roots >... | reverse complement strand
CGGACTCGCCGGCTGCGCGCCAACCGGTCCTTCAACGCGCGGCTGCGGCTCAAAGTGCGTCGCCATGGGCTGCCTCCTGCTTCCTTCTCCTGCTGGCCCGACGTCGGCAGGGAGCCAGTGTGCAGAGAGCGCCTCGACCGCCCAACTGATGCATCTGCCAGGCTCACCCGTACCATGGCCGCCTCTCAGTCGCCTCTCGCCGGACGGCAGCGACAACACAGCCGTGTCCCACGCGTGTGCCCTACGCCGGAGTTCTGCGCCTGGCACTACTTGCGGCAGCCGCATGCTGCGTGCCAGCTCGCCGCGGCGCTTCCAACCCACCTCGACGCAGTGACCTGGTCCCTTGCGCGCACCACCGTCAGCAGCCTGCTCCCACGCGTGCAGCCGCCGCTCTCGCTCAGCCGTGCGCTCCGCGCTGATGTTATCGCCCCACACATTGCCGCCCAGTTGATTGCCGCCATCACCTATGCTGCCACCTCCGCGTTCACTGCTCACACGCCTTGACGAACACTGGCGGCTAGCGCCGGCCACGCCAGGCGGCAGGCAGTAGCCGAGCGGCGAGCATGGTCAACCACCCCACGCGCCTGGGAGGTAGTCGTGACGTGCCCGGCAGGCGGCGTGAGGAGACGGTGAGGTTCCTGTCCTATGCTGCACCTTGCATCTGCCAACCGAGAGGTCGGCACCTGCGCGTAGCCACCCACGTAGCCAGACGCTCGCCACGAGGTGAAGCGGAAAGGAGTACTTGCATGCGGCAACCACACGGAGTACGGCGCCTCGTTATAGGCATCGTGACACTCAGTTTAGGGCTGGCCCTCATTGGAGGCATGGGACTGGAGACGGCAACGGCCGTTCAGGCTGGCGGAGGTGGAGGTGGAGGGACGGGGGGGTCGACCAAGTACGTGCTCAAGGTCACTGAGCATACCGTGCTGGCGGCCTTCCAGGTCCTCGCGGCCGATGGCTGCACCGTGACCGAGGTCTCCATCACCGGCGGGGAGGATATCAGTCGCCAGCTGCCTACGCCGAGCACGCAGTTCGGCCCGGCCGCCTTTGCGGTGGTCACCCACTACAACCAATGCACCGGGGAGACGCTCTTTGCGGGCGCGGGCATGACCGAGACTATCAATCTGGCCGTCGCCAACTCCCTCAACAGCGCGCAGCTTGCGGCCACTATCCCAGTCACCTCATTTGATGCACCGCCTGGCAGCCCGCCCGCCTTCTTCGTCACGCTTTCGAGCTTGACCTTCACGGCAACGGGGCCAGCGGTCCACTCGGTCCAAAGCCGGCATTTCAATATGCACGGGGCGAACCTGGTCGAGCACCTCAATGCCGCGCGGGCTCCGGCCACGACAGACGGGTCGGTCAGCATCGGGGACTTCGCTACCGCGTCGACAGCCAATCTGCTCATCGCTGAGATAGACAACTACCATGCCGGGACGACCTCTGTGTCCAAAGGCTGATGCCAGGCACGCAGCGAACGGACCAAGGGCCACGCGCACTGCTGTTGACGAGACACGTCGCTGAGCGTCTCCGCAGTCACAGGCTCAGCGGCGTGACGCCGCTATGGCAGCCGTCCTTGCGTTCGCCGCGGAGGTCCTTGCCCCAGACATCGCAGCTATGTTGCTTACCTTCATCGCCACACCGCCACCTCCGCGCTCACTGCCCGCCCGTTGCCTTGAGTGTGTTCAAGGGGTCAATCCTCGTCACCAAGTAGCAATCAGGCAGAGTTGCCGGCGCGTGCGGTGTCAGCGCGCAAAGAAACGTTGGGTGAAGGTGGCAACAGCCGCTACGGAGCGCCCTTTCGGGTCTTGGTGTTCAGAGCTACGTCAAGCTGTTGAATACAGGACCGGATGAATGCCACGAAGCGTGGCCAGGCACCAAGAGTCCGGATGAAGTTGACCGGACGGCCATGCGCCGGATACTCGTACATTTTCGTGCCATACGACCCGTTTAGGTACTTGATTACTGGCCGGAATTCGTCCGGGATGGGGAAATCGGCGGAGCATTGGTTGCCCACCATATTGGCGAGCTTGTAAATACTGTGCGTAGTGGGAGGCACCTGGCCCTTCAATGCGAGCCATCCTTTGAACGCCGTCTCCAACGCTCGGCAGAGGTGGAAGAGTTTGATATCAAGTAAGTCCAGCTCGCCACTCCGTGCCTGCTGGATGATGTCGTACGCCATGAGCTGCTCCTTGGCGAGATGGAGGAACTCGCTTGTTTCTGGGAGCGGCCCGGACCTCCCACTCATTCCTTCACCCTGTACCGTCCAGTCCCGCCTGTTGATAGCTGCCGCTGCTGCCGCATTCTACCACTAGGGGACAACAGTGCGAGTGGCACCAATCAGCTTGGCAGCCAAACACCCGTACCGCTTCAGCGAGCAGGCGAGGCCGCACGGAGCACCCCCACCCGACGTTTGGCACTCACTTATTTGCAGAAGAAGCGTTGGAATTTGCTGCGGGGCGCCTACGAAGCCGCGATGTGGGATGCCTGGCGCGCGGCCCAGGCACAGACAGCGCGCACGTCGCCGGCGGTCTAAACCACGGCTCGGGCAGCCGCTGGTCGGATTGGCGCCCGGTTGTTGCCTCCACCCCTCCGAGCAGACGAGCGCCTGCCTGTCCCTCGTTCCTACTATTTCCGGGGGTGAGCAGACGTTCGCTTGGGGCGGACGGGCCGATGGCCGGATGTCCCATCTGATGCCCGATTGCTTTGCTCGTGATACGCCTGTGTCCCTCTGCGGGTTGGCTGTGCGAACTCCGTGAGGCCAGGTGGGCATACTTCAAGCTGGGGGACGCTGCCCCACCTCGGTGAGAGGCAGGTGCTCCATGAAGCTGAATGAACTCTGTGCGGCCCCTGGCTGCACCCGCACCACGTGGCGGGTGTGCGAACGTTGCTACCGCCCCTTCTGCGACCGGCACGCGACCTGGCACCGCAAGACCCTGGTGGTGGGTGTGTTGTACACCTTCAACTACCTGTGCGCTGAGTGTCGGTCGCGCGCGGGCGCTGAAGACGAGCGCGCAGGTGCACACGACCGCGAAGGCGAGGGCGGGATGTGAGGGGCCATTCCTGTTCTAAACGTGACAATGTCGCAGGAACGCCCAGCGGCCACTTGAGCACGACCCGCTTCGCCGCCTGCCAGTCGCCGGCTAGCACCCGACCACGTGGCTTACCCTCACGCGCCAGCCGCTCGCGCATCTGCTGCTCGGCCAGGTCGGCAATCTGCTCCACCACGTGCGGCTACACCCGCTGGCCATGCTCGTACTCATGGAGTGTCGCAGGCGTGATGGTGCCTTGATTGCGCGCCATGAATTGCCTCCTTCGCGTGCGGATGAGCAGACATTATGTGCATCGCGTTGTGACATAAGCATATGAAGCGCGCTTGACCGCTCATGTCGTCACCGAAGTAGACGCGCTACTTGCCGAAGTATCGCTGCATGAACGACACCTCGATGAGCAGTTCGAGCGCCTCAATCGCTGCCAGGTTGCTCACCTTCGCCGCAGGCGACGCCCGTGCCCACTGCCCGCCCGTTGCCTTGAGTGTACGCAGGAGGTCAATACTCACGATTGTAGCAACCGAGCAGAGTAGCGGCTCAATGGCCTAGCCTTAGCGGGCGAAGAAGCGCTGATTGAAGGTGGCGGCGGCGTTGACATCACTGCGCTGGTAGGCTGGCAGCCACCTCCTCAATGGCTCGCAGCAGCCGCTCCACGCCAAAGGGATAGGTCAACGTCCTGGCGGTGAAGCGAGTTAGCAGCCGGATGAGCGCGAGTGGGATGGACTGTGAGCGCGCAGTCAGGTACACCCAAGCAGTCCGCTTCGCAAGCGCGTGGTCAGTGGCGACCGCCTCTAGGACCTCCAAGCCACCCATGACCGGCATGAGGTCGTCGAGCAGCACGACGTAGGACGCCCGCGACCGCCGCAGGACCGCCAGAGCGTGCTGCCCATCCTCGGCCGTCTCGACGCCGCTGTAGCCCTCCAGGCCGAGGATGTCACGCAGCATCTGACGGATGACGCTGTCGTCATTGACCACCAGCACAGCCGCCGCTCCGCCAGCTTGCTGCTCGTTGCCCATGCGACCACCTCCGCGCTCACTGCTCGCACGCTGCTGCCGCCAGTGTACCCGCGCGGTCAATCCTTGACGGGCGGCTAGCAGGCAGTATTGTCTTTGGGCGCAGCGTTAGCGGGCGAAGAAACGTTGGGTGAAGGTGGCGATGAAGGTAATTTCGATGAGCAGGCCGAGGATGCCCTCGACGGCCGCGAGGACGGCCACGGTGCTGTCCAGCGTCACATTCCCGCCCGGCGCGAAGCCACGCCCGTGAAACGAGGTGACGCTGAACACGACCGCAACGAGCGGGTCGAGCAGCGGTCCGCCGACGCGGCCGAGCAGGGAGTAGGTGAGGGCGAACGCGCCGACCACGAGCAGATAGGTCAGGACGCTGCGCAACGGGCGGTAGCCGTAGCCCGACGTCGCGTCGAGCAGGAGGCCCCCCAGCCAGCGCAGCCAGCGGCCCTGATAGCGCGCGGCCCGGCGCTCCAGCACCTCGGCCCGGTAGGCGAAGCGGGCTTCCAGGGGGCGCAGGCCCTGTTGGCGGCAGGCGGCGGCCAGCTGCCGGTTGGCGCGGGCGGCGTCGGCGAACTCGCCCTGGCGCGTCTGGCGGCCCTTGTGCTTCCCATGTGCATCCCGACTGCGGCGTGCCGTCCGCTCGTCCCCTACCAGGGCGACCTGGTCCCAGGCCTGGGTAGCGAGATTGACGCCGTTCCAGCGCACGTCGGCGACGCGGACCCAGCCGTGCCGTGCGTCGCCCAGCGCGGCCTGGCGCAGCGTACTGTGCGCGTCGAAGAACGCGCTGCGCAGGTCGGCCGCGGGCAGGCTGGCAGGGAACGTCGGTTGGACGCGGCGGAGCGCCGCCACGTAGTCGGGGTCCAGACGGCCCCCGTCCAGGCGCGCCTCCGACAGGTCGGCCCCCTCTAACACGGCACGGCGCAGGTCGGTGCCGTGCAGCCGGATGCCTTGCGCCCGTGCCCCCTCTAGCCGCACCCGGCCGAGGTCGGCGCCTGCGCAGCGGGCATCGCGTAGCCGCGCCAGCTCCAAATGCGCCTCAACCAGGGTAGCCCCTTCCAGGCGGATGGCCGCCGCCTCCCGCTGCTCGGGGGTCGCAGCCCGCCACTCCGTCGTGGTCAGGCCGGCGCGCAGCCGCGTCAGCGGCAGGCCAGCCGGGTAGTCGCCGCGCAGGTCGACGCCGCGCAAGTCCGCACCGCGCAGGTCGAGGCCTTCCCGCAACCACTGGCTGGTGTCACTCCACGTGACCGGCCCGCGCACGCCCCCACTCTCGTGCGTGGCCAGCAGCCACTCCACATCGGCCCGCGTGAGCCGGATGCTGCCGTGCTCGTCGCGGAAGGGGTAGCGGCCCTGCGCGATGTCGGGCGGGACGGCCCGTCGCGCATCCAGGTAGCGCTGGCGCTCCGTGGCAATCTCTGGCTCCGTCCGCCAGGGCATCCCCTGCGCTGTCCAGTACGCCTGCCACGTCGCGAAGCCGTCCGGAGCCGATGTGTCGCCGGTTGTCTGCTGAGCTTCGCCCACGAGTCACCTCCGCGCTCACTGCCCGCACGCTCTGCTGTGGGCAGTGTAGCACCGTCCGCGAGTGCCTAGTACGGCGCACGAGCAGGCGAGCGGAGAGGGGAATCGGCCCGTGGCGAGCGAAGAGCGCAGCCACGCCCTGTTCTGGTCTGGAGGTCAGCAGGTCCGCGCAGCCGGTGATATAATGGAGGCAACCTAGGACTCCGGCTGCGCCAGAGCAGCGGTCCAAGCAGTTGGAGCAGGAGTCTTGGGGAAAACGCCCTCGGCTGCTGTTGCGTGAGGCCGCATGAAATGCGGGGCAGGTGGGACAGGAATCGAACCTGCAACCTGCGGTTTTGGAGCCCGATTCCTTTCGTTCGCCAACGTCCGTCGCCAGCCATTAACCGCGCCCAATTCAGGGTAGTGGCGCCTGGTGGTGGTCGCTGACGTTCGCCCATGTACGTGCAGGTTGGGGTCGGACTTGGGGTCAGGAGTGGAGCAGGTTTCGAGTTGTTCGCCTGCTGGCCCTTCGACACTGCACACTTGGTCGACCTGGAGCTGGTGCAGGCCGCACAGGCGGCGGGGATCCCCTTCCGCGCGGTAGTGGCCGACAGTCTGTACGGTGAGCACCCCGAGTTCACCCGCGTCCTGTGGCAGGCGGACCTCCCCTTTGTGCTAGCCGTCAAGCCCTCCGAGATCGTCTGGACCCTGCCCCCGAGCCGGCCTCTCCCTCCCGAGGCGGCCGACCGCCTGCGCTGGGGACCCCGCAACGATGCACAGCACCCGGGGGCCTGGACGGCGGTGCTGCGCCGCTTCCATGACGGGCACGAAGAGACGTGGTGGGCGGTGGATCTGGAGCTGGGCGGCACCTATGGGCCCCAGCGCTCGCACCGGTTGGTGGTCGCCACCAGCGATCCGCGCACGCTGCCCAAAGCCAGTACGTGGTACCTGGTCACCAATCTCCCGCTGCCGGGCACGACGCGGGCCCGCGAGCACCTTGCCCTGCCGGCGGCGGATCTGGCGGAGGTGGTGCGGCTCTACGGCTTACGCCAGTGGGTCGAGCAAGGCTACAAGCAGGTGAAACAGGAGCTGGGCCGGGCTGACTTTCAGGTGCGGTCCGATCGCGCCATCCGCCGCCAGGGCCGCCAGGGCCGCCAGGGCCGTTCTGCAGTGCACTCCGTCGGGGCTGCCCTCCCACTCCCTCAGGAGCCGGGAGCGGGGGAAAAATGGGGGGGCAGCGCGGAACCTCGTCGGCCGCGCCCACTGGCTCCTCACACCACTGTCTTGGCCCCACGCGCTACAATTCGTGCAGAGCTGGCTTGATCCCTGGCGGGTCGTGCAGCGGTGCTGGCAGGCCTGGTCACATGCCCGGCCGCCACCGGCGCTCCAGGCGCTGCTGCAAGCGGTCACCAGCGGGCAGCCCTTGTATCTCTACCTACGTCTTTAACAAAGTACCGATCATGCGACGTTCCGCAATGGTGGTCCCAGATATGCGGGCGAGTGGGGGGCAAGGAGGCTCGCCATGCCCAAACACCTTGCCGCTCGCCCACCCGTTGACAGTAATGAAGAACGCCAGGTCCGCAAATTGGCGCATAGCAGCCATGCCCCGGCCGACTGGATCGTCCATGCCAAGATGGTTGCCTGCAGTTGGGATGGGCTACATACCCGGCACATCGCGGAGGAACTGCGCTGCCACCCACAAACCGTGCGGGAACGGCTCCACACCTTCAACGACCGCGGGCTCGATGGCCTGGGAATGAAGCCTGGCTCTGGGCGCAAGCCGCGGCTCACGCAGTTGGAACGCAGTATGATCTTGGCGCTCGTCAAACTCTCCCCGCCGGGCAAGCCGACCTATGCGCTGACCGGTGAGCTGGCAGCACCCGATCCAGACGCGGAGTCGGAGTGGACGCTTGACACGCTGACGGACGCCGCTCACGAGCGCGGCATCCAGGTGGCGCGCAGCCAGGTGCGGCGCATCTTCCGGCGCGAAGGGGTGCGCTGGCGCCGGACGCGGCTGTGGGCCACGAGCAAGGATCCTGACTTCGTCCCAAAAGGGCTAAAATCGTGGCGCTCTACACCGAGCCGCCACCTGACGCGACCGTCCTCTGCGTCGACGAACTCGGCCCCGTAACGCCACGCAATTTCCCGCCGGCTCCGGGCTGGTCGGCGGACGGCCACCGCATCAAGGTGCCGCTGGACTACGAGCGAGGCCCCGAGAAAGTCTGGGTCTACGGGGCGTTGTGTATCCGTGATGGGCAGGCACTGACCCAGACCGCGCCCGCACGCAATACGGCCGGCTATCTCGCCCTGCTGCGGACACTCGACCAGACGTATCCGCACGGTGACCTCTACCTCGTCGCCGACAACCTCGCCAGTCATCTGAGTGGCCCGATCCAGGACTGGCTCGCTACCCACCCGCGCATTCAGCAGGCCTTCATTCCCGTCGGTGCCGCCTGGCTCAACCTCATCGAAGGGTGGTGGCGCGTCTTCCGGCGCAAAGCCTTCGCCGGCGAGTCGTTAGCCAACGCCGAGGATTTCGCCTACGTCACCCACATCGCCACCACTCAACTCAACCGCCACGCCCGCCCCTGGATCTGGGGGCGGCCACCGCCACCACAGCGCACGCTCCGGCGCTGCTTCCTGTATCGCTTTTGAGGAACGACGCAATCAGAAGTCGATGTCCATAGGAGGCTGTTGCCGTCTCGTCCCGTCTCGGCGTTCTGCTGTCACATGTGCTGTCAACCGGCTGGACCGGCTAGAGCGGCGCTGCGAGACCCAATGGTGTGCACACCTGTTTGTGCCAGCCCTATCGGGCCTGGATCGGTGAAGTCGCCGCAATCCACCCCTCCTGCGGGCGGCAGAGCTTCCCACCCTCGATCAGTTCCTCCACCAATCCGCGTGGCAGCGGCCACGAGAACCAGCGGGCGAGCTCCTCCTCTGGTGCGACGACTGCCGCACGCACACCGCCGACGGCTAGTTCTGCCAGCCCGCCAGACACACCTGACGCGGTTGGATAGTGCTGGTCCCAGCGCGCCAACTCGCTGGTCTCGCGCTCACCTCCGGTAACCGCCTCGACCGCCATCGGTCGGCTGATGATTGCGCCGACGCGCTCCAGCCCCTCTCGCATGGCACGTAGCGCCGTCGTCGCCAGTCCCAGCTCGCGCATGACGTCCTCCAGCCGCGACGGGCCAGCCGCCGCCAGGAAGTCTACCAACCCCTGCGCCGCTGCGCCATGCTCTCCACGGCTTGTCTTCTCCAGTTCTGCCCGGCATAAGGGATCGACGACGGCCACCGTCGCATCCGAAAGAAATAGCCGCTTGCCCCGATGCAGCTTGAGCGCATGAACACCCGTCCGCTCGACCAGTGCGAACGCCCATGGCCACTTCGTCTTCGGCCAGGTGGCGAAGCCGTGCCCGCCCGGCTGATACGGCTCCTCATGGCAAGCGGCGAAGAGGCTCGGCAGCGCGCAGTCGGGCGTGAGCGTCAGCATGCCGCGCTCAGCAAGAAACGCTTGGGCGTCTTCAAGTGTATCCAGCGCCCGATCTGGGGTTAGCCGGCAGGCGTCTGTGCGCTGCTCGAAGAGGCTGGCAAGCGTGGCCGTGGCTGCTACCTGCGATGGAGTATGCCGTCTCATCCGCACTCCTCGGTGTTCGGACCTGTCTGTCCGGCCTGATGAATACCGATGGCATCGTACTTCATAGGATCAGCACGTTCAAGGTCGTTCGCACGTGCTCCCGCTGTTTGGGGTCGAAATTGGGACCAGATGCACACGGGTTCGTACCCCCGACGGGGAGCCGCCCGAAAGATGGTTACGCTGGCGACTATGCTTGCGGTGCCGAGCACTCGTGGACACAACCTCAATCGCACCATAGACGGGTTGATCTGCCAGCTCGATGGTGCCATCCTCGTCGAAGAGCGCAATGCGCCGAATGAGCGTCGACAGGAATCGCCTGCACGAATTACTGACCATTGCGTAGAGGCATAAAGAGATACTGCGCTGGCGCCATGAGCATGAAGACCCTCAGCTCGACTGGCGCGACGGGTGAGAGGGCGGCGGCGCAAGTGGGAGCCGGAGACGCCCCGAGTGCGCTTACCTGGTCGGGTAGGCGCACTCTCCACGGCATTCACGCCATCACTGATTAGCCGTTACCTGCCTAGCCAGCTCGTACACCCCGACGACCGGCGGCCCGGCGATCACCGCCGTGGCCCTGGGATCGGCCATCGACTGCCGGAATAACGTCTCGCCAGCCTCCAAGTCGGCCGGCGTCTCATACAGCGACGCGACAATCACCTTGTTCGCCGCGCGGTCGACCAGCAACTGCGATCGCACGAACCCCTGCAGGCCCTTGAGCTGTGGGGCCACTTCCTCGAAGAAGCCGATCAACTCATCCATCGTGCCAGGCCGGATCTCGACTGTGGTCACTCGTGCGTGCATCCTGTGCCTCCTTGTTCGCCTGTTCGTGCCGATTGTTCCCACACCGACTCCCGGTAGCCGCCAGACGAGGACAGCGACCTCGCCGGGCACTACAACCGCTCACTTACCAGGAAGGCACTACGACGACGTGAGAGCATGCCCGCAACACCCTACCCGCAACGCCCTTCAGGTAAGACGTGTGCCAGCAGACGGGAGGGCTGCAGTCGCCTGCTGCGCGCTACACAGCATACCACCCGCGCCGCAGCAAGTGCCCCAGGGACGCCGCCTGTCCCCGCGCACCGATATGGCAATCTCCCAAGCAGACGTGGGTACATGACTGATCCCGGGACAGTGAATGAAATGTGCATGAGAGACTGTCTGAAAACTGCTTCAGAAGCGAGCGAGTCGGCGGAGCATGAGGCGGATCATCGCGAGGGAAATGAGCGTCTCGCTGGTGGTACAGAGGCGCTCGTAATCCTTCGGATGAAAAGATCACTCCTGTTGAGCTTGGAAGAGACTGTTACCTTGAGATACAGTGACGTCGGGAGAAGCTCAACGGGGTCGCTCCCCGTTGAGCTGGATACCGCACAACTCTGGTAATCTTTTGGGCCACGAGCCTTGTCAGCAAGCTGAGGGGCGTGTGCGGACACCTGATACAAGGTTGAAGGGCAACTTCTCATCCGAAGTTGGCTGAGGCACGCCCACGGTATCCGGCTTCTCCCGCTTTTCGTTCCATCCCTTGCGTCCGTCCATCCATCCATCCGTCCGTCCATCCATCCATCCATCCATCCATCCATCCATCTCCGCCCGTGGGAGACCCTACGCGACGGTCGGAGGAAGAGCAGGGGTTCTTAGGGGACTGGTCCCCTAAGCGGGGGTTGAGGGGGCAGAGCCCCCCTCAGCGCCGCAGGCACCCCAGCCCTAGCGCGGAGGGATGGAGAGGGAGTGTGAGGGGGAGGACGGGACCCCTCGCAATGCAGGGGTCCCGTCCTCCCCCTCACTCCTGCCCCAAGGGGAGGCCGCCGATGCCACAGGCGCGTTCCACTGCTGCAAAGGCAGCCGCCCTCTACGTGGTGCCGCAGCTCGGCCACGAGACCCTCTACGTCGGCATCGATGTCGGCAAGCTGCAGCACGTCGCCGGCTTCGTCTCACAGACCCTGCTCACGCGGTACCAGCGTTTTGAGAGCTGCCCGGCGCTGACCTTTGCCCAGTCGCGCGAGGGGTTCCGTGCGCTGCTGGACCGCATCCGGGCCGATGTGCCCCTCACCCAGCACCCAGGTCTATGCGCTGCTGGAGGTGACCGGCCACTACCACAAGGCCCTCGTGCAGTATCTGCACGAGCTGGACATCCCGGTCTACCTCATGCATGTGCAGAAGCGCCAGGCGGGTCTGCTCAAGTCGGATAAGCGCGACGCGCTGGGGCTGGCCAATCACCTGTACAACACGCTGGAGAAGGGGGTGCAGAGCGCCGATCCGCTGCAAGCCGTACGCCGCCTGGCCCCCCCGACGGCAGCCGCGGCCCAGCTCTACGGCATGATCCACCATCGCGAGGAGCTGGTCCGGGAGCGGACCCAGCGCAAGAACCAGCTGACGTCGATCTGCGATGAGCTGTTTCCGGAGTTCACCCAGGTCTGTTAAGAACCCGAACTCCGCCTCCGCGCTGGCCCTACGCACGGCGTTCCCGACCCCGGCCGCGCTGGCCACCGCGAGCGTGAGCGCGTTGGCGGCGGCACGCAGTGGGCATTATCCGTCGACCAGCAACCTCCTCGCCTTGCAGCAGTTAGCGGCCCAGAGCATCGGCACGAAGGATCTGGCGCGGGTGCGCGGGCTGACCTTCGAGCAGCAGCAGCTCATCACCGAATTGACCCTTATTGAGCAGCATGTGGCGGCCCTGGATGCCGAGATCGCGCAGGTGCTGGCCACCTCACGCGAGGGACACATCCTGACCTCGATTCCAGGGATCGGGCCGATGCAAGCGGCCACCATCATTGCCGCGATTGGCTCCATCGCCAATTTCGATCGGCCGGCACAACTCAAGGCCTACTGCGGCTGGGCGCCGACGCTGCGGCAATCAGGTAAGACGCTGGACCACGCCAAGCTGACCCCGCGCGGCGTGCGAGCGCTGAAGCAGGCGCTGTTCTTGGCGGCGTGGGGAGCCATCCGCGGCGGCGACAACGAGTTTGCCCGGCTCTATGAGCGCCTCGTGCCACGCAAATGCGCCTTTGATGAGCGCAAGCGCGAGTACATCGGCAAGAACAAGGTGGTAGGGCGAGTAGCGGGCCAGTTGGTGACCGTGCTGTTTACTCTGCTCAAGCGCGACCAGGAGGTAGTAGCCCGGGCCAACGGAAGTCCCCTCCTGCCCGAGCCGCTGGGGTATGACCCCGCCCTGCATCGGCGACACCACGCCGGACTCTATGCGACACCAGGCGCAGCGCCACAAGGCACGCTCGTGCGCTTGCCCATCCCGTAACGCAGCTGCCCTCCGCTCCGCTGCCTTGCCGGTTCGGGCGAGCTCTTCATACAAGGCTTGCTGAGCCGGCGGGCCTGCGCCTGCCACGCGAAGGTGCGCTCCACCACCCAGCGCCGCGGCAGCACGCGAAAGCCGGGTGGGGGCAGGTAGTTGGACCAGTCGCTCTGGTCGTCGGGCAGGTCCTCGAAGACCCAGACCTTTTTGTACCGGGGGCGGTGTTGGACGATCTCGGCGCTCCAGCCCAGCGTCTGCTCGATCCAGTCCTTGCCTTTGCCGCGCCCGTTATACCCGGCATCCAGCCAGACGTGGGAGAGGCGCGGAAACTGGGCGGGAACGGGATCGGCCAGCCGCAGCTTCACCCCGTCGCGATCCCTGATGCCGGCGGAGTGGACGCTGACGGCGAGCACAAGGCCTTCGGTGTCGACGAGCAGATGGCGCTTGCGCCCCTTTGACCTGCTTGCCTTGTTGGCCGCCGTCGTAGCCGCGCGCCCCGCCGACGCTGGTCGTCTTGACCGATTGGCTGTCGATGATCCCAGCGCTGGGCTGGGGGTCGCGCCCGAGGCGCACGCGCAGCCGCTCCCGCAGGATCAGGTGGATGCGCTCCCAGGTGCCATCCCGGCGCCAGTTGCGCAAGTAATGATAGACGGTCTTCCAGGGGGAAACTCGTGGGGCAGCAGGCGCCAGGCTCCGCCGGCGCGGACGACGTAGAAGGTGGCATCGAGGATAGCGCGCAGGCTGTGTCGCCGCGGCCGACCCCGTGTCGCCGGTGGCGGGAACAAGGGCTGGACCAGCTCCCATTCGGCGTCCGAGAGGTCGGAGAGGTAGCCAACAGAGGTAAGGGTAACCATGCCACGCAGCGTATCCCAGATGGCCGCGCGGCCGATTTTTCAGACGGTTTCTCATACCAATTATGCCTGGATTGTTGTATCTTGAGACGGCTGGACGCCTGGCGAGGTCTGAGCGCTGATTTCTTGGGAGTCCGATCCGAAAGCGGTCAGAAAGCGGTGTGGCCGCATGCGGGATCCGTGTCTCGACAAGCAGCGAGCACGCGCGAACGAGCTGCTGAACATGCCGGAAGCCTGCCTGCCGTGGGAGCCGATGCCGGCGCGCTTCTCAGACAACTGGCAGGTGGTTGTCACCCATGTCGCCGAGGACTCCGGCGACGAGGCAACGGACGTGACATGGTGAGCACCGTCACCTGGCACCTGCTGGAAATCTGCTCGGGCACCGGAGACGACGACGTGCGGGTCTACGCCATTGAGCTGGACGTGGACGACACCGCGATCGAGCCCCGCCGCACCGCGCTCGTCGCCGAGCGCGACCGTGGGTGGGCGCGGGCGCATCTCTGCCTGGACTACCTGCTCGCTGGTGGCTCACGCGACAACCGCATGCCGCTCGATGGGCTGGGGCTCTCGCTGTTCCAGGGGCATCTGCACCCCTGCGCGCCCGGCGCCACACTCGACGTGCAGCCCGTCTGTGTCTGGGTGGACGAGCGGGCGCGGCGACGCTACGAGCCGACAACGGGCAACGCCCACGCGCCGCTCCTGTTCGAGGCGCTGCGCGCTCTGCCCTTCGTGGCCTCACCCCAGGAGCTGGTGGCGCTGGCCTGTGCGGCCCGCCAGTGCATGCGTCCACTGCGTCCACTGCGTCCACTGCGTCCACCCGGGAGCGCGCGCGGCTTGTCGGGGGCACCGGTGCCAGCTATCCCGCGCCGGGCCCAGCGGCGGCTGGTGGCCGCGGCGCTGGTGCAGGGCGCGCTGGCGGTGCTCCTCCTCTTCGGCGGCTCACCCCCGGCTACTCCGCAGCTCACAATGGGCGGCCCACTTCCTTCCATCACCGCCAGCGCCGGCCACATCGTCGTTGGCCCGGCGCAGCCGTCGCGCAGTCCGGCGCAGATGGAGCCCATACGCTTGGCGGTGCTCCGGGTGGAGGAGCCTGAAGAGCCTGAAGAGCCTGAAGAGCCTGAGTAGCCAGGTGCGGTCATGGCATGGCATCACGACGCCAACGTGCTCTCCCACATGCGGGCGACGTGGAAGTCGCCCGCGCTGCCCGCGCTGCCCGCGCTACCCGCGCCCTCTGCGCACAGGGATCGCTTGGTCGAGGTCGTGCTGACCGAGCTGACCGAGCTGTGCACGATGGTGGAACGGTATCTTGACCTCATGCTTGCGCAGCCACTAGAGGGGTGTTTCCGCCGCGGCGTCATTCCTCCTGAAGCCTGTTCCTGGGTCCTTGGCGTTTCTTGATGCGTTTGGGCCACCA
>Ga0070707_100003562_pt1 | contig 14697 bp, 13 predicted proteins | sample KBSK5502metaG_FD_65468 | JGI IMG/M metagenome (GOLD analysis project Ga0070707, IMG submission 65468) | Corn, switchgrass and miscanthus rhizosphere microbial communities from Kellogg Biological Station, Michigan, USA - KBS K5-50-2 metaG | ecosystem: Host-associated > Plants > Roots >... | reverse complement strand
GACAAGAGCGGGCGACATCGGTGGGGTCCTTGGTTCGTGCGTGATAGGGTGAGCGTCGATGCTTCCCATGGTGTACCAAGGAATCCCTCAATGCGTAATCACCAAAAGGGTGCAAGACCCTCGGATGGTGCTCGCCGATCTGGCGGCGCTGCTCGAACGCTGGCTCGACGTGGGAGAGGAGGTGCGAGCACTCGGTTAATCCAGACCAAGAGGCGTCGGGGAGCCGCTTTGCTGACCGTCTCCCGACGCTCTCGCCTACAACCGTCGTTCGGTGTCCTGGGTGGTGCAACACCCAGGCGCCACCCTACCAGGCCATGTCGCCGGCATGGCGGGAGGTCGTCTGATTTCGACCAAAGCTCATACCCAGCCTGTCCCGCAAGCCTCGCACCTGGATCCCCAGGAGTACTCTCTAGCAGTGAGTCCGCGCAGGGCTGCTTTTCTGCCTACCTTGTACCCCGCCCTGCGGCAGGTGCTCGCTGAGGCGACTAAAGAGGACTTGCTCACCACCAGCGCACCCTACGTCCCAGGAGCGTCTATCGAGCACCAAGCGGCACAGTGTCCGAGCGCGGTCACGCGCATGGTCCTCGAGCCGGTCTGGCTCGGCCCGACCCGCGCCTATCGGCCGACGCCGCCGGGCCGCTACAGTGCCTGGGTGCTCGGCGCCCACGCTGCGCAGGGTGGGCGCGCGGTCTGTGGGCGAGCGCCACAGGCGCGGCCGGACGCCCTGTCCACACCGCCCACTGATCACGTGTCGCGTGGGCTAGTCTCGGCCAGGGGCCTGCCCCATGAGCCTTTCTGAGCGGAGGGGCGCATGGGGAAGCCGTTCATCCCACCCTGTCGCGTGGCCGCAGCAGGCGTGGCGCTGCGCGAGGACTTGCACTCCTGGTGCCACACCGCCGTCCCTGGCTGGTTCGTCTGCGTTGGCTGCGGCATCCTGGGGGTGTGTCGCACCTGCTACGCCGAGTTGGGTTACCAACTCCCACTCACCCAGGTGACCATGATCTGCCCCACCCACCGTGAGAACTGCCCGGAAAGGGGAAGGCATCATGGCACGACCTGACTCCGCGCGGTGCGGCTCAGCCACAGTGCGCCAGTGGGTCGCCTTGTTGGACCAGGCGACGGACCTCCTCGCCGAAAGCGACCCCGAGGACCCGCACTACCAGCGGCAGGTTGTCGCTCCTGCTATCACTGCGCTCTACCGCTGCGAGCACCTGCTGGATGGCGCGAGCAGGCGGCAGGCCCGTGAAACCGTCTGGCGCCGGGAGCGGCCGCGCGAGCCATTGCCGGAAGACGCCACCCGTCGGGAGTGGGCTCAGTGCCGCTGTTCCCGCTGCCGGTACCTGCGGCTAATAGCTGCGCCCCAGCCGCGGAGCGCCTGATCGCTTGAGCGAGAGCAATCTTACATCACTACGCTGCACACCGTTTGGGTGTGCAGAGGCAACCATCGCGTGAAAGGACCCATGAACATGTCGCACACGACTACGGGCCATCTGGTAATGGCCTACGCCGCCCCACCTGGATCCCCGACGCCACTTCCCCCGACCGGGGGCGCGAGGAGCAGCAGCTCAGCATCACCGTCAAGGCAGCGTCCGACGAGAAGGAGTACGCGTTCAACCTGCCGATCACCGACAAGACCGTCGGCCTCCAACAACTGGAGCAGTGGCAGCACGAGGGCAAGCTCATCACTGTCTACTCGTCTACCGTCCGCGCTCTGCCCATTGTCCACGACACAAGCAAGGACGCGGAGGGCAACCCGCTCAAGAAGTACCAGCGGGCGGGTAAGAAGGTGACGGTCGGTCAAGGGCTCACCATCGAGACGGACGCCTTCGTCGTCTTCTCCGCCTACGACGTGCGCCTGGCCGGGCAGGCCAACCTCGACCAGGAGGCGCAGCAGGCGCACGGGGAGCACCTCAAGCGGCAGGCGGAGTATCGTCGGCGGAGCGTGCAGACGCGGATTGAGAAGGCCAAGCAGCTCGTCGAGGAGCGCCGTGCCCAGGCCAAAGCCCAGGTACAGGCCAGCGCGAACGGTGCCCCTGCTGCGACTGCAGGTGCGGGCCGCAAGTCCGCCTAGTCCACCTGGGAACCAACCTCAGCGGGCGTCGGGGGAAGGCGGTCTTTCCCACCTTCCTCGCGCTCGCCTGGTCAGCTCCCTGCGCCGTGCGCGCAACGCATCCGAGGAGAGTCGCATATGGCAACAGTGAGACGTGTATCGGCGTCCGAAGACGCGGCCCGGCACAAGGCGGAGTTCGATGAGAGTCTGCACGCCCTACCTGGCTGGTTTGCCTGGTTCCAGAAGACCTTCGGCCTCTCCTTTCTCGTCCTCGCCTCGGCCTACCTGCTCGGCAATCTAGCCACACTCGGCTGGGTACCAAGCCTCGACACTCCAACGGGCTGGGGGCTCTTCCGCGGCGCGGGCGTGGTGCTCTTCTTCCTGGCCGGCGTAGCGGTGGCGGGCATCGGGCTGACGTGCTCGGTCGTCTTCGTGGCAGCGATCCGCCGGCGCACCTGGTTCCTGGTCTTCGTGACGGGCGTCGGCATGCTGGTGTTCTTTGGCGTCGAGATGTGGGCCTCGCTCTCCGAGCGCAGCGCCAACATCCACGCCACGCCTGCCGACCGCGCCGTGCTGGAGGCACTGGGGGTCCAGGGCGTGCCGCCGATGAGCCCAACGGCAGTGGTCGTTGCACTGCTCTTCCCGCTGGGCTCGCTCTACTTCGGCTTCGTCCAGCAGCGCCGCGCTGCCGTGACGGCGCAGGATCTGGAAGACGACGAGATGGAGATGGAGAGCAAGGTGCGGCTGGCGGAACACGAGGCACGGTTGGCCGAGGCGTTGGCCCTCAAGCGCGCTGCCCAGGCCAGGGGCGCCGTCGGCGTGCTGCGCGCCGGGGTCCAGGCGGCTCGGCACCCGAGCGAGTTGCGGATCCCCACTGATCATACCGAGGCAAATGGCTATCGCCGCGTTGACACAGAGGAGCCGACGACACTCGACCCTTTTCCCTAGCGCCATGGCACGAGACGCTGGGTTGTCCACCTGAGGATGATTCAAGCGCGTCGGCGTCCACTCCCGCACGCGGGCGGCGGACGCCGGAAGAGGCCGACGCGCTGCGCGCACAGCTCGTCCGGCAGGGCTATCCACTGGCGATGCTCACCCCCCGCGAGAACGAGCAGTTCTGGTGGTCGCTGGTCGGCCGCCGGCGGCGCCCCCAACTGCTGGCGCTGCTAGAAATGAATGAGCCACAACTCGCCGCCGCCATCGACCGAGTGCGCCGGCAACGACGCGCGGTCACCGGCCGGCGCTGACGACAGACGAGTGACGACAAAGAGATTGGAGAATGTCCTAATGGCACTGGATACCCAGCAACAAGCGGTGCTCTTAGACATCGGGCTCGGGTTCGTGCTCCTCGTGGTGGGCGTGCATGCCGGCGAGGCGCTGCTCCTGGCGGCTCAGCTGCGGCGGTGGGCGCTGGCGCTGGCCGCTGTGTTGCTGCTGCTGCCCTTGGGCGTGGTGACCGCCTGGACCATTGCCCAACGGTTCCACACTGGTCTCCGCTTCGACGACGTGTTGGTGTGTGTTGGCGTGCAAGTAGCAGCAATGGTCTGTGTACCGTCCCGCTGGCTGCGCCGAAGGAAATGCACATGGGATCGCACACGCCTGCAGGACACCCTGACAGGGTGGTACACGTCAGCACCAGTCATGCCTCCGCGCCGCACAGGGATCTGGCCCTTCACCCGCGAGAGCATGCACCGACCCGACGCCGCCGGTCCTCGCAGGAGGTAGATCGTCTGCGCGCGCGGGCGTTGCGCGGTGACCTGCTCGCCGAGCTCACCGACGCCGAGCGTGAGTGGGTCTGGCGCTCGCTGCTCAAGGGCGTGCGGGTGGATCAGGCGCTCGCGCTATCCGGGATGGAGTCCGACGAGGTAGAACCGGCACTGGCCCATATCCGGCGTCGGTACACCGAGCGGCGTGCCGGCCTCACGGCTCGCCCACGTGCCCGGTCGTCCGCAGGCCAGGAAGTGGGTCTTCCGCCTCCCACACCATCGCACACTCCCATTCTGGCACGTGCCCGGTGGCCGTTCCACCGGCGGTAAGGCACCGCTGCCCTTAGGCCAGGCACCAGAGAAACGTGCGGTTGCTTTCCCTCTCCACGCGGGCCGTCCCCCCTCCCCGTGGCTCGCGGATGCGGCCACCAGGCCCCCGCAGCGCCGGAACAGGGAGCGGAGCGAGGGAGGCACGAGTGAGCGGAGCGACCTTGCAGGCGCGAGGAGGCCTGGTAGCGTCTGCCAGAGCCACCGGGCGAGGGGGGACCGTGCGCGGAGCAGGGAGCAGCAGCACGGCAGCGGGCATTCCCTACCATCGGACCCATCTGGCCTTCCCGCCCAATTGGGCGTCGCACGGCCTGCCGCGTGGCGGCGGGGCGAGCCGCCGCGCTGTCGGCGGCGAGCAAGTGCGGCGCCCAACACTCGCGTTCTTGTCAGCCGGCCGATGGGCCGGAGGGCGCCATCGTAGTATCACGCGCCCAACGTCGTACACAGGCCCACTTGCCCCCGTCAGAGGAGATCTTGCCAGGGCTGGGGATGTGTCATCTCGCGAACAGCTCTCCACAAGGTGTGGAGTTGTCCACAGGAGGCAGCCACTCAATGTTCATGGGTATCGCCGCTCCACCGCCTGCCAAGCGCCGCCTGCGGCACTGGGAGCATGTCTGTCGCTTTCTGGACGCCCAACCCTACCGCGCAGTAGCCTATCCGTTCCCCGATGAGCCCCCGATGTCGGCGCGCCTGTTCCGGCGCATGGCCCGCTTCCGCCTGGTGCGTCACCGCGACGATTGCCGCTGGCAGCTCTCCCCACGCTGGCAAGCGATCCTCCTGCGACTCTGGGAGGGTGTCGTGGAGGGCGAGGTGTCCACAGAACTGACCGAGGAAGTAGATCTGAATGAGCCGCAGCCGTTCGTGGCCGCTGCCAACGTCGACACCGCGTACGTCAACCTGTTCGCCGAGAGACTGCCCGAGCGGCTCCTGGCAGCGTGTGCCGAGCTGAAGGCACGCGCTCAAGAGGAGGACGACACCGTCGAGACCCCGTGGATCTTCTTCGAGGCGCCGCTCTCAATGCTCAAGGCCGGAGTCGGCACGAGCGCGAAGAGACGGGGCGTGAGCTGGTCCTACATCCTGCGCAACGCCATGGTGATGCTGCTGTTGCGCAAGGCGCCGCTGAACGGGCTGGCCGGCTCGGTCCGGCTCTCTGCCGAGTGCCTGTGGACCTACGGGCCACGTGGGGCGCTCGACGGCATGCGAGATGGGTTGCGCGCGCTGTGGTGCTGGGCGCAGGCGCGGGGGTTCGCCGCGGTGACGTTCCAGCTGAGCCAGATCCATTTGTGCGCTGACGTGGTCCACTTTGTCCCCCAGCCCGCAGATCTCAGCCGCTTGGTGACACGTTCCCTCAAGAAGGCCGTGCATATCCCGTCGGTTGAGGAAGAGCAGGCGGCATGGATGGCTGGAGAGGTGGGGGCATTGGTCGTCGATGAACCCTGGCTCGTCGAGATGGTCCCAGAAGAGTGGGCGGACATCTCGCACGAACTGTATGAAGAGCAGGCGGAGGCAGAGTGGGGAGCAGATGACGAGGAGGAAGGGTTGTCGTGGGCGGACGAGGCGGGTGCGGCGGTTCATCTCTGGGGGCAGCGGGCCTCAGGCTTTGCCTTCTCGCCCGGCGGGGACCTGTCGGCGGTCTGGTACGACAAGGTACTCGAAGAGCGCCGATCCGGGAAGCGGTGGATGGAGCCGATCCACCGCGCTGGGGGCTGGGATGGCCAGGCTCCGGTGACTCGGGTGGAGGTACGTTTCCGCCGGAGCATACTGCGTGAGCTCGCCGGTATGCAGAGTGAAGAGGGGCGCTGGTTCGATGACCCGTGGCGCTGTCTGGAGCACCTGGGCGATTTGTGGGCCTACTTTGCGGGCCTGCCCCCCGAGGCCGACACCGCGCCCGATATGACGCACCGCGGCTGGATGAGGCTGACCGTGCCGGATGTGAGGGACACCAACCGCTCGCGGTGGGCAACGGATGCAGTGTGGCAGGTGATCCAGCGGGCGCAGTTCGGTAATCGGCTGCCCGCAGCGCTCAGGCGACTCCCGCGGGGCACACACGATCTCGAGCAGGTGGATGCCGAGCTGTATGGCCTGCTGAAGCTGCGCGGGGCGCTCCGCGGCGAGTATCTGGACACAACCGTGACACTTTCGCTGGAGTTGCGGGCATTTGCCAAGCGGATGGAAGAAGTCGACGAGGAGAAAGGACGAGACTTCGCCGACGAGGTACGCGAGAAGGCGCGACAGTTGGGTAGACCGGTGCCGATTTGTGGGCAGGGACTTCTGCGTTGCAACGGTCGTCCAGGTTGATGTGACGGACTGGAGCAAGCAAGAGTGACTTCACAGCAGCACCCTGGTCCAGAGTCCGTCACCATTGCGGTTGAGCAGAGGCCAAAATTTGATGTAGATGTGACGCTTCCCGGAGTGCAGGCATTGTTTCGCACGGTCGTTGCCGTCGAAAAGGAACTGCGACGCGCTGCACGCTCGGAGGAAACACCTCCTGCCAGCTAACATGCTGGCCCGCCATTCATGGGGAGTCGGTTCAGCCTGACTCCCCATTTAGCGGCTCCGGAGCAGCTTGTTCTGCGATCGTCTGTCGAAGGATAAATCTTTGTATCTTTCCCGTCGCGGTTTTGGGCAGCTCGGCCACGAAGACGATCCAGCGCGGATACTTCACCGGCGTGAGCGTCGTCTTGACGTGCTGCTTCAGCGCTTCGGCCAGCTCGTCGCTGGGCTGCTCGCCGTCCTTGAGCACAACAAACGCCTGCGGCTTGATGAGCCCGTCGTCGTCGGCGCGGCCAACCACCGCTGCCTCCAGCACGCTGGTGTGCGCAATCAGCGCGCCCTCCACCTCCACCGGCGAGACCCACTGGCCGCTGACCTTGAGCATGTCGTCGGAGCGGCCGCAGTACCAGTAGTTGCCGGCCTCGTCCTGGTAATATTTGTCGCCGGTCTGGATCCAGGCGCCCAGGATGGTGCTCTTGGTGCGCTCATGCTTGTTCCAATACTGCGAGCAGGTGCTATCGCCCGCGATGAGTAGGTTGCCGATCTCGCCGCGTGCGACGGGGTTGCCCTGTTCGTCCGCCAACAGCGCCTCGTAGCCGGGCACGGGGCGGCCGGTGCTGCCGGGCACGACCTGGCCGGGCACGTTCGAGATGAAGATGTGGAGCACCTCCGTGCTGCCGATGCCGTCCAAAATCTCCGTGCCGAAGCGGTGGCGCCACCGATTGAATAGGTCCGCCGGCAGCGACTCGCCAGCGGAGACGCACAGCCGCAGCGACGACGTGTCGAAGCGGCTGGCCGCATCCGGCATCGCCAGCATAGCGGCGTACAGCGTTGGGACGCCGAAGAAGACGGTCGGGCGTTGTTCGGCGATCACCCGGAACGCAGCCTCCGGGGTGACACGCCCGGCAAAATGAATCGCGCTTCCGCCCACCGCGAGCGGAAAGTACAGCCCGTTGCCGAGGCCGTAGGCGAAATACAGCTTGGCGGCGGAAAAAGTGATGTCGTCGGCGGAGAGCCGCAGGATGGGCCTGGCATACAGCTCGGCGCAGCAGTGCATGTCGTGCTGCAAGTGCACACAGCCCTTGGGGAAGCCGGTGCTGCCCGAGCTATAGAGCCAGAAGGCGGCGTCATCGCGCGAGGTCGGCGCGGCCGTGAGCGCCTCACTGGCGCCGGAGAGTAGCTGCTCGAACTCGAAGGTGTTGCCGGCCGCGCTGCCGGCGGGGCGCCCGACCAGCACGACATGGCGCAGGTAGGGCAGCGTGTTGCGCAGTGGCTCGATCTGTTGCCACAGATCAGGCTCGGCAATGAGCACGCGGGCCCGGCTGTCGTTCAACATGTACTGATAGTCCTGCGGCCGCAGCTGCGTGTTCAGCGGCACGGGCACAGCGCCGATCTTAATCGCGCCGTAGAACGCGAGCGCGAACTGCGGCGAGTCGTACAGGAGCAGGGCAACACGCTGCTCTAGCTCGACGCCCAGGGCATGAAGCGCATTCCCCGCGCGGTTGACGCCCGCGGCCACTTGCGCATAGGTCCACTGCTGCCCTTCCGCCGTGCGCAGCGCGATGCGCTGGCTCCATCCCTGCGCCGCGGCACGATCGAGGAAGCCGGCGGCGGCATTGAAGTCTCCCGGCAGGTCGAGCGCCGGGTTGCGAAAGCTGCTGTCGGTGATGGTGGGCGGCAAGAGTGGAACCGACATGGGATGCCCTCCTGGCGTGTGCTCCAGTGGCGGGCGCGTGCCCGTGGGTACTGGCATGGCAGTGGAAGTGGCACTAGCGGCAGTGAGTGGCGGTGGCCGTGTGAGCGCAGTATAGTCGCCACGTTACAGTGGGTCAAGGTATGCCGAGCTGGCGGTGATTTGCGGATTCGCGCCTCAGCTACAACTGTATGGATGAGCCTATACGCGGCGTCCGCGAGCGTAGGCTGGCTATTCGTCCTGTGCGGAAGCTTCGGCGAGATGTTTGGAGCTCATCAAAAACTGGCACGAGTCTTGTGGCAATCTCCACCGTGCGCGAGCAGTTGAGCTTGGGCCCGTTTCGCGACGAACGGCGGCTTTTTCGTCATTGTGCCGTCGTCGGGACTGCTGAGTGGTCCCGTTCTTGCGGAAAGCGAGCGGGGCATCTCTGCTGTGCGTGCGCGCTCACCCAAGTGGGTGTATCGCTTTCCCGTGTGGGGCGCAACTCAGCCGATGGCAGAGATGCCCTGCTACAGGGGCAGCGAACGAGGTTGAATGCGCGTCTTCCCAGCGGACGGCGCGCAAGGCTGGATCGTCGGCGGTGGTCGGCGAACCGAGGAGGACTTCAGCATGGCATCAGAGCGTAAGGGACGCGGTCGTGGCTTCGCATCGATGGATCCGCAGAAGCAGCGAGAAATCGCCAGCAAGGGTGGGCGAGCCGCCCACATACAGCATACCGCGCACGAGTGGGATAGCGAAGAGGCTCGGCAAGCCGGCCGCAAAGGCGGCGCCGCAAGCCGCCAGCGTGTGACCGCGGACTAGCCTCGCCGCGCGAGATACGGCACCGGGCACAGCCTCACCACTGTGTGAGGGTGTGCCCGTTTCTTCTCTCTAGCAGGAAGCGCAGCCGCAAAGGGGTGGCTGGTGGGCCACAGAGCTAGCCCCACGCCGGACGGCCGAGCACCGCTTCGACCGCTGGAGCATACATGGGATCGAGGGCGGCGACCCCACGCAGCAAACCGAAACAGCCGGCGAGCATCATATCGCCGTGCGGCACGGCCTCGTAGGGCGCGAGCGCGGAACCGCGGAGCAACGCGCGGCGCGGGCCCGTCACTGCCAGGAACGGCAGCGCGCCGTCGTGCGGCGCCACATCCAGCAGCAGAGCGCCATGCCCGCTCTCCGCGAAGACACGCTCGTTGGTCAGCGTGCCCGCCGCCAGCTCGCGCAGATACGCCTCCAGTTGGTCGCGCGTAAGCTCGCCAGTGTGGTGCTCGAAGAGAGATCGGATGCGCCCGCGCCGCAGGTGGAAGGCGAGTGTGTGGAAGTTGCCGACGTTGGCGATCAGGCAGTCCTCGTGGGCCGCGACGGCGCCGTCTTCGAGCGCACCGGCCCCCGCCGCCGCGCCGGTATCCATGACGAACACCGGCGCGGCGGGGTGGCCGTCGTTGCTCGACCCATACTGCGCGGCATCTGCCGCCACCGCGGCAAGGCGCGTCAGGTCGCGTGGCACGGCGTCGCCGCGATAGGTGAAGGCGATTGGCTCCGGCCGCTGGCGGACCGCGGCCTCGATGTAGTCGAAGCGGAAGCGGCGATCGCTATACCCAGGTGGCGCGGCGCCGTGATCGAAGGCGGCAACTGCGACAACATCCACCGCCGGATCGACCCCAAAGGCCGCGAGCGCCGTGCGGATGGCGCGCGCGTCGAAGTCGCGCATCACCACATGGACCAGGGCATCGTCGCCCGCGTCGAGTAGGCGCGCCGCCGCGGCATCGTCAACCACCACCAGCCCCAGCGCCTCCACAGCGGTAAGATCGTCGTCGAGCGTGCGGGCAGCGCCCGCGGTCGCGTAGCAAGGGTAACCGGCCTGCGCGTGGTCGCGTGCGGCCCAGGCACACGGACCGCCGCCCATCGTTTGGCCGGTCAGCAGCACGGGCCGGCCCGCCGCGGTCGCGGCACGGATACGCTCGGCAACCACGACAGTGGGCGATGGCATGACGAGCCGGAAGCAATTCTCGATAGTTCGATCGCTTTCGAAGAGCAGAATATCCTGGGTGCCGGTGCCGACGTCCACGGCGAGCACCCGCAGCCGCTCGCCCATGTCTCGCCGTCCCCCCTCGTCTGTGCCGCTGTGCTAGTGGAGAACGTTCTCGTTCAGGCCCGCCTCGACGCTAGGATGATTGCGATTGAGGCGCAGATTTTCACTGCCGGTCGGGTCGGTCGTGACGATTAAGATGCCTTCATCGATGCAGATCCGTAATAGATCGCGGGCAGACTCGCGGGTGAGACGGCCACGGAAGCGATTTTTAGGGTTGAACGGATCGCCGATAAAATTGGCGACGCCGCCCACCGTGCGCCACGACCAATGGCGGTCGATGTAGTCCAGGAACTGGATAAAGCCAGGCTCCTCCGGCTCGACGGGCCCCTGCGCCGGTGTATAGTTGTTGAGCGGCCCCGAGGTCCCCAGATAGGAGCCGCTGCCACCGAGCGGGCCACTGGCGAACCCCAGTGGAATGAACTGCTCCGCGGCGCTGATGAGGTCCCGGCTGACGGTGCCGGGCACACCCACCACGATGACGCGCTTGTTGAGGCGGAGCTTGAGGCGAGCGCAGATGCGCGTGAAGTCGCGGTCGCCGCTCATCAGGATAAAGGTGTTTATGCTGGGGCGGTCGAAGACCGTTTCGATGATATCCATCAGCATGTTCAGATCGACGGTGCTCTGCGTTATGACGGGCTGCGGAGCCTGATAATACTGTGCGTTGTTGTTGTACTGCGCGTAGTCCGGGCGCCCACGCCGCTCCTCGAACGGCTGCTCGCCGTCGTCGCGCACATATAGCTCGTCGCCACTCTCTTCCGGTGCGCCGACGCTCAGCTCGCCGCTACCGCTGGCCTCCTCGACATGCACCGGCCTGTGCTGCCCGTCGTCGCTCTCCGCCTGCTCCTGGTCTTGATCGTCGCTGTAGTCCTGGCCGAGCGGCTCGTCCTCCCCGTTGGGAACGGGGCTGTAGCTCGACGGCTGGGAATAGTTAGGCGCGCCAAAGTTCTGACGGAAACGCTCGCGCACCTTCGCCGGACAATCCACACGGTCGATCATCGCGGCGGTCAGGCTGCCCTTGAAGAAATCGGGTTGGCGTGTCCAGTCCGCATAGGCACGCGCCACCATGACGGTACCGAAGCGGCGCGCAAGGCCGATCAGCTCCTGCGGGTCCGGCTCGCGCCGCTGCACGTTGATCAGGCTATACCTGATATTTTCGAAGTCGATAAACAGCGCTATTTCATCGTTCACAACGATACTCCTGCCTGGCGACAGCCAAGCGCCATACTATTCATTCGCGCCCCCCAAGGTGCGGTACGGATTCTCTGACGGTGGCTAGGCTATGTCCGCAACTAGCTGCAGCAAACAGGAAAAGCTTCGTACGTGAATCGGCGGTCGAGGAGCGGTCGGCCTACAGAGTTTGCGCCATGAGCCATGCAATGTCATTCATGCAGACACCATAGCACATTGCCCAGCATAATCTCAAATAGCTGGCACCATTGTGTAATAAGAAGCGGACATTGTCCGGTAAGACGACGCGTTACTATGTTGCGGTGGCCACCGGATCCGGCTGCCAGCGCAGATCGGGCTTGCGCGCCGCCAGCGTCTGATCCAGGCGCCCGACCACCGTCACGTGCGGCGCTTCGAGGATCAGCTCGGGCTGTTCCTGGGCCTCCCGCGCGATCTGGCGCATGATGTCGATGAACTCATCCAGCGTCTCTTTGGTCTCAGTCTCGGTCGGCTCGATCATCATCGCCTCGGCCACGATGAGCGGGAAGTAAATCGTTGGCGGATGCACACCGAAGTCCAAAAGCCGCTTGGCGATGTCGAGCGCGTGTACGTCGTGGCGCTTCTGGCGATTGGCCGAGAAGACGAATTCGTGCATGCAGGTGCGGTCGTAGGGCAGGTCGTACGCGTCTTGCAGGGCGCGCACGACATAGTTGGCGTTGAGCACGGCGCTCTCACTCACGTGCCGCAGCCCATCCGGCCCATTGACGCGGATGTAGGTGTAGGCGCGCACCAGTACCAGGAAATTGCCGCAGTTGGCACGCACGCGGCCGATTGAGAGCGGGCCGGCATCCTCCCAGAAGTAGCCGTCGTCGCCCTTGGCTGGCAACGGGCCGGGCAGGAACGGCAGCAGGTGCGGCGCGACGCCGACGGGGCCGGCGCCTGGGCCACCGCCGCCATGCGGCGTGCTGCACGTCTTGTGCAGATTGAAGTGCACGACGTCGAATCCCATGTCACCTGGGCGCGTAATGCCCATGATGGCGTTGGCGTTGGCGCCATCGTAATAGAGCTGTCCGCCCGCGTCGTGCACGCGCCTGGCGATCTCGACGATGTTTTCGTCGAAGACGCCCAGCGTGTTCGGATTGGTCATCATCAGCGCGGCGATCTTGCCCTCGTGCGCTGCCAGCACCTGTTCCAGGTGGTGGAGGTCCACGCCACCGCGCGCGTCTGACTGAAGCTCGACGGTGGTATAGCCAGCCAGGCTGGCGCTGGCGGGATTGGTGCCGTGCGCGCCGTCGGGAATCAGCACGATCGTGCGCTCGTGCTCGCCACGATGTTCGTGGTAAGCCTTGATGATCATCAGGCCGGTGATCTCGCCGTGCGCACCGGCGGCGGGCTGCAAGGTAACGCGCCGCATGCCGGAGATCTCGGCCAGGTAGCCCTCAAGCTCGTAGAGGACCTGGAGCGCGCCCTGCGCCATGCTGTCGTCGGTCAGGGGATGGAGCCGCGCGAAGCCGGGCAGCGCCGCCATGTCTTCGTTGACCTTGGGGTTGTACTTCATCGTGCAGGACCCCAGGGGATAGAAGCCGGTATCCACACCGAAGTTGCGCTGCGAGAGGTGTGTAAAGTGGCGCACCAGCTCTATCTCGCTCACTTCGGGCAGTGGGGCTGGTTCACTGCGCAGAAACTCCGCCGGCACCAGCGTCTCCACGGACTTCTCCGGGATATCCAGCGCGGGCAGCGTTGCGGTCCGGCGACCAGGCGCGCCCTTCTCGAAAATCAGCTTCTCGGTGCTCATGCGTCGTCGCTCACAATTTCCTCTAGCGCGGCCACCAGCGCGTCAATATCGTCGCGTGTGCGCGTCTCCGTCACGCAGAAGAGCGCCGCGTTCGTCAGCTCGGGGTAGTCCCGGCTGAGGTCGTAGCCACCGATGATCCCGCGCGCGCGCAGCCCCGCATTGAGATGCTCGACGGGCAGCGGGCAAGTGACCGCGAATTCATCGAAGAAGGGGCGGCTGAAGAGTGGCGTGAAGCCGTTTACGGAGCAGATATGCTCCTGCGCGAAGTGTGCGCGGCGCAGGCACTGCTCGCCGAGCTCGCGGAAGCCGGTCTTGCCCAGCGCGGCAAGATACACCGTGGCCGCCAGCGCCAAAAGCGCCTGATTCGTGCAAATGTTGGAGGTGGCGCGCTCGCGGCGGATGTGTTGCTCGCGCGTCTGCAAGGTCAGCACGTAGCCGGTCTGGCCGCGGTCATCCACCGTCTTGCCGACGAGCCGGCCGGGCAGCCGCCGCAGGTACTCGTTGCGAGAAGCGAATATGCCGAGCGCGGGGCCGCCGTAGCCGAGCGGGCTGCCGAGGCACTGCCCCTCCCCCACGACGATATCGGCGCCAAACTCACCCGGCGCTTCGAGCAGCGCCAGCGCCGCCGGCTCGGTGAACGCGACGACATAGATGGCGCCGGCTTTATGGGCCAGCTGTTCGACGGCGCGCACATCTTCGAGCGCGCCAAAGAAATTGGGATGCTGGATGATGACGGCTTTGGTCTGCGGGGTGAGGGCCGCCTCGAGCGCGGCGACCGAGGTCGCGCCGTTCTCCAGGTCCACCTCGATTAAGTTGAAGCCACGCACCCACGCATAGGTGCGCAAGGTGGCGCGATATTGCGGATCGAGCGCCCGCGAGACCAGGATGTCGCCGGTGCCGGTGCCGATGGCGAGCATCGCTGCCTCTACCACGGCGGTCGAGCCATCGTACAGGGAGGCATTGGCGACGTCCATGCCGGTAAGCTGACAGACCATCGTCTGGAACTCGTAGATGGCCTGCAGCATGCCCTGGCTGATCTCCGGCTGATAGGGCGTGTACGACGTATAGAACTCCGACCGCTTCACGAGATGCGGCACAACGCTGGGCGTGATGTGGTCGTAACTGCCCGCGCCAAGGAACGAGGGGAAATGGTCGAGGTCGGCATTGCGCTCCGCGAGGGCGCCCATAACGCGCTTGATGTCCGGCTCCGCCAGCGCGGCGGGCAGCGCGAGTGGGCGCTTGAGCCGCACATCGGCGGGCACGGGCGAGAGCAGCTCTTCAATCGTCTCAACTCCGACCGCCTGGAGCATTGCCTGCTGCTCGGCGGCGGTGTTCGGGACGTAGCTCATGTTTACAATCCCCGTTCGGCTAGACTGGTGACTCAGCGCGGTG